>Ga0310811_10004644_pt1 | contig 17299 bp, 15 predicted proteins | sample YCmetagenome_FD_207642 | JGI IMG/M metagenome (GOLD analysis project Ga0310811, IMG submission 207642) | Soil microbial communities from experimental microcosm in Duke University, North Carolina, United States - YC | ecosystem: Engineered > Artificial ecosystem > Soil microcosm > Unclassified ...
GCCCCGATGCGCGCCTCAACGAGCAGATCATGGCTGCGCTCTATCTCAATCATCCCTACGGCCGGCCGGTGATCGGCTGGCATCAGGAGATCGAGAAGCTCAATCGCGAGGACGCGCTCGCCTTCTATCGCCGCTTCTACGCGCCGAACAACGCGATCCTGGTGATCGCCGGCGACGTCGAGGCTGCCGACGTGCGTCCGCTGGTCGAACGCAATTTCGGCCCGATCGCGGCCCAGCCGGCGATCCCGGCCCGCCGCGTTCGTCCGCAGGAGCCTGAGCCGGCGGCACCGCGCACCGTCACGCTGGCCGACCCGCGCGTGGAGCAGCCGAGCCTGCGCCGCTATTATCTGGTGCCTTCGGCGACGACGGCCGCGGCCGGCGAGAGCGCAGCGCTCGACGTGCTCGCGCAATTGATAGGCAGCGGCAGCAACTCCTATCTCTATCGCGCGCTCGTGGTCGACAAGCCGCTCGCGGTGTCCGCCAGCGCCAGCTATTCCAGCATCTCGCTCGACCCGACCCAGTTCGCGATCTCGGCTTCGCCGAGGTCAGGCGTCGGTTTTGCCGAGGTCGAGCAAGCGATCGACGGCGTCATCGCCAACGTCGCGCAGAATCCGATCCGCGCCGAGGATCTCGAGCGGGTCAAGACCCAGCTGATTGCCGAGGCGATCTACGCCCAGGACAATCAGGCCGTGCTGGCGCGCTGGTATGGCGGTGCGCTGACCACGGGTCTGTCGATCGAGGATATCAGAAGCTGGCCCGACCGCATCCGCGCCGTCACAGCCGAGCAAGTTCGCGCCGCTGCGCAAAAATGGCTCGAGAAGAAGCGATCGGTGACCGGCTATCTGATCAAGGACACCAACACCGCCGCCAAGCGCGAGGAGAAGCGCTCGTGATCCATCCCTTCCTTCGCGCACGCCATTTCGCGTTGTCCCTCGCCACCGGCGCAGCCATCGCATTTGCCTCGATCTCGCCGTCTCAGGCCGCGGCAAAGATCCAGCATCTGGTCTCGCCTGGCGGCATCGAAGCCTGGTTCGTGCAGGACGCGACCGTGCCGCTGATTGCCATGGAGTATTCCTTTGCTGGCGGCTCGGCGCAGGATCCCAAGGACAAGTCCGGCGTCGCCAACCTCGTCGGCGACCTCCTCGACGAGGGCTCTGGCGACCTGGATTCCAAGACTTTCCACGAGCGGCTCGACCGCCGCGCCATCGAACTCTCCTTCAGTGCCACCCGCGACACCTTCCGCGGCAGCCTGCGGATGCTGCGCGACAACAAGGATGAGGCCTTCGACCTGCTGCGCTCGGCACTGACCTCGCCGCATTTCGACACGGCCGATGTCGAACGCATCCGTTCGCAAGTGATCTCGAGCCTGCGCCGCGACACCACCAATCCGACGTCGCTCGCGAGCCGCAAATTCCTCGAGATGACCTTCGGCGATCATCCCTATGGACGGCAGACCACCGGCACACTGGAGAGCGTACCGACCATCACGATCGCCGACATGAAGGACTATGTCGGCCGTGTCCTCGCCAAGGACACGCTGAAGATCGCGGTGGTCGGCGACGTCGACCCGACGACCCTGGGCAAACTGCTCGATCACACCTTTGGCAGCTTGCCGGCAAAAGCCACCCTGGTGCCGGTCCCCGACGTCGAGGCCGCAAAGCCGCCGCAGCGCGCCTTCGTGCCGCTCGACGTGCCGCAGACCGTGATCACCTTCGGCGGCCCCGGCGTGATGCGTAGCGATCCGAACTTCATGGCGGCCTATGTCGTCAACCACATCCTCGGCGGCGGCGGCCTGTCCTCGCGGCTTTATCGCGAAGTCCGCGAGAAGCGCGGGCTGGCCTATTCGGTGTTCGAATCGCTGCTCTGGATGGAGCATTCGGGCATCTTCATCGGCAACACCGGCACCCGCGCCGACCGTGCCGGCGACACAATGGATGCCGTTGAGAAGGAAGTGCGCCGTATCGCCGACGAAGGCCCGACGCAGAAGGAACTCGACGAGGCCAAGTCCTATCTCAAGGGCTCGCAGATGCTGGCGCTCGACACCTCCTCCAAGCTCGCGCAGGCGCTGTTGCAATATCAGCAGGACAAGCTGCCGATCGACTATATCGAGAAGCGCAACGCCATCGTCGATGCGGTGACGCTTGATGACGCCAAGGCCGCCGCCAAGCGGTTGTGGGGCCAGGGACTTTTGACCGTCGTCGTCGGCCGCGCCCCGCAGGCTGCGGCGCAACCGGCCGCGGCACCGGCGACCAAGTCGAACTGAGGTCTGCCGACGTCCTTCTGAAATGGCCGGGCTCGCCCGGCCATTTTTCGTTTTCGGATGCACCATTGCCGAAATTGGAGGTCCGCGATATGTCCGGACATCACGAATGGTGCCATCATGCTGCGGATATCCCGCGATCTCGTCATCGACGAGGACGACATTGAGATCGACTTTGTCCGCGCCTCCGGCCCGGGCGGACAGAACGTCAACAAGGTCTCGACCTCGGCCCAGTTGCGCTTCGACACGCGCAAGCTGACCATCCCGGAAGATGCCGAAATCCGGCTCGCCCGCATCGCTGGCCAGCGCATGACCAAAGACGGCGTGATCGTGATCCAGGCGCAGCGCTTCCGCAGCCAGGATCGTAATCGGCAGGACGCCATCGATCGACTTGTCGAGATCCTGACCGAAGCGATGATCCGGCCGACGCCGCGCCGCGCAACACGGCCGACCTTCGCCTCCAAGCAGCGACGGCTCGACGGCAAGAAGCGCCGCAGCGACGTCAAGGCCGGGCGCGGCGGCCGCTTCAACGATTAGCGAAACAGGCGCGCTTGCGCCGCGCGATTGCCCCGGCGCACCGCGCGCTTTGTTCTCAACCGAAACAGCCCGCTACTACCACCGCATGTTTTGTGCCGCCTAGAGTTTGCGCACGCTGAATTTGTCGTGGATGGGCGGGTCTTGTCGGGATTCTTGGCGATGCGCGCAGTCGTGTTGGGATTGTGCACCGCGATGGTGCTGGTGACGCGTGTCGCCGATGCGCAGATGCCGTTGCCGGCCGCGAGGCCGCCGGATGGCGCGACGCTGTTCAAGCAGCAATGCGCAGTGTGCCACACGACCAATTTGTCGGAACCGATGCGGCAAGGTCCGCCGCTGGTGAAGATCGTGGGTCGGACAGCCGGCAAGGTTGAAGGCTTTCACTATTCCGACGCGCTCGCGAAAGCGGATTTCACGTGGGAGGAAGCCAAGCTCGACGCCTGGCTGGCCAATCCGCAGGCCGTCATTCCCGGCACGGTCATGGCCTATCGGCAGGGCAAGGCGGACACGCGCGCTGCCATCATCGCCTATCTCAAGGAGTTGAACTGAATGGCCAAGCCTGTCCATTCCATGATCCGCGTTTTCGACGAAGCGCGATCGCTCGACTTCTATGGCCGCGCCTTCGGCCTCGAAGTGGCCGACTATCTGAAGTTCGCAGACTTCGCCTTGATCTATCTGCGTCACCCCTCCTCACCTTTCGAGATCGAGTTAACGGTCAATTTCGACCGCAAGGAACCGTACCAGCTTGGTGATGGCTACGGCCATCTCGCCGTGGTGGTCGAGGATCTCGACGCCGAGCACGCCCGCTTCGAGCGCGAGAAGCTTACGCCGGGGCCACTGCGCGACTTCAAGCACGAGGGCAAGACGCTGGCGCGTTTCTTCTTCGTCAGCGATCCCGATGGCTTCAAGATCGAGGTGATCCAGCGGGGCGGACGTTTCGGTTAGTCAAAATCACAAAATCCCAAAACATAATAATCCAAGGAGGAATGCCATGAGAGAGGTCGATCGCCGAAGCAAGCACAGCCGCCGGACTTTTCTCAAGGGCGCGGCAACCGCCGTACCGGTCGTGTCTGTCGCAACCAGCCTCAGTGTCAACATCGAGGGCGCCTGGGCCGATGAGGCCGGCACACTTTCGCCTGCGACGATGAAGACGCTGCTGAAGGTCGCCCGCGACATCTATCCGCACGACGTCCTCGGAGACAGCTACTACATCACCGCGATCAAGCCGTGGGACGCCAAGGCCGCCAAGGACGCTTCCGTCAAGGCGCTGATCAGCGACGGTATTGCAAGGCTCGATCAGAACGCGAAGGACCGCCACAAGGCACCCTATGCCGAAGTGCCCTGGGAAGCCGATCGCGTGGTGCTCTTGAAGGAGATCGAGCAGAGCGACTTCTTTCAGAAGGTGCGCGGCGACCTCGTCGTGTCCCTCTACAACCAGAAAGAGGTCTGGCCGCGCTTCGGCTACGAGGGCTCCTCCGCCGAACATGGCGGTTACATCAACCGCGGCTTCGCCGACATCGACTGGCTGCCGAAGGCTTAACGGTCACCTCACGGTTCAGGAGAACGCATATGGCAAAATTCGATCTGAACGATGACAGCGTTGTGGTGATCGTCGGCTCCGGCGCCGGTGGCGGCACGCTGGGCAACGAACTCACGCAGAAGGGCGTCAAGGTGGTCATCCTCGAGGCCGGCCCGCGCATCGAGAACCAGGACTTCATCAATGATGAGTGGGACAGTTTTTCCCAGCTCGCCTGGACCGATGCCCGCACCACGTCAGGAAACTGGCGCGTCGCCAAGGATTTCTCCGGCCTGCCTGCATGGATCGTCAAGGCGGTCGGCGGCTCAACCATCCACTGGGCAGGCGCGTCGCTGCGCTTCGATGAGCACGAGTTCAAGATCAAGAGCACCTACGGCAATATTCCCGGCGCCAATGTGCTGGACTGGCCCGTCACGCTCGCCGAGATGGAGCCGTGGTACGCCAAGGCCGAGGACAAGATGGGCGTGACCCGCACCAACGGCATCCCCGGACTTCCCGGCAACAACAATTTCAGGGTGCTCGAGGCCGGCGCGAAGAAGCTCGGCTACAAGACCGTGCACACCGGCAACATGGCGATCAACAGCCAGCCACGCGATGGACGCGGATCCTGCCAGCAGATCGGCTTCTGCTTCCAGGGATGCAAATCAGGCGCGAAATGGTCGACGCTCTACACCGAGATCCCCAAAGGCGAGGCGACCGGCAATCTGGAGGTCCGTCCCGGCAGCATGGTGGTCAAGATCGAGCACGACGCGAGCGGCAAGGTCACCGGCGTTGTCTATGCCGACGAGGCCGGCGCGATGCAGCGACAGAAGGCGCGGATCGTCGCGGTCGCAGGCAATTCGATCGAGAGCCCGCGGTTGCTGCTCAACAGCGCGTCGAGCATGTTCCCCGACGGTCTTGGCAACTCGAGCGGTCAGGTCGGCCGCAACTACATGCGGCACATGACCGGCAGCGTCTACGCCGTGTTCGAGAAATCGGTGCACATGTATCGCGGCACCACCATGGCCGGCATCATTCGCGACGAGGCCGCCAACAATCCGAAGCGCGGCTTCGTCGGCGGCTACGAGATGGAGACGCTGTCGCTCGGTTTGCCGTTCATGGCGGCGTTCCTCAATCCTGGCGCATGGGGCCGACCGTTCACTGCGGCGATCGACGGCTATCCGCGGATGGCCGGCATGTGGCTGGTCGGCGAGGACATGCCGCAGGAGACCAACCGCATCACGCTCGATCCAACCGTGAAGGACAAGTTCGGCCAGCCGGTGGCGAGCGTGCATTACGACGATCATCCCAACGATCTCGCGATGCGTGCCCACGCCTACAAGCAGGGTGCGGCGGTCTATGACGCGGTCGGCGCGACCGTGACCTATCCGACGCCGCCATATCCGAGCACGCACAATCTCGGCTCCAACCGGATGAGCGAGAAGCCGCGCGACGGCGTGGTCAACAAGTTCGGGCAGAGTCACGACGTGAAAAACCTGTTCGTCTCCGACGGCAGCCAGTTCACCAGCGGCGCAGCCTGCAATCCGACGCTGACCATCGTCGCGCTCGCGATCCGGCAAGCGGATTACATCGCGGGTGCCATGCAGAAGAAGGAGATTTGAGAAGAGAAGGGCAAACGCCCTCTCCTCGTCATTGCGAGCGAAGCGAAGCAATCCAGAAATGTGTCCGCAACGACAGTCTGGATTGCTTCGTCGCAAGCGCTCCTCGCAATGACGAAGAAGGGACCCTCGTTGCTTTGGTTGAGACGGCTATTCGGCCGCGTCGAGAATGGGCGTCACCGTGGCCTTGAATTCCTGCACGGGTGCCAAGCTCTTGGAGCGATAGATCAGGCACGAGCAGCGCAACAGCGAGGCAAAATTGTTGACCTCGCCGTGATGGTCGAGCACCTCGTTGTAGAGCGTGGTCAGGAACTTGCCGACGCTCATGCCTTCCTTGGCCGCGATCTCCTCCAGCGTGTCCCAGAACGCCATCTCCAGTCGGATTGATGTGCAATGCCCGCCGATCCGCAACGAGCGGGTCTGGGATTCATAATCACGTTGGGGCTGGTGCGCGAAGAGATGGCACATGGCGTCCTCCCGTCCTGTTGCCATTTTTTCACGATGCTACACCGCGGCCCGGCGGCTCACAATCAGGACGACAGTTGGAGATCGGTCCGGCGCAGATGCACAATTTTCTTGAACGCCCAATATCTTCAATGTGATAGGCATCCTTCTTCCCCAGGCCACCACACGGCTGTTGCCCAACACATGCTTTTGACGCAACACGGCCTAGAATAGCGTCTCCGCGAATCCAGACCAGAGCCCATGCCCGTCCGCCAATTGCCAGAACAAGTCGTCAACCGCATCGCCGCCGGCGAGGTGGTCGAGCGGCCGGCGAGCGTGGTCAAGGAACTCGTCGAAAACGCAATCGATGCCGGCGCCAGCCGGATCGACGTCTTCACCGATGGCGGCGGCCGGCGGAGGATCGGTATCACCGACGACGGCAGCGGCATGACCGCGAAGGATCTCGCGCTCGCGGTCGAGCGCCATGCCACCTCCAAGCTCGATGACGAAGACTTACTCCAGATTCGCACCCTCGGGTTCCGCGGCGAGGCGCTGCCCTCGATCGGGTCGGTCGCACGCCTGTCGATCACCACGCGGCATGCGAGCGAGCCGCATGCCTGGGCGCTCACTGTCGAGGGCGGCGAGAAGTCGGAGATCATGCCGGCGGCGCTGGCGCACGGCACCCGCGTCGAGGTCAGCGATCTCTTCTATGCGACGCCGGCACGGCTGAAGTTTCTCAAGACTGACCGCACTGAGGCGGGGGCGATCCGCGAGGTGGTGCGACGCCTCGCGATGGCGCGGCCGGACGTCGCCTTCACGCTCGCGGGCGAAGAGCGCGCGCCGGTGACGTGGGCCGCCGCGCTGCCCGGCGCGGCCGGACGCCTGACGCGGCTCGGCGACATCCTCGGCGCCGAGTTCCGGACCCATGCCTTCGAAGTCCACGCAGAGCGCGAGGGCGTCGTGGTCGCCGGCTATGCGGCCGCGCCCGCGCTGACCAAGGCGAATGCGCTCGGCCAATATCTCTTCGTCAACGGCCGCCCGGTGCGCGACAAGCTGATCCTCGGCGCAGTGCGCGGGGCCTACGCCGATTATCTGCCGCGCGACCGGCATCCGGTGCTGGCGCTGTTCGTCACGCTCGATCCGCGCGAGGTCGACGCCAACGTACATCCGGCCAAGACCGAGGTTCGCTTCCGCAACGCTGGTCTCGTGCGCGCGCTGATCGTGCATGGCTTGAAGGAAGGCCTCGCGCGCGAGGGCCGCCGCACCGCCGCCAATGGCGGCGAGAGTGCGCTGTCATCGTTCCGGCCCGCTTTCACGCCGCCGCGGCCGGCGAGCTGGGACTGGCGAGCCTCACCATCCGCGCCTGTCGCGCCGATGCCGTCGTTCGATGGAGCGGCCGCCCCCGGGTTCGCGGAGCGTGCGCAGGCTGCGTTCGACGTCGGCGCGCCGAGCGCGGATGTGCGGTTCGAGACGCAGCCCGTTGCCGATCTCGTCGACCGTCCGCTCGGCGCGGCGCGCACGCAGCTCCACGAGACCTATATCGTCTCGCAGACTCGCGACGGTCTCATCATCGTCGATCAGCACGCCGCGCATGAGCGCATCGTCTACGAGCGGCTGAAGGCTTCGCTCGCGGCAAACGGCGTGCAGCGGCAGATCCTCCTGATTCCCGAGATCGTCGAGATGGACGAGGCCACGGTGGAGCGCCTGCTGGAGCGTAGCGACGAGCTCGGCTCGTTCGGCCTCGCAATCGAATCCTTCGGCCCCGGCGCGGTCGCTGTGCGCGAGACGCCGTCGCTGCTGGGCAAGACCAATGCCGGCGGACTGTTGCGCGATCTCTCCGAGCACATGGCTGAATGGGACGAGGCGCTGCCACTGGAGCGGCGCCTGATGCACGTCGCAGCCACCATGGCCTGCCACGGCTCGGTGCGCGCCGGCCGCAGGCTGCGGCCTGAGGAAATGAACGCCCTGCTCCGCGAGATGGAGGAGACGCCGAACTCCGGCCAGTGCAATCATGGCCGGCCGACCTATGTCGAGCTGAAGCTGGCGGACGTGGAGAAGCTGTTCGGACGGAGATGAATTAGGCGCTGCGCTTCAAAAACACGAACTCCGTGTCGTCATACGCCCGCCGCTCCAGTTCCTCGAAACCGTCCGGCGTCGCGAACTGCGCGGCCCTCGCCTCTTCCACCACCAGCAACGCGCCCGGCGTGAGCCAGCCGCCATCGCGCAAAGACGCAAGCGCCTTCTCCGCCAATCCATTGCCGTAGGGTGGATCAAGGAACACCAGCGAGAACGGCTCGACGGGATGCGCGGGGCCGAGATCGGTCGCGTCGCGGCGATAGACTTTTGTCACCCCGCCGAGGCCAAGCGTTTCCACATTGTTTCGCAACAACGCCCGCGCCTCCGCGCCATTGTCCACGAACAGCGTGAACTTCGCGCCGCGCGAGGACGCCTCGATGCCGAGCGCGCCGGTGCCGGCAAAGAGATCGAGCACGCGCGCATCGTCGATCGGATCGTCATAGGCGTGGACGAGGATGTTGAACACGGACTCGCGCAGGCGATCCGCCGTGGGACGGATGTCGCGCGAAGACGGTGAGGCGAGATTGCGCCCCTTCAAGCGACCGCCGACCACGCGCATGCTATTCGTCCCGCGGCGTAAGGTCGCGCTTGCCGTGATAACCGCGCTTGGGACGACGCGGCGGGCCGTAGCCGTTGGCCTCGTCCTCGTTGCGTTCGCGCGCTTCGTCGCTGCCGGTGCGCTGCACCAGCACGCGGCGGCCCTTGCGGTCGGCGATTACGGCGCGCTTGGACGTCTTCTCGCTGGATGCATCGCCCTCGGAGGATTTCTTCGGCACGTCGAACTGTGCGCCCGACTTCTCGATCACCTTGTCGCCGAGCTGCTCGCGCAGCACCCGCGCGCGGATCTCCTCGACCTGTCCTTCGGGAACTTCGCCGAGCTGGAACGGACCGTAGGAGACGCGGATCAGGCGGTTCACCTCAAGCCCGAGATGGGCGCAGACGTTGCGCACCTCGCGGTTCTTGCCTTCGCGGATCGCAAACACCAGCCAGACATTGGCGCCCTGGTCACGCTCCAGCGTCGCCTCGATCGGACCGTATTTCACGCCCTCGACCTCGATGCCTTCCTTGAGCTGGTCGAGCTGCGCCTGGGTGACGTCGCCATGGGCGCGGACGCGGTAGCGTCGCAGCCAGCCGGTGTCCGGCAGTTCGAGCGTGCGCGCAAGACCGCCGTCATTGGTGAGCAGCAGCAGGCCCTCGGTGTTGAAGTCGAGCCGGCCGACGCTGATCAGCCGCGGCAGGCCTTCGGGCAGATTGTCGAACACGGTCGGACGCCCCTCGGGATCGTCATGCGTCGTCATCAGCCCGCGCGGCTTGTGGTAGAGGAACAGTCGCGTGCGCTCGCGCTCCGGCAACGGCTTGCCGTCGACAAGGACGACGTCGTTCTTGGTGATGTCGAGCGCCGGCGAGTTGATCACGCGGCCGTTAACGGTGACACGGCCCTGCGTGACCATCTCCTCGGCATCCCTGCGCGAGGCGAGGCCTGCGCGTGCGAGCGCCTTGGCAATGCGCTCGCCGGCCTTCTTCGGCTTTGGCGCTTCTTCGCGCCGCGGACGTCCTTCGAAATCCCGCTCGCGCGCGCGATAGGCGCCGCGGCCGCCGAAGGCCGGACGCTTTTCGAAAATCCTGCTGTCGTCCTCATTGTCCCGGCGCGGACGATCGCCGAAACGACCTTCGCTGCGCGGATGCTCCTGCCAATCCATGCGACCTTCCGGCCGCTCGCGCGGACGATCGAATTTCGGCCGGTCACCACCGCGAGGGCGGTCGCCATCACGATGGGACCGATCGAATTTGGGCCGATCATCGCGCGACCGATCGAACTTCGGTCGATCCCGGAACGGACGATCACCGGATGCACGATCGTCGCGAGAGCGCGAGAAGCGCGGACGGTCCTCGCCGCGGCCACCGTCGCGACGGTCGTCGCGCTTTTGCCAGGGCTTGTCCTCGCCGCGATCGCGACCGCTGAAATCCTTGCGCGGGCCCTTGCCGAAGTCCTTGCGCGGCGGACGGTCACCATGCGGACGATCGTCGCGCTTCTGCCACGGCTTTGAATCGCTACGCTCACCACGATCGCGGGAAAATTTCCGCTCGCCGTCGAACTTGCGCTCAGGACGATCGCCGCGCGGCGAATAGGGCCGCTTCTCGCCGAACTTCTTGTCGCCGAAGCGGCCAGCGGGACGCGAATCGTCACGATCCCGGCGCGGCGGGCGGTCGTCGCGGCCATGGGACGGGCGATCACCGCGCGGCTTGAAGGAGCGCTTTTCGCCATCGCGCGATCCGCGATCGGAGAAAGGACGATCGCCGCGCGGCTTGAAGCTGCGCTCGCCGCGATCCTCGCCACCACGGTCGTCGCGCTTGAAGCGGGGACGGTCACTGAAATCGCGGCGTGGCGCATCGCCCTCCTCGCGGCGGCGGAACGACGGACGGCTGTCACGGTCGCCACGAGGCGGACGGCTGTCGCCGCGGGGCGGACGCTTGTCGCCGTCCCCCTTGCCCTCAAAACCGCGCTTGGCGAATTTCTTGTCAGGACCCCGCGGCTTGCCGCTGCGGCCGCCTTTGGGCGGGCCTCGCCGGCCGCGGGAATCGTTGTCTTTGTCGCTGTCGCGAGGCATGGATATTCTCACTCAGGGGGTGGCCGGAAAGCATTGTGCGCGCTCGTTCCGAGCCGCATGCTCAGGCAAAATCGGTAAGCACTTCTGCTGAAGGCGCAGCTACTAGCAGGTTTCTTCGGATGATACGAGGCTTGAAAGCCCCCTCTTTCATGGATTTGGCGCTCAAAACGGCCGAAAATGCCGGAAAAGCGGGCGAGGTCCCGATCGGATGCGTCGTAGTCCGCAATTACGAAGTCATCGCCACTTCCGCCAACCGGACGCTGACCGACTATGACCCCACGGGCCACGCCGAGATCGTGGCGCTGCGCGAGGCGGCGAAAAGGATCGGCAGCGAACGCCTGGTCGACTGCGACCTCTACGTGACGCTGGAGCCCTGTACCATGTGTGCGGGCGCGATCTCCTTGGCAAGGGTCCGCCGGCTCTATTACGGCGCCGCCGACCCCAAGGGCGGCGCAGTCGAGTCGGGCGTCCGGTTTTTCGCCTCGCCAACCTGCCACCACGCCCCGGACGTCTATTCCGGGGTCGGCGAGAGCGAGGCGTCGCGGCTGCTCAAGGAGTTCTTTCGCGAGCGGCGTTAATCACCCGCGAAAAACGCGCGCAGCGCCTTGGCGGTGACGTCAGGGTTTTCCTCGGTGAGGAAGTGGCCGGAATCGACCGGCTGTCCCTCGACGTTGGTCGCCCACTGCTTCCAGATATCGAGCGGAGTTGCGGCCGCCTGGGCGATGCCGACGCCGCCCCACAGCGCCAGCATCGGAACGGTGATCTTCTTGCCGGCCTCGAAATCGGCCTTGTCGAGGTCGTAGTCGATATAGGCGCCGGCGCGGTAGTCCTCGCACATCGCGTGGATGCGGGCGGGATCCCGGAACGGGGCGATGTAGTGCTCGAGCGCGCGCTTGTCGATCGCGTCCAGCGTCTTCGACTTGGTCTGGCTCGCCATCTTGAAGCGCAGGAAGAATTCGCCCTGGCTGGATATCAGCGTCTCCGGCAGCGGCGCGGGCTGGGCGAGAAAGGTCCAGTGATAGATCTTCAGCGCATAGGCGCGGTTCATCCGCTCCCAGTAATTATAGGTCGGCAGGATATCGAGCACCGCGAGCTTCGAGAGACGGCCGGGATGATCGAGCGCCAGCCGATACGACACGCGGCCGCCGCGGTCGTGGCCGGCGAGCGCGAAGTGGACGTGGCCGAGTTGCTCCATCGCTTCCACCATGGCCTTGGCCATCGCGCGCTTGCTGTAGGGCATGTGCAGCGGATCGCTGTCGGGCATGTCGGACCAGCCATAGCCCGGCAGGTCGGCGATGATCAGCGTGAACTGGGAGGCCAGCTCAGGCGCGACGCGGTGCCACATCACATGCGTCTCGGAGAAGCCGTGCAGCAGCAGCAGCGGCGGCCCCTTGCCGCCGACGCGGGCGAAGATGCGGCCGAACGAGGTGTCGATCCATTCGGAGGCGAAGCCGGGATAGAGGTCGGCGAGATCGGACATCGGTTCCATCCCTCAAAAAGTCGAAAACAACCCCATGCACAGTAGCATGGTGTTTTTCGGCGGAGGCCGCCAAGCCCAACAGCCGATTGCGCATTTAGGCAATGTCGATGTGGCGGCGCGATGGCGCACGCGAACTAGGCCCTGGCCTTCTCCGCATCCACCGCCTGCCAGCCGATGTCGCGGCGGCAGAAGCCGTCCGGCCAGATGATGCGGTCGACGGCCTGATAGGCGCGCGCCTGCGCCTCGGTGACGGTCGCGCCGAGCGCGCAGACATTGAGCACGCGGCCGCCATTGGCGAGGATGGCGCCATCCTTCGCAACGGTGCCAGCGTGGAAGATCTCGGCGGTCTCGACCTTGGCGGCGTCGTCGAGCCCCTCAATGCGCGTGCCCTTCTGATAGTCGCCGGGATAGCCCTTCGCCGCCATCACCACCGTCAGTGCAGACTCCGGATACCAGCGAAGGTCAAAATTCCTGAGCTGGCCATCAACCGACGCGAGGAACGCCGGCACGATGTCCGACATCATGCGCATCATCAGCACCTGGCACTCGGGATCGCCGAAGCGCACGTTGAACTCGAACAGTTTTGGGCCCTGCGTCGTCAGCATGATGCCGGCGTAGAGAATGCCGCGGAACGGCGTGCCGCGCTTCTTCATGCCCGCGACCGTCGGCAGGATGATTTTCGCCATGATCGCGTCGTGGATCGCCGGCGTCACCAGCGGCGTCGGCGAATAGGCGCCCATGCCGCCGGTGTTCGGGCCGACGTCGTGGTCGAACACGCGCTTGTGGTCCTGCGCGGACGCCAGCGGAATGGCTGTTACGCCGTCGCACAGCGCAAAGAAGGAGATCTCGCGGCCCGGCAGAAACTCCTCGATCACGACCTCGGCGCCGGCCTCGCCAAACGCGCCCTCGAACATCATGGCGATGGCGTCCTCGGCCTCGCGCACGGTTTTCGCGACGACGACGCCCTTGCCGGCGGCAAGGCCATCGGCCTTCACCACGATCGGCGCGCCCTGGCTCTGCACATAGGCGCGCGCGTCATTGGCGTTGGTGAAGCGCTTGTAGGCGCCGGTCGGAATGCCGAACTCGGTGCACAGCGCCTTGGTAAAGCCCTTGGAGCTTTCGAGCTGGGCCGGGATCTTGTCCGGCCCAAACGCCTTGATGCCGGCGGCCGTGAGATCATCGACGATGCCGGCCGCCAGCGGCGTCTCCGGGCCGACCACCACGAGCTCGACCTTGTTCTGTTTGCAGAAGGCGATCACGGCCGCATGGTCGGCGACATCGAGCGCCACGCATTCCGCCTCGCGCGCGATGCCGGCATTGCCGGGCGCGCACCAGAATTTGGTCACCAGGGGGGAGGCTGCGATTTTCCACGCCAGGGCATGTTCGCGGCCGCCGGAACCGAGGAGGAGAATGTGCATCGAAGGCTCGAAATGAGAGGTTTTGATGCCGCGGAGGTCGCACGAATCGAGGTGGGGCTCAAGGGGGATGGGGCGGACTCCCCGTCATTCCGGAGCGCGCGTAGTGCTGCTGCCCCTTCTCCCTCGTAAGAAGGTGGTGCGAAGCGCCGGTTGAGGACCTCCATCCACACCACAGATGTTCGCTGAAGCGGTCCCCTCACCCGAGTTTGCTTGTCGACACTTCCCTCAATCGACTCCCGGTTTGCAATGCGAGCATTTGCCCCGGTCGGTGAATCGAGGAAATTCGCGTTCCATGTAAGCTTCAGCTTCGGCAAGGGTCGCTATCGGCGGAGACCAGCCTGTGGCCCCCGAGCCAGTTTTTTCCTGATTTTCTTGGCCTTGCCCCTCACGGCAATGAACACACGAGCCCTTATGAATACGGGCGCGCTTGTGGGGCGTCATGTGGGACACATAAAAACTCACGATGCAGCCCTCCCAACAATAATCTTCCGCACGCTCGTCAGGGATAGCACTGGCGGAGACAATCGCAACGGAGGTGCGTGCGAAATTATGGGTAGACCCTGATCTTGTCTCCGCATTGATCGGTTCGATCGTCATCACGGTGGGGCAAGCACCAGTAGACCACACCCTTCCATCTATCCAAGACAAGAGCGGAGCCACCAGATTGCCCGCTTGCCTTCACATCAAATCGCCCCATCCAAACACCGACAGCGAGACTAGCAGCTAGAAATGCGAGTAATGCCTTGGCTGTCACGGTCATTTGGTCGTGCTCTTTGAGTGAGGTTCCGGCTCCGGCTTCGAATTGCGGTGACAGTGCACTAAGCTCCAAAGCCAAAGCATCAGTTACACAGTTTAGTGCACTGTCACCGTGATCACATTATGCGCACGGCACCGGAATCCTTGGCAAGGCAGTTCACTTGGGAGGACGTTTGCGCACCTGACTGTCGGGACCTATCTGATTGATTCGGGTGATTTGCTGATCGATGATCTTGTTTTCGATGTACTCGTCGATCTCAAGCGCGCGTCGGATGAGCTGACGTTGCGCTTCCGGGTCCATGTGGATTTTGGCGCCGAGCTTAAGCAGCTCTTTGGCGTTAGCGATCTTGTCCTTCATGATTTTTTGTTTGGTCTGCTCGCGGGCCAGCGCTCGGTCTTCCCGCGCCAGGTATCGATCGGTGATGCCGAGGATGAATTTCGAGACGTGACCGACGATCCTGCCTGCCCCGAGCAGATCGACCCAACCCGGACTGGCGTAGTGGACTGCGTTGACGCGCAGCTCCGGCAGGTAGGTCAGATCGTTTAGATACTTCCTCAAGGCGAGCTCCCGGAAGTAGTCCTCCGCCCTCACTTCCAGTTCGAAGGCCTCCGACCAGGATGGTGAGAACCGCAGTGCTCGACTCTGATATACGAATGGCGTCTCGATCAGGAAGCGCACTTGCTGCTCGTCCTGACTCGCGATGCCCCATCCAGCCATGAGGTTGAGCATTTCGAACTGATCGAACAGCTTGGAGAACTCGGTTGCGGACCATTCGCCGTCAATATCGACACGCAACACCCCATAATCATCGTCGGCCATCTTCCCCCCTATTCCCATATTAATCAGCACGTTAGCTCATCTTCCCAGCAATCTACAATTGCGTCATGACTTCCGCACGCCAGCGTGGACACCTTCCTGGAAAGCTCGTCCCACGTTGTCCAAGTTGACTAACTAGCCTGACAAACGGCCCCCGCTACGGGGGCTTTTTCGTTGGTGTCGTGGCCACCATTGCCGATCCGCGACGGTGTTTTTGCACCTAAAGCGTCGTTGGAAAGTACGTGAAGTCGACCCTAATCTGCAAAAAACCGCCATTTCTGTCACTGCATATAAAAGAAGACTATCTAGGCTGTACGTTTTTTGAGTAGAAAACGGACATGATCGAAACGAGGTGCCATGACCAACACCGACACCAGCGGAGAGCCGCTGCGGCAGAGTCGCGTCCGGGCCAAATGGGATTTCGTGACGGACCCCGGCTTCCTAACGCTTCCCTACGTGCTGCTGCTCCATCAGTCAGACCTGAAGATCTCCAGCGAGCACCTAAACGTCCTGCTCAACTTCATCGCTCACTGGCATTCGAACGGTCGGATGCCTCATCCAAGGACCAGCACCATCGCCAACCGGATGGGGATCAGCCCCAGGTCGGTTCAGCGCGCGGTGTCGTGGCTGATCGAGAACGGATTCCTCGCCAAGATGCCTCGCCTGCGCCGGGACGACGTCCAGCAGTACGATATGGCGCCGCTGGTCGAGAAGCTGAGGCCCTATGCTTGGGAGCGCATCAAATACATCCAGGAGAAGGACTTCGAGCGCGTCCTAGACGACAACATTCATATCGCTACGCAGAAGACCGTGAACGAGATGTTCGGTGAAGCAGTCAAGAAGAAGTTGGCCGACGAACTGTAGGAGTTAGCGTGCCCCCATGAGCGACGAGCTGCCCGCACAGAAGAAGCCGGCCAAGCCGCCGCCGGTCGAGTGTGACCTCAGCCAGGTCATGTCTCATGGCCCAGCCTTGTCGCAGGCGCTTGGCCCTGGACGGGCGACGCTGGTACTGCTGTTCGGTATCGCCAGAGCGCGGCGCGGGCCGATCGGCATCGCTGCTATCGTGGGAATCGCCGCCACGTTTATCTATAATGTTCATTTGAGGTGAGGCCGCGGGCCGCGCCCTCCCCCTTTCCATTGTGGTGCTGTCATGCTTGCCTTGCCAGCGGATTTCACTGAGCTGGTTCAGTTCGATGCGGATACCGGCGCGGTAACAAGCCGCGAAGGCAAGCGCCTTGAGTTCAAGGAAGGCTTCATCTCCGCTGACCTGTCGGACTACACCAAGGTGCTGGCCTCGTTCGCGAATGCCTTGGGCGGCGTGATCATCTTCGGCGTGAGCAACAAGCCGCGCAACATCATCGGCGCGCAGGACATGACCGACGAGGCCAATTGGGCCAACCGGCTGCGAGATGATTTTGAACCCGAGCTTCCGTTCGCCATCCGCGAATACGTGGTTGCCAAGACGACCCTGTATGCGGTCGGCGTAGACCCCTGTCTCCACAAGCCGGTCATCTGCAAACGGACCCGGTCGAAGGTGGTCGACGACAAAAAGACAGGCAAGAAAGATGTCGGCGTCATCCAGGAAGGCGCCATCTACTACCGCTATGCTGGCCAGACACGCACTATCGGCTTTGCCGAGCTGCACAACATGCTGGTCGAGCGCGAGACCCAATACTTGCGCAAGATGATGGAGACTCTGCAGGTCATCCAGAAGGTCGGGCTTGAAAACGCCGGCATCGTCGACATGTCGGCTCCGCATTCACGCATCTT
>Ga0310811_10004645_pt1 | contig 17295 bp, 16 predicted proteins | sample YCmetagenome_FD_207642 | JGI IMG/M metagenome (GOLD analysis project Ga0310811, IMG submission 207642) | Soil microbial communities from experimental microcosm in Duke University, North Carolina, United States - YC | ecosystem: Engineered > Artificial ecosystem > Soil microcosm > Unclassified ...
ACGGTCGGGCCACGCCGGATCGGCGGGGTCGAATTTGTAGTACCGCGTGAACAGCACGGTGGCCACGTCGGCCATGCCCATCGGCATGCCGGGATGGCCGGAGTTCGCTTGCTCGACCGCGTCCATGGCGAGGGCGCGGATGGCATTGGCCATGTCGGCGTGGGTCACGTTGGCGGCCTTACCTTCCGGCAAAGTGCGGCTCCTCTTGTACCTTTGGATGCCCTAGAGATCGGCCCGGAAATTTCGGGAAATACGGGGGTGGCGAGACAGGAGGTTGATAGAGCAATAAGTCCCGGCGATGCAAGGCTATCCCGCCCCATTTCACCCATGCGCGAACCGGGAGACGGCCCGGCACTGCAGCGGGTGGAACGCAGCGCCGGTCCGTGGGGAAAAATGCGCTGCAAATCCAAGGCGCGGAGCCCGGATCGCGCGCGGGGACGTAGAATCCGCGCGATCCGCCGCTTCGCCGAAATCGGTTAATGAGCCAAATCGCCTCGCTTCGCCCCCGCCTCATCCGAATGGCCGTCGCCCTCGCGCTGGCGGTGGCGACCGCGCTCGCCTTCGAGTTCGCGCACATTCCGATCCCATGGATGCTGGGTCCGCTGATTTCGATCGCCATCGCCAACCTGCTCGGAAGGCAGCTCGAGCCCGTTCCCTACGGCCGACAGGCCGGTCAGGTGTTCATCGGCACCGGCGTCGGGCTCTACTTCACGCCCACCGTGCTGGCGGCGCTGGTGGAGCAGTCGTGGGTCATCGCGCTCGGCGGCGTGCTGGTGATGGCGGTCGCGGCCGTGGGCGGGCGCCTGCTGGCACGGGTCAGCGGAATCGACAGGACGACGTGCTTTTTCGCCACCGTGCCCGGCGGCGCCGCCGAGATGTCGGTGCTGGCCGGCCGCTATGGCGGCATGGTGCCGGCGGTCGCGATCGCGCAATCGCTGCGCGTCGTCATGCTGGTGATCATCGTGCCGGCGGTGGTGACCTACTCGGGCGTCGCCGCCGGGGCCCGCGAGCCGCCGCTCGCGCTGCCGTTCGTCACGGGGCCGTTCGCGATGATGATCGCCGTCAGCATCGCCGCCGGCTACATCTTCCAGAGATTGAAGCTGCAGAACCCGTGGATGATGGGCCCGCTATTGGTCACCGCCGCGTTCGCCGTGTTCGAGGCCGACCTGTCGGCGATCCCGCGGATGATCTCGAACATCTCGCAGCTCATGCTCGGAATGGCGCTCGGGTCGCGCTTCGAGCGCGAGTTTTTCCTGCGTTACCGGCTGTTCATCCCGATCGCGCTGCTCAACGGCAGCTACATAATTCTCGCGTCGGCGGCGGTCGCCGCCGTCGTGACCTGGATGTCGGGAATTCCGCTCGCCACGGCGCTGACCGGCTGCGGCCCCGGCGGGATCGCCGAGATGACGATCACCGCCAAGGCGCTCAGTCTCGGCGTCGCGACGGTGACCGCGTTCCAGCTCGTCCGCATCGTGCTGGCCAACTTCGGCGCGGTCTACGTGCTGCGGCTCACCGTCGGCAACGTCAAACCCGTCTCGTCGGGTCCGAAGTTCTAGTGGTGGCCGCCGGCGGGCGCATCGCCATCGATCAGGATGAAGGCGATGCGGCACGGCTTGTCGGAGCGGTTGCTCCACGCGTGGTTGGTCGCCCGCTGGACGCAGACGTCGCCTGCGCGCATCGTCACCTCGGAATCGTCGAGCACCAGCACGACCTCGCCCGACAGCACGATCGCGTAGTCGATCGTCTTGGTGCGGTGCATGAAGGGATGACGAGGCTTTTCGCCGCCGACAATGGCGTGCGAGCCGCCCATGTCGCCGAACGCTTGGCGCGCCGACTCCTCGCTGACCTTGGCGATGTCTTCGGATTCCGGCGGGAACTCGACGATGCGGAAATTCGTGCCGTTGGCGACCGGCTCGAGCTTGGCGAGCGTCGCGCCCGCATCCCCCCCCGTCGTCTTGGCCGGCATCGCGTCGGTCATCCAGAGATTGTTGATGACGACGCCGGGGCGCTGCGGCGACTGGCGGACGTTCGTGGCGGGACCGTCGGTCACCACCGTCGACCGGCCGTGGGCGTCGTTGCCGGTGACGACCCGGCGGATTTCGTTGCTCATGCTGATGTCCATTCCCTAATCGAGTTCGACGCGGCGTTCCGACAACGACAGCCGCACCGTGAGACTGCCCTCGTTGAGTTGCCACGGCTGGATGCGGAAGGTGCGGAACCCACCCTTGTAGAACGGATCCTCGCTGACGATGCGCGCAACCTCGTCGGAGCTCACTCCGCGAACGATGAACAGTCCCTCGCCGGTCGGCTTGCCCGACGCCTCGTCGACGTACGGTCCGGCGGCGAACAGGCGGCCCTCGGCCTCGAGGCGCTTGACGAACCTGAAGTGCTCGAGGCGAACCTGCGAACGCTCGCCGGCCTTGTCGGTCGGCAGCAGGAACACCAGGAACAGCCGCTTGCCTATGAACTCGGCGCGAATGCGGTTCACGTCTGTCTCTGTGTCGGTCACTCGCTTCTCCCTGGGTCCGCCACTATAGCGCGTGGGCCTGAGGACAAAAGGCGCGCAAAAGATTCGTGGCGCCCAACAATCTGCGGTTAAATGAGATAAAGCAAAAGCGGCCCGAGCCGCCCGGGAGAGTCCACCCCATGGCGTCCAGCGAAGAGCGCATCGTCATTCTGTCCGACGGGCTGAAGCTCGCCGGCATCGTCCGCCGCCCGATAGGCATGCGCGCGGGCGAGCGCCGGTCTGCGTTCCTCGTCCTCCACGGCTTCGGCAGCAACAAGGATGCGGGCAACGTCACCGGCCCGTGTCAGCTCCTCGACGAGCTCGGCTACATCACGCTGCGCTTCGACATGCGCGGCTGCGGCGAGAGCGAGGGCGAGCGCGGCCGGCTGATCTGTCTCGAGCAGGTCGCCGACACGCGCGCTGCGCTGCGCGCGTTGCAGGCTCGCGCTGACGTCGATCCGGCGCGCATCGCGGTGCTCGGCTCGAGCTTCGGCGCGGCCGTCGCGGTGTATACCGCGGGCGTCGACGAAGGAGTCGCCGCCGTCGTCTCGAGCGGCGGCTGGGGCAACGGCGAGCGCAAGTTCCAGGGCCAGCACAGCGCCCCGGGTGCCTACGACAAATTCCTCGCCATACTCAAGGAAGGCCGCGAGCACCGCGAGCGCACCGGCAAGTCGCTGATGGTGCCGCGCTACGACATCGTGCCGATCCCCGAGCACCTGCGCAGTCATCTCGCGAACCATTCGGTACAGATGTTCCCGGCCGAGACCGCCCAGAGCATGTTCGACTTCAAGGCCGAGGAGGTCATCGGCAAGATCGCTCCGCGCCCCGTGCTGCTGCTCCACAGCTCGACCGATTCGGTGACGCCAACCGAACAGTCGATCGAGATGTTCAAGCGCGCGAAGCAGCCGACCGAGCTGCACCTGTTCGCCGACACCGACCATTTCATGTTCGCCGAAAGCAACACGCGCGTCCGCACCGTGGTGCGCGAGTGGCTCGCGCGCTACTTCCCGGCGACCGCCGCTGCGGCGAAGCCTGCCCAAACCGTGAGACACGCATGAGCGACCCGAAGCCGTTGATCGAGAACGCGCTCTTGAAGAAGCTCGCGGCGGGCCAGACCGCGCTCTGCCTCACCATTCGCATCTCGCGCACCCTGCATGCGGTCGCGATCGCGCGCGCGGCGGGGTTCGATGCGCTCTACGTCGACATGGAGCATTCGAGCACGTCGTTCGAGGACGCCTCACAGATGTGCCTGGCCGCCTGCCTGGCGGGTGTCGTGCCGCTGGTGCGGATCCCGTCGCACGAGGCCTACGATATCAACCGCGCACTCGACGGCGGCGCCGCCGGGATCATCATCCCGCACGTCGACACCGCCGACGAGGCCCGCGCCTGCGTCGCGGCCTGCAAGTTCCCGCCGATCGGCAAGCGCTCGGTCGCCGGATCGGCGGCGGTCATCGGCTACGCGTCGGTGCCGGCGGCGGAGATGAGCCGAGTGCTCAACGCCAACATCATGGTCATCCCGATGCTGGAGACGCCGACGGCGATCCGGAATGCCGAGGAGATCGCCGCGGTCGACGGCATCGACATGCTGCTGATCGGCACCAACGACCTGATGTCCGAGATGGGAATTCCCGGCAAGCTCGACGACCCCAAGGTGCGCGGGGCCTATGCGACGGTCGCGGCGGCGTGCAAGAAGCACCGGCGCTATCTCGGCATCGGCGGCATCAAGGGCGGTAAGATCCTCGAGGATCTGCGAGCCATGGGCGCGCAATTCCTGCTGGCGCGGGCCGACGAGGCGATGCTGCTCGATGCAGCGCGCGAGGAGACGAAGACATTGCGGGGCATCTTCAGCTAACCGCGTTCAACGCGGTCATGCCCGACGGCTCGTGAAGAAGGCCGGGGCGACAACGGAGGCAGATATGGTTTACGCGCGCGTCACAACACTCGGCATTGCACTGGTCCTGGGCTCGGCGACCGCCGCGTCGGCCGACGCGGTGTCGGACTTTTTCAAGGGCAAGACGGTGACGCTCTACGTCGGCGCGGGTGCCGGCGGCAGTTACGACATCTACGCGCGCACGCTCGCCGAATACATGCCGGCGCACATTCCCGGCAAGCCGACGATGATCGTCAAGATGGCGGGCGGCGTCGGCGGCGGATTGCCGGCGGCGAACCAGGCGCACAACACGGCGCCCAAGGACGGCACGTTCATCGCGATGACGCAGCAGACCATCGTCGCCAACCAACTGCTCTATCCGTCCTCGGCCAAGTACGACGTCCGGCAGTGGAACTGGATCGGGCTGATGGCGCCGACCCGCAACATGCTGGCGGTCTGGCACACCGCCCCGGCGCAGACCATCGAAGAGGCGAAGAAGACCGAAGTCATCATCGGCGCGACGGGCCGCGCCTCGCCGACCTACATCGTGCCGCAGGTGCTCAACGAGGTGATCGGCACCAAGTTCAAGATGGTACTCGGCTACAACGGCGTCGCCGACCTCAACCTCGCGATGGAGCGCGGCGAGATCCAGGGACGCGGCGCGTCGTGGATCAGCGTCGCAACGCAGTCGCCGCAATACATCACCGAGAAGAAGCTGAAGCCGCTGGTGGTGGACGGCCTGACCCGCGAGCCGCTGATCCCGGACGTGCCGCTGATGATCGAGCTCGCGCCGAACGAGAAAGACCGCGAGGTGATGGCGTTCATCTCGTCGGCGGCGGAGTTCGGCCGCTCGGTGTTCGCGCCGCCAGCGGTTCCGGCCGACCGCGTCGCCGCGTTCAGGACGGCGTTCGACGCGACGATGAAGGACCCGGAGTTCCTCAAGACCGCGCAGAGCCGCAAGATCCCGATCGAGCCGCAGGACGGCAAGTCGCTCGGCGAGATCGCGACGAAGATCGCATCATCGTCGCCCGAAGCTGTCGCGGCAGCGCGACGGCTGATGGGCATCAAGGACGGCTCTGCGCCGGAATAAGCCGGCTTGCGCGGGCCCGAGTCGTTCATTAAGACACCCGGACCCCTCACAGCGCCGAGACAGCCCGATGTCCTCTGAAACCGTCACCGTCGGCGGCCCGTGGTTCGAGGACTTCGTCAAAGGCGAAGCCCTGCCGATGCCGCCGTCGATCACCGTCACCGACGGCCTCGCGGCGCTGCATCAGGCGGTGTTCGGCGATCGCCTGCGCCTGCCTCTCGACCACAGCTTGAGCGCCGACGTCACCGGCGAATCGCGTCCCCTCGCCCACCCGATGCTCGCGACCAACATCGCGATCGGCATGTCGACCTACGCGACGCAGCGCGTCAAAGCCAACCTGTTCTATCGCGGGCTGGTGCTGAAACGCCCGGTGTTCATCGGCGACACGCTGTCGACCACGACGCGCGCCGTGGCACTCAAGCAGAACGCGCCCAAGCCGGGGCGCACGGCGACCGGACTCGTCGTGCTCGAGATCACGACGACGAGCCAGCGCGGCGAGACCGTGCTCCATTTCTGGCGCTGCCCGATGATCGCTTGCCGCGACGAGAATGCACGGACGGGCCATGCCGACACGTTCGACGCGATTCCGGCGGACATTGCCCCCGCCGACCTCGAAACCGCAGTGCCACGCTGGAACCTCGGCAAATACCGTGAGCACGTCCCGGGCCGGCACTTCGGGTCGTTCAACGCGGGCACGGCCTACGTCGTCGAGGGACGCGACAGCGTGACGGCGGCGCCGGAGATGGCACGGGCCACGCTCAACCTCGCGGCAACGCATTTCGACGGCGCAGCGTCGGCGTACGGCCAGCGGCTGATTTTCGGCGGGCACACCATCGCCCTTGCTGCCGCCGCCGCGGTGAAGGCGCTGCCGGAGATGGTGACAATCGTCGCCTGGCGCTCGTGCGATCACCTGGCACCGGTGTTCGAGGGCGATATGCTGGCGACGCGCATCGAAGTCACCGGTGTCACGCCGCTGAAGAGCGGCGGCGGACTCGTCGACCTCCGCGCCATCGTCACCGCCGAGCCCGGCGAGACCGGTCGCGCCGCGCTGAAGACGATGGCGAAAGCCGAAGTCCTCGACTGGCGCTTCGTCGCCCTGTTCGCGTGAGGCTCATGAACGGTCCCCTCTCCGGAATGCGCGTGGTCGAGGGTTCGGCGTTCATCGCCGCACCTCTCGGTGGAATGACCCTGGCCCAGCTCGGAGCCGACGTGATCCGCTTCGATCCGATCGGAGGCGGCCTCGACTACACCCGTTGGCCGATCACCAAGGACGGGCAGAGCCTGTTCTGGGCCGGTCTCAACAAGGGCAAGCGCTCGATCCAGATCGACCTGTCGAAGCCCGAGGGCCAGGAATTGGCGCAGGCGCTGATCACCGCGCCCGGCGATGACGCGGGGCTGTTCCTCACCAACTTCCCACCGCGCGGATTCCTCGATTATCAGAAACTCAAAGCGAAACGCGCCGATCTCATCATGCTCGTCGTCACCGGCCACTTCGACGGCACCAGCGCCGTCGACTACACGGTGAACTGCGGCGTCGGCTTCCCGTTCATCACCGGCCCCGGCGACATGACCGAGCCGGTCAATCACGCGCTGCCGGCGTGGGACGCGATCTGCGGCCTCACCGCCTCGACCGGCATGCTCGCCGCCGAGCGCCATCGCCTGCGCACCGGGGAAGGCCAACTCGTGACGCTCGCGCTGTCGGATGTCGCCTACGCGATGGCCGGCAACACCGGATTCCTTGCGGAGCTCGCGGTCAACGACGCCGACCGGCCGCGCGTCGGCAATTATCTCTACGGCGCGTTCGGCAAGGACTTCGAGACCAGCGACAAGCGCCGTGTCATGATCGTCGGCCTCACCGAGCGCCAGTGGGCCAACATCAAGAAGGCGACGGGCCTGGGCCCCGCGTTCGATTCGGTCGGTCAGGCGACCGGCCTCGATCTCGACGACGAGGGCAATCGCTTCCGGGCGCGCGAGCAGCTTGCGGCTGTCATTGCTCCGTGGATCGCCGCGCGGACCATGACCGAGGTCGGCGCGATCTTCGACAAGGCGGGCGTTGCGTGGGGGCCGTATCGCACGTTCCGGCAGATGGTCGTCGAGGATCCGCGCGTCTCCGAGGCCAACCCGATGTTCAGGATGACCGACGATCCCGGCATCGGCCGCTATCTGATGCCGAGCTCACCTTTGGCGTTCGCGGGGCTCGGACGCGAGCCGCCGCGGCCCGCACCGAAGCTCGGCGCCAACACCGATGAGATCCTGTCGGACATCCTGAAGCTGCCGTCGTCGGCGATCGCCGGCCTCCACGACCGCAACATCGTCGCCGGCTAGCGCCGATCTACGCCCGAGCCGGGCGAGCCGGCCGAAAGCGGCGGACCGCGACTCGGGCGGCCCAGACGACGAGCAAGGCCACGGGAATCCACGGCAGCGCCGCCGCGGCGTAGGAGATCAGCGTCGCGACCGAGGCGATCACGGTGCGGCCCGCCCCGTTGATCGCGCGCTGGATCGGCGACAGGTCGAGCCCGCCCGCCTGCACCGTCACTCCGGTGTAGTTGATGTCGATCTTCACCGTGTCGGTAATGCGCAGCAGGTAATCGCGCTGCGACGTCGCCGATTCGATCTCGCCCTGGATCTGGGCGATTTCCTTTTCGATGGCGATGAGGTCGGCGGCGGTCTTGCGCACATTGTCTTTCAGCAGTGCGGTGAGGCGGTCGCGCAGCGCGAGCTTCGACTCGAGACGCTTTTCAATGTCGAGCAGCGGCAGCGTCTTGTCGTCGGCCGATTGCGAATGACTGATCACCTCGACCGGCGCCGCGGTCATCGCGGCGGTGAATTCGGCGAACTTGTCGGGGGCGATGCGCACCGACGTCCACGCGCTGATGCGCCCCGCGTCCGAGCGGTCGAGGCGGGTGTTGAGCACGTCGCATCCGAGCTTCACGCACTCGTCGAGATGCGCCTGCTGTACGCGCTCGATGTCGCGGCTCGGCAGCCGCAGGGTGTAGGCATGGGAGACGGCGATGCGCTTTTGCTCCGACGAGGCATCGGCGACGCGTCCCGCGACGGCCAACGGCGCGGCCGCCATCATAGCCTGCTTGAACGTGGGCGCCTGGCTCGATGCCGCGGCCGTCTGATCCGAATCCGACGGACCGCACGCCACCGGACCGAAAAGGAGGACCGCAACGGAAAGTCCGCGCACCGCCCGTGATACGCCCGTCGTCGCCATCAGCCGCCCCTTTCGATGGTTTCGTGCGACGAAACGTGCCGGGGCTTTATGGCCGAAGTAGTGGTTCCCGCTCTTGCTTTTGCCGCAATCGTCCCTAAAACAATCACGCCCCGGTCACAGTCGGGGAAAGACCATAAAGTATTCAGGGAGATTGGCGTGGCGTCCGTCGTACCGGCGATGATTGAGATCGAGGGGCTGAAGAAGCGCTTCGGCGCGATCCAGGCCGTGGACGACGTGTCGTTCACCGTCGGCCGCGGCGAGGTTCTGGGCTTCCTCGGCCCGAACGGCGCGGGCAAGTCGACCACAATGAAGATTCTTGCGGGCTTCCTGCCGGCCGACGCCGGGCGGGCCCGCATCATGGGCTACGACGTCGCCAACGACCCGATCGCCGCCAAGCGCCGACTGGGCTACATGCCCGAGGGGGCGCCCAGCTACTCCGACATGACGCCCGAGAGCTTCCTGGGCTTTGTCGCCGAGGTCCGCGGTTTCCGCGGCGGCGATCGCCGCAAGCGCATTATCGAGGCGGCCGGCCGGACCCAGCTCGAAGAGGTGATGCGCCAGCCGATCGAGACCCTGTCGCGGGGCTTCAAGCGCCGCGTCGGGCTCGCCGCTGCCCTCCTCCACGACCCCGACGTGCTGGTGCTCGATGAGCCGACCGACGGCCTCGATCCCAACCAGAAGCACGAGATGCGGATGCTGATCCGCGCCATGGCGCCGACCAAGGCCATCGTCATCTCGACCCACATCCTCGAGGAAGTGGACGCGGTGTGCTCGCGCGCGATCATCATCGCCCGCGGCCGCATCGTCGCCGACGGCACGCCCGCCGGTCTCGAGGCGCGCTCGGCGCGCCACAACGGCGTGACCGTGGTCGCTGGGCCCGATTCGCGGGCGAAGCTCCTGCCGTTGCTGACGGCGCTGTCCGGTGTCGGCTCGGTTGTCGAGGAGGACCAAGGCCTGTTCGTGCAGCCGGTTGCCGGCCGTCCGATCATCGAAGAGGTGCGGGCGCTGATCCGTCAGCGCGGGATCGAAGTGCGCGACGTACGGCCCGAGCGCGGCCAGCTCGAGGACGTGTTCCGCAGCGTCACGATTGGGCAGGGCAGTCAGGTCGGAGACGCGCGATGAAAGGCATGCTGTCGGTGTTTCGCCGCGAGCTCGCGGCCTATTTCGCGACCCCGCTCGCGTACGTCTTCATCTTCATCTTCCTCGTGCTGTCCGGGGCGACGACGTTCTTCCTCGGCAATTTCTTCGAGCGCGGCCAGGCGGATCTGGCTCCGTTCTTCGGCTTCCACCCGTGGCTGTACCTGCTGCTGGTGCCGGCAATCGCCATGCGCCTGTGGGCCGACGAGCGCAAGACCGGGACGATCGAGCTTCTGCTGACGTTGCCGGTGTCGATCGGCCAGGCAGTCGTCGGCAAGTTCCTCGCCGCGTGGGCATTCGCCGGCATCGCGCTGGCCCTTACCTTCCCGATGTGGATTACCGTCAACTACCTCGGCTCGCCCGACAACGGCGTGATCCTGACGAGCTACATCGGCAGCTTCGTCATGGCGGGCTCCTATCTCGCGATCGGCGCCGCGTTCTCGGCGCTCTCCAAGAACCAGGTCATCGCCTTCGTGCTCGCCGCGGTGTTCTGCCTGCTGTTCACCGTCTCCGGCACGCCGCTCGTGCTCAACGCCTTCTCAACGTGGGCGCCGGCGGTGATCGTCAACATCGTGTCGTCGCTCAGCATGCTCGCCAACTTCGACGGCATCTCGCGCGGCGTCCTCGACGCCGTGAACCTCGTCTACTTCGCGTCCGTGATCGTGCTGTTCCTGTTCGCGAACGCGGTGTTCGTCAGTCTGTACAAGGCCCGGTGAGCCGATGAAACCGCTTCGCGACATGTCGACCGGCGCCCGCGCATTCCTCGGACTCATCTGCGCGGTCGTGCTCTTCGTCTCCGCCAACGTGCTGGCACGCGACGAGCTCACCGGCTGGCGCATCGACTTCACCCAGGACAAGCTGTTCACGCTGTCCAAGGGCACCCACTCGGTGATCGCCAAGGTCGAAGAGCCGATCACCATGCGCTTCTACTTCTCGAGCGCGCTCGGCAAGGAAATCCCGGCGCTCGCCAAGTATGCGCAGCGCGTGCGCGACATGCTCGGCGAGTACTCGGCCCTGTCGAACGGCCGCATCCGCGTCGAGTACTACGATCCGGTCGCCTTCTCCGACGCCGAGGACCAGGCGGTCGCCGCCGGTCTCCACGGCATCCCGCTCGACCGCACCGGCGAACAGGTCTACTTCGGCCTTTCCGCGGTGAACTCGACCGACGACCAGGAAACGATCCCGTTCTTCTCGCCCGACCGCGAGCAGTTCCTCGAATACGACCTGTCGAAGGCGGTCCAGAGCCTCGCCCAGCCGAAGCGCAAGATGGTCGGCATCATGTCGCCGCTGCCGATCCAGGGCTTCCCCGGCACAATGATGGCGCGCATCAATCCGCGCCTCGCCCAGCCGTGGGCGATGATCGCGCAGCTTCGCCAGATCTTCGACCTCAAGCTGGTCGATACCACCGCGACCGAGATCCCCGACGACGTCGACCTGCTGATGGTCGTGCATCCCGCCGGCTTCACCGACAAGACGATGTATGCGATCGACCAGTTCATGCTGCGCGGCGGGCGCGCGCTGATCTTCGTCGATCCGCTGTCGGAAGCCGCCGAGCAGATGGTCGGCCCGGGCGCCAAGCAGATCCCGACCAGCTCCGACCTGAAGCCGCTGTTCGACGCCTGGGGCATCCAGTACGACGACACCAAGGTCGCGGGCGACATCCCGGCGGCGCGCCGCGTCAACGCCGGCACCGACACCCGCCCCGTCCCGGTCGAGTACCCGGCGTGGCTCGCGCTCAAGAAGCAGAACGCCGCCGCCGACCAGCCCATCACCTCGGAGATCGAGACGCTCAACATGGCGTCTGCCGGCGCCATCAGCCTGAAGCCGAACGCCAAGGTGTCGATGACGCCGCTCGTCACGACGTCGGGCCAGTCGATGCTGATGGACGACGAGAAGCTGCGCGGCAAACCCGACTTCTTCGGCCTGCTGCGCGACTTCAAGCCGGGCGGCACGCCGCTGGTGCTGGCCGCCCGGGTCACCGGCGAAGTGCCGACCGCGTTCCCCGACGGTCAGCCGAAGGACGAGCCGAAGAAGGACGACGACAAGAAGGCCGACGCGGCAAAGCCCGCCGCGCCCGCAAACGACGACAAGAAGGCCGAGGAGGCGAAGCCCCTCACCCATCCGCATCTCGCCAAGTCCAACGGCCCGATCAACGCGATCATCATCACCGACTCCGACATGCTGCAGGACCGCTTCTGGGTCAGCATGCAGGACGTGTTCGGCCAGGGCATCTCGATCCCGATCTCCAACAACATGGACCTGGTGTCGAACTCGCTCGACTACCTGTCCGGCTCCGAGGACCTGATCGGACTGCGCGCCCGCGGCGTCTCGCAGCGCCCGTTCGAGCGCGTCGTCGCGCTGCAGCGCGAGGCCGAGGTGCGGCTGCGCAACAAGGAGCAGGAGCTCCAGAAGCAGCGCGAGGACACCGAGCGCAAGCTGATGGAGCTGCAGCGCCCGGCGCAGTACGGCGCCGACGCGCCGAACACCCCGGGCTCGGTGATCCTGACCCCGGCCCAGGTCGAAGAGATCAACCGCTTCAAGAACGAGCTCCTGCGCATCCGCCGCGAGCTGCGCGCCGTGCAGCTCGAGCTTCGCCAGGACATCCAGAGCCTCCAGACCCGGTTGTGGTTCTACGACATCGCGCTCGTTCCGCTGCTGGTCGCGCTGATCGCGATCGGCATCGGTTTTGTCCGCATCCGACACCGCCGCCGCAAGTCGCTGGTCGAGGCCAAGGGTTAAGCCATGACCATTCGCGCACTTTCCATTCTCATCGTCGTGACGGTCCTGTCGGCCGCCGCCGCCACTGTCGTCACCATCCGCAGCGAAGGCACCACGGCGCCGCTGACCAAGCCCGAGGCCGTGTTCCCGGGTCTGACGCAGCACCTCAACGACGTGGTCCGCGTCGAGATCGTGCGCGCCGGCGAGAAGACCACGCTGAAGCGCGAAGGCCAGGGCGAGAACGCGCCGTGGCTGCTCGCCGAGGCCGCCGACTATCCGGGCAAGATCGATCGCATCCGCGAGGCGTTGATCGGTCTCGCGCAGATCGAGACCACCGAGCCGAAGACGCGGCTGCCCGACCACTACGCCAAGCTCGAAGTCGAGGACCCGACCAAGCCCGACGCCAAGTCGGCGCGCGTCACCCTCTACGACGCGGCCAACAAGAAGCTCGCCGACCTCATCGTCGGCAAGGCGAAAATGAGCGGCGGCTCGCAGGACGCGCTCTACATCCGTCGCCCCGACGAGGCGCGCGCCTGGCTCGCCCGCGGCAAGGTCTATATCCCCGAGAACCGTTACGGCTGGGTCGACACCAACATGCTGTCGGTCGACCTGCTGCGGATCAAGCGGGCGACGATCAACCAGCCGGGCAAGCCGTCGCTGTCGGTGTTCAAGAAGGACCCGTCGGAGCGCGACTTCACGATCGACAACCAGCCGCCGAACACCGAGATCAAGGACATCTTCGGCGCCGAGGACATCGCCCGCATCGTCCAGTCGGTGAACTTCGAGGACGTGAAGCCCGCGGCCGAGATGAACGTGCCGACCGACGGCCAGCCGTGGGGCGAGTTCTGGACCTTCGACGGCCTGAAGATCTCGCTGTGGCTGAAGGAGGTCGATGGCAAGGGCTGGGCCGCCTATCAGGCCTCGGCCGGCGACGACCCGAAACCCGACGAGAAGGTCCAGGCCGAGATCGCCGATCTCAACAAGCGTCTGTCGCCGTGGCGCTACCAGCTCGGCAATTTCGAGATGACCGGGCTGCACAAGACGATGCAGGATCTGGTCGAGCCGAAGAAGGACGCCGCCGCCGCGGCACCGGCGACGCCCGCCAAGCCGGCGGCGCGCTGATCCTCACGACGGCCGGTAGATTCGAATCTCGGCGGGCGACGAAGCGGTCGCCCGGGCCGCCACAAACAGTCGGTCGAGTTCGGGTACGAACAGCGACGTGCGCGCCCCCTCGGAGGTCGTGACGCGACCGAGGCTCTTGAGGCCGCTTTTGTTCTGCTCGAAGACCTCGACGAAGCCCTCGCCGCAACTCACGGTGACGCGCGACCGCTTCGGATCGAAGAACACGTCGTCGGAATCGCCGCAGGTCGGCACGTTGGCGACCGGCCGGCCGCTTCCGGTGTCGAACAGCACAAGCCGTGCGGGCTTGCGGTAGACCACGGCGATCCGGTCGCCGGTCTCGTTGATCGCCATCGGGAAATTGGCGCCCGCATCGACCTTCCAGCCGTCGATGCGCTTGCGCGACGCGCGATCGACCACCGTGATTTCGCCGGCATCCGGCACGTTGACGAACGCGCGCGAATCGCGGGGATGCAGGCGGAAACCCTCGGGATGGCCGGGAAGCGGAATCTCGAAGACCTTCGCGCCGTTCGACGGATCGATCCAGGCGAGCGCGCCCTTGCCGTAGCCCGCCACGAGGGACGAGACGTCAAGGCGCAGATTGTCGGCATCATCTCCGAGGTGCACTACCGCGGCCTGGGAGAAGTCCCCGGCATGGAACAGATGTACGGTGCCGTCCCGGGCGCTCGCGGCAGCGATAAGATCAGGCTCCGGCAGGTAGGCGACGCCCTGTGGCTCGTCGACGCCCGTCAGGCGGCGCACGATCGTCCGGGAGCCGAGGTCGAGGACGTCGACCGTATCGTTGCCGAGTTCGGCGACGACCAGCCGCTGGCGACCGGGGTCGATCGCCATGTGGTCGATCCGGCCCTTCACGCCCTCGAGCGGGATGCGGCTGTCGAGGGCCAGCGGCGCGGTCTGGGCCGCCGCCCCGGATGCCACAGATGCGGCGAGCGCCGCCGCTGCAGCAACCGCGATCCCAATCGAAGGGATCCCAATCGAAGGAAGGTGCGAAAGAAAGTCGGCCATGGCCCATGCTCCTCCGCGAGCCGCCCGCACGGCCGCGTCTGAGCGGAGCTTGGACAAAATGTCTGACGGGAGTCCGCATCCCCGAATGATGCTTATAACGGCTCGCCTGCCCGTGCCGAGTGGCCAAAACTGTGTGATCGGACCGCGGGAGTGGGCGGAAAGCCCTAAAAAACAATGGCTTTTCGATTCATGCGCAGGAGCCCTGCGGTGCGCGACCATGGACAGCGCGGGCGAATTTGTCTATCAACCCAATGCACCGATCCTCCATGGCCCCCATATAAGCGGCTGGATTTGCCGTGCGATTTCGTTTCCGGAGATAGGCCCGACATGAGCAAGGTTCCGACCAATCCGAAGATGTTCTACATCGCGCACCCGTTCGTGTGCGTGAACGTGCGCGAGCCCGGCCATCCCCGCGGGTGCTGCGCCGAGAAGGGCTCCAAGGAGCTGCACGGCTACATGAAGGCGAGGGCCAAGGAGCTCGGCATCAAGAACATCCGCGTCAATCAGTCGGGCTGCCTCGACCGCTGCGAGCTCGGGCCGAACATCCTGATCCAGCCCGAGGGCATCTGGTACTCGGTGCGCACCAAGGCCGATGTCGACGAGATCCTGCAGAAACACATCATCGAGGGTGGCCGCGTCGAGCGCCTGATGCTCGAGCCGACCGACCGCCTGCCCAAGGACGTCGAGGCACGTCAGGCCAAGCCCGCGGCCGAGTAACGCCTCGCCACCACCTTTTCAGGTTCAGGAGAATTCCACTTATGGCTACCCAGCTGCGCGATCCGGCGCCGTACTACGAGACCCACGTCTTCTGCTGCCAGAACCAGCGGGAGCCGGGGCATCCGCGGAGCTGCTGCGCTGACCGCGGCGGCGTCGAGCTGCGCGAGTACATGAAGGCGCGCGCCAAGGAGCTCGGCCTCAAGAAGGTGCGCGTCAACGCGTCCGGCTGCCTCGAGCGCTGCGAGCTCGGCGCCGCCCTCGTCGTCTACCCCGAGGGCATCTGGTACACCTACAAGACCAAGGAAGACGTCGACGAGATCCTCGACAGCCACCTGCTGAAGGGGCAGATCGTCGAGCGCCTGGTTCTCGACAACGAACAGAAAGTGCCGAAGCAGACCGCGAAGAAGCAGCTCGCGGTCACCGTCGCCAAGGTCGCGGACGAGACCGGGGACATCAAGCGCTTCGAGCTCGTCTCGGTCGACCGCAAGCCGCTGCCCGCGTTCACCGCCGGCGCGCACATCGACGTCATCATGGAAAACGGCCAGCGCCGCTCCTACTCGCTCGCCAACGATCCGACCGAGCGCAACCGCTACGTGCTCGGCGTCTTGCGCGAGCCGGCGAGCCGCGGTGGCTCGACCTGGATGCACGAGTCGGTGAAGACCGGCATGCCGCTGACCATCACCGTGCCGCTCAACAACTTCAATCTCGCCGAGGACGCGAAGGAGCACATCCTGATCGCCGGCGGCATCGGCATCACCCCGATCCTCGCCATGGGCTATCGCCTCAAGGCGACGGGTGCCAAGGCAACGCTGCACTACTGCACGCGCTCGCCCGAGAAGACGTCGTTCATGGCCGAGGTGAAGGCCGCGTTCAGCGGCAACGTCGTGTTCCACCACGACGGCGGCGATCCATCGAAGGGCATGAAGCTCGTGGACGAGCTGAAGAATCGCCCCGAAGGCGCGCATCTCTACATCTGCGGCCCGGCGGGCCTTCTCGAGGCCGCGCGCAAGGCCTCGGCCCACTGGCCCGACGAGACGGTGCACTTCGAGCACTTCGCCGCGACGCCGAGCCACAAGCCGACGACACCGAACGAGCCGTTCGAAGTCTATCTCTCCCGCCGCAAGCTGACGCTGACGGTCCCTGCCGACAAGACCATCCTCGAGGTGGTGCGCGCCGCCGGCGTCGAGGCGGATTCGAGCTGCGAGGCCGGCATCTGCTCGACCTGCGAGACGCGTCTCATCTCGGGCCGCGCCGACCACCGCGACGAGGTTCTGTCAGAGCACGACCGGATCGAGAACAAGAAAATCCTGATCTGCACCTCGCGCGCGATGCCGGGTGAGAAGCTGGTTCTCGATCTGTGAGATTGATCGCACGCTGAAACGGAACGGGGGCCTCGCGGCCCCCGTTTTCGTTTCACTGCCCTTCGGATCCGAGGCTGTTGCGATAGTGGTATTTGGCGGTATGGCAGATCAGCGTGCGCAGCTCGATCGGCCGGTCGCCGATACCGTAGCCGACGCGATCGATGCGCAAGAGCGGCGTTCCCGCCGCGACCTCGAGCGCCACGGCCTCGTCGGGCGATGCGGCAACGGCGCGCAGTTCCTCCTCAGCCTTGGCCACGACGACGCCGAACTTCCGCTCGAAGACCAGGTACACGTGCGGCTGCGGATCGCTGCGATAGATCTCCTCAAAATTCGGGAACACCGACTCCGGCAGCACGATCTGCTCGATGATCGTCGGTACGTTGTGGAACGTCCGCACCCGGTGCAGCCGGTACACCTGGACGTCCTTTTTAATGTCGAGGGCCGTCGCCTCCTCGGCGCTTGGCGCGTCGCGCTTCAGGAGCAGAACCCGGTTGCCCGGCGGCGGCAACTTGTCGGCTGTGTCGGGAGCAATCCGGA
>Ga0310811_10004646_pt1 | contig 17294 bp, 13 predicted proteins | sample YCmetagenome_FD_207642 | JGI IMG/M metagenome (GOLD analysis project Ga0310811, IMG submission 207642) | Soil microbial communities from experimental microcosm in Duke University, North Carolina, United States - YC | ecosystem: Engineered > Artificial ecosystem > Soil microcosm > Unclassified ...
GCACGGAATCCGAATTCGATCGTCTCGCCGATTTTTTCGGCGACCGCCAGCCACGACACATGGAAGAACAGACTGAAACCGAGGCCGAACAGCAGCAACAGCAGCAGCGTCGCCCCCATGAAACCAAACGCGTTTTGCGCCGCATTGCCAATCAGTTCGCCCAGCACACCACCCGGCGCGCGCGGCAGCGGCATCTTCAGCGTGTACATGCGCAAGTATTCGATCGCCACACTGCCGACCATCAACAGGAAAAACCCGATGCCACGAATCGCGAGTTCATGGCGATGCGCCGGCTCCGGCTCCTTTTTCAACAGGAAGCGCTGCGACAGCCTGCGATAGCCGCTCCATACCAGACGCAGAAAGAAAATGCAGAGCCACCAGGCGGACGCGCCGAAGATGAACAGAAGCAGATCCGCCAGCCAGGCGCCAATGCGGCCACCAAGATTATGCAGACGCGGCACCACATTTGCGTGCGACCAGCCGGGATCGACCGGCGAATAGGTGGAAAAAATCAGGATCAGATACAAGGTCACCGCTGCCAGCGCAAACCAGCGCGCCTCGGACAGCAGGCGCACCATGCGCCCCGGCAAAGGCGGATGCTTGGGCTGGTCGGTGTTGCGGGTATAGGCTTGATTCGTTTTCGTCATAAATCCGGACGCCCTGCGGCGTCAGTACAGTGCAAGCGTTTTGCTTGATGGAGGAACAGCACGTCGACCGGCGGTCTTTGCGGGAAGCCGGTCAGTTTGCCCCGGACCGGCATAGGCCTCGGCCTGCGCGGTCCTGTCTTGGCGGCCCAGCCTACGCGGCCCGACGCTTCGTCTATAATCTTACCGAGTTTTTCCTGCCATATCGAATAATTCACAAGCAGATTGAAATTTACCGTCACGGCAATATATAGCCTTGACCGGCACTGAATTCGCAGACGGCTTCAGCGCTTCCCATAGACCCTTATCTTTTATTCACCATGTCCACCGTCAAGCACGCCCAAGTTCTCATCCTCGGTTCCGGCCCGGCCGGCTATAGCGCCGCCATTTACGCCGCGCGCGCGAATCTGAAGCCCGTCATGATTACCGGCGTCGAGCAAGGCGGACAGCTGATGACAACCACGGACGTGGAAAACTGGCCTGGAGATCCGCTGGGCGTGCAGGGTCCGGAATTGATGCAGCGTCTGCTGCATCACGCAGAGCGCTTTAACACCGAGATCATCTTTGACCATATCCATACCGCGAAGCTGACCGAAAAGCCAATTCGCCTGATTGGCGACATGGGCGAGTACACCTGCGATTCATTGATTATCGCGACCGGCGCGTCGGCACAGTACCTCGGTTTGGATTCCGAACAGGCTTTCATGGGCAAGGGCGTATCCGCCTGCGCGACCTGCGACGGATTCTTCTATCGCGGCCAGGAAGTGGCCGTGATCGGCGGCGGCAACACCGCAGTCGAGGAAGCACTGTACCTGTCCAACATCGCCAACAAGGTGACAGTGATTCATCGTCGCGACAAATTCCGCGCCGAAGCGATCCTGATCGACCGCCTGATGGCGAAGGTTGCCGAAGGCAAGATCGAGGTGCGCTGGAACCATACGCTGGATGAAGTCACTGGCGACGACAGCGGGGTGACCGGCATCAGGATCAAGTCGACGGTCGATGACAGCCTCACCGACATTCCGGTGCACGGCGTGTTCGTCGCGATCGGCCACAAGCCGAATACCGACATCTTTGCCGAGCAGCTGGACATGCACAACGGTTACATCAAGACCAAGACCGGGCTCGAAGGCATGGCGACCGCGACCAATATCCCAGGCATATTTGCCGCCGGCGACGTACAGGACCATGTGTACCGCCAGGCGATTACCAGTGCCGGCACCGGCTGCATGGCCGCTTTGGATGCGCAACGTTATCTGGAAAGTCTGCAGTAAACCACCTGTTCGCACCGCTGATTAGGCGGGCAACAATATCGAGGGAAGATGCCGCTATGCCCGCTCCGCTCAAGGATTTCTCCGCCCTCAAGTCGCTGCGCAAGGACCTGAAGGCGCAGGAAGAGGCGCGACAGGCAGCGGAAGAAGAACGGCGGCGTGTCGAGAAGCTCGCTCAGCAGGAAGCGGACCTGTTCCGCCACAGTATCGGCGAGGTCAAGCCGCTGCCGTCGAAGGATGCCATCAAGCTCGATACGCCGCGCCCCTTGCCGATTCCGCGCCAGCACCTGGCCGATGAACAGGCAGCGCTGCAGGAATCGCTGTCCGATGAATTCACGATCGATACGCTGCTTGATACCGACGAAGCGCTCAGCTATGCGCGCCAGGGCATCGGACCCGACGTGCTGCGCAAGATGCGGCGCGGTCACTGGGTAATCCAGGGCCAGCTCGATCTGCACGGCTTGCGTACCGATGAAGCACGCGAGGCGCTAGGCGAATTCCTGCGCACATCGCTCAAGCGCGGCTGGCGCTGCGTACGCGTGATTCACGGCAAGGGACTGGGTTCCATCAACAAGGAACCGGTGCTGAAGAAGAAGGTGAGAAACTGGCTGGTGCAAAAGGATGAGGTACTCGCCTTCTGCCAGGCACGCGCGGCAGACGGCGGCGCCGGTGCGCTGATTGTGCTGCTCAAATCATCCTGAAGATTCCGCGCCCGCGTGCGGCGGGCGGGAATCAGGAATCAGACCGCGTCGGAACCGGTTTCGCCGGTGCGGATGCGCACCACCTGCTCCACCGACTGCACGAAGATTTTGCCGTCGCCGATCTTTCCGGTGCGTGCAGCCTTGATGATCGCATCGACCGCCTGGTCGACACCTTCATCGTCCACTACTGCTTCGACTTTGACCTTCGGCAGGAAATCGACCACGTATTCGGCACCGCGATACAGCTCGGTGTGTCCCTTCTGACGGCCGAAACCCTTGACTTCAGTGACGGTCAGACCGGTGACACCCACTTCGGCCAAGGCTTCGCGTACTTCGTCGAGCTTGAACGGCTTGATGATGGCGGTAATTTGCTTCATTAAAACTCCTAATCAGTTCGTTGCAATCGCAGCGGGCATCGCGTTTCCCGTATTCTGCCTTCGTTTTACCGCTGGCGCGAGTCGTTTCAATCAGTCGCCTTGCACCGTCACGCCTCGCGCTCGGGAATGTTTTCCAGATCTGCCAGCCACACGACAGATTCCGCGTCGCTTGGCGCGCGCCAGTCACCGCGTGGCGACAGCGAACCGCCGGAGCCGACTTTCGGCCCATTCGGCACGCAGGAGCGCTTGAACTGGCTCTGTCGGAAAAAGCGGTCGAGGAAAATGCCCAGGTTGCGCTTGATCTCCACCAGACTGTACTGGTGACGAACCACCTGCTCGGATTCCGGCCAAGCGCCCTTGTCGCGATCAGCCCACGCGGTCCACGACAGGAACGCAATCTTGCTCGGCGCAAAGCCAAACCGCAACACGTAATACAGGTTAAAGTCCTGCAGCTCGTAAGGGCCGATCACCGCCTCGGTCTTCTGCTCTGGTGCGCCAGCTGATTTTCCGGGAATCAGTTCGGGACTGATGTCGGTATCCAGCACGCGCAACAGCACGTCAGCGCCGGCACTGCCGATCTCGCCCTTCTCCGCCACCCAGCGCACCAAGTGGCTGATCAGTGTCTTCGGCACACTGGCATTTACGTTGTAGTGCGACATGTGGTCGCCCACACCATAGGTGCACCAGCCCAGCGCCAGTTCGCTCAGATCACCGGTGCCGATCACGATCGCCTGCTGGTGATTGGCGAGCCGGAACAGATGGTTGGTGCGTTCCCCGGCCTGCACATTTTCGAAGGTGATATCGAAGACTTCCTTGCCCTCGGCGTACGGATGGCCAAGATCCTTCAGCATCTGCAGGCAGCTCGGACGAATGTCGATTTCGCTGGCGGTGCAGCCGACCGCTTCCATCAACTGCCTCGCCTGCTGCAACGTACGCTCGCTGGTGGCGAAACCCGGCATTGTGTAAGCCAGGATATTCGTCCGCGGTAGCCCTAGCCGGTCCATCGCCTTGGCACACACCAGCAGCGCGTGCGTGGAATCCAGGCCGCCGGAGACGCCAATGACGACCTTGCGGATGCCGCTGGACGACAGGCGCTGCAGCAATGCCTGCACCTGGATGTTGTAGACCTCTTCGCAGCGCACGTCGCGGTACAACGGATTGGACGGTACATAAGGGAAGCGTTCGACGCGGCGCTCCAGAGGCAAATGGCCGTCGGGCACTGGCAGTTCCAGCGAAATCACGCGGAATTTTGCAAGCTCTTCCGCATGACGACGCACTGACTGGCCGAAGGTCGTCATGTGCATGCGCTGCAGCGACAGACGTTCCAGGTCGACATCGGCGCGGATCAGGTGCGAATCGTCGGAAAAACGCTGCGACTCGGCGAGCAGGTCCCCGTTCTCGCAGATCAGCGCCTGACCATCCCAGGCTAGGTCGGTAGTCGATTCGCCGCGGCCGGCTGACGAATACAAATAAGCGGCCAGACAACGCGCCGACTGCTGCGACACCAGCTGGTGCCGGTAACCCGATTTGCCGATGACGATATTCGATGCCGACAGGTTGACCAGCACGGTCGCGCCCGCCAGCGCTGCGAAGGACGAGGGTGGAATCGGCACCCACACGTCTTCGCAGATTTCAACATGGAAGCGAAACGACGGCATGTTGCGCACGTCGAACAGCAGCGCAGCGCCGAAATCGACCTCCTGGCCCAGCAGCGAGATGCGCTGTACGCTGGCGCAATCAGCCGCGCTGAACTGGCGCGCCTCGTAGAATTCGCCATAGTTCGGCAGGTAGCTTTTCGGTACCACGCCGCAGATGCGGCCATCGGCGACGACCACCGCGCAATTGAACAGCAGATGTTCGACGCGCAAAGGCATGCCGACGATCATTGCCAGAGGCAACTTCTTGGACGCATCGATGACCTTGCCCAGCGCTTGCAGGCAGCCATCCAGCAAAGCACGCTGATGAAATAAGTCGTCGCAGGTATATGCCGACAGGCCCAGCTCGGGAAATGCAATCAGCGCAGCGCCTTCGGCAGCAGCCTTCTTCGCCAGCTCAATGGTTTCCCACGCATTGAACAGCGGATCGGCTACCTTGCAGCGCGGCACGCCTACTGCCACGCGGGTAAAGCCGTGCGAATAGAGATTGAAAAAGTTACCTTTCATGAGGTCCTGTCGCCCTGTTCCAATGCCGTCGATTTGTCATATTGTAGTGGCATTCCGTCGTGTCATTCGCCCGTCGTCGTTTTGCCGCGCACCTGCAAGCTGCCTTTTGCGTAGAATGGGTCGCTCGCGGTGGACGCCTCCCGATGCCGCAGCACATCTACCCTATGCCGCAAACGCCTTCCCGCATGAACCAGCCGACGCCTCAGGCGAGTTATCGCACGCAAATTGTTTCATCGCTGTCGGAAGTCGGTCAGCCCGCGTGGGATGCGTTGCTGGCGCTGCAGGCCGACGCCAATCCTTTCCTCTCTTACGCGTTTCTGCATGCCCTGCATGAATCGGGTTCGGCTTCGGCTGCCACCGGCTGGCAACCGCAATACTTGGCGCTTTGGCGGGACGAGGAGCTGGTTGCCGCACTGCCCTTGTATGCGAAGACGCATTCCTACGGCGAATATGTGTTTGACTGGGCATGGGCCGACGCCTATGAACGTCACGGCCTGGACTATTACCCCAAGCTGCTGTCGGCGGTGCCGTTCACGCCGGTTACCGGCAGCCGCCTGCTGGTTCGCGATGACGAATCAACGCGCGCGCTGCTCGCTGCTCTCGTCGCAATCCGGCAAAGCGAGGGATTTTCGTCGACGCACATCCTTTATCCGCCGCAGGCGCAGGCGGAAACCTTGCAGCAAGCCGGATTTCTGCTGCGAAGCGGCGTGCAATTCCATTGGCTGAATGCCGGCTATCAGCATTTTGACCAGTTTCTGGATACGCTGGAGCGCAAGAAGCGCAAGAACATCCGCGCGGAGCGGCGCAAGGTGCACGAAGCAGGCGTCCGCTTCCGCCGGATTGAAGGAGCCGATGCAAGCGAAGCGGACTGGGTCTTTTTCAAACGCTGCTACGACCACACTTATGCCGCGCATCATTCACGCCCCTATCTGAACCTCGATTTCTTCTTGCGCATTGGGGCGACGATGCCGCAGAACCTGTTGCTGATCGTGGCCGAGCGCGACGGCCGCCCGATCGCATCGTCCCTGGTGGTGCATGATGCGCGCACGCTGTACGGCCGCTACTGGGGTGCGTTGGAACATATCGACTGCCTGCATTTTGAAACGGCGTACTACCAGCCGCTCGAATACTGCATCGCGCAGAACATCGCTTGTTTCGAAGGTGGCGCGCAGGGGGAACACAAGATGGCGCGCGGCTTCCTGCCGCAAAAGACCTGGTCTGCACACTGGCTGGCGCACGCCGCCTTCGCCGATGCCGTAGAGCATTTCCTGCAGCGCGAAAGCCATGGCATCGCAGCCTACATCGATGAATTGAACGAACACCAGCCATTCAGAACCAAATTGTGAAATGTAGGTCTTTCACAAAGCACTGCTTGTCATCTCCCGAACGCGAAGGCATGCTAGCAAACCATGACACTACACGCCGTTCTACCCAATACAGAACCCAATCCGGTCACGCGCATCGGGCGTTTCTACGTCAAGCAGGAGCTTGGCCGCGGCTCGATCGGCATCGTCTACCTGGCGCATGACCCGATCATCGATCGCGACGTCGCCATCAAGGCCGTGCGCAAACGCCTGTCGATCACCGAACGCAAACAGAACGAGCAGCAATTCATCAATGAAGCGCGCGCCGCCGGCCGCTTGCAGCACGCGAACATCGTGACGATCTACGAGGCGAGCAGCGAGGGCGACTCGACCTACATCGCAATGGAGTATCTGCAGGGCCGCGAGCTGAGCAAGCTGTTGGACGCCGGCCATCGCTTCACGTCGGAAGACGTGGCATCGATCTCATGGAAGATCGCAGACGCACTGGATCACGCGCACAAGAACGGTGTGGTGCATCGCGACATCAAGCCGGCGAATATCTTCCTGGTGGCCGATCATCAGCCAAAGCTGGTCGATTTCGGCATCGCCCGTTCGCCGAACCGCGTACCAGACACGCAAGGGCACGATGCCTACACGCTGTTTCACGACAACCTGCTCGGCACGCCGAACTACATGTCGCCGGAACAGGCGCTCGGCATGGCAGTCGATGGGCGCACCGATATCTATTCTCTGGGCGCGGTGATGTATGAAATGCTGACCTTCCGCAAGCCGTTCCAGTCGAACGATACCGACAAGCTGCTGCACCAGATCGCCTACAAGGCGGCGCCGGAACCGCATCTGATCCAGCCCGATGTGCCGCTGGCGCTGTCGCACATCGTCGCCAAGGCGATGAACAAGAAACCCGAAAAACGTTACCAGCACGCGGAAGAGATGGCGCTCGACATCAAGCGCTACCTGATGCGCACGCGCCGCCAGAACGAACGTTCGTCGAAATCGCTGGTGGTGGCGGAGCCGCGCGAACGCATGGAAGAGAAAGAGAAGGACCCGGCCTCGTTTTCGCCGCTGTTCTGGGCCGGATGTTCCGCGCTGGTAGGCGGATTGCTGGTGCTGTACTGGCTATGGGGGGGCGGCCATCTGTCGCTGCCTTGAACCATAGCGCGGGGCCGGGCGCGAGCCCGGCTTCAGCGCGCCATGATCAACGCGCCTGCAAAGCCGCGACTACCTGTCCCTTCAAGGTCTTGATCAGGGCTGTCTCATCCGATGGCACGCCTTCCGGCGCAACCTGCGCCCGGTCCGCATAAAAGAAGCCGATCGGCTTCTTCTGCACAATCAAGGGCAGCAGGATGAAGCTGGCGGCATCCGGCAGCAAGGCGCGGTGCCACGCTGGAATCAGGGCACTGATCTTCGGGTCGCTGGTATCCGAAATCATCAGATCCGCATCGTTCTCCAGGGCCAGATGAAAAATGTCGCGTGCAGATTGCGCTGAAAACGCGAACTGCGCCTGCCAGTCGATATCCTGCCGACCCAGCGCGACGCGCGCACGATAGTAATTGCGCTGCACGTCCTTCATGCAGACCGCCGCAAAGCGAAAGCCCATGCCGTTATACAGCGTTTCCAGTGCAAGCATGATCAGGTCATTGGTGCGGCAACGGCCCGAAGCCATCATTTCGGTCGCGTCCTGGATACCGGCCAGCAACAGATCTCGCGCGTTAAACGGCTTGCCACTGGCGTGCCGCGCGTGAACCTGTGTCGCCAGCGCCTCATTGCTGACCAGCATGACTTCCTTCAACACGTCCATTGCCGCCGAACCTGGCTCAGGATCGTCCGACTCTACTTCGCCCGACATGCCGTGCGCGTCTTCCATCAGGATGGCAGTCTCGTGCTCGACCCTGGCGAACATTTTTTCCAGCGTTTCGTAATCCAGGTTCAGCGCGGCACCGTAACGGTTCAGCAAGGGCCGGCAAGCGATTTCTGCACCGGGGCGCTGCATGCGCGGGACCACCGGCGCCGCCGCCATACTGAAAGCAGCAACCTGTTGCACCCATTCCTGGCGCGAGCGCGCCGGCTTCAGTTCGCCGGCCGGCGGCGTAGTCAGGGCGTGGATGATGGTTTCGGGAATCTGCCATTCCTGCAACACCGCTTCGCTCAGCATGTCGAAACTGCAGCCCAGCACCTGCATCGATGCCTGGAAAGGCGTGTGCTGGCCGCTATCGACCAGCGCCGCGATTTCGTCATACAGGTCGGGATCGTGAGCGGCAACCAGCAGACGTCCAATGTTCTTGAACAGCGCCGCGACGGCCGCTTCTTCCGCATCTTTGTAGTGGCTGCGCCGCGCCATCTCACGGCCGACGATGCTGGCGCACAGCGCCTGCTGCAGTTCGGCGCGTACGCCGCGCGCACGTCTGCCGGACAAGCCTTCGACCAGCATCATGGCCAGCGCGGTCGTCTTCACCACATCAAAACCGAGAACGAAAATCGCTTTCGAAATGGTGGTGACCGGTTTGCCGGACGCCATGCGGTAGTAGACGATGTTGGAGAGCCGCAGGATTTTCTGCGACAGCGCGACATCGGATAAAACCAGGTAGGCAAGATCGCGCACCGCTTCATCGTCCGACGAAGCCAGTTGCACGACACGGGAAATAGAACTGCCGAGTGCAGGCAGATCGGCATCGCCGGCAATCGCCTTCAACAGGCGATCGCGTGCCGTCACATTCGATTCGCTGACGGCGAGTGGAGCTGAAGACATGAAACGCTCCTGTTTTGCTGTCTCTTGAATAATTGTTGGTCGGTCGCGGCACAAGCATGTCGCAGCGACGATTCGATGATGATGATCCAGCGTATCGAAATTGTCGATGACAAAAATGTGAAATAAGGTTTCGTGTTGCGGGCGCCGCAACAGGCACTTAATACGCAGACCACGCTTCGATTGCAGGCTGCAAATAAAAAAGCGCACCGAGGTGCGCTTTGTCAGTTCATGCGGAACGCCGCTTACTTCTTGCTTGCCTTCTTGTAGGCTTCCGCGCTCGACATGATTTCTGCCTTGGCATCTTCGGCGCCGAACCAGCCTTCGACCTTGACCCATTTGCCCTTTTCCAGATCCTTGTAGTGCTCGAAGAAATGCTGGATTTGCTGCAGCAGCAACTCCGGCAGGTCTTGCGGTTTTTGCACGCTTTTGTAGGTCGGCAGCAGCTTGTCGACCGGTACCGCCAGCAACTTGGCGTCGCCGCCTGCTTCATCGGTCATCTTCAACACGCCGATCGTGCGGCACCGCACCACGACACCTGTTGGCAACGGGATTGGTGTAACGACCAGTACGTCAACCGGGTCGCCGTCGTCCGACAGGGTTTGCGGGATGTAGCCGTAATTGCACGGGTAATGCATGGCCGTGCTCATGAAGCGGTCGACGAAGATCGCGCCGCTTTCCTTGTCGACTTCATACTTGACCGGATCACCGTTCATCGGGATTTCGATGACGACGTTGAAATCGTTCGGCAGATCCTTGCCGGCTGGGACGTTGTTCAGGCTCATGATGTTTTCTTGAAGTGGGAGAGAATGGCAAAGCGTGGATTATAGCGAACCGCCGCTGCCGGCGCGGCGCAGGCCGCTCACAATACGGTCGCGTACGCGCACTGCCGGTAATGCGCGGCCGCTTGTTCGGGCTGGTTCAGCGCTTCATGCAGCTGCGCCAGCTTCAGATGCACTTCCTGCAGCAGGCGCGGCGTACCGGCATCGCGCAGTGCCTGTTCCAGCTGACGCTGTGCCTTGCCCCATAGGTTTTGCCGCAGGCACAAGGTGCCGAGCGTCAGCGCCAGTTCCGGATCGGATGGGTGTTGCCTGCTCCAGGTTTCGCAATGTTCGATCTGCGCCAGCAAGGCCGGTGAGCCTTCCGGTGCGGCCGATGCGCGGTAGACACGCAGCAGGCGTTCGTCCCATTCCACCGCCAGCGCCTTTTCGACGATCACGCGCGCCTCGTCATGCAGGCCCAGCGCATTGAACGCGGTGGCCGCGTGCGTGGCAAGGAAGGACTTGACGCGGTCTTCGGCGGGAATGCTGTTCCACACGCGCCGTATCGATTCCGCGTCATGCGGCTGGTCGCGCAGCAAGTCCTGGTAGGCCAGTTCGCGCAGTCGTCCGGATAGCGCCGGATGCAAGGCGTTGTTCTTGTCCAGCGTACGCACCAGGCGCAGCACCTCGGACCAGTTGCCGGCACGCTGGTTGGCTTTTAACGCCATGCGCAGCGCATGAATATGGCGCATGCCGCTGGCATTCAATTCGTTGACAACCTCCAGCGCACGTTCCGGCTGACGTTCGTCATTCAGCAGTTCAATTGCCGTCATCAGGCGCGCGGTCTTCAGCGGCGCGTCATCCTGCAGCATCGCCAGCCACATGTCGCGCCGTTCGGTCTGGCGCATGTTGTGTGCGGCACGCGCGCCGATCAGCGCGGACAGACCCGCATTGTCCGGCGAAGCTGTGGCACGCATCGCCGCCTTTTCCGCCTGGCCAAAGCGGCCTTCAAAAAATGCTTTCAGCGCGTCGCGCAGCGCCTGGTTGCCCTTCCGTTCCAGTTTTTCGCGGCGATAGGCAGCTACGCGACCCGGCATGCGCTGCGTCACGCGGATCGTTTTCAACACTGCATAAATCACGAAAAACAGCAGGAGCGCGACCAGGATGAAGAAATTCAGCGACAGGTCGATACGGTACGGCGGATAGAAAAACACGACGTTACCCGTGTTGTACTGCGCCGCTACCGCAAGGCCGATGGCGGTGGCAAACAGGGCGATAAGCCAGAGAAATATGCGCATGGTGAAGAAACGGTTGGCGATCGTTTGAAGGAACAGCTACGGCCTTGGCTTGTAGTTGCGCACCGCGTTCAGGCTTTCCGACAGCGACGGCATCTCGACGGCGAGATTGGTCGACTGCACTTGCTTCAGTATCGTCTGTACGGTTTGCGTCTGGCGCGCGCGGGTGTCGAAATAGCGCGCGATCGCATCCTGCGCAGCGATCAGATCACTGCGGAAGGCGGCTTGGTTGCGCGACAGCAGCGCGAGGCGGGCGCTCAGCAGGCGCAGCTTCAGGTTCTCTCGTGCGTAATACGCCTGCGTCGGTGAAAGCAGCAGTGCATCCGGCGTATCGACCTTGCGGATACGGATCAATTGCTGCACATCGGCCCACATTTCGCTGGACCAGCTATCCCATTTTGTTTTGGCGACGGTAGACCACGACGGTGGTGGCGGCGGCAACTCCTCGGCCGGCTTGGCCGACTTGCCGTGCGGCTTGAGCTTCTTCACCGGCGGCGTTTCCTCGCGCATGTTCTTCGGCTCGACTGCCGGCAAGGCCGGCTGCGCGTCGGACAACAGCGGCAAGCCGTCGACCTGGCCGATCACGCTGTCCAGGCGCAGCGTGATGCCGGTAATGTCCACGCTCGGCAATGCCTTCAGCCGCGCGATATCGTGCCCGATGGCCCGACGCACGGATACGAATTGCGGCGTTTCCGCGTGCGACAGGCGCGTATCCGCGTTCTGCAAAGCCACCAGCGCGCCCTGCACATTGCCCGCCAGTTGCAACTGTTCGCTGGCAATCGACAGGATTTGCTCGATTTCGGTCAGCGCCCAGTCCTCGCGTTTCTTGAATGTCTCCTGGTACAGCTGCTCCAGCGCCAGCTGCTGGCTCTGCGCCTCGGCCTGCTTGTTCTCCAGCACGCTGACCTTCGCCTGCAGTTCCTGCGTGGTCTCCTGCAGCGATTTCGCTACTACCCTGGTTTCGGTAGTGATCGTGTCGCTGCCCTGCATGCGACGCGCCACTTCCTTGCGCAGGCCGGCAATCTCACGGTGCGAGACCCACCACTGCAACAGCAGCAGCGCAGCGAGCACGATCAAGGCCAGATAGATCAGGCGATTGCGCCGCGGCGGAGGAAACTGGGGAGGAATGGCGGCGATGGCCGTTTCGGACAGAGGCGCCGCAGAGGCCGGCGGCGAACTTGCGTCGGAAGAATTTTGCATGTCATTCATGGACAGGATTGTAACGCGGCTATCAGGCCGTCGTCGCCTGATCTGCTCTGTACGATATTGACGAATCCGAGCATGCGCGCGGTTTCGGCGATGCGCATGTGCGGCACGATGATGCGTTGCTGTTGCATTTTTGCGACGCCCTCCGCTTCATTCAATCCGGTCACCATATCGAGCAGGATGCGCAGCGCTTCCGAGCTCGTCACGAGCCAGTCGTTCTGACTGTGCACCAAGCCCCTGAGTTCGCGGCGTCGCGGTTCGTCGAGAAGCGGTGGGACGCGGCGGTAGGCAGCTACCGTCGTCACCTGTGCGCCGGCCGCACGTAAGGCATCGCCCAGCAATTCGCGGCCGGTTTCCCCGCGCACAATCAGCACCGGCTTGCCGTGCAGCGTAGGCAGATCAAGCGCCTGCAGCAGGCCTTCGGAATCACTGTGATCGGGATCGATCGGGCAAGCGATAGGGGTCGACTCCGGCGTCACGCCATGCCGTTGCAGCGCCTGTCGGCTACCCTCGCCGACCACCGCCAGCGGCACTTGCCGCGGCCAATCGGGACGTGCTGCAAAGGCAGCGTCAATCGCGTTCGGGCTGACAAAGGCGACCAGCGCGTAATGTTCGAGCGTACGCAAAGTCTGCCGCAATGCCTGCTGGTCGGCCAGGGGCCGGATCTCCAGCAGCGGGAACAGAATCGTGCGGCGCCCGAGCGCGGCTACCCGCCGCTGCAAGTCGGCCGCCTGCGCCGGCGGGCGCGTGATGACAACCGGTTCAGGCATCGCGGCAGGATGCAAGGATGGCGTCGGCATCCTGTTGCCGCAAGGCGTCGGCAATGCGGGCGCCCAGCGCTTCAGGCGCTTCGGCCGGCCCTTGCAGTTCGGCGCTGGCAACGCGCGCGCCATCCGGCGTGGCGATCATCGCGCGCAGCCGCATGGTCGCGTCCTCGATTGTCGCAAATGCCGCCAACGGAATCTGGCAGCTGCCGCCAAAGTTGCGCGACACGGTGCGTTCGGCTTCCACCGCCCGCGAGGTGGCCTGATGGTTGAGCGGCGCCAGCCACTGCAACAGATCATCGCGCTCGGCATGAATCTCGATTGCCATTGCGCCCTGCCCCGGCGCCGGCAGGCTGGCGTCCGGCTCGAGGAAGGCGCGGATCCGCTGCGGCAAGCCAAGGCGCTTGAGGCCGGCGGCCGCCAGGATGATCGCCGCATACTCGCCGCGATCGAGCTTGCCGAGACGGGTATCGAGATTGCCGCGCAGCGGCTTGATGACAAGATGCGGATACCGGGCGGCGATCAGAGCCTGGCGCCGCAGGCTGCTGGTGCCGACGATCGCACCCGGCGGCAACCCGGCCAGCGCGGCATAGTCGTTGGAGACGAAAGCGTCGCGCGGGTCTTCGCGCTCCAGTATGGCCGCCAGCCGGAATCCGTCCGGCAAGCTCATCGGTACATCTTTCAGCGAGTGCACCGCCAGATCGGCGCGCCGCTCCGCGATCGCGACTTCCAGTTCCTTGACGAACAGGCCCTTGCCGCCGACCTTGGACAGCGTGCGATCGAGAATCTGGTCGCCGCGCGTCGTCATGCCGAGGATTTCTATCGAGCATTGCGGATATAATAAAGCCAGTTTTTCGCGCACATGCTCGGCCTGCCACATCGCGAGACGACTTTCACGCGAGGCGATCACGAGCTTTTGCGGAGAGGGAAATTTCAACACGGCTTCTTTCGATTGTTGTCGCCAGACGCATCGTCACATGCCAACGATCACTGAAGCGCTTGTCCGGCTGTCGATGATTTCTGCACGTTCCGATGCGCAGCTTGTCGATGGCAACGCGACTGGCGCGAAGCGATTCGAGCTTGGAAAAATTCCTGGAAGTCTATCACGCGATCCGCTACAGAAACGCAGTGGCGCCGCACCATATCTCTGTCAACAAACCAGCTGATTGCATTTCTCCACCATGGTCAAAAAAATCCAGTCCTCGCCCCGCACCGACACCTCGGCCACGAACAAGGATGCGCCGCTGAAGGAAGATATCCGTCTGCTCGGCCGCCTGCTCGGCGATGTGCTGCGCGACCAGCAGGGCGATGAAGTATTCGAAGTGGTAGAGACCATACGCCAGACCGCGGTGCGCTTCCGTCGCGAGGCCGATCCTCAGGCAGGCGCCCAACTGAACAAGCTGCTGAAGAAACTCACGCGCGAACAGACCATCTCGGTGGTACGCGCCTTTTCGTATTTTTCGCATTTGGCCAACATTGCGGAAGACCAGCACCAGAACCGCAGCCGCCGCGCCAGCCTGTTGTCCGGCGAACCGCTGGATGAACCGGGCGTCGCCTCGGCGCTGGAAAAGCTGGCCGCCGCTGGCGTCACCCGTGCCACCGTGCGCAAGTTCTTCAACGAAGCGCTGATTTCACCAGTGTTGACTGCGCACCCGACCGAGGTACAGCGCAAGAGCATCCTGGACGCCGAGCATGACATCGCTCGTCTGCTGGCCGCGCGCGACCAGCCGATGACAGCACGCGAGCGTGCCGCAAACACCGAAATGCTGCATTCGCATGTCACCAGCCTGTGGCAAACCCGCCTGCTGCGCTATACCAAGCTGACCGTCGCCGACGAAATCAACAACGCGCTGTCCTACTACCGCATCACCTTCCTGCGCGAACTGCCTGGACTGTACGGCGACATCGAAACCGAAATCGCCGAGCAATTCCCGCAGCGCGGCGGCAGCCAGGCGCAGTATGAAGTGCAACCATATGTGCAAATGGGCAGCTGGATCGGCGGCGACCGCGACGGCAATCCGAACGTCAATGCCGACACCATGCGTTACGCCCTGGCCCGCCATTCGACCACCATCCTGGAGTTCTACCTCGAAGAAGTACACGCGCTTGGCGCGGAACTGGCGGTCTCGACCTTCCTTGCCGGCGTCAGCCCGGAAGTACAGGCGCTGGCCGACATGTCGACCGATCATTCGCCGCACCGCGAAGACGAGCAATATCGCCGCGCGTTGATCGGCATCTATGCGCGCCTCGCTGCCACTGCCCGCTTGCACGGTTCGATCAATGTGCTGCGGCGCGATGTCAGCCCGGCCACGCCATACGCCGCGCCGGAAGAATTCGCGCGCGACCTGCAGACGCTGATCGATTCATTGCGTACACATCACGGCGCTGCGCTGACCAAGCCGCGCCTTGACACGCTGCGCCGCGCAGTCGATATCTTTGGCTTCCACCTCGCCACGCTGGACATGCGCCAGAGTTCGGACGTGCACGAACGCGTGCTGGGCGAACTGTTCGCACGCTCGCACGTCGAGCCGCACTACGCGGACCTGCCGGAAGAAAGCAAAGTCGAATTACTGCTGGCAGAACTGGCGAAGCCGCGCCTGCTGTTCTCGCCCTATCTCAGCTATTCGGACGAAACCACATCCGAGTTGAACGTGCTGCGCACCGCGCATGAAATCCGCAAGAAATACGGTGCGCGCGCGATCCGCAACTACATCATCTCGCATACGGAGACGGTTTCAGATCTGCTCGAGGTCTTTTTGCTGCAGCGCGAAACCGGCCTGTTGCGCATCGGCGAAGACGACGGGTCCGATGCGTCGGACGAATTGATGGTGATCCCGCTGTTCGAAACCATTCCCGACCTGCGCCTGGCCGCCACCATCATGGAAAAAATGATGGCGATTCCACTGGTGCGTGCGCTGATCGCAAAACAGGGCAATCTGCAGGAAGTCATGCTCGGCTATTCGGATTCGAACAAGGACGGCGGCTTCCTTACTTCGAACTGGGAGCTGTACAAGGCCGAGATCCGCCTGGTCGAAGTATTCAACCGCGCCGGCGTCAAGTTGCGTCTGTTCCACGGCCGCGGCGGTAGCGTCGGCCGCGGCGGCGGCCCAAGCTACGATGCGATCGTCGCGCAACCGGCAGGCACCGTGAACGGCCAGATTCGCCTGACGGAACAGGGCGAGATCATCGCGTCCAAATTCTCGAACCCGGAAATCGGCCGCCGCAATCTTGCGCTGCTGGTCGCTGCCACGCTGGAAGCGAGCCTGATGCCGCATCCGACGGACGGCAGGCACGCGAAGAAGCTAGCCGAGTACGAATCGGTCATGAATGAATTGTCGGAACTGGCTTATCACGCCTATCGTGACCTGGTGTACGAAACCCCAGGCTTCACCGACTACTTCTTCTCGGCCACGCCGATTGCCGAAATCGCCGAGCTCAACATTGGTTCGCGCCCGGCTTCGCGCAAGGCTAGCCGTCGCATCGAAGACCTGCGCGCGATTCCATGGGGCTTTTCGTGGGGCCAGTGCCGCCTGCTGCTGCCGGGCTGGTACGGCTTCGGCAGCGCGATCGAGACCTGGCTCTCGCAAGGCGGCAACAAGGCCAAGCGCACCGCCACGCTGCGCGCGATGTTCACGGAATGGCCGTTCTTCGCCACGCTGCTGTCCAACATGGACATGGTGATGTCGAAAACCGATCTGGCCGTGGCTTCGCGTTACTCGGAAATGGTGGCCGACAAGAAGCTGCGCAACAGCATCTTCAAACGCATCGTCGACGAGCATGAACGCGTGTCGGCCAGCCTGACGCTGATCACCGGCCGCAAGGATCGGCTGGCGAACAATCCGTCGCTGGCGCGCTCGATCAAACATCGCTTTGCCTATCTGGATCCGCTGAACCACCTGCAGGTCGAGCTGATCAAACGCCATCGCAGTGCGATGCAAAATGGCCAGATCGACGATCGCGTGCGCCGTGGCATCCACTTGTCGATCAACGGCATTGCGGCGGGGCTGCGCAATACGGGCTGATCGAGACTCGCTCCAACAAAAAA
>Ga0310811_10004647_pt1 | contig 17293 bp, 10 predicted proteins | sample YCmetagenome_FD_207642 | JGI IMG/M metagenome (GOLD analysis project Ga0310811, IMG submission 207642) | Soil microbial communities from experimental microcosm in Duke University, North Carolina, United States - YC | ecosystem: Engineered > Artificial ecosystem > Soil microcosm > Unclassified ...
ATTATCTGGCAGCGGGGCTCACAGACATACGGATCGAATACAAGGATATGTCTCCGGTCACCTGCATTGCCGCCACCGGCTTCAAGCCGTAACTTTTTGCCCTCGTATATTATTGGATTTCAGGCCTCTCCGGAGGGCCGAATTGGGCATTTTCTCTTTACATAATCTTTAACAATCCCCCGTTAAATTAACGGAACAATTTTCACTCCAATATACAAGGCTAAAAGCCGGAAAAACATCAACTTAAAAATCTACAATTATGAAACGCTTATTTGTCCTTACTACCATCATTGCCGCCAGCCTGATAGCTACCAGCGCCTATTCACAGATATATGTGAACGCACATGTAAGGCTGCCTTTTCCTCCCGTCCCCCACATCGGTTTGCCGATACCCGTACCTGCTCCGGTAGTTTACCAGTCTGCTCCCGTATGTCAGGATGGTTATGCAGCACCCGCTCCGGTAGCTTATGATTATCCCGAAGCAGCTTATTATACCTATCCGGCCTGGAACGGCCACTATCGTGACCGTGTCTACTTCGACCATTACCGTCCTTATTATGAAAGGAGTCACCGGGTAGCTTACGAGCGCAGAGGATATGATCACAGAGATTATGATCATAGAGATTATGATCACAGAGGGTACGATCGCGGAGGCGAACATCGCAGAGGCTGGTAAACTATTCTTATAATAAAGAGAGGCGGTCCGTTTGGGCCGCCTCTCTTTATTTAGTCACTGTCTCCCACCGGTTTGACAAAAGCCGCCCTGCTGGGCGCCGGCACCACGGCATTCATCCCTTTGATGCCCTTCCATAAAATCTCATTGAACAAATTCTCCGGGATCCTATCTTCCCGGGCAAAGTCAAGGCCGGCCGATTTTTTTGCAAGCTCATTCCAGGCAACATTTTTTTCCGTCAGATCTATATTAGCGGGAACAGCCTGAAAGGGCGTCAGATCCGGTGTGGAAGAAAAACATCTCCATAAGGGTGTAGCAGCGGCGTCATACTGACTCATCGGCGGGATACCCAGGATCAGCTCTATGGTTCGCAGGACTGAAGTGGTCGAATACATGGTATGATCTACAAAATGGCGTTTCACCAACCCTCCTGCTATATAAACAGGGCTCCGATGTGCGTCCACATGATCAGGACCATTCTGTGCATCGTCTTCCAGGATCAGGACGACACTTTCCTTCCATATCGGGCTTTTACTAAGGTATTCTATAAACTCGCCTACCGCCAGGTCATTATCCGCTACGTGCGCAAAAGGAGTGGGCCTCCCTTTTCTCAGCCCTTCCGTATGATCGTTGCCCAGGCGGACCGTATTCAGACGGGGCAGAGCGCCTGCAGCAAGAAGGGAATCAAAATCTTTTTTCCATTGACCGACCCTCACCGTATCCCTCACTTTCAGATCCCAGCCCGTATAGTTGGGACAAAAATGCCCCTTCAACGCGGGAATATTGGGTTTACTATTATCCGCAAATTCCCCATAGGTCCGGTACGCGACGCCTGCCCGCTGGCAATGATCCCAGATAAAACCTCCTTTATTATTGGCGATGGCCCGGTTGCCTTCCCCATCGTAGGTTCCGCCTCTTCCCCCATAGCTGGTAACCCAGTTCTTCTCCAGGTAATCATTCGCATAAGCGCCCATACTCCAGTTGTGTCCGTCCATGCTGACCTCGGCATCGACATAAAAATTATCCAATAAGACAAATTCTTTCGCCAGTGCGTGTTGATTGGGCGTAATCCGCTCCCCAAACAGGACCAGGCTGGTATCTCCATTCCCTTCTTTTATATCTCCCAATACCTGGTCATACGTGCGATTCTCTTTTATGACATAGAAAACATATTTGACCGGAGAGGGATCCCCCACTTTCATGGGAACAGGGTTGTCCGGCTGGCCCTTTGCCTGCAATTCCCCGGATTTTGTGTAAGGAGTATTCTGATATACCTGTGCGGAGTATACGCCCAGCTCTTTTTCGTCCGGTTCCGGGATAATGCTCATCGTACCCTTGAACAGACCGGCTATATATTGTACGGTTCGCGCTTTCCTGTTATCTCCCTTCTGATAGACCACCTCTTCTTTTTTGTTGACCGGGTTCGGGCCATAAGGGTTAGCCATCGAAGAGAGTCCTTTTCCATTGGCTACCCAGATCTTTTTTCCGATGACCTGCACAGCCGTAGGATACCAGCCTACGGGAATAAATCCACGGGAACCACCCGATCCGGGTTTGCTCACATCAAATACAGCAAGGCAGTTATTATCCGCGTTGGCCACATAGAGGGTCTTTTCATTGGTACTGAGCGCCAGAGCATTGGTCGTAGAGCCAGGGCGGGCATCCGCATATAGGGCAGCATTGAGGGTCTCCACCACTTTTCGCTGTTGCAGGTCAATCACCGAGACGGAATTATCGTTGGCGTTGGCTACAAAAAGCCAGCGGCCATTCCGGGTCAGGCAAAGATCGTTGGGATTATCTCCCACCGGGATCTCCGCGGAAAAAGACCGGCTTTCCGTATTAAAGACGAGAACTTTATCACATCCCCAGCAGGTTATATACAGTTCTTTTTCGTCGGGGGAAAGACGGCAGGTATATCCTTCTCCTCCCAGCTCCACTTGCTTTATAACAGTCTTTGTTGCCAGATCAACGATATAGAGCGAATTATTTTCTTTTGTCACGACATAGAGCAGCTGTCTTTTGTCGTCTATATCCAGGCCTGCCGGAGAAATTTTCTCCGGCCATTTTTTCCCAAGAACCAGGCTGTCGACCAGGACCAGACCACGGCTACCCGGCTGCGTATTGACGGCATATTTTAAGATGAAATTATCATTTCCGCCGGAAGCATATAAAAACCGGCCGTCCGCACTGAATTTTAATCCCAGCCAGGACTTCGCGATCACAATGCTGTCCATTATCTTCTCGTTGACGACATCGATGAGCTGCAGCGTTTGCGTACTCTGACCATTGTTGGTCACGGCCAGATAACGTTTGGAAGGTGATACGGCGATATTCAACGGAAGGTCCCCCAGGGGAAGGCTATGACCGGCGGGAGTAAGCGACCAGCCATTCGGCAGCATTACTTTCGACCCTGCGCCCGCTTCCGGGCCAGGTAACTGTTGTGCATGAGTTATTATTATCGTAAAGAAAGGAAGACAGATTGAAAAAATCCGGAGAATTTTCTGCATGTGAAATGTGATTTAAAGAATCCTAAAGTTAACTACTGCAGCTACCTGCCCATCCAATCTCTTTAAATTTAATGACAACATAATGCAATCCTGCAATGAAAACCCTTTTGCTAAAAGAACATATGTGCCGCTTCTTCAGCGGATTCAGGTTTTCCCACGTCGATCAACCTGGAATGGCTGTGATCGAATCCTCTTATCTCCCGGCTGGCTGCCAGACGAAGATAGAGGTCTACGATAGAGAACTTCCCTTCTTCCTTTATCAGGGGGAAAATGGCCGGATCTATAATATGTATGCCACTGAAGGCTTGGGGAATAAGGGGAGTCGGGACGACCCGCGCTATTCTTTCTTCCCCTGTCCTGACATTACGCCATCCGCATAATTGTTGCTGCTCATCAAATAAAAAATACCGGGAAGTCTTCCTGCTGGTCACGGCCAGCGTCGCCAGGGGACGATGGTGAAAATGATCCCGGATCATAACCGACAGATCCAGGTCTGTCAGGATATCCACATTCATGACAAGGAAGGGTGCGCCTTCCAGCAGGGGACGGGCTTTTTTTAGTCCCCCGCCTGTCTCCAGGACTTCCTCCGTTTCATCACTGATGGTGATGTGACTTCCCCATCCATTATTGGCCGAGAGGGCTGCCCGGATCTGTTCGCCAAAATGGTGGACATTGATGACCAGGTCCCGGATCCCATACTGTTGAAGATATTCGATATTACGCTGCAACAGGCTCTTTCCATTGACCACTGCGAGGGCTTTCGGATGCCGGTCGGTCCATGGTTTAAAGCGGGTCCCAAGGCCCGCGGCAAAGATCATGGCCCTGGAAATGGAAGTAGCAGAAGGAGTATTCATCGAGGCAAATATAAACCAGAATTTTGTTAGGTGAGGGGGCTTGCCTGTGTCAATTTCATCTACTATCTTACGAAGGCCTTTTAAAATCAAATTCCTATAGGAATGCCCCTCTCGCTCCATGTAAGAACCTCCCTGTTCCGGGAATACCTCTTAGTGCTGTCATTTCTGGCGGTAAACGGCGCAGTCATGGCTCAATTAAAGGCGGGCTTTCAACCAGATAAGAGCGGGGGCTGCAGCCCGCTGACGGTCTCTTTTACCAATACCACAACCGGCGCCTCTCCAGCCGCAACCTATACCTGGGATCTGGGTAATACGAAAGTTTCTTCCCTGCCCAACCCCGGCAGCACTTATATTAACGAACAAACATATACGATCACCCTGACGGTTCAAGACGGGGCACAAACCTCTACGGCCAGTCAGGTTATCACCGTCTATAAGAAACCCGCCGTAGATTTCTCAGTCTCCCCTACAGAGGGCTGTCTTCCTCTCCCGGTAAATTTCAGCAGCCAATCAACGGCCGGCGATGGTACCCTCACTAATTATTTCTGGGATTTCGCAGACGGCGCCACTCAACAGGGAGCCGGCATGGGACAGGTTACCCATACCTATACTTTTGCCCAGTCCGCCTCCGTAAGCCTTACGGTGACGAACAGCTACGGATGTTATAACACCCGGCAAAAACAAGCCGTCGTCATCTCTCCGGCCGTAAAAGCCGGTTTCACCGCTGACAAAGTTACACTCTGTCAGACCACCGATGCCGTTCAGTTCACCAATACCTCTACCGGCGGCGCCCCTCTCACGTATAACTGGGATTTCGGGGACGGAACCAACTCTACCGATAAAGCTCCTTCTCATATATTCAGTAATAAAGGCGTCTATACCATAAAATTATCGGTGACAGGAGCAGGAGGGTGTACAGACATCAGCACAGGGACCGGGCTCATCCATGTAGCGGATTTTTCCACGGATTTTATAATACCCGGCCAGATCTGCCAGGGTGCAACGGCCGTCTTCCGGGATGCCAGCATTCCTTCCGCCAGCTCGGGTGTCTGGAAATTCGATGATGGATCTTCTGATTACACGTATAACGGCGCCGGTCATCATATTTTCAGCAGCCCGGGCAGCCAGACGGTGACCCTGACCAATACCTATGGGGTCTGTCAGCAGTCCGTATCCAAACAGGTCAATATCGTAGAGGCGCCGGCACTTACCGGTTTCCTGGTCAACCCCCTGGTGGGGTGTGGCATGCCTGTCACCGTCGATTTTTCAGACACGACCTCTACGGCTGTGAAATGGCAGTGGGGGTTCGACCCCTCGCTGCCAGCCGCCACCTCTCTTCTGCAGACCCCTTCTTATGCGTATAATACCGAAGGATATTATGCGGTCCGGCTTACTGTGACCAATGCTGCGGGCTGCAGCAGCACCATCGGGAAAACGATCAGCATCTTCAAGCCCACCGTATTCATCTCCTGGTTCAGTTCTACCAGCGCAAAGGGCAATGCCTCCTGCGGAGATTTCACCATCGGATTCTCCGCCAGCAGCGATAACGACCCGGTCACCTCCTATGATTGGGATTTCGGAGATGGGGGGGCTTCTACCGATGCCCGGCCCCTGCATCATTTCACGATACCCGGCACCTATATCGTTCACCTGCATTATACTACCAGAAGCGGCTGCCAGGGTGTGGCCGAGTATAGTTCTGTTCACCTGTATCAAATGCCGGCGGCTGATTTTGCCGCCAATCCCGGCACCACCGTTTGCGGGAACAATCCGGTGCATTTTGCCGATCTTTCTAAAGGCCCCATCACAGACTGGCGCTGGGATTTTGGCGATAACAGCAATCCCAACACCTCTTCCAGCCCCTCCTGGAGTTATACCCACGACGGGTTGTATACCATTACGCTCATCGTCGGAAATGAGTTTTGCAGCGACACCCTGGTAAAAAAAGACTATCTGAATGTATTACCCCCTTTCCCGCGGATAACAGGTGCGGCCAATACCTGTGACGGCACCCGAGGCCTGGTAACCTTTCAACAAAAGACGATAAAGGGCGTCTCCTGGAACTGGGATTTCGGAGATGGCAGCAGCTTACCCCTGAACACTGACCAGACCACCGTTGCGCACACCTATACGGCAACGGGAGTATATAATGTTGTCCTGGCTGCCATCAACGGAGCCTGTACCGTAAAAGATTCTATAGCACTGCCCGTCCTGCTGAAACAAAAACCCCTGCTCACGGCGGATAAGGCAACGATTTGCGCCAGCGATGCGCTGAGTGTGCAGGTCTCCGGCATGCAACTGAATCCTCTTCATGATTTCGCCGATCCGAATTATAGTTATACGTTAAAGAACTGGCAATATCAGGATCAGCCTTCCTTTCCGGGGTCCTATGCGCCCGGAGGTATTTATTACCGGAATAATTATTATGCCGGATCGATACAGGGGCTTACAAATGGGAAAGACAGTCTGAGAGCTATCTTTCTCTCCTATGGCTTTAGCTGCTATGATACCAGCAATTATATACCGCTGACTATAAAAGGTCCTGTCTCCGGGTACCAGATCAACACTAATAATGTATGCTTCCATTCACCGGTCGTTTTACAGGAGGTTGCCCACGGGAACAACAACGTTGCCCTCCGGACCTGGTCATGGGATTTCGGAGACGGGCAGCGGGAGACGCAGAGCCTGGGAGGCCTCGTCTCCCATTATTACGCCGATCCCGGTATCTATCACCCTGTACTTACCGTAACGGATACGGACGGTTGTTATGCCAGCAGCCCTTCCTATCCCACCTATGTCCAGGTGAATGGACCGAAGGCTGCGTTCACCTATTCTCCCACCGCCGTATCTCCCAATACGATGGTTTATTTTTATAACAGCACTAATAATACCGGTGCCAACGATACGCAATACCAGTGGAACTTTGGAGATGGGGCCCTCTCCAACGATGCCTATCCCTCCCACAGCTATAGCAGCATCAGTACGGATACGGTGAAACTGATCGTCCGCAGCGTAGCTGCCCAATGTGCCGATACGGCGACGCAGGTACTCTATGTAAAAATGGTCCATACTTCCTTCCAATACACTGTTTCTACGATCAATAACAACAGTTGTCCGCCGATGGTGGTCCGTTTTGCCGATAACTCGGTGAATGCCGCCCGGGTAGCCTGGGACTTTGGAGATGGCAGCACTGCGGACAACCAGGCGTATCCCAGTCATACCTATTATCAGCCGGGTGTATACAAGGTTGTCCTGTATGGATATGGGTATGACGGAACCAGAGACAGCACCGTCGATCTCATCACGATCAACGGTCCTTATGCGACTATAAGGGCAGACACGTTATCAGGATGTAGGGGGCAAACCGTCACCCTCAGCGCCCTGGTAAGGAATGCCAGCTCTTTTACCTGGGATTTTGCAGACGGCACCCTGGATCAGACACAGGATACTTTTGCCGTTCATCAATACCTGACGGGAGGACTTTATACCCCCGGCCTTATCCTGAAGGACGGGAATGGCTGTACGGCCACTTCCGTTCTCAACAGGCCGATCATTATCGACAGCCTGGACGTAAGTATTAAAAACAAACCTCCTCATGTCTGTGATTCTACCCTGGTAATCCTGGCCCCTGCCGTGAGCAGCGTGGCTTCCGATCAGCAGGCCCTGCAATACAAATGGAGCTTTGGAACAGGAGTGCCGGCAGACACCTCCAATGCGGCCTCCGCCTCCTTTACATACCGGCATGCCGGGCGGTACCTGCTTAGCTTACGGGTCACGACGCCTTATGGCTGTAGCAAAGAAATAACAGATACCTTGCTGGTAGTAGATCCACAGCCCTTTCGGCTACAGATCGCAGAGGAGGCCTTTGCCTGTCCCGGGTTGCCGCTGCTCTTACACGCGGGAGGCGCCGCCTCCTATAACTGGATCCATGCCACCGGCCTGAATGACAACCACGCAGCGGATCCCATTGCCCAGCCGCCGCTACAGGCTGGCTATACCGTCGTAGGGTATGATCCCAATTTGTGTTTTACCGATACCGCTACCCTTCCCGTCCATATGACCCCTTCTCCCACAGTGAGCGCAGGCCCCGATCTCCAGGTGCTGACAGGGTCTAGCTTCTCCCTGCATGCAACGGGCAGCGATGATGTCGTCCAGTGGAGCTGGTCTCCGGCAGACGGGCTTAGCTGTACGGATTGTGCTTCCCCTGTCTGCACGCCACGGAGCTCCCTTTTCTACATCGTTACCGGCAGGACCCAATACGGATGCCCGGCTTCCGATACCCTTTTTCTCAAACTAATCTGCGACGAGGGGCGGGTCTATATTCCCAATAGTTTTACGCCTAATGGAGACGGCAAAAACGAACGATGGTATATCAAGGGGAAGGGAATACGCGTCATCAATTACCTGCGCATCTTCAATCGTTGGGGAGAGATAATCTTTCAACGGGGGAATTTCAACATCGATGACGCGTCATCCGGTTGGGATGGGACATTTAAAGGCAATCCCGTGGAGACGGGCACCTATGTATACCTCGCTGAAATGGTCTGTGACAATGGGGAGGTCTTCCCTGTAAAAGGCAGCTTTATGGTGATCAGGTAACTTGTCTGCTACAATATAATATTCTGCACCAGGGAGCTCTTCTCCGGGTAATCCGTATTAAAATGCAGGCCACGGCTCTCTTTGCGGAACTGGGCCTCTTTCACGATGAGATAACCTACGGTGATCAGGTTCCGGACTTCGCATAATTGAGGGGATACGGCGGTGGCTTCATACAAAGCCTCAATTTCTTCATGCAGGAGATCCAGTCTTTTCATGGCTCTTTGAAGGCGAACATTGGTGCGAACAATGCCAACATAATCGCTCATCAGGAGTTGCAGCTCCTTCAGGCTCTGGGTGATGAGGATCATTTCTTTCGGCTCCGTAGTCCCCCCGGGGTTCCAATCCGGAATGGATTCCTGGAAGGCAATGCCTTCCGGACGCTGAACGCTGTCCAGATAACAACGGTGACTGAATACCAATGCCTCGAGCAGGGAATTACTGGCCAGGCGGTTGGCGCCATGCAGGCCGGTGGAAGCGCATTCTCCGCAGGCATATAAGTTCTTTATGGATGTCCGGCCCCATTCGTCTGTCTTGATCCCTCCGCAGCTGTAGTGAGCGGCCGGGGCCACAGGAATCAGGTGTTCTGCGATGTCGATGCCGATGGACCGGCATTTTTCATAAATATTCGGGAAGTGCTCGATGAACTTATCTTTATCCATATGCCGGCAGTCCAGGTATACATGCTCTGTACCGGCTTTTTTCATCTCACTGTCGATGGCCCGGGCTACGATATCGCGGGGGGCCAGGTCTTTCCTCGCCCCGTCATATTTCACCATGAAGGCATCTCCCGCTTTGTTGCGCAGGATACCCCCGTCGCCCCGAACGGCTTCCGTAATTAAAAAAGAGGGGCTGACGCCCGCTTCGAATAAGGCGGTGGGGTGAAACTGGATGAACTCCATATTTTCAATGCGTCCCTTGGCACGGTAGACCATCGCCACTCCGTCTCCTGTGGCAATCTTAGGATTGGTAGTTGTCCGGTATGCCTGGCCATTTCCGCCGGTAGCCAGTAAGGTGATGCGGGAAAGGATCTTTTCTATTTTATTCGAATGCTGGTCCAGCACATAGACACCGTAACATTCGATATCCGGTGTCGACTTGGTGACAAGATAACCAAGATGGTGCTGAGTAATGAGATCGATGACAAACCAGTGTTTGGCGATCTCAATATTTTTCTGTTTGCCTACCGTCTCCAGTAGAGCCCGCTCAATTTCTTTCCCCGTAACATCTTTATGATGAAGGATGCGGAATGCGGAATGTCCCCCTTCTTTTCCCTTTTTAAAATCTCCTTCCGAGTCCTTGTCGAACTGTGTCCCCCAGTCGATGATGTCCTGTATCCGTTCGGGACCTTCTTTCACGACTATCTCTACCGTGTGCGGGTTACAGAGACCGTCTCCCGCTATCAGCGTATCCTGAATATGACTTTCATAGCTGTCCGTTTCCAGGTCCGTTACGCCGGCTATCCCACCCTGTGCGTATTTTGTATTGGTCTCATCCACTCTTGTCTTTGTAATGACCAGCACTTTTTTATCCGGGTGATGCTGGGCTACTTTTAACGCATAACTAAGACCGGCAATGCCGGAACCTATAACCAGAAAATCTGTTTTTATCATTCGCTTTAATATTCTATGCTGTATCCAAACTGCTCAGGATGGTCAAACACATCCACCAGATTGTATTTCAGCGTAACCGTTTTTTTGTCTTCCGAGAGTTTGGCCTGAGGGTTGTCTACTTTTTTTATCGGCCGGGGGAATTTTATCGTGGTCGTATAGAGGATTTCAACGCCCATTTGTCCGGCCTGTTTCATCTGGGCAAGCTGAGGGTCTTGTGTGAGGGCTTTCCATTTGTCCTGGTTCAGCTTCTTGCTCATCGATCCGTCTTTGCAGGAGAAGTCATAAATACCATTGAATTGGTTGATGTCGGGGCTTGCGCCTGCTCCTTCCTGACCGCCGCCAGGGGCCAAACCTTTAAAAAGCTGGGTGCTTCCCAGGGAGCCATCGCTCATCACCACGTATAATTTCTGCAGGTTATCCAGGCTGGAAAAGGGGAATTGCATGTGGGTCTTAAATACTTTTTCATCCAGGTTCATCTTTATATGGACTGTACCGGTACGAAGCAGGGCTTTCTTTTCGGCGCTGAGGGAGCTAAGGGTATCCACAATATCTTTCATGTAAATGGTCGTGTCCATTTTCTCCATCCCTTTTTTTGCCAGCTCATCTTTCCCCATATAGGTCTGCAACATTTCCACCATCTGGCTCATATCCATATCCATGGACAATTGTCCGCTGCCATCTTTTTTTACTTCTACATTCTCGTCGATGTCCAGGCAGCCTGTCAAACAAAATACCAGGGATAAGGGCAGTATAAATTTCAGGATCTTCATCTGTATGCAAAATTTAGAGAGCAAGTTAATTTTTTACTCAACGCTAACCTTGTACCGGGCGGTAAAAATTTGTGAATGTCCGGGGGGCAGCAGAAGGAGGCCCATTTTGTTATTGAAGGTGTCCGGGGCCGAACTGAGGTTCTCCACGGCAATGCTGGTCCGGGAAGGGGGGGTATATAGCTGAAGATAGGGATAAGTTCCATCGGGAGAAAAGGATACCCGTAAGCCGTTTGCCGGATTAAACAGCTCGCAGGCAGGGCTGACGATACCGGGTTTCAGGACAAAACAATTGTCCAGAAAAGTATCTCCGATCAGCCGGGGGTTATCGAAAGCATCATATTGTAACAGACGGCCGGTGGGGATCAATTGTTCATTGAACTCCACGATGGCAGACGCATGGAATTGCAGGAGCCAGTCATTTATAGTTCCCCCTAATTGAAAATAAGGATGCCAGCCATCCGCAACGGGAATGGTGATTTTGTCCAGGTTGGTCACTGTAGTCACCACTTCCAGGAGATTGTCCCCGTGTAGTACATGTCTTACCAGGCAGTTATAATCAAATGGGTAACCTGCATTGTCCTTTTTATACCAGTATTCCATGGAAAGGGAGGCAGCCGTGTCACTGGCGTCTTCTTCCATGATGGTAAAGGCCTTGTTATACAATAAGCCGTGAATGGCTGTACCGTCGGAGAAAATATTTCCGAATTGGTAATCTTTCCCTTCAAACTGATAGTTGCCTCCGGCTATGCGGCAGGGGAAAGGAGAAAGCTTGGGGCTTTTGAACGAGCGGCCCATCTCCTTTTCCAGCTCGTCCAGGTCCCGATAATTGTCGATCACATTGAAAGGGGCACCATCCTTTTGCCGGACCCGAAAGGCATGGAGGGAAGCTCCATGACCAGGCAGGAGAGCTATTTCTGTACCGGTTCTTTCGTCTTTGAGGTTTACCAGCTCCAGTCCGTTCTCATTTGTACGATAAATGGAAAAATTCATGGGCTAAAGATAAAAAAAAGATTGGACCTCCCCGCTGGTCTGGTACAGGTCTTTCCAGTCCAACGCCTTTTGGGGATCGAAAACCCCGAAGGTCTTTAGTATTTCATACGCCAGGTCTATGATAGCCACCCCGCTGCAGGTGATAAGTTCCCCTGTGTTCACACAGGAGACCGGCTGATAAAAGTTCTCTCCTTCATAGTCCTTACAAAACCGGCCTATATAACCGGGAAAATTACTGGTATGAGGTGTTTCATTGAGCAGGCCCAGGTCTCCCAGGGCCAGGGTGGCTCCGCAAATAGCAGCAATGGGCTTTTTCCCCGCCGTAGCCCTGATCAGGGGAAATATTTCCAGGTTGTCTCCTGTCTCCCATTTGGCCCCACCGGGCAATAACAACAGATCGAAATATTCCGGGTCGGCATTTTGCAGGCTGGTATGTGGCATTACCTTCATTCCGCTCATAGCGGTAACGGGTTGGCCTTTTGTGGAAAAAGTTTCGATTGAAAAGTCACTGTTGCTGTTCAGCCAGGCCATGGTGAGGGCAATCTCGTGATCGGCAAAACCTTCGAACACAAATACGGCACATGTTCTTTTTTTCATATAACTGGGTTTTAATACAAAGGAAAGGCCGGTAAGTGACAGCCTTATGTCAGTAGGTTCCATGATGAGCCAGCAATCGTTCCGCCAGTTCCTTCATCAGCGTCCGGAGGGCCGCGGGGGATTCTACGGTAGCGGTATTACCGTACATGAGGAGCCAGCGGCCGAAATATTCTACGGAGGAGGTAAGAAACTTCATACATATGCAATCGCCCAGGTCTTCTTCCGAAACAAAACCGTTCAGATATTTCTGCTCATGGAGGTATCTGGCCACTTTTCTGTCAAAACTCACGATCACCTCCTGCAACTCCTCGCTGCCTCTGTTCTGCTGGATATACTCCTGGACAGAAGGATGAGCCGACCTGTCAAAGAATTCTTCCTTCAGGGAGACGTTGAGCATACGGCTCAGCCGGAAGTCACGATAGCCCTTGCGCAGACGGCACCAGGCGATCAGGTGCCAGGCCGATGAATAATACAGCAGGCCGATGGGCTCTACGTTGCGCTTGGTGGTCTCTTCCTTGGCGCCGGAATGATAGTGAAGGTCTACCACCCTTTTCTGAACGATGGCCTGCTGCCAGAGAGAAAGGTATTGATGAGGTAGTTCAGGGGCAGGTGAACGGCGGGCCAAAATCTCGATATGATCGGTAAGGCTGTCTACATAGTCTTTATCGGTTGACCGCAACACCGCCTTGATCTTAAACAAGGCGGCATTGAAATGGCGTTTGACCGAGCCATCGGTAAACTGTTCCGCCAGCTTGGAGCCCAGCAACAGGGCGCCGGCCTCCTCCTGGGTGAACATGACGGGAGGGAGTCGATATCCCTCCATAATCGTATATCCCGTGCCGGCCTCTCCGATGACAGGCACCCCGGATTCATCCAGGGATTTCACGTCGCGGTATACGGTACGAAGGCTTATGGAAAAGCGATCGGCCATTTCCTGTGCCGTCACCCTCTTCTTGCTTTGAAGATGAGTAAGTATAGCGTGCAGTCTGTCAATACGATTCACCGGGAAATAATTTTAACTATGAAGAGGTTCTATCCATGCTTCGCTCTCTTTCAACAGATTGATCAGTTCTTCCACGGCAATAGCGCTGTCAACGCCCCGTTTGACCACTTCTTTCCCTCTGTAAAGGGTTATCTTTCCGGGTCCGCTGCCAACATATCCGAAATCAGCATCGGCCATCTCTCCCGGTCCATTTACAATACAACCCATGATGGCTATTTTCACTCCTTTGAGGTGGTGGGTGACGGAACGGATCTTCTCCGTAGTCTCCTGCAGGTCGAACAGAGTCCGGCCACAAGAGGGACAGGAGATGTATTCCGTTTTGGATATCCGGGTCCTGGTGGCCTGGAGGATAGAAAAAGAAGTATTGTTGATGAACTGATGATTGTTTTTGGCGGGTAGATAGGTCCGGCCGCTGACTTTGTCGTTCACGATCCTGCCGGGATCATTCATCAGCCAGATACCGTCGCCCATCCCTTCGAGCAGCAGGGATCCGGCTTCTGTGGAAAAATGGATCAGCTGTTCGTCGATGGTGCTGTCCTGGCTTTCTACCGCCAGGATCAGGGGGCAGTCGATGCCCTGTTGCATCAACTCCATGATGAAACGTCTTACGGACAGCATGGCATAGGGGTGGGAGGACCAAAGGCACAAAACGGTCGTAGGGTCTCCGCTGATCTTCTTCAATAGCTCTTCAGTTCCTTCTCCTGCCGTGTCGAGAGATACAAAGTTCGCCAGGGTGGAATGCTGACCCGGCTGAAGGTATTCGTTTCCCTGATAGAGCGGTAAATATTTTTGTTGGTCCGGGGCCTGGAGCCAGGTTGTATAGTCGCAGATGACCTTACAGGTGCCAGGCAGGTCGAAGTCAAGCATCTTACGTGCTGTATACAGGTAGTCGGCGGCCGCATCGCCGATATTCCATTTATCGGTGGCGGGGTCATAGGTATATCCAATGGTCGCGAGGTCCTGGCGTCCGATAGTCGCGGCCTTCATGAAATCCGCCACTACGACGGGCACCAGATGATCCCCCAGGTTGGAGACAGTGACGGATCTTCTTCTCCGGTAGTCGAAGGGGGAATAAGGTATCTTCCCGATGGATGGGATGGGAGGGACAGAGAAAGACTGTCCATTGGATGCCGCAAGGACGGTTTGCCCGGCGTCCAGCTCTGCAGCCTGGCCCTTGCCGCGGCCTTCATATCTCTTTACCAGATCTTTACAAACGGGTATTTCAAATTCGGGGTCTTCCGTCAGGGAGACGCGGATCGTATCCCCAATGCCATCTTCCAGCAGCGTACCGATACCGATCGCCGACTTGATGCGGCCATCTTCTCCGTCGCCGGCCTCCGTCACTCCCAGGTGCAGGGGATAACAAGCTCCAAATTCATCCTCCATCTTCCGGACCAGGAGCCGGTAAGCCTGTACCATCACCTGAGGGTTGCTGGATTTCATACTGAGGATAATATTGTGATAGCTCTCATCCCTGGCTACCCGCAGGAACTCCATGGCGCTCTCCACCATGCCCATGGGCGTATCCCCGTAACGGCTCATGATGCGGTCGCTTAGCGAGCCGTGATTGGTACCAATGCGCATAGCCGTACCATACTCTTTACAGATCTTCACCAGCGGAGTGAAGCGGCTGCGGATACGATCGATCTCTTCCTGGTAATCGGCATCTGTATAGTCAATGAATTCAAACTTCTTTTTATCGACATAGTTACCGGGATTCACTCTTACTTTTTCCACGATGCGGGCTGCTATCTCGGCTGCGTTGGGCGTGAAATGAATGTCTGCGACCAGGGGGGTATAATACCCTCTTTTATGCAGCTCATTTTTTATGTTGAGCAGGTTCTCCGCCTCTTTCTTACTGGGAGCGGTGATACGTACCAGCTCGGCGCCGGCTTCTATGCAGCGGATGGATTGCTCTACCGTGGCCCGGGTATCCATAGTATCGGTGGTAGTCATCGTCTGCACCCGGATAGGATGAAAATTGCCCAGGAGCAGGTCTCCGATCTTCACTTCCAGGGTCTTAAGCCTTGTATATTGAGTAAGGGAATTACAGTATAATTGCATACCGCAAAAATAAGATAGAATCCCGAGAAGGGAGGCCTTCCAATATTTTGTTCCGGTGATGAATTTACCAGTCTTTTTCAGGCTGTGTAGTTGATTTCGCCTTATTCTGGTTCATTTTATCCTGGATGTCATTTTCCTTTTGCTGCAGGGCCTTTAACAACTGCTCGACCTGTTGTTTGTTTAACCTGCTGGGCTGGGGCTTAGGCTGTTGTGGCTGTTGCTGGTCCTTTTTTTCGTCTTTCTGGTCTTTTTGGTCCTTCTTATCTTTTTTGTCTTTTTGATCTTTCTGATCCTTTTGTTGCTGGGATTGCTGTTGTTTCAGCTCCATCAGGGCTTTCTGAAGGTTTTCCCGGGCGTCTTCGTCCGAAGCATTCAGCTTGAGGGCGTTTTTCCAGGCGTCGATGCTTTCCTGCAGTTTCTTTTGTTTTATCAGGGCCACCCCTTTATTGTACAATCCTTTCTCCCGGCCGGCGTTATCGGGGCTGTGTTCCACGCTGGCGTCATAAGACTTGGCCGCTTCCTCAAAATTATTTTTCCTGAACTGTGCGTTGCCCAGGTTATAATTAGCCGTCGGATTATCAGGAGCCTTTTTTACTGCCTCCTGGTATTGTTTCTGTGACTGGTCGAGCTGTTTCTGTTTATAATAGCGGTTGCCGCTACGGATCAGGGCATTTTCATTCTGGGCCCATGAAGACAGAGAACCCGCCAATACGAGGATGAGCAGCAGGAAGTATTTCAGGCCGGCCACCCGTCTGCGTTCCGGCAAAAAGAACTCCACCAGCAGAAAAACCAGGGCTAAAGCCAGGAACCACTGAAAAAAGCTTTTATAGTCAATGAATTCCGCATCGCTGAGGGATTTTTTTTCTATACTTTCCAGCTGTTGGGTCATGGTGATCAGCACATCATCCAGGTTGTCCATGCGGACATATCTCCCGTTGCTGGCATCCGCCAGTTGTTGTAATTCCCCCTCATTGAGTTTGGAAATGACCGTCTGCCCCTGATCGTCCTTTTTCAGCTCATTGGTGACGGGGTCCACGATGGGGGACCCTTCCGGGGAGCCGACCCCTATTGTGTTGATCATGACTCCGTTCGCTGCCAGGCTTTTGGCCATTTTCAACGCTTCGGGGTCGTGGTCTTCGCCATCCGATATCAGCACGATGGCCTTAAATTTTCTTTCTTTACTGTTAAAAGAGGTATTGGCCATCCGAAGGGCTTCTCCGATCACCGTGCCCTGGGTAGGGACTACCTCGGGAGTTGCATTGCGGATATACATTCTGGCGGCGCCATGGTCGGTGGTCAGGGGCATTTGCAGATAGGCCCTGCCCGCAAATAATACAAGGCCGATGCGGTCGTTCTCCAGCTTATCCATGAGCCTGAGCAGTAATTGTTTGGCTTTCTCCAGGCGGTTGGGTTTAATATCCCGGGCCAGCATGCTCTTACTCACGTCCAGTACCATCATTACGTCCACTCCCTGACGATTGATATTTTCCATAGCGCCGGGTTTCTGGACATTTGCCGCCCCCAGGATGATGAGGGTAAAGGCCAGCAGCACCAAGGCAACTTTAATAAAGAATCGTAGGGAGGAGAAGTTCTTTATCAATTGTTTTACCAGTAAGGGGTCCCCTA
>Ga0310811_10004648_pt1 | contig 17292 bp, 14 predicted proteins | sample YCmetagenome_FD_207642 | JGI IMG/M metagenome (GOLD analysis project Ga0310811, IMG submission 207642) | Soil microbial communities from experimental microcosm in Duke University, North Carolina, United States - YC | ecosystem: Engineered > Artificial ecosystem > Soil microcosm > Unclassified ...
CGCACGCACAGGTCATCGACCCGTCCGCCATCGACGCGGATGGCCGCGTCGTGTTCGGCGCGACCGTGGAGATCGAGGACGTCGAGAGTGGCGATCGCAAGGCGTACCAGATCGTCGGCGACGACGAGGCCGACATCAAGGCGAGCAAGATCTCGGTCAACTCACCAATCGCGCGCGCGCTGATCGGCAAGACCGAGGGCGACACCGCCGACGTCCAGGCCCCGGGCGGCGTGCGCAGCTTCGAAATCTGCAGCGTCACGTACGTCTGACGCGGCGATCGGACTCGTCGCACCATCGCGTTCGGCGGGATCCGCGTAACCGGGCAGTCGCCGGGGCACCGCGTCGGGCGCACGCGATGCGACGGGTACGCGCACGCAGCTGACATCCGCGACGCACGGCGGTTGGGAAAGGTCGCGCGCGCATGCGCCCGTGGCGGCGATGCAGGCGAGCGAGGCGATCACGAACGAAGCGAGGATGCGTGGCATGGTGCGGGTCTACGCCAACACGAACATCCCGTAAGGTGCCCTGACGCGCGTCGTATGGCCGTCGGCCGCATCCGAACTGCGTGTAGGAATCGAGGAAGACGGCGGGTGCGCCGCGTTCGCTTGTACGCACCGCTAACAAAACGGGTGCCGCTCGAGCGTGGCGCGTCAAACGCTCACGCAGAAATCGGCATCGAAGCGCGGGTTCTCGTTCACGCCGTTCTTGGCGTAGCCGCGCGGATTGCACACGACCCGAGTGCCGCCGACGTCGTAGTCGAAGCTATCGTGGGTATGCCCGTGGATCCACAGCCTCGCGCGGCCGTCGAGCATTGCCTCGAGATCGGACACGAAGCAGGCGTTGAGCGGCGAGCCGTCGAAGCGCGGATGGACGCTCCGCGGCGACGGTGCGTGGTGCGTGACGACGACCGTCGGCCCGGCGAAAGGTCGCGCAAGCTCCTGCGCGAGCCAGCGTGCATGACGATCGAAGCGCGCCGCCGATTGCTCGGGCGTGAACAGCGCGTCCGGCGCGTCGGCGAGGCGAATGCGCGTGAAGTCGCGCATGAAGCGTTGGGCCTCGCGCATCACGGACGCACGCCGGTCTTCGCCGAAGAGCGCGAAATCGGTCCATAGCGTGCTGCCGAGGAAGCGCACGCCGTCGACGACCAGCGCCTCGTCGTCTAGGACGCGAACCTGCGTGTCCCGCGCCAATTCGCGCAGTGTCTCGAGCGTGCCGTCGATCGTGCCGCCGTAGAACTCGTGATTGCCGGCGACGTAGAGCACCGGCTTGCGCAGCGCGTTGGCCCACGCGATCGCCTCGCGCGGCCGTGCGATGTCGCCGGCGAGGATGACGACGTCGGCGTCGTTGTCGGGCGCGTCCAGCGCGCCGAGCGACAGGTGCAGGTCGGAGAGGACGTTGAGCTTCATCGCGCCGCCGATAGAAGCATTGACCGCGAACGCACGTCAATCCCACAATCGCCCGCGTGGATGCCATCCGCGCTGCCGTAGCAACAGTCTGCCTGCTGGCCGCGCTGCCGGCGTGCGCCGAGAACTGGGCGAGCTTGGGCTCGAACGTCACGGCAAGCGCGGCCGTCGACATGGACTCGGTGCGGCCGGCGGAGGGTATGCCCGACCGCCTCGGCGCCTGGGTGCGCTACACGTATCCGATGTCGATCGACTGCGCGCCGCCGCGCGGTTGCCGGGCGTCGTCGCAGCGCGTCTACGTGCTCGTCAACTGCGCGGCGCAAGGCGTCGCGTACGTGCAGCGCATCTCGTACGACCTCAACGGCAACGTCGTCGGGCAGACGGATGCCAACCTCAACGCGACCCAGTCGCTCGCGCGACCCGGCAGCGCCGAGGGTGAGCTGTGGCGCGCGTTGTGCCCGGCGTATCCCGACCGCTTCGAGCGGCCGTGAACACGTCAGCGATTCAGTGATTGTCGCGCGGCACCGCCGCGCCCGAGCGCCCGACCAGGAAGTCGAGATCCACGCCATCGTTCGCCTGCAGCACGTGATCGACGTAGAGCTTCACGTAGCCGCGCTCGCCATGCGATGCCGGTGGCTTCCACGCGGCGCGGCGCCGTGCGAGCTCGGCGTCGTGGACGTCGAGGTGCAGCCGCCGTCCGGCGACGTCGAGCGTGATGCGGTCGCCGTTTCGCACCAGCGCGAGCGGCCCGCCCGCGGCTGCCTCCGGTGCCGTGTGCAGCACGACGGTTCCGTACGCGGTGCCGGACATGCGCGCATCGGAGATGCGGACGACGTCGGTGATGCCCCGCTTCAAGAGCTTCGGCGGCAGCGGCATGTTGCCGACTTCCGCCATGCCCGGATAGCCTTTGGGGCCGCAGTACTTCAGCACCATCACGCTGTTCTCGTCGATGTCCAGCGTGTCGTCGTTGATGCGAGCATGCAGGTCCTCGATCGACTCGAACACGATGGCGGGACCGGTGTGCTGCATCAGGTGCGGCGAGGCCGCCGATGGCTTGATGATGGCGCCGTTGGGCGCGAGATTGCCGCGCAGCACCGCAATGCCGGCGTCGCGCTTGAAGGGCTCGTCGAACGTGCGCACGACGTCGGGCTTCCAGTTCCTCGCGTCGCGGTTGTTGTCGCCGATGTTGTGGCCGTTCACCGTGAGCGCGTCGTCGTGGAGCAAGCCTTGACGCGACAGCTCGCGAATGACTACCGGCAGGCCGCCCGCCTCGAAAAAGTCCTCCATCAGGTGGCGCCCCGAAGGCATTATGTCGACGAGGCAATGCACGTCGCGACCCAGCCGATCCCAGTCGTCGAGGCCGAGATCGACGCCAATGCGGCGCGCGATCGCGATCAGGTGCACGACCGCGTTGGTCGAGCCGCCAATGCCGGCGTTGACGCGAATCGCGTTCTCGAACGCCTTGCGCGTCAGGATTTTCGACAGCACGACGTCCCCGCGCACGAGGTCGACGATGCGCCGGCCCGCTTCGCGCGCGAGCAGGTTACGCCGCGCATCGACCGCGGGGATCGCCGCGTTGCCCGGCATGCCGACGCCAAGCGCCTCGACCATGCACGCCATCGTGGACGCGGTGCCCATCGTCATGCAGTGACCGTGCGAGCGGTGCATGTCGGCCTCGGCCTCGTGGAACTCCGTGAGCGTGATCTGCCCGGCGCGCAACTGCTCGCTCATCGAGATGACGTTGGTGCCGGAGCCGATCGGCTTGCCGCAGTGGATGCCGCGCAGCATGGGTCCGCCCGACACGCCGATGGTCGGGATGTCGACGCTCGCCGCGCCCATGAGCAGCGCCGGCGTCGTCTTGTCGCAGCCCATCAGCAGCACGACGCCGTCGAGCGGATTGCCGCGGATCGATTCCTCGACGTCCATCGACGCGAGGTTGCGATACAGCATCGCCGTCGGGCGCAGCATCGTCTCGCCGAGCGACATCACCGGGAATTCGAGCGGGAAGCCGCCGGCTTCCAGCACGCCGAAGCGCACGTGCTCGGCGATCGTGCGGAAATGCGAATTGCACGGCGTCAGCTCGGACCACGTATTGCAGATGCCGATCACCGGCCTTCCGTCGAACTGATCCTGCGGAAACCCGCGGTTCTTGAGCCACGAGCGGTAATAGAAGCCCATCTTGTCCTGGCGCGCGAACCAGGCCTCGCTGCGCAGTTTCTTGCGACTCATCCGATGTTTCCTGCTGGTGAAGCGAGCGGTGCGCGCTTTGCGCCCTGCGCTCGCAGTGAACCTCAATCCTCGAAGGCGTCCGCCGGCGGGCGCACCCTCATTACGTTCCGGATGCCCTTCGCGACCAACGGCCAGCAGAGTAGCAGCAGGCCCGAGGAACGCGAGCTCGGGACTATGCCGGGATCGCTCATCGCGAAGGATGGTGGGGGCAGCGCCGATCAGGCGGGTAATGAGGCCGTGAGCGTCAAAAATCGCGGCGTCGCCGGGGGGCGGCTGCGCGCGGCACGCCGGACGGCGCTTTGCCGGCGCGGCGGCGTCGCTCGGCAGGCGCAGCGCCTGCCGCCGCGGCTCGCGGCACCGGTGTACCGACGGCGGTAGGCTTGCGCGCGGCCGGCTTGGCGGGCGAGTAGCGCGCAACGGCCCGCCTTTGCCTTCGCGCCGGCGGCTGCGCCTCGTCCGCCTCCGCCTTTGCGGGGCGCGGTCGCCACAATACGATCAGCTTGCCGATCTGTTGCACGGGGCCGCAGTCGAGCGCTGCGCAGATGCGCTCCGACAGCGCTTCCCGCTCAATGCGATCGTCGCTGAAGACGCGCACCTTGATGAGCTCGTGCGCGGTCAGCGCGACATCGATTTCGTGCAGCACCGATGGCGTGAGCCCGTGGTGGCCGATCGCCACCACCGGATGGAGGTGATGAGCGCGGGCGCGCAATTCGCGCCGCAACGCGGGCTGCAGCGGTTCCATGCGGCCGATTATAGTGTCCGCCATGCCCCAGCCCTTGAACCCTTCCGGGAAGAAGCATCGCTTCGGCAAGGCGTGGATGCACGAGCACGTGACCGACCCGTACGTGCGCGAAGCGACGCGGCGCGGCTACCGATCGCGTGCGGCGTTCAAGTTGCAGGAACTCGCCGAGCGCGACCGGTTGTTTCGACCTGGCATGACCGTCGTCGACCTCGGCGCCGCACCGGGGAGCTGGTCGCAGGTGCTGCGCGAGCGCCTCGGCCCGAAATCGCGCATCGTCGCGATCGACCTGCTGCCGATGGACGGCATCGCGGGCGTGCACTTCGTCCAGGGCGATATCGACAGCGACGCGGGCCTCGCGGCGATCGACGAAGCGCTCGGCGGGGCCCGCGCCAATCTCGTCGTTTCCGACATGTCGCCCAACCTTTCGGGGATCGACGTCGTCGACCAGGCGCGCAGCATCCGCCTCGCGGAGCTTGCATTGGACTTCGCCCGCTCCCATCTGCAACCTGGCGGCGATCTGGTGGTCAAGGTATTCCAGGGAGCGGGTCTCGATGCGTTCCAGCGCGATGCCCGTGCCCATTTCGCCAAGACCTATCTGCGCAAACCCAAGGCATCGCGCGATCGCAGCCGGGAGCATTACCTGGTGGGCAAGGGGTTCCGCGAAGCGTCCTGAAACGTCGCTTGCGGGAGACAAGCGGCAAACGGCGGTCATTTCGTCGGAAGAACGAACGTTTCGGCTGATGAGCGCCGGCGCCCGGGAAGCATTCAACGGTAAAATGACGTCTCGTCCTTCGCGCCGTTCCGGTGCGCGGAGGATGCGCCCGGCAGGCAGCCCGCCGGGGCGATCGACGGCTGCAAGGAGCATCGCTTGAACAATTTGTTGAAGAACATCGGGATCTGGCTCGTCATCGGCCTGGTCGTGCTGACGGTCGTCAAGCAGTTCGACTCGCGTCAGGCGAGCAAGGACACCGTCGCCTATTCCGATTTCATGGAGCAGGCGCGCAGCGGCCGCGTCGAATCCGCGTCGGTCGAGGGCCGCACGATCAAGTGGCTGTCGACCGACAAGAAGCGCTACGTCACGTACAGCCCCGGCGACATCTGGATGGTCGGCGACCTCGTCAAATACGGCGTCAAGGTCGAGGCGCGTCCGGAGGAGGAGCAGAGCTTCCTCGCGCAGATCTTCATCTCCTGGTTCCCGATGCTGTTGCTGATCGGCGTGTGGATCTTCTTCATGCGACAGATGCAGGGCGGCGGCAGGGGAGGTGCGTTCAGCTTCGGCAAGAGCAAGGCGCGCATGCTCGACGAGTCCAACAACACCGTCACGTTCGCCGACGTCGCCGGCTGCGACGAGGCGAAGGAGGAGGTGGCCGAGCTCGTCGAATTCCTGCGGGACCCGTCGAAGTTCCAGAAGCTCGGCGGCCGCATCCCGCGCGGCGTGCTGATGGTGGGCTCGCCCGGCACCGGCAAGACGCTGCTCGCGAAGGCGATCGCCGGCGAGGCGAAGGTTCCGTTCTTCTCGATCTCCGGATCGGACTTCGTCGAGATGTTCGTCGGCGTCGGCGCTGCGCGTGTGCGCGACATGTTCGAGCAGGCGAAGAAGAACGCGCCGTGCATCGTGTTCATCGACGAAATCGACGCGGTCGGGCGCCAGCGCGGCGCCGGCCTCGGTGGCGGCAACGACGAGCGCGAGCAGACGCTCAACCAGCTGCTCGTCGAGATGGACGGCTTCGAAGGCAGCGCGGGTGTCATCGTCATCGCCGCGACCAACCGGCCCGACGTGCTCGACCCGGCGCTGCTGCGCCCTGGCCGCTTCGACCGCCAGGTCGTCGTGCCGCTGCCCGACATCCGCGGCCGCGAGCAGATCCTCCTCGTGCACATGCGCAAGGTGCCGCTCGCGCCGGACGTCAAGGCCGACATCATCGCCCGCGGCACGCCCGGCTTCTCCGGTGCCGACCTCGCGAACCTCGTCAACGAGGCGGCGCTCTTCGCCGCGCGCGGCAACAAGCGCCTCGTCGACATGCTCGACTTCGAGCGCGCGAAGGACAAGATCATCATGGGCACCGAGCGGCGCTCGATCGTGATGCCCGAGGAGGAGCGTCGCAACACCGCGTACCACGAGTCCGGCCACGCGGTCGTCGCGCTGCTCCTGCCGAAGACCGATCCCGTGCACAAGGTGACGATCATCCCGCGCGGGCGCGCGCTCGGCGTGACGATGCAGTTGCCCGAGACCGATCGCTACAGCCTGGACAAGGACCGCATGCTGAACACGGTCGCGGTGCTGTTCGGCGGGCGCATCGCCGAGGAGGTGTTCATGAACCAGATGACCACCGGCGCCTCGAACGACTTCGAGCGGGCGACGCAGATCGCGCGCGACATGGTCATGCGCTATGGCATGAGCGACCTCATGGGGCCGATGGTCTACGGCGACAACGAGGGCGAGATATTCCTCGGCCGCGCCATCACGCGCACGGTGAACATGTCCGAGGAAACGATGCGCAACGTCGACGCCGAGATCCGCGGCATCATCGACCAGCAATACGCGCTCGCGCGCAAGCTGATCGAGGAGAATCGCGACAAGGTCGAGGCGATGGCGAAGGCGCTGCTCGAGCTCGAGACGATCGACTCCGACCAGATCGGCGACATCATGGCCGGCAAGCCGCCGCGACCGCCGAAACCGTCGTCGTCGTCCGCGCCCGGCACCACGATCGCACCCGGGACGATGGGCGGCACGGCGCCGTCGGCGAATCCGGCGCGGTCGAGTCTCGATTCGTAACGGCTCGTTTCGTTTCCGCAGCGAAGAGGTGCGCCGCAATGCGCACCTCTTCTTGTTTGCGTATTCTCCCGTATGGCCTTCCCTCGAGTCTGGGCAGCGGGGGCCGTGCGGCGCGGGCTCCGCGTCCGTAACACGTACCAACGTGAATCGGTGTAGGGGCACGCATGATCCTCAAACCCGGCCACCACGAGATCGACCTGGCGACGCCGTGCGTGATGGGCATCCTGAACGTCACTCCGGACTCGTTCTACGACGGCGGCCGCGTCGACCATGACGCCGCGCTCGCGCACGCGCGCCAGATGATCGCCGACGGCGCGCGGATCATCGACGTCGGTGGCGAGTCGACGCGCCCCGGCGCCGAGGCGGTCGACGAACAGGAGGAGCTGTGCCGCGTCGCGCCGATCATCGAGGTGCTGGCGCGGGAAGGCGCGTGCGTGTCCGTCGACACGATGAAGCCGGCCGTGATGCGTGCGGCGCTCGACGCCGGCGCCGCGATGGTCAATGACGTGCGCGCGCTGCAGGCGCCGGGCGCAATCGAAGTCGCTGCGGCGAGCGACGCTGCCGTGTGCCTGATGCACATGCAAGGCGAGCCCGCGACGATGCAGCGCGCGCCCGCATACGCCGACGTCGTCGCCGAAGTGCGCGGATTCCTCGCGCGCCGTGCGCAAGCCTGCCTCGACGCCGGCATCGCCGCGGATCGCATCGTGATCGACCCCGGCTTTGGCTTCGGCAAGACCGTCGCGCATAATCTCGCTTTGCTGCGCGGCCTCGGCGAGATCGCCGGCCTTCGGTATCCCGTGCTGGTCGGCGTTTCCCGCAAAGGCATGCTCGGTGCGATCACCGGGCGCGACGTCGGCGATCGGCTCGCGGGCAGCGTCGCAGCGGCGCTTGCCGCCGCCGTGCGCGGCGCCCGCATCCTGCGCGTGCACGACGTCGCCGCAACGGTCGACGCGCTCGCCGTGTGGAACGCCGTCGACCCCTGGCCCACTCAGCGTAGAGAACGATGGATGGAGCAATGAAGCAATCTTCGCCAGCGCAGCGGCGCTACTTCGGCACCGACGGCATGCGCGGGCGCGTCGGCGAGTCGCCGATCACGCCCGAGCTTATCCTCAAGCTCGGCTGGGCCGCGGGCCGCACGCTCGCCAAGGCCGACGGGACCCGCGGCGAGCGCCCCGCGGTGCTGATCGGCAAGGACACGCGCATCTCCGGCTACCTGCTGGAGGCCGCGCTCGAAGCCGGCCTGTCGGCGGCCGGCGTCGACGTCTATTTGTGCGGCCCGTTGCCGACGCCGGGCATCGCCTATCTCACGCGCGCCCTGCGCCTGTCGGCCGGTATTGTCATCAGCGCGTCCCACAACCCGTTCGACGACAACGGCATCAAGTTCTTCTCCGGCGGGGGCGCCAAGCTGCCCGACGACGTCGAGCTCGCGATCGAGCGCGAAATGGACCAGCCGCTCGCCTGCGCGCCGTCGGCCGAGCTGGGCAAGGCGTACCGCGTCGGCGATTCGGCCGGGCGCTACATCGAGTTCTGCAAGAGCACGTTTCCCAACGAGCGCGACCTGCGCGGATGCAAGATCGTCGTCGACTGTGCGCACGGCGCCGCCTATCACGTTGCACCGCCGGTCTTCCACGAGCTCGGCGCGGAAGTCATCGCGATCGGCGATGCGCCGAACGGCACGAACATCAACGAGCGCGTCGGCGCGACGCATCCGTCGTATCTCGCCGAGCAGGTCCTTGCCAACGGGGCCGATTTCGGCATCGCGCTCGACGGCGACGGCGACCGCCTGGTGATGGCCGACCGCGAGGGTCGGATCTTCGACGGCGATCAATTGCTCTACGTAATCGCGCGCGACTACCAGCGGCGCGGCGTGCTGGTCGGCGGCGTCGTCGGCACGCTGATGAGCAATCTAGGCTTCGAACAGGCGCTGATGCACGCGGGCATCGTGCTGCTGCGTGCGAAGGTGGGCGACCGCTACGTGCTCGAGCAGCTGATCGAGCGCGGCTGGCAGCTCGGCGGCGAGAACTCGGGCCACCTCATCTGCCTGGACAAGCACACGACGGGCGACGGCATCATTGCCGCGCTCGCCGTGCTGCGCGCGCTGATCGAACAGAAGACCACGCTTGCGCAAGCCGCAGCGCCGGTCACGCTGTTCCCGCAGCGGCTCATCAACGTGCCGGTGCAGCGCGGCTGGGACTGGCGCGGCAACGCCGCCGTGGTCAAGGCCGAGCGCAGCGTCATTTCGTCGCTGGGATCGGCGGGACGCGTGCTGCTGCGTCCATCGGGAACCGAGCCGGTGCTGCGCGTGATGGTCGAGGCGCGCGAGCGCGCGCTCGCCGACGAGCACGCGGAGACGCTCGCGCACGCGATCGCCGCCGCGGCCGGGCAGGCGCTGTAACGCGTCGCCGTACGCGCGCCGCCGCGAAGCTCGCGGCGATGCGCGATGTCACGAGGACCTCGAATGCGAGTCGTAATCACCGGTGCGGCAGGCTTTCTCGGCAGCCGCCTTGCGCGTGCGCTCCTCGAGCGCGGTACGTTGACCGATGCGCGCGGCAACACGCGCGGCATTCGCGAGCTCGTGCTCGTGGACGTCGTCATGCCGGGGACGCACGGCGACGCGCGCGTTCGCGCCGTGCACGGCAGCCTCGATGACGCCGCGCTCGTCGACGACGTCGTCGCGAGCGACACCGACAGCGTATTCCATCTGGCGGCGGTCGTGAGCAGCCAGGCGGAAGCCGATTTCGACATCGGCATGCGCGTCAATGTCGACGCGACGCGGCTTCTGCTCGAGCGCTGCCGCGCGTGCTCGGCAGCGCCGAAATTCGTGTTCGCGAGCTCGCTCGCGGTGTTCGGCGGCACGCTGCCCGATCCGGTGCCCGACGACGCCCCGGTCACGCCGCAATCGTCGTACGGCACGCAGAAGGCGATAGGCGAGCTGCTGGTCAACGACATGAGCCGCAAGGGCTTCATCGACGGCCGCTCGCTGCGGCTGCCGACGATCGTCGTGCGCCCCGGCAAGCCCAACAAGGCGGCGTCGTCGTTCGCGAGCGGGATCATCCGCGAGCCGCTTGCGGGCATCCTCGCCACCTGCCCGGTTGCGCCGACGACGCGCATGTGGGTGCAGTCGCCGAGTGCGGTCATCGCGAACCTGATCGTCGGCCACGAAGCGGATGCCGCGCGACTGCCCACAATGCGGTCGATCAACGTGCCGGGCATCAGCATCGCCGTCGGCGACATGGTCGCGGCGCTGCGCGCGGTAGCGGGGGACGCGGTGGCGCAGCTCGTGCATTGGGAGCACGATCCGGCGATCGACCGCATCGTCTCGACGTGGCCGGCGCGCTTCGAGGCGAACGCGGGGCGCGCGCTCGGCATGCGGCACGACGACGACTTCGAGAGCATCGTCCGCGCGCACGTGCGCGATACGCAGGGCTGACGGGAGTCCGTGCGCGATGGTCGCCGTCACGCATGCCGCGCCGCAGGCCGCTGCGCCACATGCCGTGCAGGCCTGGCTCGATGGGCTGTCGTCGGTGTACGGCGACGCGGATCGCGAGCGCTTCGCCGCCGCCTACCGGATGGCGAGCGAGGCGGTCGGCGAGCTGCGCGGCGGCGATGGCGAGAAGCTGATCGAGCGCGCACTCGGCACGGGGGGGATTCTCGCGGCGCAGCGGCTCGACCCCGATTCGATCACCGCGGGCCTGCTCGTGAGCCTGCCCGACGCGTCCGATTACGACCGCGGGCGCGTGGCGGCGGCCTTCGGCGAGGACGTCGCCACGCTGGTCGACGGCGTGACGCGGATGAGCTCCGTGCATGCGCTTGCCGTCGGCGCCGACGCCCAGCAGCGCGCCGTGCAGGCGGAGAACCTGCGCAAGATGCTGCTCGCGATGGTGGGCGACATTCGTGTCGTGCTGATCAAGCTCGCCGAGCGCACGCAGGCATTGCGCTACCTGATGGGCACGGCGCAAGGCGACCCGCGCGCGAGCGCGCGCGAGGTGATGGACGTGTACGCGCCGCTCGCGAACCGGCTGGGACTGTGGCAGCTCAAGTGGGAGCTCGAGGACCTGTCGCTGCGCGCACTCGAGCCCGACGACTACAAGCGCATCGCGCGCCTGCTCGACGAGCGGCGGCTCGACCGTGAACGCTACATTCGCGACGTCGTCGCGACGCTGCGCCGTGAGCTCGAGGCAGCGGGACTCGCCGCCGAAGTGAGCGGGCGCCCGAAGCACATCTACAGCATCTTCAGCAAGATGCGGCGCAAGCAGATCGGCATCGATGCGCTGTACGACATTCGTGCCGTACGCATCCTCGTCGACACGGTACGCGATTGCTATACGGCGCTCGGCATCGTGCATCACTTGTGGACGCCGCTGCCGGGTGAATTCGACGACTACATCGCCAAGCCGAAGGCGAATCAGTATCGGTCGCTTCACACGGCGGTGCTCGGGCCCGAGGGCAAGCCGCTCGAGGTGCAGATACGCACGCACGACATGCACCGCCATTCCGAATACGGCGTGGCCGCCCACTGGCGCTACAAGGAGGGCGACGCGCGAAGCGAGCGCCGCCACGGCGGCTTCGACGACAAGATCTCATGGTTGCGGCAGATCCTCGCGTGGAGGGACGCGGTCGCCGACAGCGGCGAATGGCTGTCGGCGTTCAAGAGCAGCCTGTTCACCGAGTCGATCTACGTGCTGACGCCGCAAGGCAAGGTCGTCGACCTGCCGCGGGGCGCAACTCCGATCGACTTCGCCTACGCCGTGCACACGAGCCTCGGCCACCGCTGCCGCGGTGCGCGCGTCGACGGGCAGATGGTGCCGCTCGATTACGTGCTGAAGAACGGCCAGCAGGTCGAAATCCTGGCCGCGAAGCAGGGCGGCCCGTCGCGCGATTGGCTCAATCCCGACCTCGGTTACGTGCAGAGCCACCGCGCGCGCGCGAAGGTGCGCCAATGGTTCAAGGCGCAGCAGCTGGACGAGACGCTCACGCAGGGACGTGCGATCGTCGAGCGCGAGCTCGCCCGACTCGGGCAGACCGCGCTCAAGCTCGACGCCGTCGCCGCGAAAGCGGGGTTCGCAAAGGCCGACGAGTTCTTCGCCGCGGTCGCCCGCGACGAGATCAACAGCAAGCAGGTGCAGGCCGCGATAGCGGCGGTCGCGCAACCGCTCGCCCCTGCGCCGCCCGCCGCCGAGCCCGAAGTCGTCATGCGACGAAGCCGTGCGGAAAAGACCGGGCACGGCATCCTCGTCGTCGGCGTCGATCGCCTGTTGACGGGGCTCGCGCGCTGCTGCAAGCCGGCGCCACCCGATCCGATCGTGGGCTTCGTCACGCGCGGCAAGGGCATCACGATCCATCGCGCGGAGTGCCCGAACGTCAATCGCATCCGCGCGCGCGAGCCCGAGCGTCTGATCGAGGCCGACTGGGGCGCGCCGCGCGACCAGCTGTTTCCGGTCGACATCGTCGTCGAGGCGAGCGACCGGCAAGGGCTGCTGCGCGACCTGTCGGAGCTCCTGACGCGCGAGCGCATCAATGTGACTGCCGTCAACACGCAGACGCGCCAGCATCAGGCGCGGATGGCGTTCACGCTCGAAGTCGAGAGCGTCGCGCAGCTGAAGCGCGCGCTGCAGCTCGCGCGCGACATACCGGGCGTGTTTGCCGCGGAACGACGCTGATCGTCGTGCCCTGCGCGCCTGCGCGCGTCAGATCTTCAGCGACCCGCCGTATCCGGTGAGCTCGAGGTAGCCGCGGCCCACGGGGCGCCCTGCGTCCTGCGCGCGCACCGCGCCTTCCCAGTACACGACGCCGATGCCACCGCGCGCGTCGAGCTCCTGGTCGTCGAACAGCGGCTCGAGCATCCATTCGCGATCGCCGGCACGCACGCGAAACGACACCGGGTACTCGACGCCGGTGCGCGGCGAGCGCCAGCGGCGCTGCGCGGTGAAGTCGACGTCGCGTGGCGCGAGCACGCGGCGGGCTCCGTTGGCGTCAAGCAACGTTCCGCCCGCCCACAGCGGCGTGCCGTGGACGTCGCGAATGCGAAACGCCATCAGTGCGCCGCCATCGTCGAGGTTGACGCCGGTCCAGTCCCAGCCGACGGCACCGGCGGGCAGGTAGCGACTCGACCATTCGTGGTCGAGCCACGCAGCACCCGAGACGTCGCGGGTGCCTGAATCGAGCGCGAGGCGTCCGCGTGCCGCGAGCTGCGGGCGGCTGTAATAGAAGCTCGCATCGTGCGGCTGAGGTCCCTTGCGACTCACGCCGGCGTCGCCCTGCAACAGCGGCGGTGCGTGCGCCGTCAGCGCGACGTCGAGCGTGAAGTCGCGCGCCGCAACGTGCGCGGCGTAGCGGTCGCCGTCCTGCGCCAACGACCAGTCGCCAATGCGCACGTCGGCGTGGTCCGCCGCGGCCTGCGCCAGGCCGAAGCCCTCGCGCGCGGCCCGCTGGTCGACGCGCAGCCGCGCGGCGAGCGGATCGGCGATCGCAGCATGTGCGAATAGCAGCTGCCTCGGCGCGAAGCGGCTGTCGCCGTCTTCGGCGACGCCGGGACGATTGCGAAAGAACGTCAGCTGGAAACCGAGCTCGTGGCCGCCACCGTCTCGCAGCCAACCGGTGACGTACCACCATTCGTTGCGAAACGCCCGATGCGCGCCTTCGTCGCGCGGGAATTCGAGCGCAGTGCCGGGAACCGCATCCGGGTATTCGACGCCTGCGCGCACCGGTGCACACAGGCTCCCGAGCGCGCACACGATGAGTCGCCGGCGGGTGGCGTTCACCAATCCTCGCGTACCGCGCGCACGGCGTCGACGCTCGTCGCGCTGCGCGCGGCGAGTCGTGCGGCGAGCGTGGCGAGCACCAGCAGCGTTGCACAAAGCGCCGCGAGCTCGAGCCAGGGAACGTGGAGGTCCATGCCCCAGTGGAACGACTGGCGGTTGACGACATGGATGAGGATCAGGCTGATCGCGAAGCCGAGCGCGAGCCCGGTCGCGACGCCGAACGCCGCGAGCGTCGCTCCTTCGAATGCGAGCATCCGTCCGATCTCGCGCCGCGTCATCCCGACGTGGCGCAGCATGCCGAACTCGCGGCTTCGCGCCAGCGTTTGCGCGATGAGTGCCGCCGACAGCCCGACGAGGCCGATGACGACCGCGGCCGCTTCGAGCGCATACGTGACGGCGAACGTGCGATCGAACGTCGCGAGCGAGAAAGTGCGCAAGTCTCCCGCCGTCGCGACCTGCACGCGCCCTTCGCCTCCCGCCTGCGTCGTGATCGCATCGCGCACGTCGGCGAGCGCGGCATCCGGTGCGAGCCACACCGCCGCTTCGTTCACCGTGTCGTCGCCGGTCAGCGCGCGATACCGCGCGCGCTCGATCACGACCGCGCCCTGCTGGCGTGCGTAATCGCGCCACACGCCGGCAACGGTGAACGCGACGTCGTGACCGGCGAGCGGCAGCGTGAATGCGCTTCCCGGGGCAAGCGCCTGCGCGTCGGCGACCGCTTCGCTGATCCACGCCGGCGATGGCGCGTCCGGCGCAGGCGTGATCGTCGTGCCAACGAGCGCGAGTCGCGCCGACGGGTCGCGCGGGTCGATGTCGCGTGCGAGCACGACGATGCGCGGGCGCGACGGATCGACGCTCACGGCGGTGACGCGCATGAACTCGGCGCGTGCGACGCCCGGCAGCGCGGAAATCGCCCGCTGATCCGGCGGTGCGAACCACCCGGTGTCGCTCGTCGCGCGCACGTACAGGTCGGCGGGCAGCATGTGTGCGAGCCAGTCGTCGAGCGATTGCCGGAACGACGCGACCATGATCGCCATCGAGATCATCAGCGAAACGCTCGCGACGACCGCTGCGAGCGTCGCTGCGAAACGGCCGGGCGTCGCGCGCAGATAGGCCAGTGCGAGCGCCACGGAAACGGCTCGAGGAGAGCCCAGGGCACGCAGCACCGGCCGCGCGAGCGCGGGCAGCGCGAGTATGCCGCCGATCAGGATCATCGCGATCGACGCGTAGCCGAACAGCGGCAAGTCGGCAACGCTCGGCAGCCATGCGACGAGCGCACCCGCGACGATGAGCACGATCGCGGCGCGCGCGGCATGCGCGGGCGCCTCGATGTCGGCGTCGGCGGCTTTCAGCGCGGCAGCGGGCGCGGCGCGAGCCGCCTCGCGCGCGGGCCACGCACTTCCGGCGACAGCCGCGGCGATGCCCAGCGCCGCGAACAGCGCGAGCGCATGCGGCTCGAGCGGCGGCGCGACCGCGCGGCCGCGAAAGAAGCCGGCACCGAGATCGGTACCGAAATGTTGCAGCGTGAACGACGCGATCGCATACCCGGCCCCGAGTCCCGCCGCGGCGCCCAGGACGCCGAGCAGCGCCGCCTCACCCACGACGACCGCCACGAGCCTGCGCCGAGTGAGTCCCAGCGTGCGAAGCAGCGCGAACTGCGAACGCCGGCGCACGACGCCGAGCGCCTGTGTCGCATACACCAGCAACGCCCCGGTGAAGAGCGCGACGAGCGCGAGCACGTTCAGGTTCACGCGATAGGCCCGGGAAAAGCGGGCGCTGGCATCCGCGCTCTCCGCGGGCCGCGCGACGTGCACGCCCGGCGGCAACAGCGCCTGCACGCGCTCGCGCACCGTCTCGATGCTCGCACCGGGACGCAGCCGCAGGTCGATGCGCGTCACCACGCCGCTGCGCGCGAAGCGATCCTGAACGGCCGCGATGTCCATCACCGCGTAACGCGAGCCGCCACCGACGCCCGCGCGTCCGCCGACGCGCAGTGCGATGTCCTGCGATCCGGCCTGCACGACCACGCGGTCGCCGGCTGCGACGCCGAGCCATTGCGCTGCTGCCGCGCTCGGAAAGATCGCGTCGCCGCGCAACGTGTCGAGGCGGTCGTCGGCCTGCGCGACGAGCGCGGGATTCACGGCGAGCGCGCGGAACACGTCGACGCCGACAAGCGTAAGCGGCTCGCGCCGATCGCGCAGCTTCGCCTCGATCTCGACCACGGGGCTCGCGTCCGCGACATCGGCGTCGCGGGCGATCCGCGCGTACACGCCTTCGTCGAAGCCGGCGCGCGGCCCGCGCACTTCCAGATCGGCGTGGCCGCTCAGCACCGCGAGTCCCGAACGGAGTTCGTCGACTGCCGCGGTGTTGATCAGCTCGACCGCGTAGCCGAGTGCCACGCCGAACGCGATCGCCACGACGGCCAGCAGCGTACGCCCGCGAAGTGCGGTGCGCACCCCGCCGCTCACGGCCCGAATTACGAATGCTGCCGGAGATCGTGTCATTCGATATCTTCGGCCGACGCCGGCTTCAAGCCCGTGGCGGTAAGCCGATAGACGCGATCGGCCGCTGCAGCGGCTGTGCGCGAATGCGTCGCGACGACGACCGCTGCGCCGTTGTCCTTGACGGCCTCGCGCAGCAGCGCGATGACGCGCCGGCCGGTATCGGGATCGAGATTGCCGGTCGGCTCGTCGGCGAGCACGAGCGCCGGACGATGCACGAGCGCACGCGCGATCGCGACGCGCTGCAACTCGCCACCCGAGAGCTCTCGCGGCCGGCTTTCCTCGCGTCCGGCGAGGCTCACGGCGCGTAGCATCTCGCCGACCCGCGCTGATTGCGACGCGTTGCGTATGTCCAGCAGTGCGAGCGGCAGCGCGACGTTCTCGGCGACCGAAAGATATGGCAGCACGTGAAACGCCTGGAACACGAAGCCCATGCGCTCGCGGCGAAACGCCGTTCGCGCGTCGTCGTCGAGCGTGGCGACGTCGACGCCGTCGACGACTACGCTACCGGCATCGACCAGCTCGAGCCCGGCGATGACGTTGAGCAGCGTCGATTTGCCGATTCCCGACGCGCCTACGATCGCGACGTGCTCGCCGCGCGCGATCTCGAGCGAGAGGTTGGCGAAAATGTGCCGCGGCGTGGGCGCAGCAAACGACTTCGCGACCGCGCGCAGCTCGACGACCGGCGGCGGGCGAACCGCGTTCAGTCGCTTGTGCTGCCGTCTATGCGCGCGCCGGGATGAAGCGCAGCGCGACGCCGTTGTTGCAGTAACGCAGGCCAGTCGGCTCCGGCCCGTCGTCGAAGACGTGACCATGATGGCCGCCGCACTTCGCGCAGTGATACTCGGTGCGCGGCACGATCAACTTGTGATCCGTGGTCGTC
>Ga0310811_10004649_pt1 | contig 17283 bp, 17 predicted proteins | sample YCmetagenome_FD_207642 | JGI IMG/M metagenome (GOLD analysis project Ga0310811, IMG submission 207642) | Soil microbial communities from experimental microcosm in Duke University, North Carolina, United States - YC | ecosystem: Engineered > Artificial ecosystem > Soil microcosm > Unclassified ...
TTTAAATCTGTGGCATCGGTCAGTTCAAAATTTATTTTTGATAAATAGTTTTTTTCCGAAGTCATATACTCTTCATCAATAAAAGCAGGCACATTTGTAATTCCGTAAGTGATATTCGAGCAATCTGCAGCCAACCCATTTCCATAACCGCGGCTGCCAAACGTAAAGCAGTCTTTTTCTATACTGGCTGTGTTCTTGGTGAGCTTAAGATATCCGGTTAGTGATGCATTATAGTTCCAGAATCCGGGTATATGTACTTCATATTCGGAGTTCATTTTGGGAATATGGCTCTGGAAACTCCATGAATGAAAATTAAATAAGTAGGGTGACGTTACCTTATAGCTCACCTCTATTACACAGCCATTGCGCAAAGCAGGCATTGCAAATTTTATGGTGCTCCAATGTTTGTTTTCTTTTACGGTGTAAACTTTTTTAGGATCAAGCTCTGCTTGCTGCACTACGCCATTGTCATCCTTATAAAATGTAACCCCTTTAATTTCGTCAACAGTTTCATAGTGCATGCTTTCACCAGAATAAACAGGAACTTCAAAGGCCCCATCATTGTCGAATTCTTTATTGTCAAAAAACTTTTTCTTTACGTGGTAGGTGTAAGTTAGAATTACCTGATAATCGCTGTTAAAAGATATTCTCGATGTTCCGTATTCGTTCAAAACAACCGCATGAGCAGATGTATCTTTATCATATTTTTTCATGCTCAAGGCCGCATTATCTACTTCCCCGTAAGGGAAATCCTGACCAAATGCAGACATCGAACAAAAAAGGACTAAAAAAAGGAGTAAAGTTTTTTTCATTATTGTTATAAAAATTTAGGCGGCATTAAATTATAACATTTAACGCATATTTTAAAGGGAAAGGTTACTACTTGTTAAATACTTTAAAATGTAGAAATATTTAATGCCTTAAAAATTTTACCAGTTAAAACTTTTTAAGACCTTTGCTTGCCTTGCTTTATAAGAAAAAATGAAACTGAATTTAAAACGCCCTCTTGCATTCTTTGACCTGGAAGCTACCGGAACTAATGTTGGGATCGATCGTATTGTAGAAATATCTGTTATAAAACTAAACCCGGAAGAAAAAGAGGAAGTTAAAACCTGGCGCATTAATCCTGGTGTTGCCATTCCTTTGGAAACTTCTTTGGTACATGGCATTTATGATGATGACATTAAGGATGAACCGGCTTTTAGCGTAGTGGGGGCTGAAATAGCCGCGTTTATTGGTGATAGTGACCTTGCAGGGTATAACTCCAACAAATTTGATATCCCCATGCTGATGGAGGAGTTTTTGCGTGCAGGCATACCATTTGACATCGACAACAGGTATTTTGTTGATGTGCAGAACATTTTCCACCAAATGGAGCAGCGCACGTTAAAAGCGGCTTATCTGTTCTATTGCAGTAAAGAGATCGTTAATGCGCACTCGGCAGAGGCCGATACCCGTGCTACCATGGAGGTTTTGTTGGCGCAGATAGAAAAATATAAAGACGTTGATTTTATTGACAAGAAGGGCAATACTCTTAAGCCTATTGTAAATGATATTGAAGCGCTGCATCATTTTACTAACCTGAACAAACCGGTTGATTTTGCCGGACGGATGGTATTTAGTGAACAGGGTGAAGAACTATTCAATTTTGGTAAACATAAAGGTAAAAAAGTAGAGGATGTATTTAACGTTGAACCAAGCTACTATGCCTGGATGATGCAGGGCGATTTCCCTTTATATACCAAACGTAAACTGGAAGAGATTTACAGTCGTTGGAATGCAAAAAGAGCAGTAGAACGCAGGGAAAGGCCAGTTCAATCAAAAACAGAACAGGAAAAACCAACTCAAAATATAGATAAGCCCGCCACAGCTGTGAGGGCAGCAGACAATCAACCCAAAAAGGATTTCCGCAAACCTGATAATAGAAATAACAATAACAATAACTATAACAGCCGTCCGCCTAAAAAGGATGAACCAGCCAGACCTGTTGATAACGACATGCTGAAGATGCTGAGCGACAAATTCAGGAAAGGGTGATTGGTTGATAGTTGAGTTATGAACGTTAAAACCCGGCTGGCCAGTAGGGTGGCCTTTCTATTGTGCCGCCGCGTAAACGACAATCTGCACACGGGGCGCTCCTGTAATTGTATCCGATCGTTTTACCTGAGTCGGTAAACGCAGCGATTAATAAAGTGTCGCCGGATGCAAAAGTTTGTCTTAACCGATAGGGGAAAGTTGATTCTGGTTTAATAAATATTGCTCCACCACCACAGCTTACTGTATCCGGAATTTCAGGATAAAAAACTTTAAAAGGAAGTGTGCGTCCCTGCAAGAACACCCTCTTACGGGTAACTGTTGAAACACTGACATATCCAATGACCGGTTCAGTGGGGTTGGAGACACAATGAAGGTTTGTGATTGCAGAAGTAGGCTGAGGGTCAGTGATCCCGCCCAGGTGCTGTGAGGTTGTTTGCAGCAGGTTCCAGTATTTATAGGCGTCTGCAGTAAGAGCGTACTGCCTTACAAGTAGCATATATGTCGAGGAAAGTTTTTTTGTTTTTGCGTCGACGTATCCTAAAGGAGCCTTCTCAATAACATCCTGGGTCAGTCTGCCCGAATTTCCTATAAATATGGCACTCGAAAGCTGTGGTATTTTATAGCATATATTGATCAGGCTGTCAGGGCTGCGAGGAAGAATGTTGCCATCCTTATAGATAAGTCTTGAAGGGTTCTCTCCACTAATATCATATTTCCAGCTCTCAGTTGCATCCCAGCGATAATAACGGGTTTTGTTGGTCTGATCATGTGTACTGACAGAAAACTGTACGCCGCTCGTCAGGGGAGTAGCATAAACACTGTCGATAGGGGGAGTGATCTTATTTTCGACAAAGTCTGATACATATTCTTTATTGTTTACAGTAAAAATGTGCAGGCGGTAATTCCTGTCAGTCGGCAGGTTAAGGCCGGTAACCAGGTACTGTCCGGCGGTAGTCGTTTCCAGTAATGGATAAACATCGTTTTTATCGCTTTCAATGATAATGCGTGCCCCTTGTTCTGCATCGTCGTGTAAGGTACTGTTCAGCTTCACCGTACGTCTCAAAAAAATGAATGTGCTGTCGTTCCCACTATTGATCATACCGTCAACAACCAGGAAACTTTGATCGGTCGATACAACCGGGGGATTGTACGGCTTCCTGCAAGAGAATGCGATCAGCATTGAACTCATTAAAAAACAATATAATATTGATAATCTCATAAAAATTTTAATCGATCATAATCCGGTTGGCCAGTATGCAGGCTTGGTTGTTGTTCCGCCCCGCAGCCGGCAATCAGCGCAAATGGCTGTTTCGTATGAATAGCCATCTCCTTTTTTGCCGGTTTCAAATCTGACTAACAATGTATCACCGCTGGCCATAATTGCATGTAACCTGGATAGAAATGTGTTCTGTGGTTGTACCCAAATAATTCCCCCGCTGCAACTGACGGAATCCTTGGCCAATTGATTCACAGCAAAAGGCAAAGTACGCCCGGCAAGAAATACTCTTTTTAGAGTTATAGTCGAAACACTGACATAGCCGATAACAGGCTCAGTTGGATTGGTTATGCAATGGATATTGGTAATGGATTGCGAAGGCTGCGGGTCAGTAATAGTCCCCATGCCTTCGGTATTTGTTTTGAGTAATGTCCAATATTTATATGCTTCTGCTGTTAACGCATATTGGCTGATCAGCATCTCGTACACGTTGGTGATCTTACCAGTTGAACCGTCAACGTATCCTAATGGTGATTTACTGATAACATCCTGAGTCAGTTTTTCTGAGTTGGCCAGGAATATTGAACTATTATGCTCAGGGTATTTGTAACAGAGGTTAACAAGGCTATCCAGATTGCGCGACACGATATTTCCGTTATTATAAAGAAGTGTAGACGCTGTTTGCCCCATTTGATAGCTCCAGCTTTCGGTATAATCCCATCGATAGTAGCGGGTTTTATTGGTATTGTCGTGACTACTTACTGAAAATTGTACACCGGTTACCAGTGGAGTAGCATAGACACTGTCAATTGGCGGGGTTATTTTATTTTCGACAAAATCTGATGCATATTCCTTATTTTCAGCAGTAATTATATGCATTCGATACTTTCTGTCAGTAGGCAAGTTAAGGTTGACAGCAATATATTTTCCAGGAATAATCTCCTGTAGCGTATAAACGTCATTTTTATCGCTCTCAACTTTCAACGTTGCTCCCTGCTCAGGATTTCTAAATGATTTGATATTTAGTTTGACAGTGCGACTTAGGTATACGATGGTGCTGTCTGAGCCGCTGTTGATCACTCCGTCGACTACCAGGTAATTTTGATTAGAAGAAACAAGTGGCGGATTATAAAGCTTTTTACACGAGAATTCAATTGCAAACAAGCATACAAGTACAATCAACAGTATATGTATTCTCATGAAACAAAAACTAAGTAATAGGTTTACAGATCAGGTTGATCATCTAAAAACGAAATGTTTCGTTTTATACCTATAAATTTAGTTCTTTTTACCGGAGATTTTTCAAATATTTTTTGAAAAACATCTTCAGTGATCTCTTCCCAGTCTTTTTTGCTCATTTCCAGCAAGTTGCTTCGCGGTTCAAAGGCTTGTTCATGGTGCAGAACGGAGAAACGGTTCCATGGGCAAACGTCCTGGCATACATCACATCCAAACATCCAGTTGTCCATTTTCCCTTTAAACTCTTGCGGAATTTCGTTTTTTAATTCGATGGTGAGATAGGAGATGCACCGGCTGCCGTCAACCACGTAAGGTGCAACTATAGCTTCGGTTGGGCAGGCATCAATACATCGCGTACAGGTGCCGCAGTGATCGGCAGTAGAGGGGATATCATATTCCAGATCAATATCGACGATCACTTCAGCCAAAAAGAAAAAGGAGCCTTTTTTTGTATTGATCAGGTTGGTGTTTTTTCCTACCCAACCCAGTCCGGCTTTTTTGGCCCAGGCTTTATCCAAAACAGGTGCGGAATCAACAAATGCACGACCATGAACTTCGCCGACCTTCTCGTTTATAGTTTGCAACAATTGCTTTAATTTATCTTTTATAACACTGTGGTAGTCAGTTCCATATGCATATTTTGAAATCCTTGGCGCAGACGGATCTGATTGTTGCTGATCGGTATAATAGTTCAATCCCAATGAAATCACAGATTTGGCTCCGTCTACCAGCAAACGGGGATCAAGACGTTTATCAAAATAGTTTTCCATGTAGTGCATTTCGCCCTGCATGTTTTGCTTCAGCCATGACTCGAGCCGGGGAGCTTCTTCTTCCAGGAAATCGGCTTTAGAAATACCGCAAAACAAAAAGCCGAGCTTTTTAGCTTCGGTTTTAATCAGTTTGCTATAAGCCGATTGGTTTTGCTGCATTTATGCAAAGATAGCATAAAGTGAATGATGGCTAAATCCGAGATATACGACATTAAGCGAAACAGAAATTTTTACTGACTGTTGTGTAATTATAATTATTAATAAATACTAACATGTTACAGTTTATAAATGATCTTCCAGATCATGTTGTTGGCATACGTGCCACCGGAGAAGTAAATAAAGACGATTATGAAAGAGTGCTAATCCCACATATGGAGAAATTAGTGAAACGTCAGGGTGAGATAAATTATTTATTGGTTTTAGAAACAGATGTGAAAAACTTTAGCGCCGCGGCCTGGTGGGAAGACTTCAAACTCGGTTTGAAGAATTTTACCAAATGGAATAAAATTGCTGTAGTAACAGATCAGGCAAGCGTTGAATGGTTTAGCGATGTGTTCAGGCACTTTATACTAGGTGAATCGCGCGGATATAAATTATCAGAACTGCCCGACGCTATTGAATGGGTTTCTGCAAAGCATGAAAATGAGTTTCATGATACCGTTTCGATTGATAATGTTTTGAACGATGTCGGGTCACGCTCATCAAACAAAGGACAAGGTCCGGCTGGGGAAAACCTTTAAAATATAATTTTATGGAAAGTGCAGCAATGAATGATCCTAAGGATGAGCACATCCTGAACAAGGATGACTCGATAACCAATAAGGATGGAGATAATTACCTGGAAAAGGGTGAACAGCCAACTGATCAGAATAAACATGACCCCCAAACTGTTTCTACAGTTACACCTGATAATAATAATGGTGAGCCGGGACCTCCGGCCGAAGAAAGGCCATCTAAGAAAGACGCCGGAGTTAAAAAGTATGCACCATAATATCAGTGCTTTTCAAAGAAACCAACCTGGCGTAAATAAGCCACCTGATCGAAGTAGTTGGTTTCCTTGATTATTTTATTGTTTTTGATAACGAATATCGTACAGCATTGCAGTAAATACTTTTTTCCTTCCATATAAGAAGGTTCCCCATTTTCTGGCTTGGCCATTGTGCCACCCCACGAGTATTGTACAATAATACTATCCCCTGATTTGATTGTATTCGTAATGGTATAAGCAAGGTCGGGTGTAGTTTTATAATAGCGACCATAAACTTCAGTTATACCCGAAGGACCGATCTTGGGGCCTTCCCAATTAGGCGAATAAATCATGGCATCAATTGCATATTCGTTTGCTAATCCTTTAATGTCGTGACTATTCAAAAGCTTGAAATGCTCGCTAATCACATCACTTGTTTGAGCCCTTGTAACCTGTACTGAAAGCACCCAAAAAATGATTAAGCTGCAATAAGATAACGGCCTGTTCATTTTTGAATATACACATTATCAGTTAATTATAAAAATATTTTATTGAAATCACCCTAAAAGGGTTAATTTTCTATAGCTATTTTAACGTGATTTTGTGTCGCAAAAGCACCCTTAGTTTGTCAGTCTTGTAGGTTCATTTTCAGACGATAATTAATGACATTTGAAGTAAATAAAATGCTATGGATACCATTGAAATAAAGGAAGATTGTAAAATTATCATTGCAAATAAGGCCATGCTGAATAACTCAGATTTTTTTGATGTGGCGATGGCTAATGCCAAGATTGCGAATGCCAATTTGAGCGACCTGGAGATAGAAGGGGCGCAGTTAGGAGGTGCCTACATCCACAACATCGGCATGCCACCAAAAGATCACCCGATGTATGATCCGGAGGCGCGACAACGGCCTTTGCGTTTTGAAGATTGCGATCTGAACAACAGCTCTTTTTCCAATTGTGATCTGAGCGGTGTTGAACTGACAGATTGCAATATCAAAGGGTTGAAAATTAACGGTATTGCTATTGACGATTTGATTAACAATGCGGGATAGGTTATGGCCACTCAAAAGGAATTCCTGACAATTGACGAATACATAGGCTCATACCCACCTGATGTGCAAGATATTCTTGTAAAAATAAGGCGGAAATTCAAGAGGTAGCACCCGATGCCGCAGAGTCGATCAGCTATAAAATGCCTGCATTTAAACTAAATGGGAAAGATCTAATATACTTTGCTGCCTGGAAAAAGCATATCTCTATGTATCCTGTTCCTGAGAGCTCAGGTGCATTTGAGCAGGAGTTATCCCCATACATAAGCAGCAAGGGGACAGTAAGCTTCCAGCTTAATAAACCCGTTCCATTTAAATTAATTGAGGCAATTGTACAGACGCGTGTTAAACAAATCGATAAAAAATGAAAAGCCTGTCAATTTATATTACTGACAGGCTTTTGTTATCGGTTTAAATGATTTTAGAAACTATGTTCAATGCTGTTAAGCAGCGCTTTGTCTGACCAGTAACCGCTATCTAATATACGACGAACAGTCATCAACGGGTCGTTTGCATCACGTTTTTCAGCTAGCTGGAATGCAAGTTTGAAACCGCGCTTATGCAGCTGCGGCAGGTTTGCTGAATTCCATACGCCAAACGGGAAAGCGAAGTATTTAACTGGTTTGCCAGTAATTTCTTCCAGCTTTTTGGTTGGTTTATCCAATTGAGTCTCCCAATCCTTAGCCGTAGATAATTTTTTGAAGTTACTATGGTTCCATGTATGGCTGGCAATCACGTTTCCTTCATCCGAAAGTTGTTTGATCTGCTCAGAGCTCATATAGTGCTTTATCTTGCCAATCGATACAGTCATGATAAAGAATACACCCTTAAAGCCATATTTCTTCATCTCCGGGCGAGCTATATCAAACTGATCCTTATCGGTATCATCAAAAGTCAGCATAATTGGCTTGCTTGGCAGTGGTGTACCTTTAGTCAGGTAGTCGTACAACTGATCAGGCAGAATAGTGTGATAACCCTGGGCGGCCAGCAACTTTAAATGCGATTTAAAAGCTGTCGGTGGTATGATATAATCCTTTGATACTTTAGAATCAGTAGGTTTCCAGTCGCGGATCTGGTGGTAACACAAAATAGGTACTTGTTTGCGGCCCATAATGGCTGCATTATTCTGAGGCGCCACTACAAATGGGAGCGGCGTTGTTGGATTTTCTATCGGTTTAGCCTGGCAGGTAATGGTTGCAAACAAGCCAAGCGCAGCGAGGACAGGGGTTAATTTTGACATAGTGAATGGTATTGTTTTACCGCGAAAATAAAATAAAATAAGATTACCAGATCGTTAAATGTTAACAATATTCGGCACTGTTTATAAAACTATCCGCTTACCTTCTTTTATCGATCTTTTCGCTGCATCCAATATCTTCATCGCAATCATATTATATTTTAATGATGACTGGTCATCTTCCTTTATTTCGCCTTTCAGGTTAGCTGCCAGGTAAACTAAAGGGTCATTTATAGGCGCAGGCAGTGAGGTAACTGTTTTTGCACCTTTCTTGTTTTCACGTATACGGCTGGCAATTTCGGTACCGTTAAATGCGTGGTAATAACCATGGGTGCCAAAAACTTCCATATCTTTAATAGAGAATGGCCAGTTCCATGATCCTTCTATTTGGGCGGTGGCACCAGGGTATTCTACCAGTATGGTAGCATCGTCTTCCACTTTAGGGTAAACTTCTGGTTTGTAATGTCTGGCAATAGCAGTTACCGCTATTGGTTGCTGGCCATGCATAAACCAGGTTACCAGGTCGGCACCATAACAACCAAAGTCATTTAATGCACCAGCACCATTCAGTACCGGATCAGTAAGCCATGCTAAAAACTCTTTACTGCATCCTATTTCTTTTGGTCCCTGGTGACCGTCGTGAAATACCATCTTTTTGATCGGGCCGATACTGTCGTTGTTAACCGAGTGATATACATCATTATAAGACGGATACCAGGTAGTTTCGTAATTGGTTAATACTTTTATATGGTATTTATTAGCCAGTTCTTCAATGCGTTTTGCCTGATCCAAAGTAGCTGCTAACGGCTTTTCAACCATTACCGGAAGACCCAATGGAGCGCATACTTCCACGATATCCACATGATTAGCTACAGCATTATAACCTAATACCGCATCGGGCTTTTTGCCTTTCAACATGGTTTTCAAATCAGTATAAAATACCGCATCAGGCAGGTTGAATTGCTTGCCATATTTTTTCCAAAGTTCCTGGTTAGGTTCGGCAATACCGATAATATCTACTTGCCCGTTCTTATAGGCGTTTAGGATATTGTAAATATGATCGTGGTTAAGGCCGGCAACGCATACTTTTAATTTTTGTGCCGATGCGATGGTGAATAAGCTCAATAACAGAGCAATAGTCAGGAGTATTTTATTTTTCATGGTATAATAAATGGATGCGCAAAAGAAATAATATTTTAATATTATCAGGAGATGTAACAGAAAAATAACACTTTAGAATAAAGTAGGAGTGCCGCCTGTGCGTGGCTTGCCCAAATGCCTGTAAGCGTTATCAGTCGCCTCGCGACCACGTGCTGTACGCATCAAAAAGCCCTCCTGTATCAGGAATGGCTCATATACTTCCTCAATTGTGCCTTCGTCTTCACCAACTGCAGTTGCAATAGTTTTTAATCCGACTGGACCGCCTTTGAACTTATCGATTATGGTTAACAGAATTTTATTATCCATTTCATCCAACCCATGCTGATCTACATTCAAGGCATTCAGCGCATAATTGGCTATATCGGTATCGATGTTACCATTCCCTTTTATCTGGGCGAAATCACGGGTACGACGCAACAAAGCGTTGGCAATACGGGGCGTACCCCGGCTGCGTCGGGCTATCTCATAAGCACCTTCGTCACTAATCGGTGTTTTTAATATTGTTGCTGATCTTAAGACTATGGTAGTCAAAAGTTTAGCATCGTAGTATTCAAGTCTTGAGTTAATTCCAAAACGAGCACGTAGAGGGGCAGTAAGTAGTCCGGAACGGGTTGTTGCACCCACCAACGTAAATGGATTCAAAGATAATTGCACCGAGCGGGCATTAGGGCCAGTCTCCAGCATAATGTCAATCTTGAAGTCCTCCATTGCTGAATAAAGGTATTCTTCAACTAACGGACTTAAGCGGTGTATTTCATCAATAAACAAAATATCACCAGCTTCAAGATTAGTGAGCAATCCCGCAAGATCGCCAGGTTTATCCAATACAGGTCCCGAAGTGATCTTTATACCAACACCCATCTCATTGGCAATAATGTGCGAGAGGGTAGTTTTACCTAATCCGGGAGGGCCGTGTAGCAATACATGATCAAGTGCCTCGCCACGCTGGCGTGCCGCCTGTACAAATACACGTAAGTTGGCTAGTATTTTATGCTGACCGGTAAAATCCTCAAATGCCTGCGGACGCAATACTTTTTCAATATCTCTTTCTGTAGGAGACAGGCGTTCGCGGTCCGGATCAAGATTCTCATTCATTGCCGCTAAGTTAGTGATTGGTGTTTAAAGATTAGAGATTAAAGATTAGGCCATAATAGAAATTCGACTAGTCAAACTAATCTCTAATTAACTAATCTTTAATCTCTGATCACTACCCCTCAGGGTACTTCCTGAAAATACTATTGATCTTCATCTGGATTACGCCAAATATCGCTTCGCGGAATATTTTGGTGGACATTTTTGAGGTGCCTTCCGTACGGTCGGTAAAAATGATGGGTACTTCTACTACCTGGAAGCCATGTTTAATGGCAGTGTATTTCATCTCAATTTGGAAAGCGTAGCCCACAAATTTGATCTTGTTCAGTTGTACTGTTTCCAACACCTTACGCTTGTAACACATAAAACCTGCGGTAGAATCCTGTATGTTAATGCCGGTTATGAAACGTACATATACCGATGCAAAATAGCTCATCAGTACACGGCTCATTGGCCAGTTTACTACGTTTACGCCTTTAATATAACGTGAACCTATCGAGGCGTCGGCTCCATCAATGCAAGCCTGGCGTAAGCGAAGCAGATCATCCGGGTTATGCGAAAAATCGGCATCCATCTCAAAGATAAAATCATAGAGACGTTCGATGGACCATTTAAAACCGTGAATATACGCTGTTCCCAAGCCTTGTTTGCCCGCTCGTTCTTCAATAAATAAGCGCTCGGGGTATTCATTTTGTAATTGTTTGACGATCAGTGGTGTACCATCAGGCGAACCATCGTCAATGATCAAAACGTGGAAATCATGAGGCAAAGAAAACACCTTGCGGATGATTCGCTCGATATTTTCTATTTCGTTATAGGTTGGTATAATAACAATGCTATCAGGCACAGTCGGATGTTAATTTATAAGTAGGCAAAGGTAATTATTAATTGCTTAAAAGTTGTGACCGGGAAATCATTACCGGGTCTTACAAATTGTTGGTATCAGCAATTACCTGGTTTTTATCGTCGGATTCTGGATTCTCTATATAATTGTGCTCTTTGATGTGCGGTGCCACAAAAAGGAATACAACAACAAAGGCCAGGATCATTGCAACATCAAAATACCAGTAATAGTTAGCGCCCGTAAGGTGTTTTGCCAAAATACCGCCATCAGCGATATTGCCATTCACCATAGCAGTAACCAGGTTACCCGCAGCAACCACCAATAGCCATACTGCGGTCATGGTGCTTTTCATGGTTTTAGGTGAGTGAGTGTAAGCATATTCCAACCCGGTAATAGACACAAGTACTTCCGCGGCTGAGAGGATCACATAAGCAAATACCTGCCACCATATAGTGGGATGACCGCCATTATCTATGTCAGTCTGAGCGATTGCAATGATAACAAATGATAAAGCTGTCAATATAAGACCAACGCCGAGACGGCGAAGAGGGGTAGTTTTAAGTCCGATCTTATCAAACCATGGATAAACCACATAGTTAAATAGTGGAATGAATATAAGCAGGAAAACAGGGTTAAAAGTTTGTACCTGTCCTGCAAGGATCTCAAACTTGAAGAAACCCAGATTAATGGTGCGGTCCATTTTGGCAGCCTGAAGCACCCATTCTGAAAGGTTTTGATCCCAAACGATCCAGAATGCCAGGGCGAAGAAGAACACAGTCATTACCCTGTATACAGCTTTAATACCCTCTACCTTTTCAGGATCGAATTTGCCTTTTGCAACGTCAAGCCAGGATTGCCCTTTTTGTTTTTTACCCAGATTGGCCAATGCATAGGCTGAAATAAATACGAAATTATTTTTGTTGACCCCAGCCGGAGGAACTTTCACATACATTTTGCGGCCTGAATAGAAAATGATAGTTGCCAAAGCCATCAAAATACCAGGTACACCAAATGCAATACGTGCGCCATAATGTGCGTATAACCAGGGGATAAGTACTGTTGACACCATTGAACCGGCGTTGATGCTGAAATAGAACCAGCCGTAAACTTTAGATAATAGATCCTGATTTGATTTATCAAATTGGTCGCCCACGTTAGCAGAAACACATGATTTAATACCGCCGGCACCAATAGCAATTAGCACCAACCCGGTAGAAAACAGGTTAACATTGGTAGTAAATGACGAAGTGAACACGTTCCCTAAGCAGTAGATCATGGATATCCATAATATTACCCTGTATTTGCCAAGAAACCAGTCGGCCAAAATACCGCCCACCAAAGGCATAAAATAAGATAATGTCACAAAAAGGTGAGTGCTTTCATTGGCCCGTGCTTCGGCTACAGTGGTTAAGGCAGCATTGGCCGTCGGGTTATAAAATTGAGCTACCAGGAAGGTGGCGAGTATTGAACGCAGCCCATAATAGCTGAAGCGTTCTGCAGCTTCGTTGCCTATAATAAAAGGCACACTTTTGGGAAATCTTGATTTTTTAGCTACAGGAGCTTCTGCCAGATTTTGAGTCATGTTAATTATTGAAAATTGGGCTAAAATAGTATAATTCCTTCAATTCGAAATTTTATATCGGAAGTATTACAGTGAAGATAATAAAAGTTTGGTTTATAAAGTTAGGATTAGTTGATTAAGTTGGATTGAGCTAAGTGGTTAGATAAGTTAAATGACCCCAAATAAACTCAATCAACTTAATCCAACCCAATCAACCATTCAACTCAATTATTAGGTGCCGCTGTTGCCCGATCGATCTCCGCTTGTTTCTTCGGGTCGATATAATCGTTATCCTGGCTGCTTGGGGCATTCCTCATATCGATGTTGTCAACATAGATCCAGTGACCATCCTTAAAACGGTAGCCATTGTAACTTAAATCGGGACCGTACAATTCGGGTTTGCCGGCTTGTTTTTTGTCAGGTGGGGCCAGGTTATCAAAAACGATCAGGTGCTGGTTTTCGTCGTACTTCAGCAACATAGAGGTCTGTCTCGCATATTCAAACACAATTCTCTTACGGGTTTTACCGTTACCCATAAATACAGGCATGCCCAATACCGGTTTACCTTCACGATTAAATGAAAGTACCTCGATTACCTTTTTGGTAGACTTTACATTATTGCCCTTCCAGCCTAACAATACATAGTAAGGGTTTTGGCCGGAATACACAGGAATTATCTTATAATACTGTGCCCCAAACCATTGTGTATTAGTGGTTACTGTATCTTCTGCATTTTTAATGTAGGGGGAGTAATCGGTTAGCGGATACATTTTTAAATTCTCACCGGTATTCATCTGTATCGTACCATAAAAGCGATAACTGCCATCATCAAAAGCAACGTGCCACGAAATGATGCGGTAGCGGCTATCGGGTGAGTTGACTATGGTTACTGCTTTAACAGAATCGAAAGGAAAATTAAAAGAGTGGGGAACTTTTAACGCTTGTACCAGGGTTTGTATAAACTGCGTGTTAGCATTCATCCGCTCCATCTCAGTGTCATTATTGATAAGCTTTTTGCCAAGATGATTCAGGCTATCCTGCAATACCATCAATTGTTTCACATTGCCGCTATCGTCAGAATGCTGCGCAAAAACACATAGCGGCATAAGCGCCGCTATTAAACAAACTATCAGTATTTTCTTCATTATCCCTATTAACGCAAATTTTCGATAACCATTGCACTGGCTCCACCGCCTCCGTTACAAATTCCGGCTGCACCAAATTTACCGCCGTTTTGTTGCAATACGTGCAATAAAGTTACAATAATTCGCGCACCTGAAGCACCCAGCGGGTGACCAATTGAAACTGCACCACCATTCACATTCACTTTGGCGGGATCGAGTTTCAATTGCTGGTTATTTGCGATAGATACAACTGAGAAAGCCTCGTTGACCTCAAAATAATCTATTTGATCCGAAGATAAGCCCGCTCTATGCAAAGCCAATGGGATTGCTTTTGATGGAGCAGTTGTAAACCATTCCGGAGCCTGTTGGGCATCGGCAAAAGAAATAATACGGGCTAACGGTTTAATGCCCAATTCGTCAACTTTTTCTTTGCTCATTAATACTACAGCGGCTGCACCATCATTCAAAGTGGAGGCATTAGCTGCAGTAACAGTTCCCTCTTTTTTGAAAACAGGTTTCAGAGCAGCGATTTTATCAAACTTTACTGTTGCAGGTTCTTCGTCAGTTGCAAACAAAGTGATCTCGCCTTTTTTATCTTTTAGTTCGACCGGGGTAATTTCGTCTTTAAATTTACCATCAGCCTGTGCTTTTTGTGCGCGCTTGTATGATTCGATAGCAAAAGCATCTTGGTCTTCGCGGCTGATTTTGCATTCTTCGGCGCATAACTCTGCTGCTGAACCCATGTGATAATCATTGTATACATCCCAAAGACCATCTTTCACCAGACCATCGATTATCTGTCCATTCCCTAAACGGTAACCATTGCGGGCCTTGTCCAAATAATACGGAACATTGCTCATGCTTTCCATACCGCCGGCAACCACTATATCATTCTGACCCGACTGTATACTTTGTGCAGCCAGCATAATCGCCTTCATACCCGATGCACACACTTTATTTACTGTAGTAGCAGGCAAATAGGGTAGCCCGGCAAATATAGCTGCCTGGGTAGCTGGTGCCTGACCTACATTGGCGGATAATACGTTGCCCATATAAACTTCCTGTATCTGGTTGGGTTTTAATCCCGCTTTTTCAACTGCCGATTTAATAACGGTTGCGCCAAGCTGGGTAGCTGATAGTGCCGATAAACCACCGCCAAAGCTGCCGATTGCTGTACGGGTAGCCGATACGATATATACTTCTTTCATAGATTACTCTAAATTGGTAGACGCAAAGTTAGAGTTTTTAGCTGAAGGAGATACTATGCTTGCATAATATTAAAGTTGAATGGTTGATTGAGTTAAGTGGTTGATTAAGTTAAATCGTTTGATCAAATCAATCAACTACTACAACCATTACAACTTCTACAACTACTTCAACCATTACAACCAATCAACCAAAATATGTATTTTTGAATGGTTAATTCATTCAATGGCTAAACTATCGAATACCCGCCAGAAGGCGTTCCTGCGCAAATACTCGGATAATGTAAAGTATTTGATGATGGCCGCCAGTATTTGCCTTATTGTTTTTACCCTCCCAAAGCAGGCCAAATTCAGGTACGAATATGACCGTGGCCGCATATGGACCCAAAAGGACCTGGTATCGCCCTACAATTTTGCTATCCTAAAAACACAGCCTGAAATTGAAAACGATCAACGTGCAGCTTTGCATAGCGTAACTCCTGCATACCAATTGGACAGCGACATGGAGCAGGCGCAATTGGATGGTTTTAAGAACGACCTCGAAATAAAATGGCACGACTCGGGCATCGCTGATAAAAAGAAGCAAACTTATTTGAATGTTGGCGGTGATCTGCTGAAAGAAATATATGATAGAGGTATTTTGAACTTAAACCCAAAATATCAGCAAAACCAACAGAATTACCCTCTTCAAGTACTGAATAAGAACATTGCCACAGATAAGAATACAGCTGAGCTATATACCAAAGAAAAGGCCCTTGCGTATTGTGATCAGCAATTAAGCAGGCGTAAAGATATTGATAAGGCTTTTTTACTTGATCTGATACAGGGCCGTGTTCAAAATAACTTGAAATATGATGACAAGCTTACCGCGCGACTAGAAAAAGAAGCCCTGGAAGGTTTATCGCAAACCCGCGGCATGGTGCAAAAAGGGGAGGTGATAGTAGGCAAGGGATCTGTTATAAATGATGCGATCTATCAAAAGCTGGAATCATTTAAAAAAGCATTCGAAGACAATGCCCGTGTAAATGGAGACAAACGCCTTGTGCTGCTTGGGCAGTTTCTATTGGTATCAGTAGTTATTTGTTTACTGGTGGTATTTCTTTACCTGTTCCGGCGCGATATTTATGAGGATAACCGCTTGGTGTGCCTGATATTATTGGTCGTTACGGCAATGCTGGCTTCATTGTCATTAGCTATCCGGCTGCAATTACCTAACCTGTATTATATTCCTTACTGTATCGTGCCCATCATTATCCGGATATTGTTTGATACTCGTTTGGCGTTGAATATCCACATTCTGGTGATATTGGTAGCGGGTTTCTTTGTGCCGAATAGCTTTGAGTTTGCCTATTTTGAGATCACAGCAGGGATGGTATCGATCTATAGCATCAAAAACCTCATACGCCGTGAGCAATTCCTGATATCAGCTGTAATTATAACCTTTGGCTATTTCCTGGCATTTTTGGGAATATCGTTTATCCGAGAGGGTAGCTTTAGCACCATCGACTGGACGGACTTTGTACCATTTGTAGTGAGCGTTTTACTTACCCTGCTGGCCTATCCGTTGATCTATGCGTTCGAAAAAGTGTTTGCCATCACATCAGATATCACGCTAATCGAACTGACTAATACCAATGCCCCCTTGTTACGCGAATTGGCCTTTACTGCTCCCGGAACATTTCAGCATTCGTTGCAGGTAGCTAACCTGGCTGAGAATGCAATTTTTTCAATAGGCGGTAATGCATTATTGGTTAGGGCAGGGGCCTTGTATCATGA
>Ga0310811_10004650_pt1 | contig 17283 bp, 14 predicted proteins | sample YCmetagenome_FD_207642 | JGI IMG/M metagenome (GOLD analysis project Ga0310811, IMG submission 207642) | Soil microbial communities from experimental microcosm in Duke University, North Carolina, United States - YC | ecosystem: Engineered > Artificial ecosystem > Soil microcosm > Unclassified ...
TCTTCTCGGCGATCAAGGTGACGGCGCGGTTGAGACCGATGGTCAGAACGTCGTCGCCGTCTTCCAGGTTGGCGTATATCTTGCCATGCTTCACATACGAGCCGAAACGTCCGATGCCGGCGATGATCGACTCTCCGTCTTCCGGCGACAATCCGACTTCACGCGGCAGCGACAACAGGCCAAGCGCCTTTTCCAGATCGACATCGTCGGGCGACACGCCTTTTGGTATTCCGGCGCGTTTGGGCTTTTCGACTTCCGGTTTTTTCTCGCCTCTCTTTGGCTTGGGCGGCCTGATTTGCTCGCCCAGTTGCAGATAAGGTCCGTAGCGGCCGCCGCGCAGAGTTACCTCAAGCCCGGTAGCAGGATCCTCACCCAGAACCTTCTTGCCTTGAATGCCGTCGGCGCTCGGCGTGATTTGCCGTGTGAAATTGCAGTCCGGATAATTTGAGCAACCGACGAAAGCGCCGAAGCGCCCGGTCTTCAGCGACAGCTGGCCGGTCTCGCATTGCGGGCATTGGCGGCGCGGCTTGCCGTCAGTGCGCTCGGGAAAAATATGCGGCTCCAGGAGGTCGTTGAGCGCATCGAGCACGACGCGATTGCGTACTTCCTTGATGTCGTTAACGGCGCCGACGAACTCCGACCAGAACTCGGCGAGCACCGCGCGCCAGTCGATATTGCCCGCGGAAATCTCGTCGAGTTTTTCCTCGAGACTCGCGGTGAAATCGTATTCGACATAGCGTGCGAAGAAGCTTTCGAGAAAGGCGACGACGACACGGCCTTTGTCTTCCGGAATGAGACGCTTTTTGTCGATACGCACATAACCGCGGTCCTGTAGCACCTGCAGGATGGAAGCATAAGTGGAAGGCCGGCCAATGCCGAGCTCTTCCATCCGCTTGACCAGGGCCGCTTCCGAGAACCGCGGCGGCGGCTCGGTGAAATGCTGTGAAGATTCGATCGCCTGCTTACTCAGAGTTTCGCCTTCCGACATCGCCGGCAGGCGCCGCGATTCATCGTCATCCGGCGTCTCGTCCTGGCCTTCCTGGTAGAGCGTGAGGAAGCCGTCGAATTTTACCACCTGACCCGAGGCGCGAAGTTCGATGCTGCGTGATCCGGCCTTTGCAACAATGTCGACCGTAGTGCGCTCGAGTTCGGCGGATTCCATCTGGCTCGCGACTGCGCGGTTCCAGATCAATTCGTAAAGCCGGGCTTGATCACGATCGACATATTTTGCGACCTCCGCAGGCGTGCGGCTCGCGCTGGTCGGGCGCACCGCTTCGTGCGCCTCCTGCGCGTTCTTGGATTTGTTGTGGTATTCGCGCGGCGAAGCAGGGACGTATTCCTTGCCATAATTGCGCCCAAGCATCGCGCGGATGTCCGCAATGGCCTCCGGCGCCATGTCGATGCCATCGGTACGCATATAGGTGATCAGGCCGGTTGCTTCGCCGTCGATTTCCACGCCTTCGTAGAGTCGCTGAGCGAGACGCATGGCGACGGCCGGAGCGAAGCCGAGCTTTCGGCTCGCTTCCTGCTGCAAGGTCGAGGTGGTGAAGGGCGGCGGCGGATTGCGCCGTGCGGGCTTTGCCTCCACCGCGGTTACCTTGAACGCGGCGTTCTCGAGGTCTCGGGTGAATGCTTCTGCTTCGGCGCCCGAGCCGATGTCGAGGCGCTGGATCTTCTGTCCGTCCGCGCCGACGAGGCGCGCTTCGAATACCTCGTTGCGTGGCGTCGCGAGCTTGGCGAGGATTGACCAGTATTCTTTCGCGACGAATTTCTCGATTTCGAGTTCGCGATCGCAAACAAGCCGAAGTGCGACCGACTGCACGCGTCCGGCGGAGCGCGCGCCCGGCAGCTTCCGCCACAGCACCGGTGAGAGGGTGAAGCCGACGAGATAGTCGAGGGCACGGCGGGCGAGGTAGGCATCAACCAACGCGGCATCGATGACGCGCGGGTGGTTCATCGCATCGATCACCGCCTGCTTGGTGATTGCGTTGAATACGACGCGTTCGATCTTCTGATCCTTGAGCGCCTTCTTTTCCTTCAACACCTCGAGCACGTGCCACGAGATCGCTTCGCCTTCGCGATCCGGGTCGGTTGCGAGGATCAGCTTGTCGGCGCCCTTGAGCGCCCGCGCGATGTCATTGAGCCGCTGGTTCGACCTGGCGTCGACCTCCCAAAGCATATGGAAATTGTTGTCGGGATCGACTGAGCCATCCTTGGGGGGCAGGTCGCGGATGTGGCCAAATGAGGCCAGAACCTCGTAGCCGGGGCCGAGGTACTTATTGATCGTCTTCGCCTTGGACGGCGACTCGACTACGACAACATTCATGAAAATCCAATGGGTTAGCCGCCGGGCCTGTTGAGAATCAAGGCGGAATCGACCGCATGTTTGGCCCGGAACATGGGGAAGGTGGCCCCTACTGTCAAATACGCGAGTTAAGAACGCGTGTCAGACCAGCGAAATAGGGCACGAAAGAGACCACAATCATAAATTGTAGAAAGGTTGTAATACCAGCTGGGCGTGGCCTACGTTGTTGAGACCTAGAATCGAGGGGACACGCCGAGTTTTTCGAGTAACGCGGGCGTCGGGTTTCCGTCCGTGACCATCCCCAGCTTCTTTTGCTCGAGGCGAATGTTATCACGCAAATCGAAATCGATGTGACCCTCAAACTCGTTCACCTTGTAGCCGAGTGCCGCCAGCCTCTTCTGCAAGGCAACACGCGCGTCGCGCGAGAGCTGCCGATCGTCCTTAGGCCACGGCGTCTTGATCAGATCGCCACCCTGGATTCGGTCGGCGAGATGGCCGACGGCCACCGCGTAAGCATCGGAGTTGTTGTACTCCTTGAGCACATCGAAATTTTCCGTGACGATGAAGCCCGGGCCCCCGGCGCCACTGGGAAAGAAGAGGATGCCCTGTCCGGAGGCGGGGAATGCCTTGCCGTCGGCGCGGCGCACGCCGAGTGCTTGCCATTCCGCATAACTCGCGCGGCTGCGCATGTAGTCGAATCCGTCCGGCACGAGAACCTCGAAACCCCAGGGGAGCGCCGGATTCCATTTCCACTTGCGCAGGTAGTTGGCGGTCGACGCAAGTACATCCGGCACGTTGCCCCAGATATCTGCCCGTCCGTCGCCGGAAAAATCGATTGCGTAGTCGACGAAGTTCGACGGCATGAACTGGGTCTGCCCCATCGCGCCGGCCCATGAGCTGACCATCTTTTCCCGTGCGATGCGGTTGTCCTGCATGATGCGCATCGCCACGAACAGTTCATTGCGAAAATAGGGATCGCGGTATTTCACATAGGCGAGGGTGGCGAGCGACCGGAACACGTCCCAACGATCTTTTTCTGATCCGAAATCCGATTCCATGCCCCACAAGGCAAGCAGCACCCCGCGTTCGACCTGAAACTTCTTTTCGACCGCATCGAAGGTCTTTGCCCATTCGCGGGCCTTGAGCTGCGCGTCCGCAATGCGTCGTTTCGACACGATGGCATTCACGTAGTCGCCGACGGGTTTACCGTATTCCGGCTGACGACGGGTCGCTGCGATCACCCGTTGATCGGGGGCAAATCCTTTCATGGCGGTATCGAAGGTCACGCGGTTGATGCCCTTTGCCTGCGCATCGGGCCACAGCGCGGCGAGAAAAGCTGAAACGGGTTGTTCCTGGCCACGCGATGGCGTCGGCAGGACGGTCAGTATGACCGCAACGGCCAGGTAAAGTCGGGTGAACATGACGATTGGGGTATCGCACGTTACAGCAATGACACCAACCCCGCGCCGTGACGTTCAATTCGCCCGGCAATTTCGAGTTCCAGCAGCACAGCGCGTACGATCGCTGGGGTTGTCTGCGCAAGGCGTACCAGATCATCGATCGAGACTGGCGTCGGCCCAAGAAGTGAAACGATCCGGTAGCGGTCGTCGGCTCCAGGTTCGGAGTTCGTCTGCAGCGTGTCCTGCGCCGGCTCCCGTATTTCGGCCAATTGGATGCCGCGCCCGAGGATTGGCTCAATGGCGGCGATCACGTCAGAGGCCTCGGTCACCGGAATAGCTCCCTGCTTGAGCAATCCGTTTGTTCCTTCACAGCGTGGGTCAAGGGGAGAGCCGGGCACTGCAAAGACCTCGCGGCCCTGTTCGCCGGCCATTCGGGCCGTGATCAGAGAGCCCGACCGCCGTGCGGCCTCAACGATGATGACGCCGATCGAAAGACCGGAAATCAACCGGTTACGGCGCGGAAAGTCGTGGGCGCGCGGCTCCCACCCAAGTGGCATCTCCGAGATAGCAGCGCCGTCGACCACGAGCGCCTCGACCAATTCGACGTGCTCGGCCGGATAGATACAGTCATGGCCGCCGGCGAGAACGGCGATCGTGCCGGTTTGCAGGCTGGCGCGGTGCGCTGCCGCGTCGATGCCGCGTGCGAGACCGGAGACCACGGCGAATCCCGCAGCACCAAGAGCACGCGCCATTCGCTCGGCGAATTTCAAGCCAGCGGCCGAAGCATTGCGGGATCCGACAATTGCGATTTGCGGTCGTGCGAGGACGTCGGGATTTCCACGGACGCTGATTAACGGAGGCGCGTCATCGATCATCTGCAGGCGCAAAGGATAGGCAGGCTCGCCCAGCGCAACGTATTCGACGTTCCGTGCACGAGCAGCCCTTAGTTCCGCCGCGGCCTGCTCGCGAGTGAAAATGCGTGGCGAGGACGCTGACCCTCCGCGCCGCGCCAGGTTCGGAAGGGCGGCCAGCGCCGCGTGAGCGCTTCCGAAGTGCTGGATTAGATCTTGAAAGATCCGTGGACCCACCCTGTCCGTTCGAATGAGGCGGAGCCAATCAAGCCGCTCGGTTTCACTTAGCCGCTGTTGCCCGGTCAACGCGCCGCCCGTCCTGTTTATGGCGGCGGCAGCACTACAACCGTTCCGACGGAAATACAACCTTTGGTTTAGTTGGTGGCGGACGCCTTCGCGCCGATTTTTCCTTCGCTGCCATCCAGAAGGCGCACGATGTTCGCGCGATGCATGAACCACAACAAAACGGTGAGCAGCAAAAATAGCGCCGCGACACCGGGCAAGCCGAAGTACCAGATGATGGGCGGAGTAAGTGCGCTCGCAACGAGTGCCGCGAGGGAGGAAAAGCGGGTGGCGGCGGCAACGACGAGCCACACGATGCAGAAGAGCAATGCCGCAGGCCAATGAAGCCCAATAAGGAGGCCGATATAAGTTGCGACCCCTTTGCCGCCTTTGAATTTCAGCCAGACCGGAAAGAGATGGCCGAGGAACGCGCCGAGCGCGGCCGCAAGCGTGGGATCAGCACCGTAGCGCGCCGCGGCGAGCACGGCGAAACTGCCTTTAAGCATGTCGCAGAGCAGCGTCGCAGCGGCGAGAATCTTATTACCCGTGCGCAAAACGTTGGTTGCGCCGATATTGCCCGATCCGATCGCCCTGATATCGGGGCCGCCGGCCGCGCGCGTGAGCAGGAGCCCAAACGGGATCGCGCCCAGCAGGTACCCGAAAGCAAAAGCAAGAGCGACGATCATACGTACTCATAGACAGTTCGCCCGGCGACTATGGTGCGCACCACACGGCCCGTGAGTCGCGCTTCGTCGAAAGGCGTGTTCTTGCACTTCGATTTGAGGTCATTTGGATCGAGAATCCAGGGGAGCTCGGTATCGACAACAATGACGTCGGCAGGCGCGCCGCTTTTGAGCGTGCCGCCGGGAAGACCCAGCAACTCCGCCGGGCGCGTTGACATCGCGCGCAGCAGGGCCGCCAAATCAATCTCGCCGTTATGGACAAGCCGCAGTCCGGCGCTCAGCATGGTTTCGAGACCGATCGCGCCCGGCGCGGCTTCTGCAAATGGTAGACGTTTTGTTTCCACGTCCTGCGGATTGTGATCCGACACCACCACATCGACGAGGCCGCGGGCGACGGCCTGGACCAACAATTTGCGGTCGTCCTCGGAGCGCAGCGGTGGCGACAGTTTGAGGAATGTACGATAGGGACCAATATCAATCTCATTGAGCGTGAGGTGGTTGATAGAGGCCGAAGCGGTGACGTTGAGACCTGCGTCTTTTGCCCGGCGCAGGACCTCGAGCGTCTCCGCGCAGGTGACCGAGGCCGCGTGATAGCGGCCGCCTGTCAATGCGACGAGGCGCGCGTCGCGCTCGAGCATAATCGTTTCGGCAGCCTTGGGAATTCCGAGCAGGCCAAGCCGAGCGGCGAATTCGCCTTCGTTCATGACCCCGTCGCCGACCAGATTTGGATCTTCAACGTGATGCACGATCAGGGCGTCGAAGTCACTGGCGTAGGTGAGGACGCGGCGCATGACTTGTGCGTTTGTGACGCTCTTGGCGCCGTCGGTAAACGCCACAGCTCCGGCCGCCTTGAGGAGCCCGATCTCCGTCATTTCCTTGCCTTCGAGGCCTTTGGTGATCGCGGCCATAGGATGAACGTGGACGATGCCGGTATCGCGCGCGCGCCGGAGGACGTAGTCGACGGTTGCTGGGTTATCGATTGCTGGCGACGTATCCGGTTGGCAGATAATTGTCGTGACACCACCGGCTGCGGCTGCGTGGCTGGCCGAAGCGAGCGTTTCGCGGCTGGCTTCGCCTGGCTCGCCGATGAAAGCGCGCATATCGATCAGCCCTGGGGTGACGAGCTTGCCGCGGCAGTCGATGACATCGGTGCCTTCCGGCACTCCGGCAGCGCCAATGCCTTTCTTTGCCTCGCGCACTACGCCTTCGGCGATCAGCAGATCGCCAACAATATCGAGATCGCGCGACGGATCGACGATCCGGGCGTTGGCGAGCAGGATCGGGCGGCGGTCGGACAACATCATCGTCATGCGTTCGGCAGATTTCGTGAGAGCGCTTCGAGGACCGCCATGCGCACCGCGACGCCCATTTCGACTTGCTCGCGGATCAGCGATTGGGCGCCGTCCGCGACAATGGAGTCGATTTCGACGCCGCGATTCATGGGCCCAGGATGCATGACGAGCGCGCCTGGCTTCGCATAGGCCAGTTTTTTTTCATCCAGCCCGTAATATTGGAAATATTCCGACATCGATGGTACGTACGAGCCATTCATACGCTCTTTTTGAAGCCGCAACATCATGACAATGTCGGCATCGGCGAGACCTTCACGCATGTCGCGCGCCACCTCGACGCCAAAATGTTCGACACCGGGCGGCAAGAGCGTGGAAGGCGCGACGACGCGGACGCGCGCGCCCATGGCGTTGAGCAGGATGATGTTGGAGCGAGCGACACGCGAATGAAGGATGTCGCCGCAGATGGCAACGAGCAATCCTTCGATGCGTCCCTTGTTGCGACGGATTGTCAGCGCATCGAGCAAGGCCTGAGTAGGGTGCTCGTGCGATCCATCTCCCGCATTGATAACGGAGCAGTCGACTTTTCGCGCCAACAGTTCGACGGCCCCAGAGGCGTGATGGCGCACCACGATAATGTCCGGGTGCATAGCGTTGAGCGTTATGGCCGTATCGATCAGCGTTTCGCCCTTGCGCATGGAGGACGAGCTGGTCGACATGTTCATCACGTCGGCGCCCAAGCGTTTACCTGCGAGTTCGAAAGAGGCCTGGGTTCGGGTCGAGACCTCAAAAAACAGGTTTATCTGGGTACGACCGCGCAGCGAGGTGCGCTTCTTTTCGACCTGACGATTGAGTTCGACGAATTCCTCGGCAAGGTCGAGGAGGCCAGAAATGTCGTTTTGGGAAAGCCCCTCGATCCCCAACAAATGCCGTCTGCTGAGGACGAATGAGGGTTTCGGCGCAATGGTCATTAAAGCAAGACCTATAGGCGCAACCCGCTGCCCCGGCAAGGGCGCCACGCGCCGATTCACAAGTCCTAGCGGCGACCGTTAATAGGGCGCTCCCATGCCACGAACCCTTCGATTTGCGGCATCTTCGACTCAACCGACTTGAGCCGCCCTTACGGCTACAGGGGCTCGTGCGCCAATCTGGCGTCGAGCGATCCGTCACTCGATCCGACATATAATTCGGAATGGTAAGAAGGCCATGAGCAAGGGCGGGCCAGTCAGGCCCTTTTTGTTTTTCAGTCGTTTTTGGCCTGTTCCTCCACATTATCGTGAACGACAGGCGACATCTTGTTACTGCAAGAAACGCGTGTCTCAGGAACCAGTCCCCGTGTTCCAGGGTTTTCTTCCGACATGCCCGAACCGACACGGAAGAAGGAGAGCAATATGAATAAGTTCATCAAATACACCGCTGCAGCGGCGTTGACGGGCGCGTTGGCGCTCGCAGCGGCGACACCAAGCGAAGCGCGGAACGGGCGCCACGCGGCGGCGATCGGTTTCGGCGTGGGCGCGGTCGCGGGCGCAGCGATTGCCAGCTCAGCCTATAACGGCGGCTACTACGGATACGGGTACTACGACGAACCCGCCTATGCCTATGCGCCTGGCTACGCATACGACTCTTACGGCTACGATAGCTATGCTTATGCGCCCGACTCTTACGGCTACGATAGTTACGCTTACGCGCCGGCACCAAGGTATCGGTACTATCCAAGATGGCAGGACGAGCACAGCACGAATAATTTCTCGATCGACTCTCAGCGCTAGTTCTCATCGTCAGAAATCAGGAAGCCGCTCTTCTGGGGCGGCTTCTTTTTTCACGCGTGCCAGGTGGTCGAGTGCGCCCTGCAGGATGAACGCCGCCGCATGCTGATCAATCACCGCGGCGCGCTTTTTGCGACTGACGTCCGCTTCGATCAGTTGGCGCTCGACAGCGGCGGTGGACAGACGCTCATCCCAAAACGCGATCGGCAGCTCCGTGAGCCTGCCAAGGTTGCGCGCAAAAGCTCGCGTCGACTGCGCGCGGGGGCCTTCGCTTCCATCCATATTGATGGGAAGACCCAAAACGAATCCGACTACTGAGCGCTCGGCGGCGAGCGCCAGCAGCCGCTGTGCGTCGGTGGAGAAGTTTTTCCGCGCGATGGTCTCAATGCCGGTTGCAAGCCGCCGATCGGGATCGCTCCCGGCAACACCGATCGTCTTCGTTCCGAGGTCAATGCCTATCAGAGCGCCGCGCGGCGGAAAATGTACGGCAGCCTCCTTGAGCGGCAGGATAACGGGCATGCCTTAGCGCTAGCACGGGGCACGCAGGCCGCCAAACGACGGACCTTAGGATATCGTGCCGGATGGGAGACGGTCCGCGTGGGCCGCAATGCTGCCTGCTGTAGTCAACCACACATTCGAGTCTGCCCGGTCCACAATATGTTTGAGGGCGCGTGCAAGATGTTTGAACCGGTGCGGCCAGCCGACGATGTAAGAGTGCAATGCAATACCCATGACCAGGGGTCGCTTTTTACTTTCGTGCTGCATCACGTCGAAGGCGTCCACAATCATGTCGGCGAAATCGGATCCTTCGCGCTTGCGGGCGACGATCTGCGGAATGTCATTCAGCTCCTGCGGGTACGGTATCGACAAGATGCGGCCCCGGCGGGTCTTCATCCAGATGGGCTGGTCGTCGTGGCACCAGTCAAGCAGGTAGCGATAGCCGGCCTCCTGCAGGAGATCCGGAGTGAGCGGAGACTGTGAGATCCAGGGGCCGAGCCAACCTTGCGGACGCTTGCCGGAATGCTTTTCGATTGCCGCCGTCGTTTCAGCAATCAGCGCAAGCTCTTCCGCTTCGGTCAGGGTGCCCTGACGCTCTGAATTTGTCCGGCCGTGCCCGATGATTTCGGCGTCGTGAAATGCGGTGATTGCCTGAGGCGCGTGGCGATACATTTCTGCATTGACCAGAAGCGATACGGGCAATTTCAGATCGGCAAAGAGCTCCGCCAAGCGAAAGACACCGACACGATTGCCGTAGTCGCGCCAAGCGTAGTTGAGGACGTCGGGCTGCGGTCCGCCCGGCGCCAGCTCCGCGCCGAGCCCTTCGCCAAAAGAGAACCATTCGAGGTTAAGACCGATGTAGACGGCAAGGCGCTTGCTGCCGGGCCAGTCATAGATCGGCCGAGAGGAAATAGGAGAGTAGGGATAGCGGTCGTGGGTTCGAATTGGCATTGCTGATACCGGTCAGTTCACTTTACACGACATCCTTCGCCGCCATAGTAGCCGCCGTCAAACGGTCGCGAATTCATATGCCGGATTGAAAGCGCTAACGTCGCCGCTGGCGTAATAGCGGGAGCAAGCCAATGTGGCCGGACCGAACGCTTCTGGACCTCTTTGCGATCGACGTCCCGATCCTCCAGGCGCCAATGGCGGGAGCATCGGATCCCGAGCTCGCGATTGCGGTCGCAAAAGCGGGCGGGCTTGGTGCCCTCCCGGCCGGCATGCTGAGTGGCGAAGAGGTTCGTGCACAGGTCGCGCAATTCCGCGCGGCAGCGGGCGACCGGCCGCTCAATCTCAATTTTCTCGCGCACAAGATACCGGTGCCGAACAATGCGCGCGAGCACGCGTGGCGGGAACGGCTCAAGCCTTACTATCTCGAGTTCGGCATTGATCCGGCTACGCCCCTGGCTGGCGCCGCCCGCAGGCCGTTCGACGCGGCGACGTGCGCGATCGTCGAAGAGGTCAAGCCCGCGGTTGTGAGCTTCCATTATGGTCTGCCTGAAAAAGAATTGATGGCGAGGGTCAAGGCTGCGGGATGCAAAATCATCTGCTCCGCGACGACAGTCGAAGAGGCGCGACTTCTGGAAACGAACGGCTGCGACGCCATCATCGCGCAAGGGCTTGAGGCCGGCGGGCATCGCGGCATGTTCCTGAGCATGGATCCGGCCACCCAGGTCGGATTGTTTGCGCTGCTTCCGCAGGTGGTCGATGCGGTCAAGGTGCCAGTGATCGCGACCGGTGGCATTGCGGACGCACGCACGATGGCGGCGGCGCTGACGCTTGGGGCCGCTGCAGTTCAGATTGGAACGGCGCTTCTGCTCTGTCCGGAGGCAAAAATATTGCCGCCGCACCGGGCCGCGCTGCGTGTCGCTCGTGACGGCAGCACAGTCGTCACAAATGTGTTCAGCGGCCGGCTGGCGCGAGGATTGGTCAACCGGGCCATTCGCGAACTCGGGCCTATCAGCGATATCGTACCGGAATTTCCACTCGCCAGCGGTGCCCTGGCGCCACTGCATGCAAAGGCCCAGAGCCAAGGCTCGGGCGACTTTTCTCCCATGTTCGCCGGGCAGGCCGCGGCCCTCGGTCGCGAACTTCCGGCCGGCCAACTGATCCGGATACTGGCTGCCGAAACACTCGATCTGCTGCCGAAAAAGCCGCCGCAGACGGCGACCCGGTTGTCGCGATGAAAGACGCTCTGCTATAGGCTGGCGAAGGTTGTTGGGTTTCCGGAATTTTCAATGGCTGTCGACGCCGATACCGTACGCCGCATCGCGCACCTCGCCCGTATCGCCGTGGCCGAGGAGGAAATCGACCACCTCAAGGGTGAGTTGAATGCCATGCTTTCCTTTGTCGAGCAGCTCGGCGAGGTGAACGTCGAAGGGGTTGAACCGATGACCTCTGTCACCCCTATGGCAATGAAGAAACGAGCCGATGTGGTGACCGATGGCGGCATTGCCGAGGATGTCGTCAAGAACGCGCCGATGAGTGAAGACAACTTCTTCCTGGTGCCCAAGGTGGTGGAATGATGCGCGAAGCGGATCGTTCCACCATCCCCGGGCGAGCTCCGCGAGACCCGGGGATCTCGTGCAGAAAGACGGAGTAACCGATGTGCATCGCTTGTGAACTTGGATATTGGACGATGGTCGACGCCCTCGAAGCGGAACGAAACGCCGCGAAAAAGGGCTTCACCGTCGAGGACCCGTTCTTTGCATGTGAGCCAAGCGCTGAGGGGACTGAGCCGAGTCGGGCACCACGCCCGCAACGAACGGTGGATGAGTCGGCATCGTGACCGAATTCACGTCGCTGAGTTTGGCACAAGCGCGGGACGGGCTGAAGAAGAAATCCTTTTCCGCCGGCGAACTGACGGCCGCGCACGTCTCGGCGATCGAGAAGGCGCGCCCACTCAATGCTTTTGTGCTGGAAACGCCGGAACGCGCCGCCGAGATGGCAAAGGCGTCGGATGCGCGCATTGCATCGGGCAATGCCGGACCGCTTGAGGGCATTCCGCTCGCCATCAAGGACATGTTTTGTACGGCTGACGTACGCTCGACCGCGTGCTCACACATTCTCGACAATTTCGTGCCGACCTACGAGTCGACGGTGACGTCGCAGCTTTGGCGCGATGGAGCAGTGCTTCTTGGCAAGACCAACTGTGACGAATTCGCGATGGGCTCGTCCAACGAGACATCGCATTTCGGGCCGGTGCATTCGCCATGGCGACGTAAAGGCGCAAATACACCGTTGACGCCGGGCGGTTCATCGGGCGGCTCTGCCTCCGCGGTTGCCGCGAAACTGTGCCTAGGTGCCACGGGGACGGATACCGGGGGCTCGATCCGTCAGCCCGCGGCCTTCACCGGAACGGTCGGCATGAAGCCGACCTACGGCCGTTGCTCGCGCTGGGGAATCGTCGCGTTTGCGTCGTCGCTCGACCAGGCCGGGCCGTTTACGCGCAGCGTGCGCGACGCGGCGATCCTGCTGCGATCGATGGCGGGGCCGGACCAGAAGGACACGACGTGCGCGGACGTGCCGGTGCCCGACTATGAGACGGCCGTTGGAAAGTCGGTGAAAGGCCTGCGTATCGGCATTCCGAAAGAATATCGCCTCGATGGGATGCCGGCGGAAATCGAGAAAATCTGGGAGAGCGGCCGCGCGTGGTTGAAAGCGGCCGGCGTCGAACTCGTCGAAGTTTCGTTGCCGCATACGAAATATGCGCTGCCTGCTTACTACATCGTGGCGCCGGCCGAGGCGTCGTCGAATCTTGCGCGCTACGATGGTGTTCGTTACGGGCTGCGCGTGTCGGGTGGCGATATTACCAATATGTATGAAAACACGCGCAGCAAGGGATTTGGCGACGAAGTGCGAAGGCGGGTGATGATCGGGACCTATGTGCTGTCAGCCGGATACTACGATGCCTATTACCTGCGCGCCCAAAAAGTAAGAACCCTGATCAAGAAGGATTTCGAGGACTGCTTTAAGGCTGGCGTGCACGCTATGCTCACCCCCGCGACGCCTTCGGCCGCGTTCGGTTTGGGAGAGAAAGGCGGGGCTGATCCCGTCGAGATGTACCTGAACGACATCTTTACCGTGACCGTGAACATGGCCGGCTTGCCGGGCATTTCGGTGCCCGCAGGCCTCGACAGCCAAGGGCTTCCTTTGGGTCTGCAACTGATAGGCCGTCCATTCGATGAGGAAACGCTGTTCGGTCTCGCCGCCGTCGTGGAGCAGGCAGCGGGACGGTTTGAGCCTAAGCCGTGGTGGTAAAGCCCGGTTACTTGTCGGTGGTCGTAACCGGCGGAAGGTCCTGATCCCCTTCGACGGTTTTCTTCCCGCCAAGTTCGCCACCGGTAAGAATAAAGACGACGGCAATCGCGGCGACAACGCCGCCAACGATAATACCGAATGTACCGCTTCCATCGTTTTTCATGACATTCACTCAACGTTCTCCGCTCGCGCGCGGTTCCGGTGCCGCGTCATTGCGCGCGAAAATCGGCAGAAATCGTCGCGGAATTTTGGCCATTTGGAGGTACTGTTCTGCATGGATAACAATTCAGCTTTGCTGAAACGTGCAGTGAGCGCCTCGCACGGCAAGTGTCTAAACTTGCCGTGCATCGGATGACCCGCTACCAGATATAGAAATTCACGCGTCTAGAATTTTTAGAAGGCATACCGCGACGCTATGACTGTTCAGCCCAATGCTCAAAAATTGATCAAAGGAAGGACGGGCGATTGGGAAATCGTCATCGGCATGGAAATCCATGCGCAGGTGACGTCGGAGTCGAAACTTTTTTCGGGTGCGTCAACCGAGTTCGGCGGCGCGCCGAATTCACACGTGTCGCTGGTCGATGCCGCGATGCCGGGAATGCTGCCGGTGATCAATGAGGAATGCGTGCGGCAGGCGATCCGCACGGGACTCGGATTGAAGGCGAAGGTAAATCTGCGATCTGTTTTCGACCGGAAGAATTATTTTTATCCTGATCTGCCGCAGGGCTATCAGATCAGCCAGTACAAATCGCCCGTTGTTGGCGAAGGCGCCGTTGCCGTCGATCTCGAAGACGGCACCAGTGTTGTCGTGGGAATCGAACGGGTTCACCTCGAACAGGATGCCGGCAAAAGCCTTCACGATCGCCATCCAGATTACTCGTATGTGGATCTCAATCGCTCCGGCGTTGCATTGATGGAGATTGTCTCAAAGCCGGATCTGCGCTCAGCCGATGAGGCGAAGGCTTTCATGGCGAAATTGCGCTCAATCCTGCGCTATCTCGGAACCTGTGACGGCGACATGGAAAAGGGCAATCTGCGCGCGGACGTGAATGTGTCGGTGCGCCGGCCCGGTGAGCCGCTTGGCACGCGATGCGAGATCAAGAACGTGAATTCCATCCGGTTTATCGGCCAGGCGATCGAGCACGAAGCGCGCCGGCAGATCGAGATCATCGAGGAGGGCGGCACGATAGAGCAGGAGACCCGGCTGTTCGATGCCGCGCGCGGCGAAACCCGCTCCATGCGATCGAAGGAAGAGGCCCACGACTACCGCTACTTCCCGGACCCCGACTTGCTGCCGCTTGTGTTCGACCAGCCTTACGTCGATGCGTTGGCGGCGAAGCTTCCGGAACTACCAGACGAAAAGAAGTCGCGCTTCAGGCGTGACTTTTCATTGTCAGATTACGACGCCGGTGTGCTCGTCGCCGAACGCGAGACAGCGGAGTTTTTCGAAGCGGTTGCCAAAGGCCGTGACGGCAAAGCTGCGGCGAATTGGGTCATCAATGAGCTGTTCGGTCGGCTCAACAAGGAAGGCAAGACCATTGCGTCGTCTCCGGTATCGGCGGGCCAGCTTGGCGCGGTGCTCGACCTGATCCGGGACGGCACTATATCTGGCAAGATCGCCAAGGATCTGTTTGAGATCGTCTGGACCGAGGGTGGCGACCCGCGCGCGATCGTCGAGCAACGCGGAATGAAACAGGTAACCGATACTGCTGCGATCGAGAAAGTCATCGATGACATTGTCGCCAGGAATCCGGATAAAGTTGCCGACGCAAGGTCCAATCCGAAAGCAATCGGCTGGTTCGTCGGACAAGTGATGAAATCCTCCGGCGGCAAGGCGAGTCCGCAGGCCGTCAACGACATTTTGAAACGAAAACTTGGATTATGAACCGTCTGGTGCGGCGCGACCGGAATTTTTACAACGAAAGGTCCGCGTGCTCTGGCTGCCATCGACGAGCTGAGGGTCTATCTGAGCCGAATCACCGCGAATCACTCCGGGCTGATTCGCTCATTTTTGATCGAATCCGATGCTTCCCGCCGCTCGCGCGTGACCTTCTGTGCAAAATTTTTCATTACGCCGGCATGCGTGCGTCGAGCGTCGACAACGCAAAACGTAACGATCAATGCGCGCAAATTCTTTTTAGAAATGGCGCAGAGAGCCGGTTACCGCCGTTACAAAAATCCTTATTTCATCGTATTTTTTGCAATCGCGACAATGCGCGCACAAATTTGGTCGCACGTCGCGTGCACGCATCAATGATACCGACTGTCGTCACGCAAATGCGTCGTCGCTTGTCGTAACTTGCTCGCGTACACGTTTCGTTAAGCGGTAACGCTGTTTTTTTCGCCGTGCTGTAGTAAACCGAATGCAGCGCGTGTCGATTCGCGATGCGTGCTGATGCGACACCCGCCATGATCCATGGCTAGGAGGGCAGCAATGGCTAGACGTAGGAAGAAGGCAGCGGCGAAAGCAGCGAAGAAGACGAAGCGCAGGAAACGGAAGCTTTAGTCTGACGCTACTTCCCGATCTTCGGCCTTACGTGTCGGAGATTGCGTCATACGGGCCGGTGTGCGTCATGGAGTAACGAGCGCAATGCGGTTGCCCCGCGGCGCCCCGGTTCCGGATGACAAACGAGGGCGTCGACGAGACTCGAAGTCTCGCCGACGCCCTCAAGCTTTTTGTCGTGAGCGTGCGCTGTGAAAATCCAACCGCGTTATTTTGCGGCGGCCTTGAGCCGCTTGTTGCAGTCGCTCCAGAATTTCGGCCAGGTCGTTCCCTTTTCGATCTTGCCGGCGGTTTTTGTTTCTTTCCATTCAGCTGCACATTTCTTCTGGCGTTCGCGTGCGGCGAGCTGGCCGGCGCTTGGCTCTGTTTTTGTCTTGGCAATCTTCTCGGATGCGCTCGACTGCTGCGCGAACGCGGCAGAAGAGTGCGAGGGCAGCGGAGCCACGAGCAATCCGGCGGCGAGCAGGGTGACAAACTTAACTTTGTACATGAGCTTACTTCCCCTTGATGGCTTTCAGGCGCGGACAGGGACCCTGGGTCTCAATCCCACAACCTGGTCTGCACCATAACCCGCATAGGTTGCATGTCACTATCGTGCAATCGAAGGAGATTTGCGGGCTGCGGCAGTTGCGGAGTTGGATCACGAGAACTAGGTCTGGAGAGCTATTCGCAGGACAAAATTTGGGACGGGGAGCACGACATGGCGCGCGGAACGAAGCGGGGAGTTGCAAAGCGGGGTAAGGCCAAGAAAGCGAAAACAGCCGTGAAGAAGATCGCGAAACAGGCGAAGCCGATAGAGCTTTATTACTGGCCCACTCCGAACGGTTTCAAAATCTCGATCATGCTCGAAGAGTGTGGTTTGCCCTATGTCTTGAAGCCGGTGAACATCTCGAAGGGTGAGCAATTCAAGCCGGATTTCCTGAAGATTGCTCCGAACAACCGGATGCCTGCGATCGTCGATCCGCAGGGACCAGGTGGTCGCCCCATTTCCATCTTCGAGTCCGGCGCGATCCTGCAATATCTCGGCCGTAAGACCGGAAAGTTCTATCCGTCGGACGAACGTGCGCGCGTCGAAGTCGATCAATGGCTGTTTTGGCAAATGGGCGGACTTGGTCCGATGGCCGGCCAGCTCAACCACTTCAAGCACTATGCGCGTGAGACGCTTGACTACGCGATTAAACGGTATGACGACGAGGTCAACCGGCTTTACGGTGTGATGAACACGCGCCTGAAAGATCGACCATTTCTTGCCGGAAAATACTCAATCGCCGACATGGCGTGCGTGGGCTGGGCCAATCTCTGGCAGCGGCAGGGCCAGGACATCGAGCAATTCCCCAACCTGAAACGGTGGCTGGAAACGGTCAAAGCACGGCCGGCCGTGACGCGCGGCATGGAGCTTGGCATGGAATTGCGCAAGGGCATCGACATGAAGGACCCAAACGTCCA
>Ga0310811_10004651_pt1 | contig 17282 bp, 15 predicted proteins | sample YCmetagenome_FD_207642 | JGI IMG/M metagenome (GOLD analysis project Ga0310811, IMG submission 207642) | Soil microbial communities from experimental microcosm in Duke University, North Carolina, United States - YC | ecosystem: Engineered > Artificial ecosystem > Soil microcosm > Unclassified ...
CCACCATCGTCGATCTGCTGCTGGCGGTCTTTCTTCTTGCCGCGAATGCGTTCTTTGTCGCCGCGGAGTTCGCGCTGGTGAAGGCGCGCGGTTTCCGTATCGATGCCCTGGCCGAGGAGGACCAACTTGGCGCGCGGCTGGTGCAAAAGATTTTGCAGAGCACTGAAGCGCATCTGGCCTGCTGCCAGCTTGGCATTACCATGGCTTCGCTTGGCCTGGGCTGGATCGGCGAACCCACTGTCGAGGCACTGCTGAGGCCGGCTCTGGCTCCGCTCCACATGCCCGAGCCTGCCCTGCATTTCACCGCTTTCATCGTCGGCTTCCTGGTCTTTTCGTCACTCCACATCGTGCTGGGTGAACAGGTCCCCAAGACGCTTGCGATCCGCGAGCCCGAACCCGTGGCGCTGTGGATCGCCTATCCGCTGCGCGCCACTTTCATACTTTTCTATCCGCTGAACTGGCTGCTCAACACCGCCTCGCGCTCGGTCCTCGCCATGCTGGGCGTCAAGGAAGCGCCGCATCATGACGTCCTGACCGATACCGAGATCGAAGGGCTGGTCGAGGTTTCCGCCGAACACGGCAAGATGGAGCTTGGGCAGGCCGAATACATCCAGAATGTCTTCCGCTTCGGTGAGCTCAAAGTGTCCGACGTGATGGTCCACCGCACCGAGATGTTCATCATCGACGCCGACGATCCGCCGGCGGAAATCGTCAATGCGGTGCTCAAGGCCGGCCATAACCGCATCCCGTTATGGCGCGGCACGCCGGACAACATCATCGGTGTCCTGCATGTCAAGCACCTGGCGCAGGCGCTGCTGGAGAATAGTGACGGCAGCAAGGTGGACATTGCGGGCCTGGTGAGCAAGCCATGGTTTGTGCCGGACACCACCTCCCTGGAAGAGCAGCTCAATGCCTTTCGGGAGCAGCGGACTCATCTGGCGCTGGTGGTGGACGAGTATGGCGCGCTGATGGGATTGGTGACGCCGGGCGACATCCTGTCGGAGATTCTCGGCGGCGAGTTGCCGGACGAGAGCCAGACCAAGGCGCGGCCGCATGTGCGCTCCAGGCCCGACGGGTCCTATCTGGTGGAAGGCACGGTGCCGGTGCGCGATCTCAATCGCGAGCTGGACTGGAACCTGCCGGAAGATGACGCCACCACCGTGGCCGGTCTGGTGATCGCCCAGTCCGGCACCATTCCGGATGCGGGCCAGCGCTTTGCCTTTTTTGGCTATACCTTCGAGATCATGCGCCGGCAGCGCAACCAGATCACGGCGCTGAGGATTATGCCACCGGTTAAAGTAGCTCAGCCTCTGCGGGCGTAAGCGCCGACAGCGATAGGGCATGGACGGGGCCGGCAAGCTCATCCTTCAGCGCCGCGTAGACACGGCGCTGGCGTTCGACTCGCGAAAGACCCTCAAAGGATTGTGACACCAGCCGGACATGAAAATGGGTTTCCCCCTGGCTGCCATCACCCCGGGTGGCGCCGGCATGGCCGGCGTGACGGGCGCTTTGATCCTCGATTTCAAGCGCCGCCGGCGCAAAAACCGATGTCAGCTTTTCCCTTATGGTGGCTGCGACCTTCATAGGTTGGAAGTTCTCCCCGGCCGGGGGAAAGTCAAGCGATACGTTTCCTTGTCTTTTACGCTTTCGATCCCATAATTCGCTCATGGTTCAACCGCGCCCGTCCCGCTTCAAAACCGACATCCGGATCAAGCCGCCGGGAAAGGCGCGTGCGAAGGTCGAGCCGGAGACCCGCATGTGTGAGGCGCCGGGCTGTATCGGCCCGGGCAATTGCCGCGTCTCTAAATCGCCCAAAAACCTCAACGAATATCTGTGGTACTGCCCGGCCCATGCCCGCGTTCACAATGAGGCTTGGGATTATTTCAAGGATATGGACGATTCCGACATCCAGCGGTTCCGCGAGGAGTCCATGTTCGGCCACCGACCGACCTGGCCCCTGGGCAAGCGCGGTGCCAAGGCCCGGATGGGCCAGGCCCCGCTGGGCGGCGTGAATGACAGCCATGCGATGTTTGCAGAGGACGGCGATACCGCCTCCGTGCGCCGTCCGGAGCGGCATTTGACGCGGCTGCAGATCATGGCCATGGACACAATGCAGCTGGCGCACAACGCCACCTTGATCGAGATCAAGGCGCGGTATAAGGAACTCGTAAAGCGTTTTCATCCCGACGCGAATGGCGGCGACCGGGGCGCAGAAGAACGGCTGAAGCAGGTCATCAAGGCCTATGGCGTGTTACGCGCCTCCGGGCTCCTCACCTGAAACGGGCGTGCCTCTCGCCCATGTCGGCGTCGCGGCGGCTTCCGGATCAGACCCATGAGCACCCACACCGAAACTTTGGAAACATCGGCCGCGCCCGACACGACGGTGGACGCCGCCAGCGTGTTCGGCATCAAGACCAAGATGAAGGTGCCCGCCTTCAAGACGGCCAATGAGCATGTGCCGGAGGTCGACACCGCCTATCGCTTCGACCGCGATACCACGCTGGCCATCCTGGCGGGCTTTGCCTTCAACCGCCGCGTCATGGTCCAGGGCTATCATGGTACCGGCAAGTCCACCCATATCGAACAGGTCGCGGCGCGGCTGAAATGGCCCTGCATCCGCATCAACCTGGACAGCCATATCAGCCGTATCGATCTGATCGGCAAGGACGCCATCGTGCTGAAAGAAGGCCTGCAGGTCACCGAATTCCGCGAGGGCCTGCTGCCCTGGGCTCTGCAGCGCCCCGTTGCGCTGGTGTTCGACGAATATGATGCAGGTCGCCCCGATGTGATGTTCGTGATCCAGCGCGTGCTGGAAGTCTCAGGGAGGCTGACCTTGCTGGACCAGAACAAGGTGATCCACCCGCACCCGGCCTTCCGGCTGTTCTCCACCACCAACACGATCGGGTTGGGCGACACCACCGGCCTCTATCACGGCACCCAGCAGATCAATCAGGGCCAGATGGACCGCTGGTCGATCGTCACCACGCTGAACTATCTGGCGCACGACGCCGAAGAAGAGATCGTCCTGGCCAAGGCGCCTTCCTACAACACGCCGGAAGGCAGGAAGACCATCTCGGCCATGGTGCGGCTGGCGGACATGACCCGTAACGCCTTTGTGGCGGGCGATCTCTCCACCGTGATGAGCCCCAGAACCGTCATCACCTGGGCGCAGAATGCCGAGATCTTCGGCGATATCGGTTTTGCCTTCCGCCTCACCTTCCTGAACAAATGCGATGAGCTGGAACGCGCCAGTGTCGCGGAATTCTATCAGCGCTGCTTCGGCGAGGAATTGCCGGAAAGCGCAGCCAAGGTGCTGGTGGCGTAGCAGCCAGTAAAAGGGTCATACGTGGCCAAGCCTGAATCCCCGTCCGAGCCTTTCAAACGTGCCGTTTCGGTGGCGGTGCGTTCGCTGGCGGCTGAGCCGGAGCTGGAAGTCAATTTCTCCAGCGAACCGCCCTCGCTGAAGGGCCTGAAGGCCCGCCTGCCCTCGCCGCACAGGAACCTTCCCCCCCAGGATGTGGCGCTGGTGCGCGGCATCGGCGACGCCTATGCCCTGCGCAAGGCCTATCATGACGAGAAGATCAACAATCAGTTCCGGCCCGCCTCGCCGGAAGGCGCGGCCGCTTTCGAGGCCGCCGAACAGGCACGTGTAGAGGCGATCGGTTCCATCGCCATGAAAGGCGTCGCCGCCAATCTGGCGGCGGGTCTGGAACAGCGCCTGCTGGGCCGCGGCCTAGCCAAGGCGCGGGCGCGCGACGAAGCCCCCCTGGCCGATGTGCTGGGGCTGATGGTGCGCGAGAAGCTGACGGGCGAGAAGCCGCCGGCCTCCCTGGCCGCGGCGGTCGATCTGTGGCGGCCCCTCATCGAGGCCAAGGCGGGCGGCGACCTGGAAAAATTGGCAGGCGCGCTGCGCGACCAGAAGGCCTATGCCCGGCTCACCCGCACCATGCTCAATCATCTGGCGCTGGGCGATCAGACCGACGCCGACCAATCCTCCGACGAAAATGCCGAAGGCCAGAACCCGGAAGGCAGTGACAAGGACGGCCAGGACCAGGACGCCCAGCAGGATGGTGAAAGTGCGGCCACCGAATCCGCTGCCGACGCAGAAGATGGCGAGCCGGTCGAAGGCGAGACCTCGTCCGAGCAATCCGAAGACCTCAGCGACGCCACTGAGCCGGAAGACGGCGCCAAGCCGCAGCGCCACGAAGCGGCTTTCTCCCATCAGGATGAATGGGGCTACAAGGTCTTCACCAACGAATTCGATGAGGAAATCTCCGCCGCCGATCTTTGCGAGCCGGAAGAACTGGCGCGGCTGCGCGGTTTCCTGGACCAGCAGCTTTCCTCCCTGCAAGGCGTGGTGTCGCGCCTGGCCAACAAGCTGCAACGGCTTTTGATGGCGCAGCAGAACCGCCATTGGGAGTACGACCTGGAAGAAGGCATGCTCGATGCCTCGCGTCTGCCGCGCATCATCATGGACCCCATGTATCCTTTGTCCTTCAAGCGGGAGAAGGACACCACCTTCCGCGATACCTGTGTCACGCTGCTGCTCGACAATTCCGGCTCGATGCGCGGGCGGCCCATCATGGTGGCGGCCATGTGCGCCGACATATTGGGCCGCACCCTGGAGCGTGTCGGCGTCAAGACCGAAATCCTGGGCTTCACAACCCGCGCCTGGAAAGGCGGACAGTCACGCGAGAAATGGATCGCCGCCGGCAAGCCGCCCCAGCCCGGACGGCTGAATGATCTGCGCCACATCGTCTACAAGGCCGCCGACGAGCCCTGGCGGCGCGCCAAGCGCAATCTGGGCCTGATGATGCGCGAAGGCTTGCTGAAGGAGAATATCGACGGCGAGGCGCTGACCTGGGCGCACAACCGCCTGATCGCCCGCCCCGAACAGCGCAAGATAATGATGGTGATTTCTGACGGCGCGCCGGTGGACGATTCAACCCTGTCGGTGAATGCGGGCAATTATCTGGAACAGCATTTGCGGCGGGTGATCGAGGAAATCGAAACCCGCTCCGGTGTCGAACTGACCGCCATCGGCATCGGCCATGACGTGACGCGCTATTACCGCAAGGCGGTGACCATCGTAGACGCCGAACAGTTGGGCGGCGCCATGACAGAGCAGTTGATCGAGCTGTTCGCCGAAAAAGCGCCGGAGCGGCGCCGTGGACGGCGCGCGGCTTAAATGAAAAAGGCCGCCTTGCCGGCGGCCTTTTTCGCAATCGATATCGTGCCTGTCAGGCGGCCTACATATTGGTTTGGTCAGGCCGCCTTCCCGGCGGCCTTCTTGGCGATGGCGCGCTTCAGGCGCAGGGCCTTGGGCGACAGCACGCTGTCCTTGGTCTTGAGGATGAAGGGGTCCAGCCCGCCATTGCGATCCACCGAACGCAGCGCGTTCATGGAAATGCGCAGCTTGTAGCTGTTGCCCAGCAATTCGCTGGCCAGGGCGATGGTCTGCAGATTCGGACGATAGATCCGCTTGGTCTTGTTGTTGGCATGGCTGACATTGTGGCCAACCTGGGTGCCTTTTCCGGTCAATTCGCAGCGGCGCGACATGGGGCTGTTCTCACGATTCAAAAGGATTCGGGCGGGAATCTCCCGCAAAAGAGCGGGGTTCATAGGCAAATCAGGGCCTTAGGTCAAGCAGAAGCTGGATCGGCCTTGCGCTTGGTGTCGCCCCAAAAGAACCAATATAAACAGGCACCTTAGGCCATGCTTCCCGGGAACCTCATGAAAGCCCCCTGCGCGACATTTGCGGTTTTATGCTGCCTTTTGGCCTCCCCCGCCCTGGCGGCCGGTGGGGCCGGCGGCGAAACCCAGACCCTGCCCGCCTCCCGGCTGGAGGTCGCCATGACCCTTTATGCCGGGGGCATCACCATGGGGCATATGGACCTGGATGCCACCCAGCGCGGCGGCGAATACCATGCCGTTTCCACCCTTCAGACGTCCGGCGTCGTCAACGCCTTCTGGCAATCCGAAATCCAGGCGACATCGACCGGCAAACTGGGCGCCAAGGGCTTTGCCCCCGGTCTCTATGACAGTTTTTACACCGGCAAATCCGGCCGCAAGCAGGAAGTGTCGCTGACCTACGACAATGGGGCGCCGCCCCGGCTTTATGCGGATCCGGTCTATTCCACCACCGGTTTCGAAGTGAAGCCGGATGACACCAGGAACACGCTGGACCCGCTCAGCGCCATAACCCTGATTTTCAGCGGCGTGGGTGCTGAGGCCGGCAACCCTTGTGGCATCACCGCGCCGGTGTTCGACGGCCGGCGCCGCTACAATATCGAATTGGCCAAGGTGCGCGATGTCGATGTCCGGCTGGACAGCGGCCTGTACCAGGGCAAGGGTATCCAGTGCGAGGTGCGTTACCGTCAGATCTCAGGTTTCCGGCCCAGGGTGCTGAAGGACAACGAGAAGTTCCCGCTGATCCATGCCTGGTTCGTCAGCCTGCCCAGCCCCGTGGCGGGCCGTGACTATCTGGTGCCGGTGCGGATCTGGTCCGAAACCAAGTATGGCGTGCTGGCGATCCTGGCCAATTCGGTGAAGGTGGACGGCCAAACACCCAAGGGATTCAAGCCCTAAGCCGTCAGGCGCCCCGGATCGGACGCCATCCGGCATATAGTCAGGGTACGGAATAGAGTCGGCCAAGCCAGGCAAAGCCCGATCTTTCGAATCGGCCACTAGATATGGTGGTTCCCAGCCGCCGAATGACAGCTAAATGTATGAGAACAAAGGCAGATATTGAATTGGTTAGTGATTCGAACCCTTAATGTTCCATGTTCGTACTAGTTTGTGTCACAGCATCCACAGCTCGTTAGTGCCCCAAATCGGTACGGCGGGCCGCGAATGCGAAAACATGAACAGATTCAATCACCCTTTTCGCTTGCGCCCGGCGCGGCGACGCACAATCTGACGGGCATGCACAGATCAGCCGCCCCGGCAAAAGTGACAGCGGTTTTGGGGCCCACCAACACCGGCAAGACCCATTTCGCCATCGAGCGGATGCTGGCCCACAAGTCCGGCATGATCGGCCTGCCGCTGCGCCTTCTGGCGCGCGAGGTCTATGACCGGGTCGTCAAGCTGCGCGGACCGGGTGAAGTGGCGCTGATCACCGGCGAGGAAAAGATCGTCCCCAAAAACCCTCGCTTCTATGTCTGCACTGTCGAGGCGATGCCGCTGGATATCCCTGTCGCCTGCCTGGTGGTCGACGAAATCCAGCTTTGCGCCGATCCCGAGCGCGGCCATGTCTTCACCGACCGGCTGCTCAATGCTCGTGGCGAAGAAGAGACCATGTTCCTGGGCAGCGACACGATGCGCGGCATCATCCAGCGCTTCGTTCCCAAAGCCTGGTTCATCACCCGGCCGCGTTTTTCCGACCTCGCCTATACCGGATCGAAAAAGCTCACCCGCCTGCCCCGGCGTTCGGCCGTGGTGGGATTCTCCGCCGACGATGTGTACGGCATCGCCGAAGTGATCCGCCGCCAGCGCGGCGGCGCCGCTGTCGTGCTGGGTGCGCTCTCGCCCCGCACCCGCAATGCGCAAGTTCAGCTTTATCAGTCCGGTGATGTCGATTTCCTGGTGGCGACCGATGCCATCGGCATGGGCCTCAACATGGATGTCGATCATGTCGCTTTCGCCGCCCGCGACAAGTTTGATGGCGCGCGCCAGAGGGCGCTGCGCGCCGACGAGCTTGGACAGATTGCCGGGCGCGCCGGGCGGCACATGAATGACGGCACCTTCGGCGTCACCACCGATTGCGAGCCGTTCGAGGAAGAGCTGGTGCAGCGGATTGAGACCCACCGCTACGATCCGGTGCGCGTCCTGCAATGGCGCAACGGCAATCTCGATTTCCGCAGCCTCACCGCTCTGAACGATAGCCTGGATATGCCGCCACCGGAACGCGGGCTGACGCGGGCGCGCCCTGCCAGTGATGCCGTGGCGCTGAAGATCCTGTCGGAGGATGATGAGATCAGGGCGCTGGCCGGCGCGCGCGAGGCGGTGTCCCGGCTGTGGGAGGTTTGCCAGCTTCCCGATTTCCGCAAGCTCTCCACCGACGAGCATGTCAGCCTGGTGCGCAATATCTTCCTCTTCCTCAGCAAAGATGGCGCGATCCCCGATGACTGGCTGGCGCGCCAGATCGCCCGAGCCGACGTGAGTGAAGGCGATGTCGCCACCCTGTCGGGGCGGCTGGCGCAGATCCGCACCTACACCTATGCCGCCCATCGCGCAGGCTGGACGAAAGACGCCGGGCACTGGCAGGGTATCACGCGCGCGGTGGAAGACCGGCTGTCTGACGCGCTGCATGAAAGGCTGACGCAGCGCTTCATCGACCGCCGCACATCGGTATTGATGAAGCATTTGCGTGACGACGAATTCGCCTCGCTGGCGCTGGATGAATCCGGTGGCGTCTCGATCGGTGGCGAAGCCATCGGCAAGCTGGAGGGCTTCCGCTTTGTGCCCGATCCCCGGGCGGTGGGAATCCACGGCCGCACCTTGCGGGCGGCGGCGCTGAAAGGCCTGGAAAGCGAGATCACGGCCCGCACCAGCGCCCTGGCCGCGGCGGAGGATGCCGCCATCACCTTGAGCGAGCATGGCAAGCTGTGGTGGGACGGCGCCATTGTCGCAAAGCTGATTGCGGGTGCGACGCCTTTGGCCCCCATGGTCCAGGTCGTGGCAGACGCGCATGTGAAAACGGATGTCTTGCAGGAAAGATTGGAGGCCTGGGTCACGGCACGGATCGCCGCCAAGCTTCAACCGCTGCTCGCCTTGCGCGATGCGGCCGAAGCAAAGACCGGAACCGGCAATGCGCTGGCGGGCCAGGCGCGCGGCATCGCCCATCAACTGGCGGAGAATTTCGCCAGCCTGGAACGCGCCGCGCTTTCGCTGCCGGCCAATATCGGTTCGCTGGTGCGGGCTTTACGTCCTTTTGGCGTCTGGTTCGGACGGCGCACCGTCTATCTGCCCAAACTGCTGCGGCCTGATGCGGCGGCGCTTCTGACTTTGCTTTGGGGTGTGTGGACGAAGAAAGAATCCCCGCCTGCTCCGCCCGCGCCCGGCCTCACATCCTTCGCCGTCGACTCGTTTGAGGCGAACGGAGGGATGGACGCCGCGTCCCTTCATGCCGGCGGGTTCGCGGTGGTGGCGGACCGCGCCGTCCGGTTCGACATGCTGGAGCGGCTGGAAGATGAGTTGGAAAAGGCCCTGTCCGCTGGTACCGATGCCGAGAGTTTGCTGACCAGGCTGGTGTCACTGTTGGGATCGGGCAAGGAGGAAGCGCGCGCAGTGCTGGCGGCGCTGGGGTGGCGAACGGTCGAGGTCGCGGATGCCAAGCCGGTCTGGCGGCGGACGAAAGAGAAGCCGCAACGCCCAAACCCGACTAAGCCACACAAGCGCGAAACCCCCGTCGATCCGCTCTCGCCCTTTGCCGGGCTTGCCGCGTTACGTCTACGATGAGCCTGCCACATGAACCATTCATGGGGTCATCCATGAGTCGTTTGGACAAATGGCTGTTTCACGCTCGCTTCTACCGCACACGGCCTTTGGCGCAGGCCGCAACGGCGGCGGGGCGGGTACGGCTCAACGGGATAAAGATCGACAAGCCCGGCCATGCGCTAAAGCCGGGGGACGTCCTCACTTTGGGCAAGGGTGGCCAGGTGATCGCCGTGCGGGTGCTGGCGCTGGCGGAAAGGCGCGGTCCGGCGCCCGAAGCGCGAACTCTGTATGAGGTTTTGGAGGACCGGTAACGCCAATTTGCGAACGGTTCGCAATTGCTGCGGCCTCAATCCTCTTGCCTACGGGGCCGACGCGCCGTAATCACAGCCCCGTTTGAATCGTATTGAATTCTGGCGTTTTTGTCTCTGGAGCCTCGCCTAATGACCTATGTCGTCACCGAAGCCTGCATCAAGTGCAAGTTCATGGACTGCGTCGAGGTTTGCCCGGTGGACTGCTTCTACGAAGGCGAGAACATGCTGGTCATCAACCCCGACGAGTGCATCGATTGCGGGGTCTGCGAGCCGGAATGCCCGCCCGAGGCCATCAAGGCGGATACCGAGTCCGGCCTGGAAAAGTGGCTGTCGGTCAATGCCGAATATGCCAAGTCCTGGCCCAATATCAGCCAGAAGGGCAACCCGCCGGCGGACGCTAAGGAGATGCAGGGAGTTCCCGACAAGTTCGAGAAGTTCTTCAGCGCGACCCCCGGCTCCGGCAGCTGACGGCGGCCTCCCGTTCCGGCTGTGTTCTGCACACGGAACAACCGTCACAAATGGTTGAATTGCCTGACCTTTCAGCAGGATTAAATTAACGACGCCAAATCAATGGGATGGCGTGGTTTTTTCTTCCTTTTTCAGCAATTCTGTGATAGCTTCTTGTCTGTTCAGAGACACAGGACAAATTCCACCATCCGGCGCCCACCGGTGGATGACCCCACATTTTGTCCCTACAGGAAGAAAAAATGACCGCCGTTAAGACCCCGCCCGCCAAGCTCGCCGCTGCTGCTGTCCCCGCCAAGAAGATCCCCGCCAACTCGAACAAGAAGCACGAGTTCAAGACCAACGATCACGTCGTCTACCCTACCCATGGCGTCGGCAAGGTGTCCGGCATCGAGGAGAAGGAAGTGGCCGGCGTAAGGTTGGAGCTGTTCATCATCGAGTTCGAAAAGGACAAGATGACCCTGCGCGTTCCGATCAACAAGGCCAAGACCGTGGGCATGCGCAAGCTCAGCTCGCCCGAAGTCGTGGCCGGAGCGCTCAACACCCTCAAGGGCCGTGCCCGCATCAAGCGTACCATGTGGTCGCGCCGCGCCCAGGAATACGAAGCCAAGATCGACTCCGGTGATCTGGTTTCGATCGCCGAGGTGGTGCGCGACCTGCACCGCGCCGGCGGCCAGCCGGAACAGTCCTATTCCGAGCGCCAGCTTTATGAAAAGGCCCTGGCCCGCATGGCGCGTGAAGTCGCCGCCGTCGAGAAGACCGACGAGCCGACTGCTGTCAAGCGCGTCGAAGGCATGCTGACCAAGAAGGCTGCTTAAAAGATACCGATCCTCTATCGGTGAAGAAGCCCGGTACCGCAAGGTGCCGGGTTTTTTCTTTTAATCGAGCACTTCTATCTGGAACGGGTTCGACAGCACGATCTCCGGCCGGCCGCGATAGTCCTGCACGACGCCGCGGAGGCGGACGCGATGTCCTGACAGTTCGTCAAACTCAAAGTCGCGAAAGGCTCGGCGGCTTTCGGACCCGATCACCGCGGTAAACACCCGGCGGTTGTCCGTGGGATCACTAAAATCAATAAACGTACGGCCATCGGCGCGGCCGATATTGCTGACCAGGCCTTCCACCAGCTGAAATGTGCCGATGGTATCCTTCAGTTTCTCCGGGCTGCGCACACGATAATGTTCTTTCGCCCAAATTCCGGCATGCCTGGCGCGAGCGCGCGCTTCGGCTTCATACAGGTCGGGGGCGCATTCGCTGCGGTCGGGTGCGATCCGAACGCGGGCCCATCCCTGCTCCAGCAGCGCGGCCTGGAGCCACAATGTGCCGAAGCCCTGCACCCGCATTCGGCCATAACGGTCCTTGTCAGGCGTGACGGTGGTAAAGTTCAGAAGCCCGTCCATGGTCATTGCGCGCAGCGCCGCGAGCGCCCGGCCGGACATCTCCTTGTCGGCCAGCGGCAGATGAATGCCTTCCAGCCGCAGGCTGCGCCCATCAGCCAGGATCAATGTGCCGTCATCCGTTACCCGCGCCACGCGCGCGTGAGCGACGGCAACCGTGCCGGCACAATCGGGAATGAAATGTGCGTCATTCGCCGCATAAGCGTCCAGTGACAAACACATTGCCGCCAAAATCGCTGCATATTTCGGAACTTGCATGTGTCCATAAGTTCCAAAACCATTTGCGAGGGTCAAGCGTTGCAAAAACGGGGCTCAATCCGATCCAAAAGGTTCAAAGGTTAATGGCATGGCCCTGTCTACAATTCTCCTAGCCGCTCTTCCGTCCGTCGCCGCCGTTCCGGCCGATGTCAAAGGCGCCCTGCCCGCGCTTACCGTGATGCTGGTCAATGGCGGAGTGAATATCCTGATCGCGGTCCTGATCCTGATCGCGGGCTGGATGATGGCGCGCTGGGTCGGCCGCGGGGTGCATGACCTGGTCGGCCGCAGCCATTACATCGACGACACGCTGAAACCGCTGATCGCCAATTCCGCCGGATACAGCATCCTGGCGATCACCGTGGTGGCGGTGTTGGGCCAGTTCGGGGTGCAGACCACTTCCCTGATTGCGTTGCTGGGCGCCGCCGGTTTGGCGGTCGGCCTGGCGCTGCAGGGCACGCTTTCCAATGTGGCATCGGGCGTCATGCTGCTGTTCCTGCGGCCGTTCCGGGTGTTCGACAAGATCAAGATCGCCGACACCACCGGCATGGTGCGCGAGATCGGGCTGTTCCGCACCGAAATCGTCACCGATGACGGCACGTTTGTTTCCATTCCCAACTCGACCATCTTTTCCGGCACCATCGTGAATGTGTCGCGCGAGGCCCAAAGGCGGACCAGCTTCACCATCGAAGTGGACCGGGGAGAAAATATCGACCGGGTGCAGACGGCCGTCCTGGAGGCGCTGGACGGTATGGCGCAGGTGGTCAAGGCGCCGGGCCCGCGGGTGGAGGTTGATACGCTGGGGCCGCTCTCAACGACCCTGACGGTGCATGCCTGGGTCCTGAACCGCGATTACCTGGCCACCCTTTCCGAGGTGAAAAAGCGGGTCCGCCATGCCCTGAATGATGCGGAAATTGGGGCGCCGGTACCGGTGGGGCCGCCAGCCGTGGCGCCTTGGCAGCCACCACCGGAGCAACAGATCGACGAGCGCGCCAACAAGCCCAACTAATCACTGCGTAAAAGCCGGGTCTCGACATCGGGGCGGCAAACGCTAAATTGCGTGCCCCATGATCGATCTTGCCACCAAAACCGCACCCGCCGACAGCAAAGGTATCTCCGAAGCCGCCCGCATCCTGCGCGATGGCGGGCTTGTCGCGTTTCCAACCGAGACCGTTTACGGCCTTGGCGCCGATGCCACCAATGGCCAGGCAGTCGCCGCCATTTTCGCCGCCAAGGGGCGCCCCCTTTTCAATCCCTTGATCGTGCATGTCGCCGATCTGGAAGAAGCAAGGCGGCACGTGGATCTTTCGCCCCGTGCCCAGGCGCTGGCGGAAAAATTCTGGCCGGGGGCGCTGACCCTGGTCCTGCCTCGCCGCAGGAATTCGCCGCTGTCGCTTCTGGTCAGCGCGGGCCTGGACACAGTCGCGCTGCGCGCCCCGTCACATCCCGCCGCGATTGCGCTGCTCAGGGAAACCGGCCGTCCCGTCGCCGGTCCGTCCGCCAACCGGTCGGGTCAGGTCACCGCCACCACCGCGGCTCATGTTGCCGAGAGCCTGGGCGGCAAGCTGGACTTCATCCTGGATGCCGGCGGCGCCACCTTGGGCATTGAATCGACCGTCGTGGGCTTTGATGGCGACCGTCCGCTTCTGCTGCGTCCCGGCGCCATTGCGCGTGAAGAGATCGAAGACCTGATCGGGCCCTTGGGCGCGCCCGGCAGCCTGATCCAGTCGCCCGGCCAGCTCGCCAGCCACTACGCGCCGCGCGCCTCGCTGCGGATGAACGCCGGCGAGATCGAATCCGGCGAAGTGCTTCTGGGCTTTGGCGACGCGCCGGGCGCGAAGTTGAATCTGTCCCCCAGCGGCGATCTTGGGGAAGCCGCCGCCAATCTCTTTGCCATGTTGCGCGAGCTGGACAAGTCCGCCACCAGGATCGCGGTCTCGCCCATTCCCGACCATGGCATCGGCGAAGCCATCAATGACCGGCTGAGGCGGGCGGCCGCGCCCAGATGAGCCTTTCGGCAGGCGTTGCAGACCGGCTGAAGGATGCTGTCGGCGCAAAAGGCTTTTCCACCGATCCTGCCGAGATCGCGCCCCATCTGGAAGAATGGCGCAGCAAGTATCACGGCCATTCCCCGCTCCTGCTCAAGCCGCAGACCAGTGCGGAAGTTTCCGCCATTCTCGCCATCTGCAACGAAACCAGCACGCCGCTGGTACCCCAGGGCGGCAATACGGGCCTGGTGGGCGGCCAGATTCCGTTGCATGGCGAAGTACTGCTTTCCACCCAGCGGCTGAACCGGATCCGCGCGCTGGATGAAAGCGGCATGACGCTGATTGCGGAGGCCGGCGTGACGCTTGCCCAGATACAACATGCGGCCGACGACAAGCATCTGCTGTTTCCCTTGAGCCTGGCCTCGGAAGGCAGCTGCACCATCGGCGGTAATATCGCCACCAATGCCGGCGGCACCCATGTGCTGCGCTATGGCATGACACGGGCGCTGGTGCTGGGGCTGGAGGCGGTTCTGGCCGACGGCACGGTGCTTCCCATGCTGCGGGCCCTGCACAAGGACAATACCGGCTACGACCTCAAGCAGATGTTCATCGGCAGCGAAGGCACCTTGGGTGTGATCACCGCTGCGTGCCTGAGGCTGTTTCCCAAACCCGATGTCGCCGTTACTGCGCTGGCGGCGGTGCCCTCACCGGCGGCGGCGGTGAAACTGCTGGGCGCCATGCAGGCGCATACCGGTGGCATGCTGTCGGCTTTCGAGCTGATGCCGCGCATCGCGCTGGAGTTCGTGACCCGGCATCTCGACGGCACGCGCGATCCTTTTTCCGCCGCATCGCCCTGGTATGTGCTGATGGAAGCCACCGGCGGCAACCATGCCAATCTCACCGCCAGCTTCGAAGACGGGCTGGCGGATGCCATTACTGCCGAACTGGTCAGTGATGCCGTGGTGGCTTCCAGCGCCGCACAGGCGCAGGCGCTGTGGAAGCTGCGAGAGGGCATTTCCGAAAGCCAGAAGCGCGAAGGCGCCTCCATCAAACACGATATTTCTGTTCCCGTTGCAGCCATTCCCGATTTCCTGGCCAAGGCGGTGCCTGCTGTGCTGGCGATTGCGCCGGGTGCACGGCCCGTCAGCTTCGGGCATCTGGGCGACGGCAACCTGCATTTCAATTTCAATTCACCGAAAGCGGGCGATGATCCGGCCTTTCTCGCCCGTTGGGACGAGATCCAGCAAACGGTGCATGACGTGGTGAAGGAATTCAGCGGCTCGATCAGCGCCGAACATGGCATCGGCACCATGAAGGTGGGGCAGTTGCCGCGCTACAAATCCCACGAAGAGCTGGATGCGATGCGGGCGCTGAAGAAGGCCTTCGATCCGAAGAACATCCTCAATCCGGGAAAGACGGTGCCGCCGGTGCTAAGGCTCTAAGACCGTACAACCCGGCCGTTCTCGATCACGATCACATGCGGGCTGTTGGAAGCCGCCAGCGCCCAGATCAGGGCCATGATCCAGCCGATCACTGTCCAGCCCAGGAAGAAGTTGAGCATCGCCACGCCCAGCGCTGAAGGGGTCTGCCGCACAATGGCGATCAGGGTGGGCAGCCAGTACAGGACGAAGAGGAACAGCAGAAAGCTCATCACGGCGATCAACTCCCGAACCGAAGCCCTAATATAGGGGGAAATTTCCCGGGTTCCAGACCGCCAAATCAGGCCGCTTGGGGCAGCTTGGCTTCTTCCGCCGGCAGCGCTCCGGAGGTGCGGTTGGAGCGGGCCGAGATGCGCGCCGTCACCATGGTGGCAAGATACGGCAGGCTCTGCACTCCCAGCATCACCATCCAAAGCGACACTGCGGGGTCCTGGAAGCCGCGATCGAAGCCCATCGACACCATGGCCATCAGGAGCAGCGCCAGCAGCACCGCCTCCTGCCACACCACCCGAAGCACCTGCCCGAAATCGGCCGGATCCGAGCATTTGGGGGTGCGCAGGAACGGCTTGCTGGACGTCAGCAACCCCGACCACACCGCCTTGCCCACCGTGTGGGTGAGCGATAGGCCCGCCACGGATGCCGCAAGGGCCCCCCTGAATCCCGATCCCACCTTGGGCGGATAAAGCAGCAATGTCTTGATCAGCTTGGTGGCGAACAGCGCCATCGCCGCTGCCGACAAGGCCGGCATGGGCACGTCGATATAGCTGGGCATCACCCACATCAGCACCGTCCAGACGATCGCCATCAGGGTGACCAACATGCCCAGCCCGTCGGAGATCCAGGGCAGCCAGCCGGAAAGGAACTGGTAGCGCTGCGGCCAGGACAGTGCCGAGCCGCCGGCAAAGATCGCCCCGGCATGGCGCTTGAGCATCTGCATGGCGCCATAGACCCAGCGGTAACGCTGGGTCATGAAAGCTTCCAGCGTGTCGGGCATCAGGCCCGAGCCCATGCTTTGCGGCACATAGGCCGCTTCATGACCGGCTTCGAACAGTTTGAGGCCCAGTTCGGTGTCCTCGGTGATGCACCATTCGCTCCAGCCTTCCACCTCTTCCAGCGCCTCCTTGGCGACGATGGTCATGGTGCCGTGCTGGATGATGGCGTTGTGCTCGTTGCGCTCCACCATGCCGATATGGAAGAAGCCGCGATATTCCTCATAGGCCATGGCCTTGAAGCGGCTCTGGCCGGCATCGCGATAATCCTGAGGCCCTTGCACCAGTGCGATACCCGGCGAGGCGAAATAGGGAATGACGCGTCTCAGCCAAAAGGGTTGAACCTGATAGTCGCTGTCGATCACCGCGATGTAGCGGGCATCCGGGTCGGTCAGCGCCAGGGCGCGATTCAGCGCGCCGCCCTTGAAGCCCTTGATGCCGTCGAAATGGAAGAAGCGGAAGCGCGATCCCAGTTTGCGGCAGTGCGCTTCCACCGGCCGCCAGGTTTCCGGGTCGGGCGTGTTGTTGTCCAGGATGATGACTTCGTAATTGTCATAGTCCAGCCGCGCCAGGGCATTCAGCGTCTCGATCACCATCTGCGGCGGCTCATTGTACGTCGGCACATGGATGGAGACGCGTGGGCTCACTTCCGGAATGCCGACTTTCACCACACGCCGTTCCACCCGCCACAGGCTGGCCGCCATCTCGATGCCTTCGGTGAGAATCACCGCGCAGGCGAGCAGCACCAAAGGCGACATGGCGATCAGGGCGACGACATCGGTGGGATCGACATATTCCAGCGCCGTGGCGTCGATCAGCGCGAGCAGGCCGGTTGAGACCAGTACGATCATGCCGCCCATCACCAGATAACCAGTCTGGCGCACGCGCGGCATGCGCCCCAGCACCAGAAGCCCCAGCAGCAGGCTCAATATCGCGGCCATCAGCGCGTAGCCGCGCCATTCCGGGAAGGTCCGGATCAGGCCGGTGAAGGCGAATTTGG
>Ga0310811_10004652_pt1 | contig 17281 bp, 16 predicted proteins | sample YCmetagenome_FD_207642 | JGI IMG/M metagenome (GOLD analysis project Ga0310811, IMG submission 207642) | Soil microbial communities from experimental microcosm in Duke University, North Carolina, United States - YC | ecosystem: Engineered > Artificial ecosystem > Soil microcosm > Unclassified ...
TTTAAGGAGCCAAAGTTGAAACGGGTGATGGAACCCCTGTGCCAAAATGATGTCGGGATTCAACTTGGCAATTTGCCTATGAAACCCGAACGGAAATTTTAAAGACCAGCCGTCGATTCCGGTAAAATGGTATTTTACATGGTTCGATTCGGAGTGCCCACCGTATCGGGTATGATAAAATACGTGAACGTCAAACTGCTTGGCCAGCTCGTCGAATATACCTGTATAAAAATCGATTCGGTTCAACCACGCCTGCGGGTCACCAAAATTGCTTTGGACATATTGAACTGAAACAATGCGCACTTATATCTTGTTAGCTGTTCTTCACAAAGAAACACCTTTGGTACAAAAACCGGAAATGCCGAACACCTTGATGATGATTAATCGTAAATTGGTTCCTCAATGAAAAAAGTTCTATTGTTTAATCCCCGCGCTGGCGACCCAATCCACATCATCCCTAACGCAATATTAGCGATAGCGGCATCTATCGAAGGTGTCGCGGAATATGCCATTGTTGATGGGAACCGCGAGCGCGACCCGCTCACAAAAATTCTGAATTATTTGTCATCTGGGGATTTTGGTTTTTTTGCGTCGACCGTGATGCCTGGACCGCAACTTCGACAGGCCATCCCTTTCACGAAATTGATCAAACAGGAATTCCCTACTATAAAGATAATTTGGGGCGGCTATTTCGCATCAAATCATCACAACACCGTGATCAAGTCGGGCTATGTGGATGTAGTAGTCAACGGTCCTGGCGATAGATCTTTTCCTGAAACATTGCGTGCGTTGACCAACGATGAGCCGTTGGACAAGATTGAGAATCTCGTGTTCCTGCGAGAAGGCAAAATAGTGAAGACCAAAAAGGCGGGACTTTACGAGCAAGATGAGTTGCCTTCGCTGCCTTACGACAAGCTGAATTCATTTTATCCAATGGACCAGTTTCTTGGAAAGACTTTTCTGGGAACGAGAACCATTGCCTATCACTCAAGCATTGGATGTCCATTTACATGTTCGTTTTGTGGTGTAGTGCCTATTTTCGAGGCACGGTGGAAGGGCAAGTCGGCAGAGCGGATTTACAGCGACATTAAGTATTTGAAGAATGAATTTGGCGGCAACGCATTTCAATTTCACGACAACAATTTTTTTGTCTCAGAAAAAAGAGCGGTCGAGTTTGCTCACCTGATCGCGCCCGAAAAAATGAAGTGGTGGGCCGAAGGCAGAATAGACACCATGGATCAATTTTCCGATGAGTCGTTGCAGTCGGTTGCCGATTCAGGCTGCGCGATGATTTTTTTTGGAGCAGAGAGCGGAAATAACCAACTGCTCACACAAATGGATAAAGGAGGAAAACAAACCGGCGAAAAAATAAAATCTTTTGCCGCACGGATAAAAAAATTTGGAATCATTCCGGAGTACTCGTTTGTTCTCGGACTACCAGCGCCCACGGAAGAACGGGTGTGGCAACAGATTTATGATGAAGTCTCGTTCATCAAGGAAATAAAAGCAATAAACCCAAAGACGGAGATTGTCATTTACATTTACACACCCGTGCCAACCGATGGATCGGATCTTTTGACGGAATCTGCACAACATGGATTTTCGTTTCCGAAAACACTGGAAGAATGGAGCGAAGAAAAGTGGTTGAACTTTGATTTGCATCGCGAGTTTCTTACCCCTTGGCTTAAGCCCGAAATGATTCGTTACATCCACGATTTTGAAACAGTAATTCACGCACAGTATCCAACGGTAAGCGACTACAAACTCTCTTCCCTGCAACGCAGTGCAATGAAATGGATTTCGTCTGCACGATACAAATCAAATTTTTTCAGCTATCCATATGAGTTGAAAGCATTGATGAAGTACTGGCTGCGTTATCGTCAACCTGAAATCCAAGGCATGTAACCATGTTCTCCCGAAAAATAAAGCAGCTGAACCCATTGGAAGGGTACGACCTTTGGGCCCAAACCTATGCTACGGAAGACAATCCGATAAAGAGATATTCCGACGAATTGATCACGAACTGGCTCGGAGATGTGAGGGGAAAATCTGTGCTTGATGTGGGATGCGGCACGGGTAGATTCTGCTCATTCGCTCAGGAGAATGGAGCCGCGAAAATCGTCGGAACAGATTTGTCGCCTCAAATGATAAAAAAAGCAAAGGAAAATTGTGGAGACGCGGAATTAAGGGTGGCGGATCTCTCGAAAGAAAGAATAGAAGGTCAATTCGAGGTAGTGATATGCGCCCTGGTGCTCGGTCATATTTGGGAATTGGATTTTGTCTTGGGCAATTTGGTAAACAATCTCGCCCCCGATGGCCTTCTGCTCATTACCGATTTTCACATGGCTCAAACATTGAAGGGCGCTAAACGAACTTTTGAGGATAAAAAGTCGAAGCAGGTGGTGGAGATTAAACATCACCTTCATTCGTTCGAAACATATTATCGAATCCTTTCCCAAGCCAACGCCGTTGTCGATGAGGTCGTCGAGCGAAAGTGGCAGGGCGAACCGGTTGTGTTTGGAATGAAAATTCGAAAACGCAGCGAGTGAATTTCCTTCTCAAAAATATCTCCTGGAAGAACGAACAAGGCCAAATAACAGCCGACGTTCGCGTCAAGAATGGAATCGTCGCAGAAATCGGAAATGATCTGACCCTGCAGAAAAAAGAGATCTACTACGCTTGCGAAAGTCATTTTCTTTATCCTGGATTGATCAATTCGCACGATCATTTGGAAATGAACCTCTATCCCCTCGTAGGTAATCCGCCCTATCAAAACTATACGGAATGGGCGAAAGATATTTATAAACCGAGGGAATCCCCGGTAAAGGAAATTGAACGGGTTGACATCGAGGATCGATTGCTCTGGGGCGGAATCAAGAACCTGATTTCGGGAGTTACCACAGTGATCCACCACAATCCATGGCATAGAGCGCTATCTAAAAAGAAATTTCCCGTTCGAGTGGTGGAAACAGCGTGGGCGCATTCGCTGGCTTATGAAAAAAACGTAGAGAAAAAATTTCCGAAAACAAAATCACCGTTCGCGATTCATGCCGCCGAAGGAGTGGATACCCTTGCGCAAGAAGAGATTTCCAAACTACATGACCTTGGACTACTGAAACAAAACACAGTTTTGATCCACGCGGTCGGCCTGAACGAGGGAAATGTGAAACTGATAAGAGAATCAAAAGCAGCAATCGTTTGGTGTCCGTCTTCAAACTTGTTCATGTTTGGAAAAACGCTGCCACTCAATGAAATCATTGGCAAAATAAAGGTGGCATTGGGCAGCGACGCAACGATGACCGGCCCCGCTACTTTCCTTGACGAAATCCGCGTGGCATGGCGTTCTGGATATGTAACGGCAAAGGAAATTTGCGCAATGGTGACTTCTATTCCGGCAGAAATTTTTCAACTGGAAATCCCATCGATACAAGTTGGCAAGCCGGCAGACTTTTGGATAGCTCCTGCGAAAGACGAAGCTTATTTAGACAACCTTATTAAAATCGAATCCTCGGAAATATCAGGGGTGTTTGTAAATGGAGAGATTCGCTACGGGAATTTGGACGTGGCTAAAAGCCTTGAAGCAAAAGGATTTGGCATTGACGTGCAGGGGCAAGGAAAATGGTGCGCGTATGACATTCGCAAGTTGAAAAAAAGAATAGAAGCAAAATCGAAGGGAGTGTGTGGCGAAAATTCGCTTTGGAAAAAAATTTCCTGATTTATATGTAGAGCGAACAAACACACCGCTGGCAAGTCGGATCACGGTTTACGTCCAATTGCTTCCTAAAAGCAATCGCCCTTTCTGAATTAACAATGTTCGAAAAGGCGTCATCATGAATGTTTCCGTAAGGTTTATGGAAAAAACAAGGCAGGACATCACCACTGGATTCAATCACGGCCGACACCCAGGGGGCGTTGCATTTTCTTGCTGGAAAGGTTTCCACCCCAAGCAGGGCACGATAATGCTGGACTAAAGAACCCATTTTTGAAGGGGATTCGGCGATGAATTTTTGCCGGTATTCATTTTTCAGGTCAGCGAACGACTGCTTTAAGATTTGGTCAAATTCATCTGTTTCCGATTTGGTGAGAGCGATCTCATTTTTTTGCTCGTTGTTCAGGTCATTGTGATTGAACGCTGTTGATGAAACATCGGCAGCTAAAAATGAAATTTGGTCAAGGCCGATTTCTTTAGCCGCCCTGACGATGGTAAAAAAATCCCTAAAATTCCTTTTTTGCAGTACGCATCTGCCAGTTACTCTAAAAGAAGGTTTCTTTTTCTTGATTTCGCTCACGCCCTCTGAAAGCTTTTCGAATGCCTGGGGTATGTTTCGGATGGAGTTATGCTGTTCGCGGCCGCCATCCATAGAAACAATGAGATCATCGCAGTGATCAATCACTTGCTGTGCGTGCACGTTCACCGTAAGTCCCGTCGATAACAGACTTATTTTTACCCCAATCGATTTGAGTTGCGCGCAAAGTTTCCACAAGTTCGAATGCATCAATGCCTCACCCCCCGATAACGCGACCTGCCGGACGCCCAATTCCCTGAACGCAGAAATATGCTTCGCTAATTCCTCGTCTGTGATTTCTTGCTTATGGCTGTTAGCTTTCCAGATGTCGCACATCACGCACCGGCAGTTGCATCGGCTGTGTGGCATGAGCACGAGCACGGGCATTTCGTATAATCGATGAGTAAATTTGGACGCAAACCGTTGCAACATTCGGTCAAGTTATTGATAAGTTTGAAACTCGGTGATAGTTTTTTGACGAGTTCTTTCATCCTCAAATGATTTAGTTATTTTTGGCTTCCATAAAAAAAGAAAGTTTCGCATGTCACTCTCCAACCGAATCAATGCCATCGAAGAATCAGCAACACTCGCGATGGCGGCAAAAGCGCGCGAGTTCAAAAACCGTGGTATAGATGTAATCAATCTTAGCCTTGGCGAACCCGACTTCAAGACGCCTCAACACATCTGTGATGCGGCAAAAGTGGCGATTGATGAAGGCAAATACTTCTCCTACCCTCCAGTGGCCGGCTATCAAGATCTACGCGAAGCCATTGCGGCGAAATATCAAAAGGAAAATAAAGTGCCCTACAAGGCGGAGAACATCGTGGTGAGTAATGGGGCGAAGCAGTCAATCGCGAACGTGATGCTGGCACTTCTTAACCCTGGAGATGAAGTAATTGTTTTTTCACCGTTTTGGGTGAGCTATGACGCGCTCGTTCGGTTGACGGAAGCAAAACCGGTGTTAGTGAAAGGCACCATTGAAAACGATTTTAAGGTCACTGCGGCTCAAGTTGAAAAAGCGGTCACCCCCAAGACCAAGGCGATCATATTTTCATCACCTTGCAATCCCACGGGCTCTGTTTTTTCGAAGAAAGAGCTGGAAGATATTTCCAAAGTCGTACTGAAGTATCCGAACTTGCTGGTGATCGCCGACGAAATTTACGAGCACATCAACTTCACCGGAGACCAAACAAGCATGGCTTCCCTACCTGGCATGTTTGACCGGACCATTACCGTCAACGGGTTTGCAAAAGGCTTTGCTATGACCGGCTGGCGGGTAGGCTACATTGCGGCACCAAAATGGGTCGCCGATGGAAGTAACAAAGTGCAAGGACAAATCACTTCTGCCAACTGTTCCATCTCTCAACGCGGAGCGCTGGCAGCGATTACCGGCGACCTGTCACCCACCAAAAAGATGGTGGAAGAATATGGAAAAAGGAGAGAAATTGTTTCCCAACTGTTGAAGAAGATTCCAGGAGTAAAAGCAAACTATCCACAAGGAGCGTTCTATTTTTTTCCGGACATCAGCTTTTATTTCGGAAAATCCGACGGAGATAAGAAGATCAACAACAGCGATGACTTCTGTTTGTGGATGCTTGAAAAAGGCCGCGTGTCTCTCGTACCTGGAGGAGCGTTTGGAGATGAAAACTGTGTGAGGCTTTCCTATGCAGCATCTGAAAAAGATTTGAGAGAGGCGATGAAGCGAATGAAAGAAGCTTTGGCCACCCTTAAATAATCGATTGAGAATCTTTAAAATGACGGCACGACAAATATCTGATTCTTTCAACAAGCTTCGCGTACTCATCATAGGCGACGTGATGCTCGATAGTTACATCTGGGGCGTCGTGGAACGGATTTCTCCCGAAGCCCCCGTGCCTGTAATTAATGTCAAGAAAAAAGATTTTCGTTTGGGCGGTGCGGCAAACGTGGCATTGAACGTACGCTCTTTGGGGGCGCAACCCGTTTTGTGCGCGCTGATTGGAAATGACGACGAAGGACAGAAACTGTTGCAGCGTCTTGACGACCAGAGCATGACCAAAGAGGGCATCGTGGTAAGCAAGGAACGTCCCACGACAGTCAAGACACGGGTCATCGCAAGCCATCAGCACGTTGTTCGCGTGGACGAAGAATCAGATAAAGAGGCTACAGAAAACGAAGAAAAATCATTGCTGGAGCGGATTGAAAAGCTATTGCCTCAATGTCACGTGGTAATTTTTGAAGATTACGACAAAGGTGTATTGAACACGAGAATAATTTCAAAGACGGTTGAACTGGCGAAGCAAAAAAATATCCCGACCGTCGTTGATCCTAAAAAAAGAAATTTCCTTTCCTATCAAAATGTGACGCTGTTCAAACCCAATTTAAAGGAACTCAGAGAAGGATTGAAAATAGAAGTTACCTCGGGCAACCAAGAACAAGTGCAACAAGCAACACAGCTGCTGAAACAGAAATTGAATGCCACCGGAATAATGGTGACGCTTTCAGAACATGGCGTTTATATCGACTATCAAGACCAAAAAGTAAAACTTGCCGCCCACGAGCGCGAAATTGCGGACGTGTCGGGTGCGGGCGACACCGTAGTAAGCGTAGCTGCACTTTGCACCGCGTTAAAACTCGATGCAAAGGTGATCGCGCAGCTCAGCAATTTGGCTGGCGGCTTGGTATGTCAGCATGTGGGCGTGGTGCCCATCGATAAGCGCGAGTTGTTTGAAGAGGCCGTAAAGGTTTTGGTAGAATAATTTATTCCTTGAACTGTTTTTCGAGCGGTTCTTCCCGTTCCAGATCTTGAATGATCTTTTTGTCCAGCGGCGTGGCCTTGATTACATTGTAGTTGTCCCAGAATTTTTCGTTGTAGCGCTGATCCTGATACTGCAATCCATAACCTTTCATTTTCTTCGCCAGACTGACCCGCTCTTTTGAGTTTGGATATATGCGATTGATCAGAAGCTCCCTTTGCAATTCCGCTTCAAATTTCAAATCACCGGTTTCTTTGTCGTACCAATTCACCTGCGACGTCACCGTGAGATAATTCAAATAAAGTTTGCTATCTACAAATTTGAAATCGATTACCCGTTTTATCTTGGCAAACTTGCTTTCAAGGTCACGCACTTTTTCGAGATCCTCCTGGTGCTTGTTCGTGTATTCCAAGTGGATGATCCCGTAGGTTTCTTTGTCAATGTACACCCGCAACAGAAAATCATGAGCATACTCCACGACGAACACTTCCCGATCGTTGTAGTAGGTATCATGTTCAAACTTCACACGCTTGAAAAAAGCATCGTCATCCGGAAATTGCCGGTAGCGCACATTATTGTTCAGAAGTAAATCTTCCAGCAAATTATCTTTGTCGAAAAAAGCAGTGAATTTGCTGCTATACCCCAGACTTCTCCTCACTTCTTGAAGAGAGACGCGCTCGCGCAGCTTAAACTTATTGCGAGGCTCCACATAATTGTCATCATAGATTTTGATGGCAGCTTCAAGCAACGAGATGTAGGTGCCACCTAGGTTTTTGAGATCGCGGTAAAAGCCTTCCATCAGGAACGGCTCCATCGGATAGTTTTGGTCAATGCGTGTGATCGCCAGCTTCAGTATTTCACCCGCACGGAGCGAATCCGTCACCACTACTTCCTTTAACATAACGGCGGCGGCGGCCATTTGAATGGTTATCGCTTCTGTGGTGGACAGTGACCAGACGGGAGTCTCGAACGTTTTATAGCCAATCATGCTTACCGCAAAAATGTCATTCCGCATGTCGGCGGGGATGTGAAAATCAAATTCACCTTGGGCATTGGAAACCACGCCAATCGTCTTGCCGCTAATAAAAACAGATGCAAATGGCAACGCCTCTTTCGTCTCACCATCCACGATTTTGCCGGTAATGGTGATTTGCTGCGCGAAGGAAAATCCAGATAAAGCCACCATCAGACAGAGCAGACATCTCCTCATCGGTGCCGAAAGTTACGATTTTATGAAGATACCTAGTGTGCTTCAACTGCGGTAATGGCAACTCGTAGCGGTAATCAATGGGTTAGTCGCTAGTGAATACGATTGATTAACTTTATCGGAGAATTTTTGTCCGTGAAATTGCTCGATAAAATACCGCGAATCTGGAAGATGGCCTATGGGCTCATTTGCATGTGGTACTTTGTCAATTTTACGGCCAGTGCATTAGTCGAATGGAACTTTGTCAACCCCGCGTATTACGTTCTCTGGAATGCTCTCTTTCTGTTCGAGGCACTTTGCCTTTTTATTGTACTCATCTTCCTATGGTCGCATTGGCTCTCCAATTTTAGACCAGTGATTCAAGTCGTCGGGCACATGATAGGCATCTTCCTGTTTTTCATGACCATGGGTACCCTTTCCTATTTTTTCACCGACTACATGGATGGCTTGGTGTATTTCGACCACTGGAAAGAATACATGCTGGAACTGCTGAGCTGGGAAGCGTTGCGATTTCACGACCAATACATCATTACAGTAGGTGTGTATTATGTAATCAGGTATTTCCAGGGGCTCCAACGTCAGGAACAAGAGAAGAGCCAACTGGCCATTCGCAATCGCGAGATGCAAATTTCCCTGCTCAAGTCACAGATTAACCCTCATTTCCTTTTCAACACACTGAACTCGATCAGCACACTGGTGCACAGCAGCAAAGAGGAAGCGCGCAAGTTGATCACACAGCTGTCAGATGTATTTCGGTACGCACTAGACACGCATCGCGAGAACATGGTAAAACTGTCGAAGGAAATAGAGTTTATTGAAAACTATGTTCGTATCCAGCAGGTGAGGTTTGGCGACCGACTGAAATTTGAGCGCGACATCGATGCCACGTGCCTGAACACAAAGGTGCCCCCCATGATTTTGCAGCCACTCGTAGAAAACTCAGTGAAATACGGCATCGGGCCCAAACAAGAAGGGGGAACGATTTTTCTGACGGTGCGTAGGTCAGGCAGTATAATCTTTTTTGAAGTGAAAGACGACGGCCTCGGATCGAAAGCCAAAAAGGTGATGGATGGTAGCTCTAGCGGCATCGGCATGGCCAACACTGACCTGCGACTCAAGAGTTATTTCGGGCCGGAATCACGATTGCGCGTACGGGCTAGCGAGAAAGGTTACTCCGTCAATTTTTATATCGAAGACAAAGAATATCAAATCAAAAACCAGCAAGTCAAACTCGAACACGAAACAGAAAAACTAGTATATGAACAATAACAAAACAACCTGCCTCATTGTTGACGATGAAAAACTCGCCCGCGAACTGTTGACCGAATACCTCGAGACTTTTCCTGATATCGAATTGGTAGGAGAAGCTTCAAACGGTACCGATGCAGTGGCATTGATCGACAAAATGAAACCGGACCTCCTCTTCCTCGATGTGCAAATGCCGGGCATGACGGGCTTCGACGTGCTCGATGACATCAACCATGAACCTTACGTGATTTTTGTGACAGCGTATGACCAGTACGCAATCCAGGCCTTTGAAAAAAATGCCGTTGACTATTTGCTCAAGCCGCTTGACCAAGAACGCTTTCGCCAGGCTGTAGATCGAGCGATGAAGCGCAAAAAGACGGAGACAGGAGATATCGAAAACTTGCTCGGCAGCATGCGACCAAACCACACTCAAGGCGTTTACGAGTCGCACATTTTTGTTCAAAAGTCAGAGAAACTCTTCAGCCTGCCAATTGATGAAATTCTCCACCTGGAAGCTTCCGGCGATTATACGATCATCACCACCAAGAGCGACCAATTTGTCAGCTCCTCAGGTATCGGAAAACTGGAGGAAATAATGAATCCAGACAAGTTCATCCGGGTCCACCGGTCTACGATTGTAAACATCAACTACCTGAAAGAGATCGAGCGTCACTTTAATGGTGGAATGGTCGTGAAAATGCAAAGTGGAAAGAGCTTCCCGGTAAGCCGCACATACGCGAAACAAATCCGGAAAAAAGTGGTCTAACGACAAGAAACACCCTCGACATACTTGTCGATCACCTGAAGTGATTCAGCAATTTCACTTCCGGCAAATCCGGCGATGTCGCTATAGTGAACTTGCCTTTTATATTCTTCTAGAAAACCATTTGAAAGTGGCACATAAGACCAGTGCCACTTTTCTTCTTCATAGCCTGTCCGTCCGTTTATTTTTGAAGTATAGGGCTGGCAAAATCCGTATTCGGGGGCGTGAACGGTCAGCCATTCGTAAACTTTTTTCCCATCGCCTTTTTCAAAGTAGCTGTTGCTAAGCGAGTTTAAATCCATGTCCGTGCCCCAATGATGACGCGAGGTGCTCGGCATAGAACTGTAAAGCAAAATCATCTTCGCACGTTCATTTTTGTCGGTGATCGTGGTCAAATCTTTTCCCTCCACTTTTACCTTTCCGTTCCATTTGTTTTCCCAAATCTGTTTTTGAGAGTCAAAATTTCGCGTGGCAGAAATGATAATTAAACGGACGCCGTCTTTTTTAGCGGCCCGCTGCATTTTCTGAAAAGATTCAAAAGTCTCTTTTCGTAAATGACGATGCAGGGCACTTCCGCTGGCGAACTCGGCAGTCAATCGAACAAATCGAGGGTCGGCGGCAGGGTCGAATTTGCCCAGCAGATAATTTTTGTCGACGGGGTTTTGATCAAAAGAAAAAGTCAGGAATAGAAAAACACAGATCCATTTCATGTCCTGACTTTTTTAAAAAATTTAAACACCAAGAATCAATCTTCCGGGATCTTCAAGTAATTCTTTCACTCGAACGAGGAAGCTGACCGATTCACGTCCATCAATAATGCGGTGATCATACGACAGCGCCAGGTACATGATTGGACGGACAACCACTTCCCCGTTTTTTACCACAGGGCGTTCTACGATGTTGTGCATTCCTAAAATCGCCGATTGCGGCGGGTTGATGATCGGCGTGGAGAGCATTGATCCAAAGACGCCGCCATTGGTTATCGAGAATGTTCCTCCCGTCATTTCCTCAATAGAAAGCTTTCCGTCACGCCCTTTTGTCGCCAGGCGAACAACTTCACTTTCAATTTGTGACATCGTCAACAATTCGGCGTTGCGAATCACAGGCACCACTAAACCACGCGGAGTTGATACCGCGATCGAAATATCACAATAATCGTGGTAGATGATTTCATCCTTATCGATCGAGCCATTTACGGCAGGAAAATCTTTCAAGGCCATACAAATCGCCTTCGTGAAGAAGGACATAAAGCCAAGGCCCACGCCATATTTTTCTTTAAACTGATCTTTATACTTGCTGCGCAAATCCATGACCGGTTTCATGTCCACCTCATTGAAAGTGGTGAGCATCGCCGTTTCATTTTTCACAGCAACCAAACGGCGCGCGATGGTCTTACGCAAGGAAGTCATTTTTTCTCTACGCTCCGTACGTTGGCCACCGGAAGCTATTACAGGCGGCGCCAGTGTGGGCGCAGGTTTCGATTCTTTTGCAGGAGAGGAAACCTGGGCTTTTACAGCATCTTCTTTTGTTATTCTGCCGCCAACACCCGAACCGGAAACTTGCGATGTGGCAATTCCTTTCTCGTCGAGGATTTTTGCAGCAGCAGGGGAAGGGGTGCCGGCCGCGTAGGAAGTAGTTGACGCGGGTGTTGAAGTAGGCGCCGCTTGTGCTGTGGGTGCGGGGGCCGTTGCTGGTGCCCCACCTTCAGTAACTTCTATCTTGCAAATCAACCCACCGATAGGCAATGTTGTTTTCTCTTTAGCAACTATTCGTAATATCCCATTGGCTTCAGCAGGCAATTCAAAAGTGGCTTTGTCTGACTCTACTTCTGCAATCACCTCATCAAGTTTTACAAAGTCACCGTCCTTTTTCAACCAAGTTGAAATGGTTACTTCTGTGATCGATTCGCCCACAGCGGGCACTTTCATTTCTTTGATCGCTCCTGTTTGCATAGGTTTTGAAACTTGGGGTTGCGGAGTAGATGTGGTCGTTGTTTTAGGTTGAGCAGAGGATGAAGGCGAAGCGGCAGGTGCGACTCCGTTATCGGAAATTTCGCAAATGACAGTCCCTATGGGAACTACTTCACCTTTTTGTTTCGAAATTTTTAAAATGCCTGCTTGAGGCGCGGTGAGCTCGAAAGTGGCCTTTTCAGATTCCAGTTCGGCAATCACCTCATCCATCTTCACAGCATCGCCGTCTTTCTTTAGCCAGTTGGCGATGGTGACTTCGGAAATCGACTCACCTACCGTTGGCACTTTCACTTGTTGTGACATAATTTTTTTGGTTGAAGATTTTAAATGACTTCTCTTACCTCGGCAAAACCGCCTCGCTCAAGAATGGGACACGTTTTTATCATTTCAGTAGCTTGTCGAAGGTCATTCGATTTCAATAGAAGATAACCTCCCACGATTTCCTTGCCGACTTTATAAATATCCTCACGCACCTTGCCGTTGGTGTCGATAACATTTCCCTTTAATGTTAATGCTCGTCCACCGGAAAGATTTCCCGTTTTCGCGATGGATTCCATCCAGCTTTTCACTTTCGATTGATGTTGGACGTTGTCTTCCGCCGAGTGGACATCCATTCGTCCGTCAGGTTCCCGAAAAATAACCATGAAGTCTTTCATGCAATTTAATCGAGGGCTTGATTGACGATCTTTTCTTGCTCGGCCTTGTGAACTTTTGAATAGCCGGTAGCTGGAGATGCACTTGCTTTACGGGAAATCACGTCCAAGCCTTGCATATTCCGCAGCACGAATGACCAATAACCCATGTTCGAAGGTTCCTCTTGAACCCAAGTAACTTTAGCGCCCTTGTATTTTTTAAGAATCGCGTTCACCTGTTTTTCAGGCCAAGGGTGCAATTGCTCGACCCGAACAATGGCGACCTCCTTTGTTTTCTTTTTCTGCTGCCCCTCCAATAAGTCGTAATAAACTTTTCCCGTGCAAAGCACCACACGTTTCACATTCTTGGCATCCACATTCGGATCGTCGATCACCTCCTGGAAAGATCCTTTCGTGAAATCTTTCAATGGAGATACTACGGCGGGGTGACGCAATAAGGATTTTGGAGAAAACACGATACATGGCTTTCTAAAATCCCAAGTCACTTGCCGGCGCATCAGGTGGAAAATGTTGGCGGGAGTAGTAGGGTTGCTTACCACCATGTTATACTCCGCACATAGCTGAAGGAATCTCTCAGGACGCGCATTTGAATGTTCAGGGCCTTGGCCTTCATACCCGTGAGGAAGCAACAACACAATACCGTTCATGCGCTGCCACTTCGACTCGGCGCTCGAGATGAACTGGTCGATCATCACCTGGGCACCATTGGCGAAATCCCCAAACTGAGCTTCCCAAATTACCAACGCGTGAGGCGACGACATCGCATAACCATATTCAAAGCCGAGAACTCCAAACTCAGAGAGCAGCGAGTTGTATATGTTAAACTTCTGTTGTCCCTTCTCGATGTTGTCGATGCAGCAATAAGGTTCGTTGGTGTTGGCATCAAAGAAGTAGGCGTGCCGATGACTAAACGTTCCTCTCTTTACATCTTGCCCCGACATGCGCACGGGGACTCCTTCCGAAAGAAGGGATCCGTAGGCCAGAAGCTCAGCTTCCGCCCAACCTAAAACTTTGTCATCAAAGAAGGCGGCCTTGCGATCCTTGAGTAGTTTCTCGATTTGCTTCAAAGGCTTGAACCCTTCAGGAATTGTGATCAATGCTTTTGCGACCTTATCAACCGATGCTTGCTTCACTCCGGTTTCGGGAGACGCATCAAAATCTTCGGGTTTTGACTTGCGAAGCTTTCCCCACTCTTCTTCGATCTTTTGGGCCTTGTATGCCAGGGGCTTTTGTTTCACTTCATTCAACCGATCTTGCAGTTGATTACGGAAACTTTTATCCATCTCATCTGCCAGGGTTGCATCAACGTCACCGCGTTCAATCAACTTTTTCACATACACTTCACGTGGATTGGGATGCTTCGCGATGAGATTATAAAGCTTGGGTTGTGTGAATTTTGGTTCGTCGCTTTCATTGTGTCCGTGCCTACGGTAGCACAACATGTCAATGAAAATATCCTTTCCAAATTTTTGCCGATACTCAACGGCCAAATTTGAACAGAACGTTACCGCTTCGGCGTCATCGCCGTTGACGTGCAAGATCGGAGCATCAACAATTTTTGAAAGATCCGTACAATAAATACTTGTGCGGGCATCATCATAATCCGTTGTGAAGCCCACTTGATTGTTGATCACAAAATGAATTGTTCCTCCGGTGGTATAACCCGGCAGACCGGACATTTGAATGACTTCGTATCCAATGCCCTGACCGGCAATAGCGGCGTCCCCGTGAATAAGTATCGCCATCGCAATGTTGGCGCCTTTGTATTCATCATCGATCTGTCCGCGCGTGTAACCAACCACCACTGGATTTACCGCTTCCAGGTGAGAAGGATTAGGCGCAAGTTTTACATAAATTTTATTGCCTGACGGCGTCGCAATGTGGCTAGAGTAACCGAGGTGATATTTCACGTCACCATCGCCCATGGTGAGATCCGGATTTACGTTACCTTCAAACTCGCTGAAGATTTGTTCGTATACCTTCCCCAAAATGTTGGTCAGTACGTTCAAACGCCCACGGTGGGCCATCCCAATCACTGCTTCTTTCACGCCAAGCTCCGCCGACTTATCAATGATGGTTTGTAGTGCGGGAATGGTATTTTCACCCCCTTCCAATGAAAACCTCTTTTGCCCAAGGAACTTGGTATGCAAGAAGTTTTCAAACACCACGGCCTCGTTCAATTTGCTCAGGATATTTTTTTTCTGCTCGCGACTTGGGTTGAAACTGAAATACTCTTTCTCCACTTTCTGATTGAACCATGCGCGCACAGCGTCATTTCGAATGAAGTTGTATTCAAACCCGATCGTTCCGAGATAAAGTAGCTTCAGTCGCTCGATGATTTTTCGAAGCGATGATTTTGGCATATCAATCTGAGAAGCAATGTCAAACTCGGTGTCAAGGTCAGCATCGGTTAGGCCGAAGGTGGTGTGATCCAAATTGACGCCGTGGTCCCTCCTCCCGCGAATGGGATTGGTATAGGCCTTGAGATGACCAAAAGAGCGATAGGCGAAGATGAGGTCGCGTACCTGGGTTTCTTTGATGTTGCCGCTTACTGCTGTGTGGCCATTTTCACCAAAGCGTTGCGAGGAGAAATCATATCCCTCAAAAAACTTTTGCCAGGTGGGGTCTACGCCGGTAGGGTCTTGTTTGTAGTTCTTGTAAAGCTGATCGATATAACCTACGTCAGCATTGGAGATGTAGGAATATTTGTCCATGATTGTTGCGGTATGAACCAAAGCTAGATAACATTCCAAAATTATTAAAACCTAATAATCGTGTAAACAAATATAACGTTTAGGCATCCGTCCACTGATTTAATTGCAGTTTTTGGCTCTCAAAGTTTGTATTTGGCATTAACTATGTGAATACGAGTTGCTCGGTTGAAAAAAAGACTTACTTTTGCACTCCTTTTAAAAACGGACGAGATCCAAAATTAAAACACAATGGTAAAAATCAGATTGGCCCGCAGAGGCCGCAAAAAACTCGCATTGTTTGATGTTGTAGTGGCAGACGCGAGATCGCCACGTGATGGCAAGTTCATCGAGAAGATTGGCACTTACAATCCTCAAACCGTTCCGGCCTCTATTGAACTGCAAGACGAGCGCGCATTTCATTGGCTCATGAACGGAGCACAGCCTTCAGATACCATCCGCGCCGTTCTTTCTTATCGCGGAATTATGTTTAAGAAGCATTTGCAAATTGGCGTCAACAAAGGGGCATTGACTCAGGAGCAAGCCGATGCAAAATTGGCCGATTGGGTGAAGGCGAAGGAAGCAAAAATCCAAGCCAAGATCGATAGCGTTTCCAAATCTAAGGCAGACACCGCCAAGGCGCGCAAAGAAGCAGAAAGCAAAGTACGTGAAGCACGTGCCGAAGCCATTCGCAAGAAGGCAGAAGCGGCCGCTGCAGCACCGGCAACCGAGGAAGCTCCCGCAGCTGAACCTCAGGCATAATACTTCAGAATCCAAATCAGAATGCCAGTACTTTGTGCTGGCATTTTTGTTTGCCCATGAAAATAGAAGATTGCTTTAAAATCGGATACATCTCCAAAACCCACGGATTGAAGGGTGAAGTAACGGCTGTCTTTGAAAGTGAACTAGCATTGGACGACGTACAATCTCTCTTCCTAGAATTCAACGGAGGCCTCGTTCCGTATTTTATCGAGAAAATATCAGGTAAGGACAATAAACCTTTTCTAAAATTTGAAACCGTAGATGATCAGGCAATGGCCGCCAACCTAAAAGGCTGCCACATCTACCTCCCGAAGTCGTTTCGGCCAAAATTGAAACGTGGGCAGTTCTACGACGACGAGGTGATCGGTTTTTCGGTGGAGGATGAAACCGCCGGCGCCCTGGGCGATGTCATTGAGGTGCAGGGCTCGGGTGTGAACCGATTGTTGACGATTGAACGCAATGGAAAAGAAATCTTGGTGCCCGTCAATTCGCCCTTTATCAAAAGCATAAATAAAACGGAAAAGCGAATTAAGCTCAATTTGCCCGGGGGGTACTTAGAGTTTTAGGGATTTTTCACTTTTCGCAAAAAATATTGCGCGTATCAACTATCTCCAGTTTTTCTAAAAACAGCGCACAGCGGCACCTCTACCTTCGCACCGCTTTAATCTTAGGTTATGAAAAAGTTGGTCAGGAATCTGATTATCGGAGAGGGCGTCTATATCCAATCACGAACCGAATTTCGGCAGGTCATGTTGTCGGGCCAGTACGCCCTCATTGCATTGCTGGTCATTGCCTATTACCTGGTGATGGAATTCTCCTTCGGTTACTTTGAATCACAGCTCGTTTTTTGCACGGCATTTGGCTTGATTTTTTACTCCCTGATTCTTCACCGTCAAGGGAAGCACTGTCTGGCGAATTATTTTTTCTTCCCTACGCTGAACGTCTTGCTTTACCTCGTCGTTTCCAG
>Ga0310811_10004653_pt1 | contig 17280 bp, 18 predicted proteins | sample YCmetagenome_FD_207642 | JGI IMG/M metagenome (GOLD analysis project Ga0310811, IMG submission 207642) | Soil microbial communities from experimental microcosm in Duke University, North Carolina, United States - YC | ecosystem: Engineered > Artificial ecosystem > Soil microcosm > Unclassified ...
GAGCGAGGAGCCTTTCGTCGAGGCGGCGCGGGCGCTGGGCGCTGGCACGCCGCGCATCATCTTCCGCTATATCCTGCCCAATTGCGCCTCGCCGCTGATCGTCAAGGCGAGCATGGACATGGGGGCGGCGATCCTGGCCGCAGCGGGTCTCGGCTTCATCGGCCTCGGCGCCAAGGCACCCTCGCCGGAATGGGGAACGATGCTCAGCGTGGCGCGCGGATACCTGCCGCAGTGGTGGTGGTATGCGGTGTTTCCCGGCCTCGCCATCTATCTGAGCGTCCTCGGCTTCAACCTCTTGGGCGATGGCCTCCGCGATATCTTTGATCCAAGGACCACCTCGCAGTGACCAGTTCACCCGCTCAGCCGACCGGCAATTTGGCGATCGAAGACCTGTCGGTCAATTTCAGGACGTTCGAGGGGACACTCAACGTCCTCGACGGCATTAGCCTGTCAATCGCGGGCGGCGAGACCGTCGGCGTGGTGGGGGAGACCGGCTGCGGCAAATCCGTGCTGGCCAAGAGCGTCCTCGGCCTGCTGCCCAAGCGGACGACGCGCTACGAGGCGGGCTCGGTTCTATGGCAGGGCGAGAATCTGCTGAAAGCGAAAGCGCGGCGCCTGCGTCAGGTGCGCGGCGCGCAGATCGGCATGGTCTTCCAGGACCCGATGACCTTCCTCGATCCCCTCTACACCGCCGGCAGTTATCTGCTCGAGGCGATAAAGCACCGTGACGAGGTCCGCGGGCGAACCTCGGCGCGGCATGACCGGCGCGCGGAAGCAGTCGCGCTGCTCGGGCGCCTCGGCCTGTCCGAACCCGAGCGGACTTTCGACAGCTATCCCGGCCAGCTTTCGGGCGGCATGCGTCAGCGCGTGTTGATTGCTGCAGCCATCGCCGGGGCGCCAAAACTGCTGATCGCCGATGAGCCGACGACGGCGCTGGACGTCACCGTGCAGGCCCAGATCCTGCACATCCTTGCGGATCTGGTCAGCGCCGAGGGCATGAGCATCATGCTGATCTCGCACGATCTCGGTGTCATCGCTAGCGTGTGCCAGCGCATCGTGGTCATGTATGCCGGCACGGTCGTGGAGGCCGGCAGCAAGCGGGATGTGCTGGCGATGCCCGCCCATCCCTACACCAAGGGCCTGATCGAAGCTGTGCCGAAGCTTGGCTATCCGCAGCAGCCGATCAAGGGCATGGCGGGGCAGACACCCAATCTGCTGCAAAGAACCATCGGTTGCCGCTTCGCCGATCGTTGCCCGCGGGTTGGGGCGAGATGCCGCAGCGAAAGGCCGAATCTCGATCCGGTCGGCATCGGACACAAGGTCGCGTGCTTTTATCCGGAGCGCGCCGATGCCTGAATATGCAGCAGAGGCCGTCGGCCTGCGCAAGACGTTCACGGTCCCCGACGGCTTGTTCGCCAAGCGCACCGTGGCGGCGGTGGACGATGTCAACTTCCGGCTGGAGCGAGGCGAGAGTGTCGGCCTCGTCGGCGAGTCGGGCTCGGGCAAATCCACCGTCGGCCGGCTGCTGCTGGGTCTCATCAAGCCGAGCGATGGCGACGTTCGGGTACTCGGTCGCGACATCGCAGGCATGAGGTTGCGGGAATTGCGCGAGCTGCGGCGTGACATCCAGATCGTGTTCCAGAACCCGCACACGGCGCTCCATCCCAGGATGAACGTAGCCCGCGCGCTGGCCGAACCCCTCTACATTCAGGGCGGGGCCGGGCGCGACCAGATCCGCCGGCGGATCTCTGAGATGATCGACGTCATCAGCTTGCCGGAGAGCTTCCTCGGGCGCTATCCGCACGAATTGTCAGGCGGCCAGAAGCAGCGCATTTGCATCGCCCGCGCGCTAATGCTGCGGCCCAAGATCCTGGTCCTCGACGAGCCGACCTCGGCGCTCGATGTTTCCGTCCAGGCCCAGATTCTCGAATTCCTGCAGCAGCTCCGCGCCGAGTTCGGGCTGACCTACCTGTTCATTTCGCACAACCTTGCGGTTGTTCAGGCGATGTGCTCCCGCATCCTCGTGATGTACCGCGGCAAGCTGGTGGAGGAGGGGGCGTCGCAACAGGTCCTGACCTCTCCGGCCCACGCCTACACGCGCCGGCTGCTCTCGGCCACGCTCGAGCCGACGCCTGACGCTCGCCTGCCCATCCTGCAGCCGGAATAACGCTGAACTTCAGTGTCGGCCAACGGCAACAACAAGAACAACGAAAGACTACCCATGACTACGCGGTATCGCAGCGATGACAGCATTGCCATCATCGGGGCCGGCATTATCGGCGTCTCAATCGGCTGGCATCTGATCAAGCGCGGTTTTCCCGTGGTGATCTACGACCCGAACGAGCCGGGCAGCGGCTGTTCTTCGGGCAATGCCGGGGCGATCAGCCCGGGGTCGGTCGTGCCGCTGGCGATGCCGGGCCTGCTCGCCTCCGTACCCGGGATGATGCTCAACCCGGCCGGCGCGCTGCACATTCCGATGCGCTACTGGCTCGCCGCCTTCCCCTGGCTGGCGCGCTTCGTAGCGGCCGCGCGGCCCTCTCGGGTGCTTGAGATTTCGACTGCGCTTTCAGCGTTCTACGGCAATGCCATCGATCATCACGTCCGCCTGCTCACCGAGGTGGGCGCGCTCGATGTCATCCGGCAGACGGGCCAATTGCACCTCTATCGCAGCCGGCAGCACCTCCAGGAGAACCAGGGTGACTGGAAGCTGCGGGCCTCGCATGGCGTCGAGTTCGAGATCATGGATCGCGCCGGCATCGAGGCGCTCGAGCCGCAGGTGGGCGAGGCCTACCAGGTCGGCGTCTTTCTGCCCAAAGCGGCCATGAGCGTAAATCCCCTTCGGCAAGTCAGGGCGATCGCATCTGCGGTGGCGGGCGTCGGCGCGGAGTTCAGGCGTGAGCGCGTACGCGCCATCGAGCATGACGGCGACACGATCACCGGTGTCACCAGCGAGAGCGGATCGCGTCGTCACCGCGCGGTGGTTGTGGCGGCGGGTGCCTGGTCGGCGACGCTGCTGCGCGGCTTGGGCTATAAGGTGCCGCTCGAGGCGCAGCGCGGCTATCATGTCGATTTCCGTAACTCAAACATTTCCCTCAGCCGGCCCATCGTCCCAGCGGACCGAAAAGTTTTTATCACCCCAATGGAGACGGGGCTTCGGGTCGCTGGAACGGTGGAAATAGCGGGCCTCGAGGCGTCGCCTTCCGAAGCGCGTGCCAAGCTTCTCTACAATGATCTGAAGGCTGCGCTGCCCTCGGCCAGCGTCGCGCAGCCGGATCCGTCCTGGATGGGCCATCGCCCGTGCTTGCCCGACTCGCTCCCGGTGATCGGCGAGACGCAGCGTTGGCCCGGGCTGATGTGCGCCTTTGGTCACGGCCACCTGGGATTGTCTGCATCGGCCGTAACGGGGGACCTCGTTGGTCGACTCCTCGCGGGGGAACCGAGCCTGCTCAACATGCACCCCTTTCGCCTTGAACGCTTCTAAGGCGATTGCGTCGGGACGGCAGCGCCTTTGGCGCTGCAGCCGCGCCGTCGAGGACACGCGGCCATCTCACAGGAGCAAAGGCGGAAAAAGGCTGCTCGGGCGCACTGGAGAGTTTGGCCCGAGCAGCCGTGCCGAGGAGAGGGAGGATCTGCGGCGAGATCTTTATGGGCCGGTTTTCCCGGGGCGCTGATTGGACATTTTGTCCAACCGTCTTTGTGCCGCGCCATGTGATGGCTTGACCCACCCATATCTCGGCGGTTATATGTACATTTATAGCCAGCGGGTTATTGATCTGAATGCTGAACACCCATGATGTGCTCTTCAGAACGCTCGCCGATCCGACGCGGCGGGCAATCTTCGAGCGGTTGTGCCGCGACGGCGAGCAGACCGTCGGGGCGCTCACGGCGCAGGCCGGGGTCTCGCAACCGGCCGTCTCGAAGCACCTGGGGGTTTTGAAGCAGGCGGGGCTCGTGCGCGACCGCCACGCGGGTCGCCAGACGCATTATAGCGCCCAACTCGGAGCGCTGGCCCCGCTGATCGACTGGACCAGCCAGATGGCCGGCTTCTGGGAGAGCCGGTTCGATGATCTCGAAGATCTGCTCAAAAGAATGGACCAATGACCGATCCCGGGACCGAAACGCGCTCCGTCATTGTCGAGCGGGAGATCGCTTTTCCGCCCGAAAAGATCTGGCGCGCGCTCACGCAACCGCACCTCTTGGAGGAGTGGCTCATGAAAAACGATTTTGAGCCTGTCGTGGGTCATCGCTTCAATCTTCGAAGGAACCCCAAGCCCGATGTGAGCATCGTCATCGATTGCGAGATCCTCGAAGTCGAGCCGAACAAGACCCTCTCCTATAGTTGGGCGGCCTATGGCCTCGAGAGTGTCGTCACTTTCACGCTCATCCCCACAGGCACCGGAACCCGCCTGCGCATGGAACAGTCGGGTTTTCGGCCGGACCAGCAGCAGGCCTACAAGGGCGCCAAAGCCGGCTGGCAGCAGTTTCTTGCTGCCCTGGAGCACGTTTTGGCGCGGATGGATTGAAGTCTGACAAGAGGAGGACAGAAATGAAGATCAAGCTGACCAGCGTCTACGTCGACGACCAGGAAAAGGCCCTGCAGTTTTATACCGAGATCTTGGGCCTGGCCAAGAAGGCCGATTTCAGCAATGGGCCCTATCGGTGGCTGACCGTGGCCTCGCCCGAGGAGCCGGATGGCACCGAGCTGCAACTGGCGGCCAACGACAATCCGGCGGCCAAGGCCTATCAGCAGGCCATCTTCCAGCAGGGCCAGCCCGCGATCATGTTCTTTTCCGACGACGTCAAGGGCGACTACGAGCGCATCACGGCGCGCGGCGGCGCGTTCACCATGCCGCCAACCGATGTGACCGGCTCGACCATCGCCCAGCTCACCGATGGCTGCGGCAACCTCGTCCAGATCACGCAACTGCGCTGGTAGCGCCATGACTGCATCGGAACAGATCGATCAGCTGATCGCCGGTCTTTCGGATTGGCGGGGCCAGACGCTGGCCAGCCTCCGCAAGACCATCCTCGAGGCCGACCCGGAGATCATCGAGGAATGGAAATGGATGGGAAGCCCGGTGTGGTCGCGTGACGGCATGATCGCGGTCGGCAACGCCCACAAAGACAAGATAAAGCTGACCTTTTCCCAGGGGGCGAGCCTCAAGGATCCCGACGGGCTCTTCAACGCGGGGCTGGGGGGCGGCGTGTGGCGGGCGATCGATGTTTTCGAGGGCGATGAGATCGATGAGCGGGCACTCAAGGATCTCGTCCGCGCCGCCATTGAGCACAATCAGCTCAAGCTGATGCTGAAGGCGGCGGCCAAGCGCGCGAAGGTCAGTAAAAGCAAAGGAGCCTAGGCGGGGCCAGCCTGACGCGCTGCCGCCGCATCCACGCGCTTGCCGCTCGCGGCGTCGAAGAACAGCGCGCGGGTTCGGTCAAGGCCGAGCCACACGGTGTCGCTGCTTGCCCCCGGGTCGGTGCGCGGCGCCGTGACGGTGATGCGGCCATGGGCCGTCTCGCAGCGCAGGATCACCGTCGCCCCCGCCATTTCGGAAAGGACGATCCGCCCGGGGATTGCCGGCATCGCCGGCTCGGCCGCGTAAAGGCTGATCGCCTCCGGCCGGAGCCCGATGATCTGCCCCTCGCCCGGCCCGCCGGGCAGCGCTTCGGCCGGCAGAAAGTTCATCGCCGGCGAGCCGAGGAAGCTGGCGACGAACCGGTCGGCCGGGCGATCATAGATGGCTTCCGGCTTGTCGAACTGCAGCAGGTCGCCATCCTTCATCACCGCGATGCGGTCGGCGAGCGACAGGGCCTCGGTCTGGTCGTGGGTGACATAGATGATCGTCGCGCCGAGCTGACGGTGCAGCGCCTTGATCTCCGTGCGCATCTCGACCCTCAGCGCATTATCGAGGTTGGAGAGAGGTTCATCCATCAAAAAGGTGCGGGCGTTGCGCGCCATGGCGCGGCCCATCGCCACGCGCTGGCGCTGCCCACCGGACAGGGCGCCGGGCTTGCGGTCGAGATAGGGATCGAGCTGCAGGAGCTTTGCGACTTCCTCGGCCTTGGCGTTGCGCGCCCGCCGGGGCACTTTGCGGAGTTCCAGCCCGAAGGCGATGTTCTCGCGCACCGTCATGTGCGGATAGAGCGCGTAGTTCTGGAAGATCATGGCGATGTCGCGGTCCTGCGGCGCCGTCTCGTTGGCCCGCCGGCCGTCGATCAGGATCTCGCCGGCGTCGGCCCGTTCGAGCCCGGCGATCAGCCGCAGCAGCGTGGACTTGCCACAGCCCGATGGCCCCACGATCACCACGAACTCGCCCTCCTTTATCTCGAGCGAGACGCCATGCAGCACTTCCGCGCCGCCCGGATAGGCCTTTCGGATGCCGGAGAGCGTGATCTCGCTCATGCGCCGGCTTCCGCTTCCGCGTGCCGCGCCCGAACGGCGATTGCAAGGCTCGGCCGGTCGGTCGTCAGCACTTTTACGCCAAGGTCGAAGGCCTTTTCGAGCCGCGCCATGTCATGGGCCGCCCAGACGCCGAACTCGAGCCCCGCCGCCTGGATGGCAGCCATGAGTTCCGCATCGGCGGTGTCGATGTTGACGCCGATCTCCGGCACGCCGTGGGCCAGCGCCACCTCGATCACCGCCTCCGTCCCCAGCTGGCGCAGCACGGCCGGGCTGACGAGCCAGAGCCGGGGTCGTTCGGTCGCGGCCGCCAGCGCATCGAGCGAGGCGACAAGAAAGGACGAAAAGCCGGTCCGCTCCAGCATGCCCTCAGCCCTGAGGCACTCGATCACGCGCGGCACGAAGTCCGGGTAGGGGATGCCGTTCCGGTCCGGCTTGATCTCGCAGCGGAAGTTCACCGTGCTCGGACGGTAGAGGGCGCAAAGCTCCTGCAGCGTCAGCGGATGGCCGCCTTCGCCATAGTCGATCACGGCCGCGCGCACGTCCGCCGAGGTCATTTCGGCGATGGCGCCGGCCCGGTCCGTGGTGCGGTCGAGGACGGCATCGTGATGAACGATGATTGTGCCGTCGAGGGTTGGGTGGACGTCGAACTCCACCTCTTCCACTGCCAGCCGTGCCGTCGCAGCAAAACCGCGCGGCGTGCTGTCGCCGAATTCCAGCGTGCCGCCGCGATGCGAAGCGATGCGTGTCATGCCCAAACTCCTGTTATTTCAAGGCGCCGGCAGTAATGTCGCGCACCAGATGGCGTTCCACCAGCGCGAAGCCGGCGATCACCGGCAGCAAGGAGATCGTCGAGGCCGCCATCACCAGCGGCCAATCGATCAGTCCTTCGCCCGCGTTCAACTTGTACAGCCGGGTGAGCCCGATCTGCAGCGTAAAGAGATCATCATTGTTGATGGCGACGAGCGGCCAGATATAGCTGTTCCACTCGCCAAGGAAGATGAAGAGGCCCATCGAGAGGATCGCCGGCCGCGCGATCGGCACGATGACCCGCCACAGCACCTTCAGCGGGGTTGCGCCGTCCATATAGGCCGCTTCGTCGAGCGCGCGCGGAATGCCGCGGATATATTGCCTCAGGAAGAAGGCCGCAAAGCCGTTGCCGACCGCCGGCAGGATCAGCCCCGCATAGCTATCGAGCAACCCCGCCTGGGCGAGGGTCAGATAGTTCGGAATGAGCGTGATGTGGCTGGGGATCATCAGCGTCGCCACGGTGGCCGCAAAGAGAAAGTTCCCACCCGGAAAGCGGAAGCGGGCGAAAGCGAAGGCGGCAGCGGTGGCTACCGACAGCCCCGCCACGGTCCCCACGCCCGAAACGATCAGGCTGTTGAGCAAATAGCGCAGGAAATGGTACTGCCCGATCGCGTTGCCATAATTGCCCAGGGTGAATTCGAGCCCGCCGCTATAATAGGCATGGGCCGTCTGGAACGAGAGCCAGATGCTGTAGAGCACGGGCAGCAGGAACAGCAGCCCGCCCGCCAGCGCGAGGATGGTCAGCGCCGGCCGCTCAGGCTTCATAATGCACCTTTTGGCCGATCACGCGCGCCTTGAGCAGGGCCAGCACGATGAGAAAGGCAAAGAGCAGCACGGCGAGCGCCGAGCCCGTGCCGATGTTGAAGAGCGTAAAGCCCACCCGGTAAAGCATGTTCACCAAGACGTCGGTGGCGCCCGCCGGCCCCCCTTCGGTCATCACATCGACGATGGTGAAGACCTGGAAGGCGTCGATCACCGAGACGATCAGCAGAAAATAGGTCGTTGGCATCACCAGCGGGAAGGTGACGCGCCGGAAGACGTGCCACCGCCGCCCGCCATCGACCGCCGCCGCGTCATAGAGCTCGCGCGGTACCGCCTGCAGCGCAGCGACATAGATCACCACGTCGTAGCCCAGCTGCTTCCAGGTGTTCACCGCAATCAGGACGCCGAGCGATACGCCCGGATCCTGCATCCAGGCGATTTTCGGCAGGCCGATGGCGTGAAGCAGGGCATTGGCAAAACCGTAATCGGTCGAGAAAAACCACGAGAAGACGACGCCAATCGAGACGGCCGAGGTAACCGACGGCAAAAACAGCGCCCCGCGCAAAATGCGAGCCGAAGCGGTTTGGCGCGACAGATAGGAGGCGACGGCCAAGGCGAGGCCGAGCCTCAGCGGCACGGAGACCACGGCGAAGATCGTCGTGACCCGCAGCGAGTTCCAGAAATCATACGAGGAGAGCAGCTCGGCATAGTTCGCCAGCCCCACGAACGGCATGTCCGGCGACAGGAAGTCCCAGGTGTGGACGCTGAGATAGAGGCTGACCCCGATCGGCACATAGGTGAAGACCGCGAGAAACGCGATCAGCGGCAGCACCAGCAGATAGGGGATGAATTTGCTCTGCATCAGAAGGCATGCCGCACGCCCCGGAGGGCGCGCTGCAATATCACACATAACTCAGTTGCTCTTGGCCGCTTCGGCGCGGGTCTGGGTGGCGAAGTCCTTCATGGCCTCCGTCACGTCGCGCTGGCCGAGCGCCATGGCCTGCCACATCGTGTATTCCTTGGCACGCATCCAGGTGACGACCACCGGCCGCGGCCGGCCGACGGCGAAGGGTAGCTGATCGATGGAAACCTGCAGGGCCGGCTGGGTCTTGAGTGCATCGGCGGCGACCGGAACGGCGGCCGTGTTCTTGTTGATCGGCATATAGCCGGTGGCGGCGAACCAGGTGGCGTTGGCGTCGGCCGAGGCCATGTAGCTGATGAAGGTCCAGGCGGCGTCCTGCTTGGCCTTGTCGCTTGCGGCGACGATGCCGATACCGGCGCCGCCGATCGGCACGCGGCAGACCTTGTTGCAGGGCATCGGCACCACGGTGAGGTCAGGGCCGACCGCTTGGCGCACCCCGCCATAGTCGCCGACCGAGTTGAGCATCATCGCCACCTTGCCGGCGGTGAACTCGGCCTCGCCCTGGGCCTCGTTGGTCACCCCGTCGGGCGAGGCGACATGGTATTTGTGGACGAGATCGGCCATCCATTGATAGGCGGCGATGGTGCCGGGCGCATCGAGCAGGATGTCGTTGGTCCTGGGATCGATGAGCTCGCTGTCATTGTCCTCGACAAGGCCCCAGCGGGCGAACTGGCCGGGCGCTGCGATGCCGGTGATGCCCTGGCTGCCGAGCTTGTCGGTCACCGTCTGGGCAACCTTGAGGATCTCATCCCAGGTTTTCAGCTCGGGCACCGTGTCAATGCCGGCTTCCTTGAGGAGCTTGGTGTTCAGGTAGAGCACGGGCGTCGAGGAGTTGAAGGGAATGATATAGTTCTTCCCCTTGTAGATGCCGGCTTCACGCGCATAGTCGAACAGCTGGCCCTTCAGCGGATCCGCATCGAGGTAGGGCGTGAGGTCCTTGAGCACCCCGCGATCGGCGAAGAGGCCATAGCGCGTCACTTCCATGATCACCGCGTCGGGCGCGCGATGCGCCGGGATCGCGGCCTGCAGCTTGGCGACAATGGCATTGTAATCGCCGATATCCTGCGCATCGATCTTGATGTCGGGATGGGCGGCCTCGAACTTGCCGATGATCTGCTCAAGGGCCTTGCCCGAGCTGCCATCGAAGCTGTGCCAGAACTCGACCGTCACGGCAGCCTGGGCGGCCGAGGCCAGCGCGACCGTGGAAAGGCTCGCCGCCAGAAGAATACGCCTCAGTGTCGCAAGCATGTGAATCCCCTATTAGTGCGTCGTGACGTACGGGGGGATACCGGGCGATTAAAATGATCCGGTGAAGGAGATGTGTCGATTGGATGACGATCGGGATCGCCTCCTCGCTCGTGGGGTGGCTGGCGGTTCCGAAGTGCGCGCTGAAAGCGCGGCACAATCGACATCATCGGCCGGCCGGACTAGACAGTCGCGGCCCGCCCGCAGGGCGGCACATTGTTTTTCACGGGGGTACTGCGCATGGCAGCGGTCTGGATCGATACGGACATGGGCTTTGACGATCTGGCCGCAACGCTGATCGTGCTCCATCAAGATCTCGAACTTGCCGGCATGTCGCTGGTGTTGGGCAACGCTCCCATGGCGCAAGTCGCCGCCAATGCCGCCGCTGCCGCCAAAACCTTCGGCTGGGATTTTCCTATCTATGAGGGGCGTGATCGTCCGGTGCTGGGGCGCATCGAAACGGCGCAGCATGTGTTGGGCGCCACCGGCATCAGGACCGTCGGGCGATCCCTGCCTGCCGCAGAGCCCGAATTCCCCAAGACCGCCTTCGATGCCCTGTCGGCCTGGCTCGCAACGGATGGTCCGCACCGGATCCTGGCCCTTGGTCCGCTAACCAACATCGCGGCCCTCGCTCTCGCCTACCCGCAGCGCGCCGCCGCCATCACCGAACTGGTCTGGATGGGCGGCGGGGTGACGACCGGCAATCATACGGCCTCGGCTGAATTCAACGCCTATGCCGACCCTGAGGCCGTGGCGATCGTGCTGGCCCATGGCATTCCGCTGCACATGGTCGATCTCGACCTTTGCCGCAAGGTGATCGCCAAGCCGGACGATGTCGCGCCTGTTCGCGTGGCGGGCGGCGCCAATGCAGAACTGCTCGCCGATCTGCTGGCCGGCTTCATCGAAATCGGCACCAGCCGCGGGCGGCCCGGCATGGCGCTTTACGATCCCTCCGCCGCTGTCGCCTTCGCGCGCCCCGAGCTCGTCCACTACCGGCAAGCCCGCATCGAGGTGGAACTCGCCGGCGCGCTGACCCGGGGGCGCACCGTTGTCGATGTCCGGCCCACGGCGGTGCCCAATGCCAGTTATGCGGACGATATCGACGCCGAAGCGGCGCTGCGGGTGATCCTCGATGCGCTGGTGTGGGCGGGAAGGGCTTAGGGTCGGCTGGCTCGGAACGTAAAACAACCCCCACCCGGCTGCCGCCACCCTCCCCTCCAGGGGGAGGGGAACTTGTGGCACCGCGATGCAACATCGTCCCCCTCCCCCTTGAGGGGAGGGGTCAGGGGTGGGGGTTGTTTGTTTTGGCGCAGGCCGTTCGCCAGCTACCACACGATCGGATGCGTCTCGCCCGTCGCCACGTTGACGAACCCCTCCGGCGCGAGCGGGGAGGGGGCGACCAGCACCCAGGTCCAGGGGGCGCAGGTAAGCGTTGCGAACATCAGCCGCTCCGGAAAACCGGGATACCAGCGTGGCCGGAAGGTCGGCTCATACATCCAGTCGACCTTTTCCGCCGCCCCGTAGAGCGCCTGCATCTCGGCATCGAGCGCGTCGGCGGGACGCTGGCTCATCAGGCCGCCGATTTCGAAACTGACGGTGGCCGCGACCTCGCCGCGGTGCACCAAAACCCAGCCGCCCTGCATTTCCACCAGCGTATTGACCGCCTTGGCCATCGCCGCGTCCGACGAGCCGCAGCACCAGACATTGTGCTTGTCGTGGGCGACCGAGCAGGCGAGGGCGGTATCGGGATCGCGCGGGCCGCAGCCGCGCCAGAACATTTTTGATACTTTTCCTTCGCCGGAGAAACGGTCGATGATCGAGAACTTGGTGAGGTTTTCGCTATCGAGCCGCTGCACCGCGCCGTCCTCGACCGGCAGTTCCATGGTGTAGAATTCTGGGTGCCAGTGGAACGGGCGGATCACCGCCGCCTGCATGGTCTGCCGCCCCGGCTCGGCCGGGATACGGAAATCGTCGGCCGTGAGGGTGCGCTTGATGTTCACCGTACCGGTCGCCCAACTCGGCCAGGCGATCTGCGGCACTTCGGGCAGGAAGCGGGTGCCGTCCGAAACCTGCCGGCCATCCGCCCAGACCTTTGCGATCTTCAGCGAGGGCACGTCCTCGAGCAGCACGATGTCGGCAAAACGGCCCGGGGCCAGCGAGCCGACATAGGGCGTGAGTCGCATATGCCGCGCCGGGTTGATGGTCGCGCACTGGATGGCGATTTCAGGGCTGAGGCCGGCGGCGATCGCGGTGCGGATATTGTGGTCGGTCGCGCCATCGCGGAGGGTGTGCGACGCCGAGCGGTCATCGGTGGTGAAGGCGATCTGCGACCAGTCTTCCAGCCCCTGCTGCAACAGATACTGGATGATCTGCGGCATGTTGTAGATGCGGATCTCGGTAAAAAGCCCGTGCCGGAGCTTGTCCCAGGTCTCCTCGGGCGTCTGCACCTCGTGGTCGGAAGCAAGCCCGGCTGCCGCGAAGGCGTTGATCTCGCTCATCGAGCGCAGGCCCGAGCCGTGGCCCTCGACCACGCCGCGCCCGCCGAGGGTCGCCCCGATCATGCCCCAGAGCCGGTCATAGGAGGGGTTTTCGGGGTTGGAGACCGCTGGCCAATCCATCACCTCGTCGAGCCCGGTGACCATGATGCTCTGGGCCATGAAGCCGGCCTGCTCGTCGCGGCCAAACCAGCCGCCGCCCCATTCATAGGCGGTGGGTGGCACGGCCGAGCCCGGCTGCGGGAAAATTTTTAGCGGCGATCCGTGCTTGCGGGCCTCGAACCAGAATTCGAGATTGTGCTCGCCATCGACATTGGAGAATTCGTGGCTGGCCTCGCAGGTCCAGGTGTTTCCGCGCGGCATCACCAGCGCGGCTTCCCATTCCGGCGTCAGGTGCGAGCTCTCGATGTGCTTGTGCACCTCCCCGAACCCGGGCACGGCCGAAAGGTTCGGCTCGTGGTGCCGTTCGGCGACCTCGCCCTCATAAGTCCCCGCCGGGCCCACCCAGGCGATGCGGCGCCCGCGGATCACGATCTCCTGGTCGGCAAGCCAGGTGCGCGAGTGCACGTCCAGCAGGCGCCCGACGCGCAGCGCGCGGTCGGCCGGGCGTTTTCCCAGCGCGACCAGGGTCAAATCCTGCCGGATTTTCACCTCGTCCCGTTCATTGAGCAGCAGGTCGTCAGGGAGCGCAGAAGTGGCGGTCAATTCAGTGTTCCAGTTCCTGTTCGACCAGCGTGATCCAAAAATCCACGCCGGACGCGATGGCGTCGTCGTTGAAATCGTAGCGGGTATTGTGGTGCAGCGCCCCTTCGGTTGCCGGCCCGTTGCCCAGCCAGACATAGCAGCCCGGCGCGTTCTCGGCGAAAAACGCGAAGTCGTCGCCGGCCGTCGAAGGCGGAAATTGCGTCCGCGCCTTGCCCTCAAATACCACCTGCGCAGCGCTCAGGGCTCGCTCGGTTGCATCCGGATGGTTGACCACCGGCGGGATGCGCCGCTGAAAAGTGTAGTCGGCCTCGATTCCAAACATCGCCGCCGTCCCGGCCGCAAGGCGTCCGATCTCGGTTTCGAGTTGGTCGCGCACCGTAGGCGTGTAGGCGCGTGCCGTGCCGCCGATCTCGACCAGGTCGGGAATGACGTTGAGCGCCTTGGGATTGCCCGCCTGGACCGAACAGGCGCTGACCACGGCCGGCTGCAGCGGATCGATTACGCGGCCGACAATCGTTTGCAGGGCCGAGAGGAAGTGTCCGGCCGCGGTAATCGGATCGCGGCCGAGATGCGGCTTGGCGCCATGCGTGCCGACACCGCGGAAGGTCACGTGCCAGCTGTCGGAGGAGGCGAGTTGCGGGCCCTCGACGACGGCCATCTCATCGATGTCGAGCCCCGGCATGTTGTGGAGGCCATAGACGGCATCGCACGGAAAGCGCTCGAAAAGGCCTTCCTCGACCATCCGCCGTGCGCCGCCGCGACCCTCTTCGGCCGGCTGGAAAATGAAATGGACGGTGCCGGAAAAATTGCGGGTTTTGGCGAGATACCGCGCCGCGCCCAAGAGCATGGTCATGTGCCCGTCATGCCCGCAGGCGTGCATGACGTTTGGCTTGGTCGATTTGTAGGGCCGCTCGGCCATTTCCGGCATGGCGAGGGCATCCATGTCGGCGCGCAGGCCGATGGCGCGGGTGCCGTTGCCGATCCTGAGCGTTCCGACGACGCCGGTCTGGCCGAGGCCGCGATGCACCTCGATGCCGGCCTCCTGCAAGAGACGTGCGACAATCTCGCTCGTCCGTTCCTCCTCGAAGCCGAGTTCCGGATGGGTATGAAAATCCCGCCGCAGCGCCGTCAGGAAGGGCAGGTCGCTTGTGACCTCTGTGCGTCTCGTCATTTCGTCCTCATGCAGTGATGGTCGCGCCTTGCGGGGTGATGCGCATTCTGGCTATCAACCGCAACAGTTTCAAAGGGAAGTCGGCAATGGAGCCACATGAATTCTGGCAGACGATCGAGCCGGCCGCCCAGGTGGGATCCGAGTTCGCCACGAGCTTTCCGGTCCATCTTTCCGACGGCCGCATTCTCCGTTTGCCCATCCGGGCGTTGGCCGACGGGCGGCACGGGCTGGCATCGCTCATCATCAACCAGGCCAGCTTTTCCGTGCAGGCCGAATTGTCCGGCGCGCTCGCCGAACGCCTTGCGCCTTTTGCGCCCGAAGTTGTCGTCGGATTGCCGACGCTTGGCTTGACGCTGGCCGGACCGGTCGCCCAGGCGCTCGGCCATTCGCGCTACGTGCCGCTCGGCACCTCGCGAAAATTCTGGTACGACGAGGCGCTCTCCGTGCCGCTCTCGTCCATCACCACCGAGACGGAGAAGCGCCTCTACATCGATCCCCGGCTGCTGCCGCTTATCAGCGGGCGCCGCGTGGCGCTTGTCGACGATGTGATCAGCAGCGGCAGATCGATGAGCGCAGCCCTGAAGCTGCTGGGAAAACTCGGTGTCGAGCCCGTAGTCATCGGGGCCGCGATGCTGCAGACCCGGGCTTGGCAGCAGGCGCTCGCTACGACTGGCGAGCGTTTGCCCGACCGGGTGCGGGGCGTATTCTCGACGCCCCGGCTGGTGCGCACGGCAACCGGCACTTGGCGCGCCGAAGAGGCCTGAGGCTGCCACTGGCCTATCGGGCTTCTGGCGCAAGGATGCAGCACTGTTCCGGCATGGGCACCAGCACCGCCTTGGCGCCGGGGGGCAGGGGCGCCACCAATTGCCCATTGGCGACCAGCTCCCCAACCGGGGTTTCGCACCGGTACTGGTAGGCCCGGCCGAGATAGGTCCGGAGACCCAGCGTTGCCGGAATGCCATCCCCATCCACGGCAACCGCAAGCCCCTCAGACCGGGCCGCGAGCACGAAGGCGTCGGGAATGGCGCCGAACAGCTCCTGCGACAGGCCCAGCCGCGCGCCCCCTTCGATCTCGGCAACAACGTTTGCGCCATCCCGCGACACCACGCGCATAAAAATCATGTTCTCGTAGCCGACGAAGCGGGCAACGAACGCATTGCCGGGCCGCGTGTAGAGCGTTTCAGGCGTATCCACCTGCTCGATCCGGCCGGCATTCATCACCGCCACGCGGTCGGAAATCGAGAACGCCTCCTCCTGGTCGTGCGTGACAAAGAGCGCCGTCGTGCCGTTGGCGCGCTGCAGGCGCCGGATTTCGACGCGCATGTCGAGCCGCAGTTTTGCATCGAGATTGGAGAGCGGCTCATCGAACATGAGCAGGCCCGGATCGATGACCAGCGCCCGCGCCAGCGCTACGCGCTGCCTTTGCCCGCCGGAAAGGGCAGAAGGGTAGCGCTCGGCGAAATCGGTGAGACCGACGCGCTCCAGCATGGTCATGGCGCGCCGCTGCCGCTCGGCTGCCCCCATCCCCCGCTGCCTCAGGCCGAAGCCGACATTATCGACGACCTTGAGATGGGGAAACAGCGCATAGCTCTGGAACACGATGCCGATGTCGCGCTGGTGCGCGGGCAGATGGCTGAGGTCGCGCTCGCCGAGCTTGATCGTGCCGGAACTTGGCTTCAGGAAGCCCGCAACGAGGCGCAGCGTCGTGGTCTTGCCGCAGCCGCTGGAGCCGAGCAGCGACACCAGTTCACCGGGCGCAACCTCGAGCGAGAGGTTTTCCAGCACCCTGGCATTGCCATAATGCGCACTGACGGAATTGAGGCTGAGGGAAACGGTCATCGCACTACTTGGTGAGGAAGGTGAGGCCGAGCGTCGCTTCCACGCCCGCCATGACAACGACGGTGACCAGCATCAGCAACGCCGAAACGGCCGCAACCGTGGGGTCGAAGAACTGATCCATATAGGCGAGGATCTGGATCGGCAGCGTCGAAATGCCGGGGCCGGTCAGGAACAGCGACACCGACACATCATTGATCGAGGTGATGAAGGCGAGAATGAAGGCCGCAATCACCCCCGAACGGATATTCGGCAGCACCACGGTGAAAAACGTCTTGAGCGGCGGCGAGCCCAGGCTGATCGCCGCGTCTTCCATCGAAAAGTCGAAGGCGGCAAGGCTCGCGCCCACCACCCGCACCGCATAGGGCAGGACGAGGATCGCGTGCCCGATCAGCATGGCGGTGAAATAGGGCATGCTCAGGCCGATGGTCAGCGACTTCATCAGCGAGAAGCCGAGCACGATTTCGGGCACCAGCACGGGCAGCACGAACACGCTCGACAGCCATTTGGGCAGTTCGATCCTGAAGCGGTTGAGCGCATAGGCGGCCGGAATGCCGACCAGCAGCGAAAGCCCCGTGCCGAAGACGCCGAGCTCGAAACTGGTCAGCATGGTGGTGCGGAACGCATCCACCTCGAACACATTGGCGAACCATTTGAGCGTCAGCCCGCGCGGCGGGAAGGTGAGGAAGCTCGTATCGCTCAGCGAGGAGCCGATGACGATCACCAGCGGCGCCACCAGAAACACCATGACGAGGGCGGTGAAGGCGATAAGGAGCGGGTTGGTACGCATCTTGTTACGCCGCCATCGGGTTGAGCCGGCGCGCCAGCCGCGTCATGAAAAATACGATGCCGATGGTGAGCACCACCATGATCGCGGCGATCGTCGAGGCGCTGACCCAGTCGAAGGTCACCATCGCCTGCTGGTAGAGCAGGG
>Ga0310811_10004654_pt1 | contig 17279 bp, 15 predicted proteins | sample YCmetagenome_FD_207642 | JGI IMG/M metagenome (GOLD analysis project Ga0310811, IMG submission 207642) | Soil microbial communities from experimental microcosm in Duke University, North Carolina, United States - YC | ecosystem: Engineered > Artificial ecosystem > Soil microcosm > Unclassified ...
TATGCGCCCTGGCGCGGGGCCTTCTACCCCAAGGGGCTGCGGCAGAAGGACGAGCTCTCCTATGCCGCGGGGCAGGTGACCTCGATCGAGATCAACGGCACCTTCTACGGCCAGCAGAAGCCACAGAACTTCGCCGCCTGGGGCGCCGCGGTGCCGGAAGGGTTTGTCTTCTCGGTCAAGGCGCCGCGCTTCCTCACCCATATCCGGCGCCTGCGCGAGGTGGAGACGCCGCTCGCCAATTTCCTCGCAGGCGGGCTGCTGTCGCTCGGGCCCAAGCTCGGCCCCATCCTCTGGCAGCTGCCGCCGAGTTTTCGCTTCGATGCCGAGGGCATGGCGCGTTTTCTCGACCTGCTGCCGCAGGACACGGAGGAAGCGGCGCGTCTTGCCCGCCGGCACGATGATCGCCTGAAGGGGCGCGCCGTGCTCGAGACCGATGCCTGCCGCCCGCTGCGCCATGCGATCGAGATCCGGCACGAGAGTTTTCGGGACATCCGTTTCGTGGACATGCTCCGCGCGCGGGGTGTCGCGCTGGTCTGCGCCGATACCGTGAGCTGGCCGCGGCTGATGGATGCGACGGCGGACTTCATGTACTGCCGGCTGCATGGCTCGGAGGAGCTTTACGCCAGTGGCTATAACGACGCGGCACTCGACGACTGGGCGCGGCGCTGCCGGGCCTGGGCCAGCGGGCGGGAGCCGGGTGATGCCGAGCGTGTCGGCCCGCGCGGCGCCCGCGTGCCGCGGGACGTCTATGTCTATTTCGACAACGACCTCAAGGTGCGGGCGCCGGCGGATGCGCGGTCCCTGATGGGCCGGTTGAAGCTCCTCGCAGCTGACGGAACGCCGCGCCGTTGAAACCCTGCGAACGCGGCGTGCTGCTCCGCTAACCCGCTGCTGCCGCCACGTGGCTTGCCGCATGCACGAAGGACACCAGCATGTCCTGCAGGCCGACGGAGACGATCTGCACGCCGATCGAGAGCAGCAGCAGAGCGACGATCCGCTTCACCGCGCGCGATCCTGACGGGCCGAGCGCGCGGCCAATGAGGTCCGCATAACGGAAGAGGACCACGATGATGGCGCAACTTGCGGCGGCGGCGAGCGAAACGCCGAGCAGATAGGGCAGGTCCATGCCGTTGCCGCGCTGCGTGGCGCCGAGGGTGATCGCGACCGAGATGGCGCCCGGCCCCACGACCAGCGGCATGGTGACGGGGAAGAAGGCGAAATCGGAAATGCCGGCGGATTCCCCAGCCGTCTGTTCGGCCGCGGCCTCCTGGGCCTCACTCGTGTGGCTCTCGACCTGCTCATCCTGGAACAGCAGACGCCAACCGGCGGCGGCGACCACGGTGCCGCCGCCTACCTTCAGGGCGGACAGCGTGACGCCGAAGAAATGCAGGATGGGCGAGCCCGCCCAGAGCGCCGCGAGCAGCAGGATCAGCGCATAAAGGCCGACAAGGCCGGCGATGGCGCGCCGCTCGGTTCGGGTGCGATCGCTCGTCATCTGGCTGAAGATGACGGAATTGCCGATCGGATCGATAATCGAGAACAGCGCCGGAAAGCCGAGCAACAGCCCTTTCGGAAAACTCCCGAGATTGCCGAGGCTGGAGAGGATCTGCATCGCGCCCGCGCCTCAGCCCCGCGCCGCCTGGATCACCGGCAGCAGCAGCGTTTCGGCGCCCGAGGCCACGATCTGCACGCCGATGCAGAGCAGGAGGAGGGCGAAGAGGCGGGTGATGGCGCGGGCACCGGTGCGGCCGATGACAGTGCCGACGCGATCGGCGAAGCTGAACAGCACCCAGATGGTGACGGCCATGGCGAGGGCCGCGACCGACAGCGTAAGAAGATAGGGCAGCGCGCCCGTAGGGGGCCGCTCGGCACTCAGCGTGATGCTGACCGAAATGGCGCCGGGACCCACGGAAAAGGGGATGCTCATCGGGAAAAAAGCGATGTCCGCCACGCGGCGGGCGGCGACGGTACGGCCGTCGTACCGGGCCTGACTCTCCTTGAGGGCCTCGCGTTGCTCGGGCGCGTGCAGCAGCCGCCAGGCGCCGACCGCGATGATCAATCCGCCCGCTACCTGCAGCGCGCCGAGCGAAATGCCAAAGAAATTCAGCACATAGGAACTGGCCCAGAGGGCGAAGAGCAGCAGCAGAAAGGAATAGAAGCCGACGCGTCGGGCGAGGGGCAGCCGCTCGGCATGCGGCCGGTCGGCCGTGATCTGGGCGAAGATCATCGCATTGACGATCGGGTTGACGATCGCGAACAGCGCCGAGAAAGCGAGCAGGAAGGTATTGAAGAAGCCCGCGGCGGCGGCGGCGGGCAGCGGAAGCAGCGTCATGGCGGCGTTGCAGGCTTCTTGTGGCGCGGTGCATCCATGAAGGACCGTGAGCACCCTGCGGTCAAGGTAACGCAGTCCCTTTCGCCTGCGTATCTTGCACGATCGGCATCGCGCCGGTTCAATCCCCTAGCCGTTTCACGGAGAACAGACGCGTGCTGAACGGGCTCACCCACTGGCTCTGCCTGCTGCCCACCACCCTCGCGGTCCTGATCGCCGTCTTCGGCTCGGCGGCGCTTTCCATTGCCGCCCTGCTTCTCGCCCACCGGGTCATTCCGCACGGCCTGCGCAGCCAGCACAATGATCTCGCCGGCTTCGTCCTCGCCATCATCGGCGTGATCTATGCCGTGCTGCTCGCCTTCATCGCCGTGGCCGTCTGGGAAAGCTATACCGCCGCCGGCGATCTGGTGCAGACCGAGGCCAATATGGTCGACGATCTCTATCGGGATACGATCAGCCTGCCGCCCGAACTCGCCGTGCAGCTGCGCCAGGACCTGTTCGATTACGCCGAGACGGTGGTGCAGAAGGAATGGCCGCGCATGGAAGCGGCGATGCCGCCTCATCTCAAAGGTTGGCGCGTCCTCGACGATTTCCATCTCAAGCTCGTCGCCTATCAGCCGCAGACCTCATCGGCGGTCGCGGCGCAGACGGAGATGCTGCAGAGCCTGCGGAAGCTGTATGACGTGCGGCGCGGCCGCTTTCATGCCGCCGAGGAGGGGCTGCCGGCCGTGGTCTGGTGGAATCTCGTCGTGGGTGCTGTGCTGCTGGTGAGCTTCAGCTGCCTTTTCGGCGCGCCAAGGCTGCGGATGCATGCCGTTATGGTCGGCATGCTCGGCGCCTCCATCGGCCTCGTGCTCATGGTGATCGTGCTGCTCGACAACCCCTTCCTCGGCACAAGCCATGTTTCGGTCGAGCCTTTCCAGGCGCTCTCTATGGCGGTCGAGACGATGGATTATCCCAAGCCGGCGAAGTGAAAGGCCCGGGACGGGCGAGGTCCTCGGCTCCATCGCGGCGGCAAAGGCCCGGTCCCACGGCCCGGTCTATCAAGGACCATTGGCCCGCGCCTGTCACGCCTCGATGGTCGTCGCCACCCGGCCCATCTCGTCCCGCGTCAGATGGCAGCGGATGGCATGGTCGCCCCGGCGCTGGATCAACTCCGGCTCGGTCGTCTCGCAGATCTCGCCGATCTTGCGCGGGCAGCGCGTATGAAAGACGCAACCGGAAGGCGGCCGCATGGCGCTCGGGATCTCGCCCGAGAGACGAAGCGCACTGCCGGCGTCCTCCTCGGCCGAGGCTGCGAGCAGGCTTTCCGTATAGGGATGGTGCGGGCCGTTGAAGACCTCCGCCGCGGGCCCGATCTCCATCAGCCGGCCGAGATAGAGCACGGCGATGCGGTCCGAGATGTAGCGCACGACACGCAGGTCGTGACTGACGAAAAGATAACTCACGCCCTGCTCGGCCTGCAGATCGGCGAGCAGGTTGAGGATCGCGGCCTGGACCGAGACATCCAGCGCCGAGGTCGGCTCGTCGCAGACAACGATGCGCGGATCGCCGGCGAAGGCGCGTGCAATGGCCACGCGCTGCTTGAGGCCACCGGAAAGCTGACGCGGCCGCATTGGCAGGTAGCGCTCGGCAAGGCGGATATGGCTCATCAGCCCGCGCAGTCGGTCGCTGAGCGTCACGCCGCGATAGCGGCCGAGCTTGCGCATCGGCCGCGAGATGATGCGGCGGATGGTCTGGCTGCGGTTAAGCGCCGCATCCGGATTCTGAAAGACGATCTGCAGCGCTTCGAATTCGGCCGGTTGCCGCCGGGTTGCGCTCCCGGCGAGAGGTTCGCCCGAAAGCTCGATGATGCCGCCTGCGTCCGGCGGGGTCAGGCCCATGATCAGCTTGGCGAGCGTCGTTTTGCCGGAGCCCGATTCGCCCACGAGGCCGAGCGTCTCGCCTGGCCAGATCTCGACCGAAACGTCGCGCAGGGCATAGACGGGCAGGTGGGAGCCGAAGGTCTTGCTGATCCCGGCGGCGCGAATCACCGGGCGGATCGCCGCCAGCTTTTTGGTTTGCGCCGGCGGGGTGGCGAGCGTTGCGCGTGGCAGGTCGGGCGCCTGTTCGTGAAAATGGCAGCGGCTGACGCGGCCCGGGGCGACCGGGATCAGCGGCGGCTCCTGCGTCCGGCAGATGTCCTGTGCCAGGCCGCAGCGCGGCGCGAAGACGCAGCCTTCGATCCCGGCGAGGCTGGTCGGCAGAAAGCCTGGAATGGTGTCGAGCCGCGTGTCGTGCTTGGACAGTCCCGGCTGCGGCAGGCAGCGCAGCAGCCCGACCGTGTAGGGATGACGGGGATTGGCGAAAATCTCCCGCGTCGGTCCCTCCTCGACCAGCGTTCCGGCATAGAGCACGCCAACCCGCGCGCACATGCGGCGGATGACAGCGAGGTTGTGGCCGATGAACAGCACCGAACTGCCCATCTCCGCCCGCAGGCTTTCGATGAGATCGAGGACTTCCGCCTCGACCGTCGCGTCCAGCGCGGTTGTTGGTTCATCGAGAATGAGGAGCGTCGGGTCGACCGCCAGGGCCATGGCGATGACAACACGCTGCAGCATGCCGCCCGAAAGCTGGTGCGGGTAGCGCGTCATCACCCGCCCGGCATCGACGATGCGCACACGCTCCAGGATGGCGCGCGCGCGGTCCATCCGTTCGGCAGCCGGCACGCCGGCCACTTCGAAAACCTCCGCGACCTGCTGGCCGATGCGGATGGACGGGTTCAGGGCACGGCCAGGATCCTGGTAGACCATGGAGAGGTTGCGGGCGCGGAAGCGGCGCAGCGCCTCGCCCTGCATGGTGAGTGCATCCGCGCCCGCAATTTCGATGGAACCCTGCCGCACCCGTCCGTTGCCCGGCAGGTAGCGGGCGACCGCGAGGGCGACCGTCGATTTGCCGCAACCGGATTCGCCGACGAGGCCGAAGGTCTCGCCCCGTCCGATGGTGAAGGAGAGGCCGCGGATGACCTGCCGGTCGCGGCCGCGCACGCGATAGGCGATGTCGAGATCGCGTACGCTGAGTGCGGCCTCGGCTCCGTCCTGCATGGGCATGGGTCCCTCAGGCATCCAGCACCGCCTGCGCCCCTTCGGCCGCGAGATTGACGCCGACGACGAGGCTGCCGATGGACAGCGCGTAGAACAGCACGGTCCACCAGTATCCGCCGCCGATCAGACCGTAATTCTGTGAAATCGACAGGCCCCAGTCGGGGGAGGGCGGTTGGATGCCGAGGCCGAGGAAACTGAGCGATGCGACGGTGAAGATGGCGTAGCCGAGGCGCACCGTCGTCTCCACCATGATCGGCGGCATCACGTTGGGCAGGATCTCCACAAACAGGATGTAGATCGGCTTCTCGCCCCTGAGATGGGCGGCGGCCACGTAGTCCAGGTCACGTTCGCCGAGCACCGCGGCGCGCACCGTGCGGCCGACGATGAGGCCGAAGGAGAGGCCGATGACGATGATCACGGTGGTGTTGGAAATGCCAAGAGCCGTGATGACCAGCATGGCGAGAATGAGCAGCGGCAGTGCCAGAAAAGCGTCCACGATGCGGCTCACCACATCATCGGTCAGCCCCTTCGCATAGCCGGTGACAAGGCCGAGCACGGTGCCGACGACGGTGCCGAGCAGCGTCGCGAGCGGGGCCACGATCAGAATGTCCCGCGAGCCCATGATGACGCGCGAAAATACGTCTCGCCCGAACTGGTCGGTGCCGAACCAATGGTCCGGCGAGGGTGGCGTCAGCGTGTTCAAGAGATCGGTGTCGTCCGCGCCATAGGGCACGATCCAGGGCCCGGCGATTGCCATCACGATCCAGAAAATCAGCAGGAGGCTGCCGACGAGAAAGGGCAAGTTGCGCAGAAGCAGGCGGACGCGCTCGCGCCGGATGCGCGCCGGCGTGTCCATTGCGGCTTCCGCGGCAGCCGTGGCGGTCATCGTCTCGCCGGTCATCGCCGACCCCCGAAGGAGATGCGCGGGTTGAGGGCGGAATAGAGCAGATCAGCGATCAGATTGGCGCCGACATAGACCGTGCCGATAACCAGAATGCCGGCCGCCAGCATCGGGAAATCCTTGGCCTTGGCGGCGGCGAAGATCAGGCTGCCGATGCCGTGGTAGTTGAACAGCGTTTCCACCACCACCAGTCCGCCGATGAGATAGCCGCACTGGGTCGCGATGACAGTGATGGTTGGCAGCAGCGCATTGCGCAGCACGTGGCGCCCGATCACCTGGCGGCGCGAGAGACCCTTGAGCACCGCCGTGCGGGTGTAATCCGAGGTGAGCGCCTCGATCATGCCCGCGCGGGCCATGCGCGCGATATAGCCGAAGAGGATCATGAAAAGCGGGAGTGCCGGCATCAGCAGATAGTAGATCTGCTCAAGGACGCCGGCATGCCGCGGTGCGGTTCCCGTCAGCGGAAAGACATGCAGCCAGATCGAAAAGACCATGATGAGCACGATGCCGGAGACGAATTCGGGCACCACGGTGGCGGACAGCCCGGCGATGACGATGCTGCGGTCGACCCAGCTTCCCGCGCGAAGTGCCGCGACGATGCCGCCGAAAATTCCCGCCGGCACGACGAGGATGAAGGCGATGGCGGCGAGTTTGAGGGAGTTGAGCAGGGCATGGCCGATGAAGGGCGCGACCGGCGCGCGGTAGGTATAGGACAGGCCCATGTTGCCCTGGACCATGCCGGTGATCCAGCTCCAGTACTGCACCAGCAGCGGCCGGTCGATACCCAGTTGATGGTTCAACTGGGCCACCGCGCGGGCATCGGCGAAGGGGCCGAGGATGGCGCGGCCGACGTCGCCGGGCAGCACCTGGCAGCCCGCGAACACGATGATGCTGAGCAGGAAGAGGGTGACGACCGCAAGCGCCAGCCGATAGAGGAGGGCTCGATAGAATCCCATTGCGTCGGTCGTCTCCCTCTGCTCCGCCTCAGCTCTGCGCGATGCTCACCGTCTGCAGGAAGGGCCGGTCGCCTACCGGCAGCACGCCCGAGACCGCCTTCGAGGTCGCATAAAGATAGTTGTAGAAATAGCCGAAGATGATCGGCGTCTCGTCGAGCAGCAGGGTTTCGATCTTGCCCGAAACGGCCTTCTGCGCGCTGAGATCCAGCGCCTTCACGTAATCCGTCACCAGCCCGTCATAGGTCGGGTTCTTGAAGCGCGCGGCGTTCCAGGTGCCGCTGCTGGTCAGCGGCGCATTGAGGAAGACATTCGGCACGCCGCGATTGCCGTAGTCGGTAATGCCGAGCGGGCTGTCCAGCCAGTCGGACTGGCCGGGCACGGCCTTGCCATAATAGGCATCCTGGCTTTCGATATGAAGCTTGATGTCGATGCCGATCTTCTTGGCAAAGCTCTGGATCAGCACGGCGTAATCCGGAATTTCCAGGAACTGCTCGGTCGTGAGCGTCACGGAGAAGCCGTGGCCGACGCCGGCCTGTTCCAGCAGGGCCCGCGCCTTCTTCAAATCCTGATCGCGCTGCGGCACGGCGGTGTCGGTCGAGGGGAAGGCCGCGCAGAAGGGGCTGTCGTTACCGATATCGGCATAGCCTTGATAGAGGCCCTTGATGATCGCCTTGCGGTTGAGCGAGAGCGCGAGCGCCTGTCGCACCCGCTTATCCTTGAAGGGGCCGGCATCGCACTGCATGTGGACCTGGTTATGCGCGCTCGACTTGCAGCGGACGATGTTGAACTGCGGGTTGTGCAGGATGGCGCGGCCGGATGCCACCGGCATCTGCGCCAGCATGTCCACCTGGCCGCCCTGAAGTGCCAGCACCTGCGGCTGCATATCGGTGTAGAAGGTGAATTCCACGCGGTCGAGAAACGCCTTCGGCCCCCAGTAATCGTCGTTGCGCACGAAGGAGCAGCCGACTTTCGGGATGTATTTCTCGAGTTTGAAGGGACCGGTTCCGACGAAAGTCTTCTCGAAGTCGCCGGCATAGTTCGCCGGCAGCATGACGAGATTGTAGTTGTCGGACGACATCGTGTACGGGAAATTTCCGCTCGGGGCATCGAGATGGAATTCCACCGTATAGTCATCGATCTTCTTGGAGCTGCCGGGGGAGAGCACGCCCTTGAAGGCGGACAGCGCGTTGGACGCATTCTTCGGGTTGACCAGTCTCTCGACACTGGCGACCACCGCGTCTGCATTCAGCGGCTCGCCGTTCGAGAACTTCACGCCCTGGCGGATTTTAAAGGTCCAGACCGATCCGTCCTGGTTCGGGGACCAGCTGGTGGCGAGCACGGGGCGCAGCGTGAAATCGGGGTTGAGCGCGCAGAGATACTCGGCCGTCTGCATCATCACCATCAGGCCGCCGTCATCGGCGATGGTTACGGGGTCGATGGCGCCGGCCGGCACCGTCATCGCGATGCGCAGCGTGCCGCCCACGGTGCCGGCGGCACGCGCCGCGCGGGGCGTGCCCATGCCCATGGCACCGCCGAGGGCGCCGAGCAGTGGCAAGGAGAGACCGAGGCGGGTGCCATGGGCGAGGAAACCACGCCGGTCGATGTGGCCCGCCAGCGCATTGTCCATAAGGTCATTTTCGACCTCGGAAAGATTGCGGCGAATGCGGGAGATGAATTGATCGCGCTTGGACATGGCATCCTCATCTGTGGGCCGCGGCGGCGGCTTCGGCTGAACGAAATGCGAAATGATCGGCCGGCGGCAAATCGTGGGGTGGGGTATGCGCTTTGCGAATGGCATCACGGCGTGAAAATACGCCCATGTCAATTCGTCTTGGTGATCTCTCCTGCAAGGGCGCGGATTCAAACGCCCGGGCGCCGTTCTTGGTCAGGAGAACCAGCAAGGATGATGCCAGCACGGCGGCATGACGAATATTCCGCCATTCTCGACGGGATCGGTCCGGAGGCAGGCATCCCTTGCCCCGACCTTGAGCAATTGCCTAGACAATATGGCCGGTTGGGTGCATCTGCGCCGGTGCCGCGCGACGATGGATGACATGTGATGGCCGTGATCGACCGTAGATGGCTGCCGCTCAATGCGCTTCGTGCCTTCGAAGCGGTCGGGCGCCAGCTCAGCTTCACCGGCGGTGCGCAGCGCCTCCAGGTGACGCAAAGCGCGCTCAGCCGCCATGTGGCCTCGCTCGAGGATCTGCTCGGCCGGCCTCTCCTGGAGCGTCGCCCCTCCGGCCTCGCGCTGACCCCCGCCGGTGCGGCCCTTCTGCCGGTCGTAAAGAAGTCCTTCGACCGGCTGGAAGAGGTGATGAACGACATCTTGCAGGAGGAGGCGGGGCATCAGCGGCGCCTCCGGCTCCATATGCCACCGTCCTTCCTGCATCAGGTGGCGCTGCCCATCCTGAGCGATTTCCGCCGCGAATTCCCTGACATCCTGATTGATGTCTCCACCAGCCTCGGCACCGGCCTGCCGCCGACGGAGGTGGATGTGGCCGTGGTCTATGACCGGCCGCAGGCGGGGGACACGGTGCGCGACCTGCTCTGGATGGTGCGGGTCGCTCCGGTCTGCGCGCCGGGCATCGCGGCGGCGGCGGCCGGCCTCGACTTGTCGCAGTTTCTGGCCGGGCAGGAGCTTCTGCATGTGAAGCTGCAGGGCGAGCCGATCGGCACGCATTGGACGCATTTCGCCCGCGCCCAGGGCTTCGCGCTCGATATCCGCCGCGGCATGGCTTTCGACACAGTCACCCTCGCCGCGCAATATGCGATGGCCGGGCAGGGCGTGGTACTCGCCGATATCGACATGTTCGCCTCCGAAATCGCGGCGGGGCGGCTTGTCGCGCCCTATGACGTGACGGCCGAGGACGGCTACGGCTATTACCTTGCTTTCCATTCCGAAGATCTGGGCGATCCCGTGATCAGCCTCTTCCGCTCCTGGATGATCGCGCGGCTCGGCCGGTTGGTCCGCAAATCCGCATAAAGCCAAGCCCCATGCAGACTGCCCATAATATCGACGACCTGCGCCGCATCGCACGCCGCCGCCTGCCCCGCATCTTCTTCGATTACGTGGACGGCGGCGCCAATGCCGAGGTGACGCTCGCCGCCAACGAGGCGGATTTCTCGGCGATCCGGCTGCGCCAGCATGTCCTGCGCGATGTTTCGGCGCGGGATCTCTCGACGGAGTTCCTCGGCCAGCGTCATGCCTTGCCGCTCATGCTGGGTCCGCTTGGCTTCCTCGGCATGCTGGCACGGAAGGGCGAGGTCGCGGCCGCAAAGGCCGCCGGCGCAGCCGGTATCCCCTGCTGCGTTTCGGCCTTCTCCATCTGCCCGATCGACGAGGTGGCGCACTCTGCCCCCCACACGGTGGTCTATTCCCAGCTCTATGTGCTGCGAGACCGAACAATGACGGAGGCGCTGATCGCCCGCGCCGAGGCGGCGGGGGCGGAGGCGTTGTTCCTGACCGTCGACACCGCCACCACCCCGGCGCGGGAGCGGGACGCGCGCAACGGCTTCCGCAATCTGACGCGCCCGACCATCGGCCAATGGCTGAACATGCTGAGCCGGCCGGCCTGGTGCAGGGCGATGATTGCGGACGGCATGCCCGAGGTCGGGCACGCCCGTGCGGCGGGCTTCGGCCGTGGCGTGATGGAGCAAGCCGGGAATCTCTCGCGCCAGATCGACCCCTCCCTTTCCTGGGCGGATGTGGACTGGCTGCGCCGCCGATGGCCCCGCAAACTCGTGATCAAAGGCATCATGGAGGCGGAGGACGCGCAGCGCGCCATTGAGGCGGGGGCCGACGGCATCGTCGTCTCCAATCATGGCGGGCGGCAGCTCGACCATGCCGCCTCCACCATCAAGGCGCTGCCGGCGGTGGCCGATGCGGTGGCCGGCCGGATCGACGTGATCGTCGATGGCGGCTTCCGGCGCGGCGCGCATGTCGTGGCGGCACTCGCCTTGGGGGCCTCGGCAGTTTCCCTCGGCCGCCCGCAGGCCTGGGGGGTGGCGGCCGGCGGGGAGGCCGGGGTGGCGCGCGCGATCGGGTTGATCGCGGCCGAACTCGATGCGACGCTGACGCTCATGGGTCTCACCAGCGTGGACGAACTCCGCGCCTGGGGACGCGAGGCGCTCTATGCGCTTTGATCGGCGAGCGCTGCGGCGACGGCCGCTTCGGCGTGCAGCGCCGTGGTGTCGAACAGCGGCACCGCACTATCCTCCGGCCGCACCAGCAGCATGATTTCCGTGCAACCGAGGATCACGGCTTCCGCACCGCGCGCCACCAGCCGGGCGATGACCGCACGATAGGCGGCACGCGATTCCCCGGTCACGACGCCGGCCACCAGTTCCTCATAGATGATGCGGTGGACGGTCGCCCGGTCCTCGGCCTCTGGAATGAGGACGTCGAGGCCGTGCCGGTCTCTCAGCCGCCCCTTGTAGAAATCCTGTTCCATGGTGAAGGCGGTCCCGAGCAGGCCGACGCGGCGAAATCCCCGCGCGCGTATCGCCCTGGCTGTCGGGTCGGCGATATGCAGCAGCGGGATGGCAACGGCGGCCTGAACCTGATCGGCCATGCGATGCATGGTATTGGTGCAGATCAGCAGAATCCCGGCGCCCCCTGCTTCGAGCCTTCGCGCGGCATCCACCATGCGCAGTTCAAGCCCGGACCAGTCGCCCGCATGCTGCAGCCGCTCGATCTCCGAGAAGTCGAAGGACCAGAGCAGGCAGCGGGCGGAGGCGGTGGGTCCCTGCCGGTCCCGCACCCCCTGGTTCAGGATGCGATAATATTCGGCGGAGCTTTCCCAGCTCATGCCGCCGATCAGCCCGATCATCTTCATGGCTGAGGCATAGCCCATGGCAGGGCTCGGGCACAAAAAAACCGGGTGCCTGGGCACCCGGTTTTTTGGCCAAGCCGACGGCTTGGGAGTTAGTCGGCGGCCAGCGCCATCTGCTTGCGCGCCATGGTCTGGCGCACATATTCCTCGAGATCGGTGCCGATGCGGTCGGCGTAATTCGCCATCACATGGTCCGCACCCTCATAGACGCGATAGTCGATGGACACGCCCTTCTGGGTGTTGAGCTTGTCGACCAGCTTGCGCACGCCGGGCTCGGCGACCATCTCGTCGGCATCGCCGTGGATCATCAGGCCGCCGGTGGGGCAGGGCGCGAGGAAGCCGAAATCGTAATGCGTCGCGGGCGGGGCCACGCTGATCCAACCCGAAATCTCCGGACGGCGCATGAGCAGCTGCATGCCGACGAAGGCACCGAAGGAATAGCCCGCGATCCACAGACCGGAGGAGTTCGGGTTGACGGACTGCATCCAGTCGAGCGCACCCGCCGCATCGCTGATTTCGCCAATCCCGCCGTCATAACGGCCCTGGCTGCGGCCGACGCCGCGGAAGTTGAAGCGCATCACCGAGAAGCCGAGACGCTGGAAAGCCTGGAACATCCCGTAGGTAATACGGTTGTTCATGGTGCCCCCGTGCAGGGGATGGGGGTGCAGCACGAGCGCGAGCGGCGCGCCCGTCTCCTTGCTGTGGTGGTAGCGGCCTTCCAAACGACCGTCGGGGCCGGCGAACATCACTTCAGGCATGGCGCTCTAAACCTATTTTCGATAGCGATTGGGTCACCCGGCGAACCGGGCAACCGTCCGAGGCTTGTCACTTCGATAGCGGCCATGGGGCGGAACTGCATCCACTTTCGACTTCCGCTGCATCACGACAAGGGGATCGAAAGCTCAGCATGCCGCACCAAATCAATGGCTACGACAGTCTCCGAAGAGGCTGACTTGCGATGGCCCGGCCTGGAGCAGCACGCAAAACAAGCACCGCCCGAGGCATGACAGCGGGGAGCGGATGAAGGCAGGATGGGATAGCAGCCGCCCCGGCAAAGCCTTTCTTCTGTCGAGGACGGGTATGATAATAGGTCGGCAAGCTGCCGATTTCATATGGAAATGTCGCATGGCCTTCATGTTTCTGCGTGAAAGCATCCAGGCCTATCAGGAAAGAGACCCCGCGGCGCGGTCTGCCGCCGTGGTCTTCTTCTGCTATCCCGGCCTGCATGCGGTGCTCTGGCACCGGATCGCCCAACGCTTCTGGCGCGCGGGGGCGACCGGCCCCGCCCGTTTCATCGCCCATATCGGCCGGTTTCTGACCGGAATCGAAATCCATCCCGGTGCGCGCCTTGGCCGCCGGCTGGTCATCGATCATGGCATGGGACTGGTGATCGGCGAGACAGCCGAGGTCGGCGACGACGTGACACTCTATCACCAGGTGACGCTGGGCGGCACCAGCCTCAGCCATGGCAAGCGGCATCCGACCATCGGCAATAACGTCATCATCGGCGCGGGCGCCAAGATTCTCGGTGCCATCACGGTGGGCGACGGCGCGCGGATCGGCGCCAATGCCCTCGTCATCAAGCCCGTCCCGGCCGGTGTCACCATGGTCGCGGCGCCTGCCAATCCGTTGGACCGCCAGCGCCGGGACCCCTGTTTCGATGCCTATGGCACGCCGTGTTCCGAAATGTCGGTCGATCCCCTGCTGCGGGATATCGAGAGCCTGCGGGCGGAACTCGCTGAGCTGGAAGGCCGGGTGGGGCAACTCTCCCGCGTCAGGGAGAGCCGTACGGCTGCGGACTGATGCAGAGGCGCTTCTACTTCGACGCGAATGCGACGGAGCCGCTGCGGCCCGAGGCGCGCGCCGCGACGCTGGCGGCGCTGGATGCGCTCGGCAATCCATCGTCCATCCATGGCGAGGGGCGCGCCGCGCGGCGCCTGCTGGAAGATGCGCGGGAGGCGATTGCCGCGCGCTTCGGCGGCGCTCCCCGCAATCTCGTCTTCACCGCGGGCGGCACGGAGGCCGATGCGCTGGCGATCCATGGGCTCGCTGGTGGCGGCCGGGTGCTGCGGGGTGCCACCGAGCATCCGGCGGTAATCGCGGCGGCGGGGCCGCAAGCCGGTATCATCCCGGTCGACCCCCAGGGGGTCGTCCGGCTGGAGGCGCTGGAAGCCATGTTGGCGGAAGGGGCGGCTCTGGTCTCCGTCATGCTGGCCAATAACGAGACTGGCACGGTTCAGCCGGTGGCGGAGATCTCCCGTCTCTGCCGCGCGGCGGGCGTCGCCTTTCATGTTGACGCGGTGCAGGGCGCGGGGCGCCTGCCGACCTCCCTCGCCGAGATGGGCGCGGATGCGATCAGCCTGTCCGGCCATAAGCTGGGCGGGCCACCGGGCGCGGGCGCGCTGTTGCTGACGCGGGATGCGGCCGACCGGCTTATGCCGCTGATGCTCGGCGGCGGGCAGGAGCGCGGGCGCCGTGGCGGCACGCACGCGCTTCCCGCTATCGCCGGATTCGCGGCGGCGGCACGCGCCGCCACCGCCGAAGACGCCGCCAGCCTCGCGCCCTTGCGCGATGCAATCGAGCGGGCGGCGGTTGCCTGCGGGGCCGTGGTCATCGCCGGCGGCGCGGCACGCCTGCCGAACACGACCTGCCTGATGCTGCCGGGCTGCCGAGCCGAATCCCAGGTCATCGCGCTCGATCTGGCGGGACTTGCGGTCTCGGCCGGCTCGGCCTGCTCCTCCGGCAAGGTCGCGCGCAGCCATGTGCTGGAGGCGATGAGCCTCGGCGCCGGCGCCGGGGAGGCGATCCGGGTCTCGCTGCCCTGGAACGCGACGGGCGAGCACGTCTCGGTCTTCGCCGAAGCCTATCGCAGCATGGCGGAGCGGATGGGGCGCCGCGCGGCATGATTTACCTCGACCATCACGCGACGACGCCCTGCGACCCCCGGGTTGTGGAGGCGATGCTGCCCTGGTTCACCGAGCGCTTCGGCAATGCCGGCAGCGTGGAACATGCCATGGGGCGGGAGGCGGCGGAGGCGGTGGAGGCCGCGCGGGCAGAGGTCGCGGCGCTGATCGGCGCCGCCCCGTCCGAGATCATCTTCACCTCGGGTGCCACCGAATCGAACAATCTCGCCATTCTCGGCGCCGCTCGTTTCGCGAAGGGCCTGGGTGATGAGCGGCGCCGGGTGATCACGCTCGCGACCGAACATCATGCCGTGCTCGACCCCGTCGCCGCGCTTGAAAGCGAAGGGTTCGAGCCAGTCGTGCTCCCGGTACAGGCAGACGGGCTGCTTGACCCTGCCATTCTCGCTGAGGCCATGAGGGGGCCGACCCTTCTCGTTTCGATCATGGCGGTGAACAACGAAATCGGCGTGGTGCAGGATCTGGCGGGTCTCGGCCGCATGGTGAAGGCGGCGGGGGCGGCCTTCCACGTCGATGCCGCGCAGGCGTCCGGGCGCATCCCCTTCAATGTCTCGGAAATTCCGGCCGATCTGGTCTCCCTATCGGCCCACAAGATGTACGGACCGAAGGGGATCGGTGCCCTCTATCTCCGCAGGCGACCGCGCATGCGCATCGCGCCGCTGGTCGCCGGCGGCGGGCAGGAGCGGGGGTTGCGGTCCGGCACGATCCCGGTGCCCTTGATCGTGGCGTTCGGGGAGGCCGCCCGTCTTGCCCGCGCCGAAGGGCCGGTCGAGAGCCTGCGGCTGCGCGCCCAGGCGGTCCGGCTGCTGGGGCTGCTGCGGGCCGAAATTCCGACGCTCCAGCTCAACGGCCATGCGGACCGCCGGGTTTCGGGCAATCTCAACCTGACTTTTCCAGAGGGAACGGCGGCGGCGATTCTCGCCGCCGCGCCGGACCTGTGCCTCTCTTCCAGTTCGGCCTGTACCTCCGGCCCTGATGGAGCCGTGGGGCCAAGCCATGTGCTGACCGCGCTCGGCCTCAGTGCGGACGCGGCCCAGCGCAGCTTGCGCATCGGATTGGGACGTTTTACCTCCGCCTCCGATATCGAGACGGCAGCTGCGAGTTTGGCGGCCGCTGCCCGTCGTGCTGCTGCGGCCGCCCGGGCCGCCGCAGCGTAACCCCCTATGCAGTCCGGGCCAGAGGAAGCGAGTGTGATGCCGAAGATGACCTTCGTGGAGCGCGATGGAACGAGGCGGGAGGTGGATGCGCCCCTCGGCCTTTCCGTGCTCGAAGTGGCCCATAAGCACGGCATCGACCTGGAAGGCGCCTGCGAGGGCTCGCTCGCCTGCTCCACCTGCCATGTGGTGATCGATCCCGAGTGGTTCGACAAGCTGAACGCGCCCTCGGAGGACGAGGAGGACATGCTCGACCTCGCCTTCGGCCTCGAAGAGACCTCGCGCCTGGGCTGCCAGATCGTGATCGACGAAACTCTCGATGGACTCGTGGTCAAGCTCCCGGCCGGAACCCGCAACGCCCAGGGCTGAAACGACGAAGCCCCCCGGGCCGCATCACGCCGGTCCGGGGTTGTTGCCGAGCAGTTCCATGTGAAAGCCCTCCGTCTCGTCATCGGCCGGAAACATGCACTCGAGGCGGAGTTCCTGTGCGGCGACGGCCCGCGGCGTGCCGACGGTTGAAACCATCGAGAAATAGCGCAGGACTTTTCCGTCCTTCACAAAATCCATCGGGATCACCGGCAGGACGGCCGCTTCGCCCGTTCCGGCCGGCGACTGCCAGCCGGGTTCGACATCGGGATAGGCCAGGAGGCGGGCGAGCAGTTCCCTTGTCTTGTCATCCAGGACGCGGCCGACCGATTCGCGGGTGACCCGTTGAATGAGGCTTTCGGCAACAGCCGGCCAGTTGGCTATGAAGGGCCGCATGCCGCGTGGATCGAAGATCAGGTCGAGCATGTTGCGCGGGTTCGGGCGCGCCGAGAGATCCGTGAAGCGGCCGAAGAAGCGGGGCGCCGCGCGGTTCGTCATCAGCACGTTCCAGTAGCGGTCCATGACGAGCGCGGGAAAGGGCTCGTGCTGCCGCAGCATGCGTTCGAGCGCACGGGTGATGGCCGCCATCTCCGGTGCGTTCCAGTCTCCGTCAGGGTAGATGGGTGCGTAGCCGCCGGCGAGGAGAAGGGAATTACGGTCACGCAACGGCATGTCGAGCGCCTGCGCGAGATCGAGCAGCATCTGCCGGCTTGGCAGGCTGCGCCCGATTTCGA
>Ga0310811_10004655_pt1 | contig 17275 bp, 15 predicted proteins | sample YCmetagenome_FD_207642 | JGI IMG/M metagenome (GOLD analysis project Ga0310811, IMG submission 207642) | Soil microbial communities from experimental microcosm in Duke University, North Carolina, United States - YC | ecosystem: Engineered > Artificial ecosystem > Soil microcosm > Unclassified ...
CTGCTTGTGCAGATCTTTCTCGTCTATTTTGCGCTGCCCGTCATCGGCATCAACTTCAACGAGTACTGGGCAGGCGTCATCGCGCTCAGTTTGAACGCGGGCGGCTTCATCTGCGAGATCGTGCGCGCCAGCATGCAGTCGGTCGATCGCGGCCAGACTGAAGCCGCGCAATCCATCGGCATGCGTCACCGCCAGATCGTTCTGCACGTGCTCTTTCCACAAGCGTGGCGGCGCATCCTGCCGCCGCTCACCAACGAACTGATCTCGCTGATCAAGGGCTCGGCGCTGCTGTCTGCGATCTCCGTGTATGAGCTCACGCACGCCGGTCAGGAAATCATCGCAACGTATTTTTCGCCATTCGAGATTTTCCTGCTGATCGCCCTCTACTACTACGCGTTGATCTCGGCGCTGGCGTGGCTGTCGCGCTACCTCGAGCGGCGGCTGCCGCAATACTGACTTCATGAGCTCGGGTTCCCGCATGTCTTCCACCGTTACCGTCTCCGACCTGCCCGCAGCGTCCGCCATGGACGCCGCCGCGCGCGCGCATGAAGGCGCAGCTGCAACGCTGCTGTCCATAGAAGGGCTGCACAAGCGCTTCGGCGACAAGGTCATCCTGCCCTCCGTCTCGCTGGAGGTCGAGCACGGCGAGACCGTGGTTCTGATCGGGCCGTCGGGTTCCGGCAAGACCACGCTCCTGCGCTGTCTCAACTTCCTGGAGAGACCGGACGGCGGCACGATTCGCCTTGGCGGCCAGCGTATCGGACTGTCGGAGCATGGCCGCGCGCTGCCCGAAGCCGAACTGGCGCGGCAACGCAGCCGCTTCGGCTTCGTGTTTCAGCGTTTCAACCTGTTTGCGCATCTGAGTGCGCTGGATAACGTCGCCGCCGGCCCGCAGCGTGTGCTGGGACTCTCGCGCGATGCGGCTCGCGCTCGCGCACAAGTTGCCTTGGAAAAAGTCCACCTCGCGCAGCACGTCAACAAACGGCCCGCGCAACTCTCGGGTGGCCAGCAGCAACGCGTGGCGATTGCCCGCGCGCTTGCGATGGAGCCGCAGATGATCCTGTTCGACGAGCCGACTTCGGCGCTCGACCCGGAACTCGTCAATGAGGTGCTCGACGTAATGCGCGATCTTGCCACAGCCCGAATGACGATGATGGTCGTGACACATGAAATGAGCTTCGCGCGCAACGTCGCGCATCGGGTTGTCTTCATGGATGCCGGCGCGATCGTCGAACAAGGTACGCCCGGCGACGTCTTCGGCCGTCCGCGCGAAGAGCGCACCCGGCGCTTCCTGAAGCACCTGCACACCTGAACTGAACCGGACCACCCGACTGATGACTGTCCCACCTATCGAGCTTGACCTTGACCTTTTGCTGCACGGCGCCACCGTCGTGACGATGGACCAGGCTCAACCGCTGCTGAACGACGCGGCCATCGGCATACGCGGTAACCGCCTCGCCTTTGTCGGCCGCGCGCAGGATCTGCCGGCGCAGACACGCGCGCGGACCACGCGCCGGCTTGACGGACGCGTGATCGTGCCGGGCTACGTGAACGTGCATACCCACGCCATTCTGACGATGGTGCGCGGCGTGGCCGAAGACCTGGGCTTCGCGCCCGCCTACACGCCCGGTATTCCGCACGGCCATGACGTGCGCCCGGACGAAGCCGTCGCGCTGGCGCGTCTCGGCGCACTAGAAGCGATGCTGTTCGGCTCGACGCTGATCAACGACAGCTACGTCCACGCAGACCTGACCATGGAAGCCATGGCCGAACTCGGCCTGCGTGTGTATTCATGCGGCCGCTTGCACGACGTCGATTTTTCCGGGGTCGCGGACGGGCGTTGGGAATACCATGCCGCGACCGGCGAGCGCACGCTCAACGACGCGCTGGCACTTGCCAGCCGCTGGCATCGCAAGCGCAACGGGCGCACCGGCGTCCAACTCGCCGTTCACGCGCCCGACACCTGCTCTGACGACTTTCTGCGTCTGATTGCCGATGCAGCACGCACGCATGATCTTGGCGTGACGACTCATCTCGCGCAAAGCCGTACCGAAGTCAGCGTGGTGAAACAGCGTTCTGGTAAAAGCCCCGCGCAGCTGCTCGACGAGGTCGGACTGCTCAACGAAAGGCTCGTGGCGGCGCACTGTCTGTATCTGGACGATGACGACATTGCACGCGCCGGACGGGCTGGCATCACGGTGGCGCACATCCCCAAGGGCAACGCGACGGGCGGCACGATGGCGCCCACGCCGCGTCTGCGCGACGCCGGCGCGCGCATTGCATTGGGCACCGATAACATGCACGCCGATATGACCGAGGTTATGCGCTGGGCGCTGGCCATTGCGCGCATCCAGCTGGGCGAAGTCTCGGCGGACTGGCAGCCCGCCGATGCGCTCGCCATGGCGACGTGCAACGGCGCGCAGGCCATGGGCCTCGGCGACGAACTCGGTTGCCTCAAGACGGGCTGGCTAGCAGACCTTGCCGTGTTCAATTTCCAGCGCGCGCATCTGACACCGCACCCCAATCCGTTGGGCACGCTGATACACACGGGACTTGGGCGCGATGTCGAGATGGTCATCGTGGACGGGGAGATTGTGGTCGACTGCGGCGCCCCCACCCGTTGCGACGCCGATGCCGTGATCGCCGCTGGAAAGCACGCCGCCACGCAACTATGGAAAAGGGCAAGCGCATGAGCACCCCGCACAGTGTCGTTTCGCAGTCGAAGCACGGCGCAGCGGGCGCCGACCTGGCAGCTTCGCAAGCACGCACCTCGCAAACCGGTGCCGCCGTGCAGATGCGCGGCATCCGGCATCGTTTCGCCGCAGTGCCGGTGATCGAAGACGTCACGCTTGAAATTGCCGCAGGCGAACTGGTTGCGTTGCTCGGCCCATCGGGCTGTGGCAAGAGTACTCTGTTGCGCATCCTTGCCGGTCTGCAGGTACAGTCCGAGGGCGAAGTGCATATCGGCGGGCAACGCGTTGACGGCCTCGCGCCACGCCAGCGCGGCGTGGGCATTGTCTTTCAGAACTACGCGCTGTTTCCGCACATGACGGTCGCCGCCAACGTCGCCTACGGTCTCGAAGCCAACGGCGTCGCGCGTCGGGATGCCACTCAGAAGGCCATGCAGATGCTCGAGATGGTGCGCATGGAAGCATTTGCGAAACGCCATCCGCGCGAGTTGTCGGGCGGTCAGCAGCAACGTGTGGCATTGGCCCGTACGCTTGCCGTCGAGCCGCGCATCCTGCTGCTCGACGAGCCTTTTGCGGCGCTGGACAAAAACCTGCGGCTCGATATGCAGATCGAAATCCGCCGTCTGCAGCGCGAACTGAACATCACGACCGTGATGGTGACGCACGATCAGGAAGAGGCCATGAGCATGGCCGACCGGGTCGCGGTGCTCAATCGCGGGCGGCTCGAACAATACGACCCGGCGGTCGCGATCTACGATCAGCCCGCAACCCCCTTCGTCGCCACCTTCGTCGGCACCGCGAATCTGCTTCCGGTCACCTTGCGCGAGCACGGCAACCAGTGCCTGGCAGGCTTCGACGATGGCGCCGCGCTGACCGTTGCTCAGCCCGGCCCGTGGCGCGACGCCGGCGCTGCGCTGCTGGCGGTTCGCCCCGAGCAATGGGCGTGGCAGTTGCCGCAGCCCGGCGCCAGCGCGCGTCAGCTGCTGGCTACAGTGCAACTGGCGATGCCGATCGGTCCCACGCTGGTGGTCGATCTGCAGACCGATGCCGGACATACCGTGAAGATTTCCGTGCCACGCGCAGAGGGTGCCGACTTGCGCCCGGGCATGCGCGTCGCGCTCGATTTCAAACCGGGTGCGCAAGTGCGCACGTTCAAGGCGGAGCAACCCAGTACCGCAGGTGTTTAGCGCATGGTCACGAACGTCCTGGTCCAGCGTGCCGCCCGCCTCGTTATCGCCGGTTCATCCTGTTCAACTATCCATCCAGAGGTCCTATGTCGCTGATCGATCACCAACGTCGCAAGCTCCTGCAACTGATGGGAGCAGCGGGGGCTGTCGGCCTGTCGCTCGGCAGCCCGCTTGCCATGGCTGCGTCCGCATCCCTCGCCGCCACCACGTTTCCCGGTGCGTGGGAAGAGTCTCAACGCAAGATCCTGTTGCCCGCGTTTCGCAAGGCTGCGGGCGTGAGCGCGGTGCTCACCGCATCGCAAGCGGTCGACACGCTGACCAAGCTGGTGGCCGCGCGCAACAACCCGCCGTTCGACGTGGTCATGATGGACGAAGGGCCTTACCTCCAGGGCATCGCGCAAGGCGTGTTCGAACCTATTCCGGCAGCCCGGGTGCCGAACCTGGCGAATCTGCCCGCGCACTTCGTCGACCCGAAGGGTCTGGGCGTCTATGTGTCCGCGCAGGTCTATGGCATAGCGTACAACACGGAGCGCGTGAAGACCGCGCCGAAATCCTGGAATGATCTGCTCAAGCCGGAATTCAAGGGCCGCGTCGGCCTCGTGAGTCTCGACTCCACCTTGGGCACGGTATGGATGGTGGCGCTCGCCAAGATGCTGGGCGGCGACGAAGATCACATGGACCCGGCGTTCGATTACATCAGGCGGCTGATGCCGAACGTTGGCGCGGTTGCCGCCAATCCGGGCGCACTCGGCACGCTGTTCCAGCAAGGTCAGGTGGATATTGCCTGTCACTACATCAACAACGTGGAATCGCTGAAGGCCAAGGGCGTGCCGGTGGCGCTCGCGCGCCCCGAAAGCAACTGGGGCATGGTGCGCAGCACGATGAATATCGTGAAGAACACCCAGGCGGCGGATCTTGCTGCCGCGTATATCAACACCGCGTTGAGCGTCGAAGTGCAGCAGCAGATGACGAGCGCGCCCTACTACGTCGCGCCGACCAACACGAAGGTGCCGTTTGGTGCGGCGCTCGCCGCTGTCGCTCATAACGCCAGTGACATGACGTCCTTCGTGCAGGTCGACTGGGCACGAATCAATCCGCGCCGCGCTGAATATATCGACCGTTTCAACCGTCTGGTCAAGGTCTGACGCATCATGAACGCGAATCACCGGATGCCGCGCGACTGGCTGCTCGTGCTGCCACTGGGCCTGTTCTTCATCGCGTTTGTGGGCGTGCCGCTCCTGCTCGTCGCGCTGATCAGCCTGCACAACGACACAGCCATGACGCATTTCGGCATTCGCCAATACATGGTCTTCTTTGGCGACAGCTACAACCGGGGCATCCTCTGGCAAACGCTCTGGCTCGGTGTCGCGACCACGCTAGTGACGATCGTGCTCGGCTATCCGGTGGCGCACCTGTACGTGGTGAGCCCGCCGCGCTGGCGGCGTGTTCTGGTTGTGCTGATCCTGCTGCCGCTTTTGACGAGTTCCGTGGTGCGCACGTTTGCGTGGGTCGTCATTCTCGGCAATGAAGGACTGGTCAATGCGCTGCTGATGGCGCTCGGGCACACGGGCCAACCGGTCAAGCTCCTGTACACGCCGCTCGCGGTGATCCTCTCGCTTGCGCAAATCGAATTGCCGTTGATGGTGTTGCCGCTCGTCACTACGCTCACTTCGCTCGACACGCGCTTGCCCGAGGCGTCGCATGCGCTGGGCGCCAGCAGCTGGCGCACCTGGTGGAAGATCACGGTACCGCTCGCCATGCCGGGTTTGCTCAGCGGAACCTTGCTGGTGTTTACCGGCGCGGTCAGCGCGTTCGTGGTTCAAACCCTGGTGGGCGGCGGCCAGCTGATGTACATGCCGTTCTACATCTACGAACAGGCCATCCAGACGCAGAACTATCCGTTTGCGGCAACGCTTGCCGTGATCCTGCTGGTGAGCGTGCTTCTCGTGGTGACCCTGCTCAACTATTTCGGCCGCAAGACCCGAGGCTTTGTCCATGGCTAAATCCACGCTTGCCGCGTCGGGCGTCATGCCGGCGCGCCGCACCCAGCCGGGTCGCCTGTCTTTCACTGCAGTGATGGGCTTGATGGGCGGCATAGGGCTGTTGATGCTGATCGGGCCCACGCTGATCGTCCTGGTGACGTCGCTCACGTCGGGCTACTCGTTGAAGTTTCCGCCGCCGGGACTGTCATTGCGCTGGTATCAGGCGCTGATCTTCGATTCGCCGGAGATCATTGACGATCTGCTGTTGAGCCTGAAGCTGGCTGCCGCTGCAACCGCTTGCGCGACCGTGCTGGCGGTCGCCGCCGCGGTGACGCTCGCGCGCCGTCGCACGTTCGGTGCGCGACTGCTCGATTCGTTTTTCATGGCACCGCTGACCATTCCGTCGCTGGCGCTCGGTCTGGGCATCCTGATCCTGTTCAACCTCGAAAGCGCGGGGCTCTCGTTCTACAGTCTGCTCGCCGGACATATCGCGCTGTGCGCACCGTATGTGCTGTACACGACGTCGGCCAGTTATGCGCAACTGGATCCCGCGCTGCTCGACAGTTCGACGTGCCTCGGCGCGAGTAGCTGGTTTACGTTTCGCCGTGTCGTACTACCGGCGCTGGTGCCGGGCATTGCGTCAGGGGCGTTCATTGCGTTCATGAATTCGTTCGATAACGTCGCGCTGTCGCTGTTCCTGTCGGACGCGAGATCTGAAGTGTTGCCCATCCACCTGTGGCATATCATCGAGGACAGCCTCGACGTGCGGGCGGCCGCGGCCTCGGGCGTACTGATTATCGCGACCTTGATTTCCATGCTGCTGATGGAGCGGCTCGCCGGCTTGTCGCGGCAGTTTCGCTAGCCGCCGCAGTCAACCCCTTCCTTCGATCAGGCAGAACCGTGCGCAAGATACTTTCCAACGTCAGGGCATTACACGGCACCGAACAGCGTTATGAGCCGCGACGCGTCGACGTCGTGATCGAAGGCGAGCGCATCGCCGCTATCGTGCCGGGCGGCAGCGCGACCGACGGCGAATGCATACCGCTCGACGACTGCGTGCTGGTGCCGGGGCTCATCAACGGCCATCAACATTCGCACGAGCATTTTCATAAGGGACGGCTCGAAAACCTGCCGCTCGAGTTGTGGATGCACTACGTGCGCGCGCCGCGCCCCGTGAAGCTGACGCCGCGTCAGGTCTATCTGCGAACGTTGATTGGCGCGCTCGAATCGCTGCGCAGCGGGACAACCACGCTCGTCGACGACGTGAGCCTCGGTCAGGCCATTGACCCCGCCGCCGTCGACGCGATCTTCCAGGCCTACAAGGACGCGGGGATTCGCGCGCTCGTGGGGTTCTCGATGATGGATCGCGCGATCGTCGATAACTTCCCGGAGGTGGACAGCATTTTCCCGCCTGCGCTGCTTGCGCAACTACGTGCGCAGCCGCGGCCCTCTCCCGATGCGTTCTTCGCGCTGCTGGAAAGCGAGTTGGCGCATCACCATCCCCAGCATGATCGGGTGGGCATGCTGATCGCCCCTTCCGCGCCGCAGCGCTGCACGCCGGAATTTCTCGCGCGTTGCCGCGAATTTGCCGACACACATGATCTGCCGGTCATCATCCACGTTCAGGAAACCCGCTTGCAGGTGGTAACGGCGCAAGCCTTCTACGGCAAGTCCATGGTGATGCGCCTTGCCGAACTTGGATTTCTGCGGCCGGGCACGTCGCTGATCCACGCGGTCTGGTTGTCGGATGCGGAGATCGCGTGTCTGGCTCAATCTGGTGCGAGCGTGCAGCACAATCCATGGAGCAATCTGATGCTTGGCTCGGGCGTTCAACCGGTGCGCGCGCTCCTCGATGCGGGCGTCAACGTGAGTCTCGGCTCCGACGGCTGCGCGTCGACGGTCACCGTCAATATGCTCAACGTGCTTGGCAGCGCCGCAGCGGTATCGAAGATACGCGGCGACGATTATTCGCGCTGGTTGTCTGCAGCGGAAGCGCTGCATGCGGGGACCATTGGCGGCGCGACGGCGCTCGGACTCGGCAGCCAGCTCGGTGCAATCGAGCCGGGTTATCGCGCCGACCTGGTCGCTTACCGGACTGACGCGATCAGCTTCACGCCGTTAGCCGATCCGGTTCGGCAACTGGTGTATGCCGAGCGCGGTGCCGCTATCGACAGCGTGTTTGTTGCGGGAGAGGCAGTCATGCGGAACGGACGACTCACGCGCGTCGATGAAGGCGCGCTGCTGCGGGAGATCAATGCCGCCTACGAGGCACTGGGCGCGGAGTTCGATCTCGCGGATGAATCCGTCGCGCCGCTGCGCGCGGAGATGGAGAAGGTCTACGCGCGCGCCCAGGCACTGCAGACCAGCTGGCAACCTCATCCGGCGAAACTGGCCGGATGACGACAATTGACTCCCGCACCAGGCAATCCAGATGCCCGCTGGTACCGGGCTCGCAACGCGCAGCTTTGCTGGGCCGCATACGTTGACGTACACATTGCGGATTTCGTCCGCCTACAATCATTCAATGTCATTCTGAGGGCCCGAGGGCACACGTGATGTTTGATAAGCCAACACTGGACACGAACAAAGGCCCCGCCTATCTCGCGTTGGCCGACGAACTGATTCGCTACGATACGACGAGCAGCCGTTCGAATCTCGGCCTGATCGAAGCGATCCGAGACCGCTTTCGAGCCCATCACATAGAAACGCTGCTGGTCTATGACAGGGCCAAACAAAAAGCAAATCTGTTCGCGACATTGCCGGCCTTTACCGGGGAAACGAACGGCGGCGTCGTGCTGTCCGGGCACACCGATGTCGTTCCCGTAACCGGCCAGAACTGGTCAAGCGATCCATTCGACCCGGTCATCCGCGGCGATCGACTCTACGGCCGCGGCTCGTGCGACATGAAAGGCTTTATCGCAGTGACGCTCGGCCTGTTGACCGATATCCAGAAGCGCCGGCTACGCGAGCCTCTTCATTTCGCCTTTTCTTTCGACGAGGAGGTCGGCTGCCTTGGTGCGCCCCTGCTTCTGGCTGAACTTGCGGAACGGGGCATCAGGCCTGCTGGCTGCATCGTCGGCGAGCCGACCAGCATGCGCCCCGTCGTCGCCCATAAGGGCAACAACGCCTATCGGTGCTGCGTCAAGGGAGTAGCCGCCCATTCGTCGCGTACGCCAAGCGGCGTCAACGCGATCGAATACGCCGCGCGCCTGATCTGCCGGATCCGCGATACCGCTGATGCCCTCCGCCGCAACGGCCCGTTCGATCGCGCATTCGACGTACCGTATTCAACGGCGCAAACCGGCCTGATCCAGGGCGGCAACGCGATCAACACGATTCCCGACGATTGCGAATTCTTCTTCGAATACCGCAATCTGCCCTCCGAAAACCCGCAATGGTTCTTTGAGCAGATTGCCCGCTATGCCCGCGAGGAACTCGAGCCACAGATGCGCGAAGTCTCCGATGCCGCGGCGATCTCATTTGAAAAGGTCGGCACAACGTTGTCGCTCGACAGCGCTGAACAAGCCGCCATCACTCGACTGGTACGCACGTTGTGCAATGACTTCGAAACACGCAAGGTGACTTATGGCACCGAAGCCGGCCTGTTCTCGCAAGCGGGAATTCCCACGGTCATTTGCGGCCCGGGCAGCATCGACGATGCGCACAAGGCCGACGAATCCGTCGAACTTTCACAGCTGGCCGAATGCGACAAGTTTTTGCGGCGCGTCCTCGACACGCTCACGCCCCCCTGAATCGCATCGCCATCACAGGCCATGAATGAGGATCGCCTCCAGGTCGTCGTTTTCTTCCTCCGGGCCGTGCAACCGCAAGGTCGCCTGGATATGCTCGAGATGCTCGTCCATGATCTTTTGCGCCAACTTCACGTTGCCCGCTTCCACTGCGTCGATCAGACGCGCGTGTTCGTCGTGCAGACACGCCTGCGCGGTAGGCGCGTTGTAGAGCAGGATCGTCAGGCACGTGAGCATCTGCAAGCCGCGCATGGTCCGTTCGATGAAGCGGTTACCCGACACCTGCGCGAGCATCACGTGGAATTCGCCTGAAAGCCGTACCGCGGTGCGCCGGTCATCACGCTTACGGGCCTCATCTTCCTGTGCCACATGCGCGCGCAAACGCGCCAGGTCTTTCTTCGTCGCGCAACGACACACCTTTTCTATGATCGGCAATTCGATCTGACGCCGTGCCTCGAACAACTCGCGCGCCTCCTCCACCGTCGGGCTCGCAACAAACGCGCCGCGATTCGGCACGATCGTCACGACAAGTTCGTGCGCCAGTTGCTGCAACACCGTCCGCACAGTGGTCCGGCTCACGCCGAAAATAGCGGCGAGCCGGTCTTCGGCGAGCTTCGTGCCGGGCTGCAGCCGATGCTCCGAAATCGCATTCATCAAGCGCTCGTAAATCACGTGGCGATGGGCGCCGTCGAAGGAGCCAGCCACTTCGTTTTCGGCAGTCTTCGCCCTCTTCTTATCAGTCGGCATGAAAGGGTCCTGGTAATGAGTTGAATCACGACAAGGGCAACGTGCGCGGTTGAATGCACCGATTGCACTGCCGCGCCGCAGTGCAGATTATCGCCGATATTGCACACAAGTTAGGCGCCGGATTGTATTTCTGTTGCGAGAGAAAATTGTGCGATTGTGCGCACCACTTCTTGAATGCTCAAGCTAAAGAGGCTTGAGCGGGTGATGCCCAGTCACTGTGCCGAGCGCAACATCGCGGTGCAGAGTCGGCCCTTTGGCCACATTGTGGTGCGCCTTTTCGAGGACATGTCAAGCCATGATTGTGTACAATTTTCTCGATTATTATAAAACAATATGCTCAACATCCTGTAAACAAAGCGATGCGCTAGTGCGCACACGAAACGCCGCTCGCTGGCACGGTCTTCGCTAAACGTCATCAAGCCCCCGCGTGCGGCAAGCCATCTGCCAGCGCGATTCCCTGACGCCCCAGATCCCGTCATGCAAAAACTGCTCCTGGCGCACGGCAGTGCGCTTTCCAATCTCGCGTTGTTCGTCGCGGTCGATACCGGCCTGTTCGAGCGCCATGGCCTGCAGGTCGAAGCACCCCCGCTGGCACATTTCAGTTCCACCGCCGCATTGCTGAGAAGCGGCGAGGCTGATCTCGGCACCACCGGCTTTACACAGCCGCTGGTCGATCATGCCCAGCCCGATCCGCTGCGCATTGTCGGCGGCAGCGGCAAGCTCGGTATGGCGCTCATGGGACAGCCGGGCCTGTCGATGAGCGATCTGCGCGGCCAGCGCGTCGGAACCTTCGCCGACGATCCAATGGAAGTCCTGCTGCACGATGCACTACGGGTAGGCGGGATTGCCCCGATCCAGATCGAACGGGTGCTATACCCGTCGCTCGCCGACGCAGTCGCCGATCTGACCAGCGGTCGACTCGCGGCGCTAACGTTAATCGAACCGTGGATTTCCCGCCTTCATCTGCGCGGCTTCGAGGTGCTTTGCGACGGCCTGCACGCATGGGGCGGCGACTATCCCGACACGTTGCTCGTCGCCCGCAAGAGTTTTCTCGACGCGCATCCCGAGATCATCTGCGCGGCCTTACGCGCGATGCTCGATGCGCAGGAAGCGATCACGAACAATCCCCGCGCAGCCCTGCGCGCCAGCGCGTACCGCTACCCCGAATTCACGCTCGACGAACTGCTGGCCGGCATCGCTGCGCAACCGCCGATCATCGATATTCGCCCGCTTCGCGAGTGCATTCTCGCACGTGCCCGGTCGTTGGAGGCGCTCGGACGAATGCAGGTTTCAGGCTCGATCGGAGAGATTTTCAGCTTCGATCTGCTGGCACAAACGCTCGCGCAGTTGCCTGTCGAAACTGTCACATCCCCATCAGCCGCTCAACCTCTGTAAGGACCACGCGATGTTCAGGAAATTTGTTCAGCAAGACCCGAATGGTTACGCATTGACCGAACTCGGCAGTACGCGACGCGAATTCCTGATGCGCGGTGCGTGTCTGGCCGGCGCCTCGGCGTTGGGCGGTGCCTATCTTCCGCAGGCGATGGCGGCCGGCCCGCTGACCCTCAAGGCGACGCACGGCACGGGTCTCTGCAATTGTCCGTTCTTTCTCGTCAAGGAACGCAATCTCGCGCAGGGCGTCGCGCTCGACTTCGTGACGACCCCGTCGAACGCCGACATCGCGGCGCTGTTCGGCGCGGGCGTGGTGGATGTGTCTGTCGTTCCGTACACCAACTTCATGACGCTCTACGATGCTGGCGCACCGATCAAGATCGTCGCAGGCTCGGGCGTGCAGGGCTGCGTGATCGTCGCGCAGGCGGGCATCACGTCAGCGGCCCAACTGCGCGGCAAGACCATCGGCACATTCCAGGCCGATACGCTCGAAATGCTCCCCTACGATTACCTGAAGAAGGCCGGCATGAGCTTTGCCGATGTCAAGGTGCGCTACTTCGGCACGTCGCCGGAGCTGGCGCAGGCGTTCATCGCCGGGAACGTCGATGCAATGTGCCACATCGAGCCTTACGCGACGCAGGCATTGAAGGCGAGGCCCGGGTCCGTGCAGCTTTCGAACGGTGTGGATGTATACGGCGCGAACTACTCCGACTGCGTTCTCGCGGTGCGCAGCAAGCTCCTGAAAGAAAACCGCGATGCCGTGAAGGCGCTGATCAAGGCGATGATGGTCGCGCAGCATCAGGAAGAACTGGACCGCGCCTCGGCCGTCAAGGACACCGTCGGCAAGTACTTCAAAACCAGCTACGACGCCACGCTCGACGCGGCCGCGAAACAGCCTGCGATGGTCGATCAGCGCAGCAACCAGAATTTCATCCTGCAGCGGGCGCAGAATCTGAAGGACCTGCGCTACATCAAACGACTTCCTGGCCCTGACATGTTCGACTGGGGTCCGCTCAATGAGGTAATCAAGGAAAACAACGATGTCTATGGCCAGCTCAAGCTGAAATCCGCATGAAAGCCGATCCGACGACCCTTCTCGCGCACCGACACGCGGTGCGCCCGGTGGCGAGTGGCCGGCCGCGCGCCGGTCTCGTCCGGCGACTGGTGCCGCTCGGCTGGGGCGTCGCCTCGCTGGCGTGCTTCATCGCCGCGTGGGAACTGGCGTGGGCCGCAGGTTGGGCCGACCCGCTTCTACTGCCGCCGCCGCACATCTTCCTGCGCAACTTCGCGTCGCAAGCGCAGTACTTCATCCCGACTGACGTCATTGGCGAGACTTCCAACGCGACCGCGCTGAAGTCGCTCGCCATGACCATCGTTGCGACGACATTGCGGGTGCTAAGCGGCCTTGTGCTGGGTTTCGTCTGCAGCGTGGCGATGGGCGTCGCGATCCGCTACTTCCGGCTGTTCGGCAATCTGACCTTGCCGACGATTACGCTGTTAGCGCCCATCTCGCCGATTGCGTGGCTGCCGGTCGCGATCTTCCTGTTCGGAATCGGCAATGCGCCAGCCGTCTTCATGGTCTTCATTTCGCTCTTTTTTGTCATGACCGTCTCGACGATCAGCCAGATCGACAACGTCAGCCGCACCCACCTTAACGTCGCCGCTGTGATGGGCGCGACGCGCGCGCAGACGTTCCGTCATGTGATTCTGCCGGCCATTTTGCCGTCGCTCTTCATGGTGCTGCGCATGAACCTGTTCGGCGCGTGGATGGTAGTGCTGGTGGCGGAAGCGACCGGCGTCGGCAGTGGGCTCGGCCAGGTGGTCATGCTCGCGCGCAATACGTTCAATTCGAGCCTGTCGTTCTTCACGATGACGCTGATCGGCGTCACCGGCTTCGCCTTCGACGTTGCGCTGCGAATCGTCCAGCGCAAAGTACTGTTCTGGGTGCCAAGTAACGGCTTGGGGAAATGATATGAGCCAGAATGAATCAGCTTCCGTGCAACCGCCGCTCGTCACCTGCAAGGGCGTCGGCAAGACCTGGCAGACAGATGGCGCACCGTTCGTTGCCTTGCGTGACATCGACCTGAATATCGCTCGCCGCGAATTCGTCGTGTTCCTCGGCCCGAGCGGGTGCGGCAAAAGCACTCTGCTCTATCTGATCTCAGGACTGGAACAGGTATCCAGCGGCCGCATCATGTGCGGCGGCGCCGAAGTGAGCGGGCCGGGCACGGACCGTGGACTCGTCTTCCAGGACGCCTCGCTCTTTCCGTGGCTGAGCGTGGGCGAAAACATCACCTTCGGCCTGAAAATGCAGCACATGCCCAAGCAAAACCGGCGGCGTGTCGCAGAGGAAATTCTCAAGCGTGTCGGTTTGTCTGAAGCCATCGACAAACGGCCCGACCAACTCTCGGGCGGCATGCGCCAGCGTGTAGCAGTGGGGCGTGCACTCGCGCTGAAACCCGAGATACTGCTGCTCGACGAGCCGTTCGCCGCGCTGGACGTGCAAACCCGTGCGAAGATGCAGGACTTCCTGATCCAGGTCTGGCAGCAAAGCAACGTGTCGATGGTGTTCGTCACTCACCACATCGACGAAGCCATTGCGCTCGCCGATCGCATCGTCGTGTTTACGGCACGCCCCGGGCGTATCAAGACCATCATTCCAGTCGATCTGCCTCGTCCGCGGGACACGCGCAGCCGGGCGTTCCATGATCTCAGCGTCCACATGACCGACCTGATGCGCGACGAAGTCGATCGCGCCTTCGCTGAGCAGGAGCGGGTCCGATGAATCCGTCGGTAACCCTGAGCACACTTCGGGTCGCGGCACTGCAATTGCCCCCCTGCACGACCGACCTTTCCAGCAACGAGGCCGCAGCATTCGCCGCCGTGCGCGCCGCCGCCGATGACGGCGCCCAGTTGATCGTCTTACCGGAACTCTCCATGGTGCCGTATTTCGCGAGCGCGCCGGGCGGGCAATATCGTGACTGGGCTGAGCCCGCCGACGGTCCCCTCGCCGCACGCTGCGCCGCGCTGGCCAGGGAGCGTGGCATCGCCCTGTTCGTACCGTTCTACGAAATCGATCGGGCGAGTGGCCGGTATCACAACGCCGTGCTCGGCTTCGATGCCGACGGCAAGCCGCTGCGCGCCGGCCCGGTTGCGCGCAAGCTTCACCTGCCAGTCGGCGACGACCCGCCGCCCGGCTACGACGAAGCCGCGCACTTCACGCCGGGCGACGCACTGCACGTTGTGCAGGTAGGGGCGTGGCGCATCGGCGTTCTGGTCTGCTACGACCGCCGCTTTCCAGAATGCTGGCGCGCATTGCGTGCGGCCGGCGCGGATCTCGTCATCGTGCCCGTCGCGGGCAGCGGCGGCGACGATATGGATTTCTTCGTCGGGGAGCTGCGCACGCACGCACGGGAAAATGGCCTGGCGGTCGTTTGCGCGAACAAGATCGGTGACGAATTCCTCGATGGCGTGCGCATCGACAACTATGGCGAGTCGTGTGTGATTGCCGCCGACGGCGCTGTACTCACCCGACGGCCTGGCAACGAAGGACCTGGCATTGTCAGTGCGACGCTCGCGCATGCACAGATCGCGGCGACCCGCGAAAGGCTCTCTTACTTCGACCATCGGCGTGTCGATCTATACGACACACCATCGTTCTGAAACTCACCTCCATTCAGGTAAAAGCAACTATGTCCGAAACATTGATTGTGGCTGGCTGGATCGTCAAGGGCGTGGCCGACCGGCACACCGCTGAGGTCATCCGCGACGGCGCGCTGTATCAACGCGACGGCGTGATCGTCGAGATCGGCGGTGCGCAGGATCTGGTCGCAAAGTATCCGAACGCGCCGCGTCTCGGCTCGCCCGATACGGTGTTGATGCCAGGCTTCGTCAACAGTCACCATCACGTGGGCCTGACGCCGCTGCAACTCGGCTCCCCGGACCACGCACTGGAACTGTGGTTTGCAAGCCGGATGGGTACGCGCGAGATTGATCTCTATCTCGACACGCTCTACTCCGCGTTCGAAATGATCGCTTCCGGCATTACTACCGTGCAGCACATCCACGGCTGGCGGCCAGGGCCGTTGTCGGCGATACACGAAGCGGCTTCGAGCGTTCTGAAGGCCTATCAGGACATCGGTATGCGCGCGTCGTACAGCTTCGCCGTGCGCGAGCAGAACCTGCTCGTCTACGAAGCCGACGAAGACTTCGTCAAACGCTTGCCGGCCGACATCGGACCTAAGCTCGCCGCGCATCTGAAAGCGCAGCAAGTTCCTCTGGCCGAGCATCTCCAGTTGTTCGACATGCTCGTCCAGGATAACGAAGGACAATCACTTACCAAGATTCAGCTTGCACCAGCGAACCTGCACTGGTGCGGCGATGACACCCTGCTCGCCATCAAGGAACGCGCCGATAAAGCCGGTGTACCGATGCACATGCATTTGCTCGAAACCGCCTATCAGAAGGAATACGCGCGCCGCCGGACCGGCAAGACGGCCGTCGCGCACCTGAACGATCTCGGTCTGCTCGGTCCGTCACTGACCCTCGGCCATGGTGTGTGGCTGACGGAAGAAGACATCGAAATGGTCGCGCACACGGGAACTTGCATCTGCCACAACTGCAGTTCGAATCTACGCTTGCGAAGCGGCGTCGCGCCGTTGAATGCGTTTGCCAGGCATGGCGTCACGGTAGGTATGGGTCTCGACGAAGCCGGTATTAACGACGACCGTGACATGTTGCAGGAGATGCGCCTCGCACTGCGCGTACACCGGACGCCGGGAATGGACGACGACGTGCCGACGTGCCCGCAGATACTGAAAATGGCCACCGAAGATGGCGCTCGCACCACGCCGTTCGGCGAGCAAATCGGACGCCTCGAAGCCGGACGCCTGGCCGATCTCGTGCTGATGAACTGGAAGACGGCCACATATCCGTATCAGGACGATAACATTCCGATACTTGATGCACTCATGCAGCGCGCCAAAACGAATGCCGTCGATACGGTGATGATCGCTGGCGAGGTTGTGTACAACGAAGGTCGCTTCACGCGCGTGGATCGTGATGCAATCCTGCGCGAGATCGAGCAGATGCTGGCGAAACCGCGCGCCTCGCAGGATCAGGCCAAGCGTGAATTGGGTTCAGCGGTGTTTCCCTACGTGAAGGCGTTCTACAGCGAATATTTTGCCCAGACGCCCAACCGCGAGCCCTTCTATGCTCCCTCGTCACGAACCTGATCCGAAGACTGACGCCCCCGATGTCCTGACGACCATGTCGCCAGTTTCGGCGGCCATCAGTCCGTCGATCGGAGTGTCCGTTGAAATGGGACAACCTCAGTTCAACTGCTGGGTATTAGGGTTCTGTCGCGGTAAGGCAAGCGGATCAAGCAAAGATGATATGCGAAGGATGGCTTGCGAAACTAACGAGTAAAATTGCTGGGCGGCAGACAGCGAAGTTCTGCCCGAACATTTCACCTGTCCTTTCTTGATCATGTGCGTCAATTCGATGCCGCACAGAATGACGCGCGCGCA
>Ga0310811_10004656_pt1 | contig 17273 bp, 18 predicted proteins | sample YCmetagenome_FD_207642 | JGI IMG/M metagenome (GOLD analysis project Ga0310811, IMG submission 207642) | Soil microbial communities from experimental microcosm in Duke University, North Carolina, United States - YC | ecosystem: Engineered > Artificial ecosystem > Soil microcosm > Unclassified ...
CGGGCCGTGATGACCGGCGGCGCCTGCCGCCGGGCTGGTTGTCCGGGGTGGGCCGACATCGAGGACCGAGGTGTCCGCGGTCCTCGTACTTTGGCCACAGTCGTTCCGATGCCGGGGATGTTTAGGCAAAGGTGAACAGCTGGTCGGCTTCGAAGCGCGAAATCGGGGTGGTGTACACCTTCGCGGGGTCAGGGTAGCCGAGGGCCAGCAGCACTGTCGTGGTGTGGCCGGTCTCGCGGATCTTGAAGGCCTTGTCGACACTGGTCGGGTCGAACCCTTCGAGCGGCATGGCTTCGACGCCGAGCTCAGCAGCCGCCATCATGGTCAGACCCATAGCCAGGTAGGTCTGCTTTTCCATCCAGTGGTTCAGGTCCTTGTAGCCGTAGTTGCGCAGGTTGAGGAAGTCGCGGGTCATGAACTCCCACAGCTCGTGCTTTGCCGGGTCGGGGAACCGCCCGTCGACCCTCTCCTTGTCGAACACCTCTTCGATGTGGCTCTCGGGTAGATCTGCCCGGGTGGTGAGGATGATGGTGTGTGAGGCGTTCAGGATCTTCTCGCTGTTGTCCTGGAATCGTTCGCCCAGGTTGGCCGCCAGCCGCTCCTTGCCTTCGGGCGTGGCGAGGACGTAGAAGTGGTTGGCCTGTACGTTCGTCGACGACGGCGTCGAGCGCAGGAACCTCAGCAGCTGCTGAAGTGTCTCCTCCGGGATGGTCTTGCTGGCGTCGAAGTACCTGGTGAGGTGCTTGTTCATGAGCTTGTCGAGATCCATGTCAACCTGCCTTCTTCTTGCGATCAGTGGGTGAGGAGCCGGTGAATCGTGGGGTTCGGGCGAGCAGTTCGTTGATGCGGTCGAAGCTCATACCACCTGTCGTCGCCGAGGCGAGGTCGCCCGCGACGAGCGCCTTCGTGGCTTGTTCGAGTGCGCCCATCGCTTGGGTGTAGAGCAATGGGCCCAAGCTGATGCGCTTGACCCCGGCCTTCTGCAGTTCGGCCACGGTCAGCACCTTGTCCGACGGTGACACGAGGACGTTGACCGGTGTCGGCGCGACCGCGGTGACGATCGCGACGAGGGCGTCGAGGTCGGGTGGGAATGGGGCGTAGAGCACATCCGCGCCGACCTCAGCGAAGGCCGTCAGACGCCGGATGGTGTCGTCGAGATCGGGCCGCCCCTGGATGAAGTTGTCGGTGCGGCCGGTGACGACGATGCGCCCCTTGGCCGCGTCGACAGCGCTACGTATGCGATTGACTGCCTCGTCGAAGTCGCGGATCGGTTGATCGGGATTGCCCGAGGTGTCCTCGACCCCGATACCGGCCAAGCCAGACTCGACGGCGGCCTCAACGGTCGCGGCGACGTCTTCAAGCGTGTCGCCGTAACCGTCCTCGAAGTCTCCGTTGACGGGCAGCCCGGTGAGTCGGCCGAGCAGTCGTGCATGCTCGAGATGCTCGTCGCGGGTGACTTCGTGACGTCCGTCGGACCGGCCGAGCGTGGCGGCGAGCGCCGCCGACGATGTCGCGATCGCCTCGAAGCCGGCATCGGCCAGCATCAACGCCGAGAGGCCGTCCCAGGCGTTCGGCATGACGAGGCCACCGTCGCGGGTGTGCAGCGCCATGAATTTCTCATAGAGTTCGGAGCCCGGCATGTCGAGCCTTTCCTGAATGATCGTTGAGTCGGTGAGGGGTTTGCGGCTGGGTGCGCGGACCGCGTCCAGGTTCCGGCGATCAACCGGTTGGTGGGGTGTTGTTGGCGGCTGCGTGGAGCTTCTTAAGCCGACCCGGCCCCAACAGACGAGATGACGCGCGATGAGTCCGTCGATGATGTCCATGCGCTCTACGAGGTGGGTCTGTTCGCCCGTCGGTGTCTGGCGCGGGTACTCCTAGATCGACTGATGCCCGTCGGTGAGGTAGGTCCCGGTACGCCACCCAGTTCTCGAAGACTCCTTCGCGGCGACGGGCGGCGAAGTCGCCGACGAGGAAGGCACGGATCTACTCGCGGCCCTGGACCACTCCAGACCCCATGTCTCCCGACAAAAGCACGGCGGTGGGTGTTTCGATGACGCCGTCGGCCGCGTAGAAGTCGGCGATCTTGTCCGCGTCCTGGGCCAGCACGGCTTCGTGCCAGGCGCGGAACACATGCTCGATCGCGCTCTCGCTCGCCGCGTCGGGCGCCGTCGGCTCCGGGTGCGGGTTTACTGGGCCACGACCGTATCGACCGAGCCGATGGCGGGGATGTCGAGGTCGGTCTGGTTGACGTTGTTGATGAAGTTGGTGAGCAGGAACTGCACTGCCAACGCGACGATCGCCAGGATCTGCGGGTCGGTGTACCCGGCGCCTCGCACACCCGCGAGCTCGGCGTCGCTGACCTGCCCGCGGCTGTCGACCACCCGTTGCGCGAAGCGAGCGGCCGCGGCGCGCTTGGGATCGACCGAGCTCCCGACGCGGCCGAGCTCGATGTCGTCGCCTGACATGCCGCTGAATTTGGTCGCGACGTGGGTGTGTATCGCCAGGCAGTAACTGCAGCCGTTGGCTTGCGACACGGCCAGCGCGATGCTTTGCCGGGTCTTCGCGTCCAGAACTCGGCTCAAGGTGCCTTGCAGAGTCGTGACGACCTCGAGAACGGTCGGGTTCGACGCGATGGTCTTGAACATGTTCGGGACGAAGCCGAGCTGCGTACCAACGTTGTCGAGTATCCGCTGCGCGCCGGCGGGCACATCCTCTGGGGCGGGAACGTTCAGTCGTGACACAGCGAATCGACCTCCGGTCGCGGTGTGAGTAGTTGTCGTCGAGCCCAAGTCGGGCTCTTAGTGCTTCAGAGTTCCGCCGCAGGCCTTACCTGCGCTGGCCGCAACCTCGCCGGTGGCGTCGGTTGCGCCAGGCGCCCGGTGACCTGCATTGCGAGGGGTGACTCGGTCGCGCCGTGTTCCGGATCTCTTCACAACGGGAACCGTGCAAGAAGGACTATATAGTCCAAAAGCTAGGGTTACAACCACTTGTCGTAACGAAAGCCCCAGCCGCACGGGGCGACGCCATCCGGATCCCCGGCGTGCATCGGGGATGCCGAGTGGCTCAGGAACAGCCATCTGGGAGTTCCTCTTCGGGTGGCCGCCGTCCCTCTACTGATCAGGCACCACCTGCGGCCGCAGAGCTGCCCGGTGGCCGGTCGTCATCCCGGTTTCGGCGCATGGCGCTGGCAGACCGCACGGAATCTCCAGGGCTGCTCGCGCCTGGTCGTGCAGTCGCCAGCACGACGAGATTGGACGATTTAGTCCACTTAATCTATACTTGTCCAAGTTCGTCAAGTCGGGATGTCAAGACCTTGGAGTTACTTATGGGGGGCATCGGTGAATTCCTGCGCGCTCGGCGCCAGGTCACGGCCCCTGACCAGGTGGGGCTTACGGGCGTTGGCGACCGCCGCCGGACGCCTGGGCTACGCCGCGAAGAGGTGGCCATGCTGGCCGGCGTCAGCGTCGACTACTACGCCCGGCTGGAGCAGGGAAGAGACCGCAACCCGTCAGATCAAGTGCTCGAAGCCCTGGCCCACGCCCTCCAGCTCGACCCGGAGGCTACCGAACATCTACACAAACTCGCCCACGCCCGGGAGACCAGGCGCAGGCCGGTCGATCGAGGTGGGCAGGTCACACCTAGCATGCTTCGACTCCTGGAGGACTGGGATCACGCGCCGGCCTACGTGATCAACCATCGGTTGGATGTGCTGGCCAAGAACCGGCGGGCGGCTTCTCTCTTCGCGGGGCTGAGATACAGCGACAACATCATGCGCCTGACCTTTTTCGACCCTGCGGCGCGCGATTTCTACCTGGACTGGGAGAAGGAGGCCTGTGCGAGGGTGGCCCACCTGCGTGCCATGGCGGGGTTGGACTGCGACGATCCTTCTCTTCTTGAACTGGTCGAGGAGTTATCGCGGGGAAGCGAAGAGTTTCGTCAGATGTGGGCTCGCTATCATGTCCGGGCCAGGACCCATGAGTCGGTTGGCATGCGTCACCGCGAAGTCGGTGACGTGCTCGTCTCCTTTGAAACCCTCACCATCGACAGTGCCCCTGGCCAAAAGCTCGTCGTCTTCCAGGCCGAGCCCGGCAGCCCGTCCGAGGAGGCTCTGGCCAAGCTGGATCAAACGCAATCAGCACCGCCTAAGAGGTTCTAACCGATCCTGGAGGCGGGGTGCTTTACGAGGTCGAGCCTAGGGGATTCGAACGCCCGACTTCCGGCTTGCAATGCAACGGCAATACACGTTCGACATGGCATGGAACCGTCACTTGAGCTTGTTGCGCTTTGACGGACATCGTTGGTGTGGTGGTCAGGCCGCGCGAGTGGCGGTGAACGTCGCTGATGCGCTCACTCAGCTCCCTGTCCCGGACAGCGCGCGGTCCAGGCGTTGGATTGCGGCGTGCGTAGAAGGCGGCACGGGAGACTTCCAGCAGTTCACATGCCCGTTTGACGTTGTGGCCGCCCTGCTTCTCCGCCTCGATGAACGGGTGAACGCTCACCGGGTCTCCTTCGCGAAGAAAGCCGTGGCCCGCTTGAGGATGTCGACGTCCTCGCGCAGCCGGCGGTTCTCCCGCCGCAACGCGGCCAGCTCTTCCCGCTCGCTGCTGGCCCGAGTGGCCCGGACACCACGGGGCACGTGGCTCGACATCTCGGGCTCCAGCTCGTGGTTGTTTCTGCCAACCCCAGGTCCCGCCTAACCGCGACCGCCGGATGGCCAACGCGATGAGGTCACTCCTCATCCGTCCGGCTGCGCGTTCTCAAGACACGGGTAAGCAGGAGAGCCCTTCCCGATACCAACGACTAGTTGAACGCGCAAGCTGACTCTGACTGCACCAACTCGAGCGCCCGGCTACGGCCCGTCGCCTCCGCCGGTGGTCTCGACTTGGAGAGGCCATCGAGGGGTGCGGGGTGGGTGCTTCCTGGTGCCCACGCGGCCAGTCACGAGGGCGAATGCGGCCAGCCAAAGGATCGATGAGGGGAAACGGAATGAAGGCAGTGGTTGGGGAGACCGTCGTGGCCGAGGCTGCGAACGAGGCGGTAGTCAGGATGGAGGGGAATGCCTACTTCCCGCCGGACTCAGTTGTGGCCGGCGTGCTCCTCGACAGCCCAACGCCCTACACCTGCCCCTGGAAGGGGAGGGCGCAGTATCACGACGTCCTGATCGGCGAGACGGTGCTCAGGGACGGGGCTTGGTCCTACCCGGACATAAACGAGTCGGCGGCGGTCCGTGTTGGCCGCGACTTCAGTGGCTATGTCGCTTTCGATGGGCGCCAGGTTCGGATCGAGATCTGACCGAGCTGTCGCCCCCAAGCCGGTCAACGTCCTAGTCAGCCCTCGGGATACGGCTACCCTCGCGGAACTGCAGACGATCGGTGTCCGCCGGATCAGCCTCGGGGTCGACCCCTACATGCACGCCCTCGCGGCCACACAGGCGGCCGCGGCGAAGCTTGCGAAGGGAGACCTGACGGCACTCGCATCAAATCTCAACTTCGGCCACATCATCGACCTCATCGAGGGCTAACACGGCCGCGCAGCCGCGCACTGGGCTCATGGAGCTAGATCGCAACGTGAGCTGTGTTGACTGCCCGCGTGACTCGCGCAGATACACCCCGGGGTGCTTACAGAGCCGAGCCCGGTCAGGAGCATGCCATGAGTGAAGAGAACACATGATCGAAAACGAAGAGGCGACGCCGACACACCACGCACCGCAGGTGCGCCTGGTCACGGGATCGTCGTGCAGCGCGGCCGTCCCGACCCAGCCTGCAGCCGCCCGCGCTGTCGCCACTGCTGCGGAGCCCGGTAGCAGGCGGGGCTGGGCGTCCGTCGGTGCGGTCGCGCTCGGCGCGTTCGTCATCGTCATGACGGAGACGCTGCCAGTGGGGCTGCTGCCGCAGATCACCGACGGACTGCATGTCTCGCTCAGCCTCGCGGGGCTGATGGTGCTCGTGCCGGGTTTCAGCGCCGCGGTGTCGGCGCCGCTGTTCTTCCGCAGCTCCGGCCGCTTCAACCGGCGCTCGGTCATCCTCGTCCTGGGTCTAACGGTGCTGGTGTCGAACGCGGTCGTCGCGGTGGCGCCGAACTTCGTCCTGGTGCTGATCGCCCGTATGCTCTTCGGCGCCACCCTCGGAGCCTTCTGGACCGTGGTCTCACCGGTCGGACCCAAGCTGGTGGGCCCGGCCGGCGGCACTCGCGCCATCACCATCATCGCGGCCGGTATTTCGGGTGGGACGGTGGTGGGGCTGCCTGCGGGACAGTTCCTCGGCGACCTCGTCGGCTGGCGTCTCACTTTCGCCATTGCGGCGGCGGCGACACTGCTTGTCGTGGTTGTGCAGACGGTCGTGCTGCCGGGTATTCCGCCGGACGGGCGTACGCACCTGCGTGATCTTTTGGGAGTCGTGACGCGGCGGGCCGCCCGGTTTGGGATGGCAGCGGGCGCGATGGTGTTCATCGGACAGTTCGCCGCCTGGACCTATGTCACCCCGTTCCTGATGGACCACACGCATCTGTCCAGCGGCGTGATCTCCCTGCTGTACGTCATCTACGGCTGTGGTGGCATTGTCGGCTCACTCATCGCCGGATCGCTGTTCAAGCGCGGAGTGATCGGCAGCTTCGCCGGGGCGGCGGCGGTGGTGGCCGCATTGCTCATCGGGCTGGCGAGCGTGGGCACCTTACCCTGGCTGGCTGGCCTGTTGCTCGTGCTGTGGGGTTTGTTCTGGGGAATCGTGAACCCGGGAACGCTGGTCTGGATACTCGACGCGGCCCCAGAAACCCCAGAGGCCGCGTCGGCGGTGAATGTGACGAACCTTCAGATAGCCGTGGCGGCAGGGTCTGGCCTCGGCGCGATCCTTGTTTCGTCGACAACCTTGCAGACGGTGTTCCTCACAGCGGGCTTCATCGTCCTTGCCTCCGCCGTGCTCGCCGCGGTGGCGGCGCGGTTCGTAACACTCGCCCGGAGGGAATGAGGAGACCGAAGCGAGGCAGGGAGTGGCCGGGCGCTCAGAGCCCCGGGCGCACTCGGCGCTCTTGGGAGCGACAGTGATCGGGCTCGCTGAGACTTCACGCCCTCCCACAGGGGGTTGCCGAGCAGGGCGTCGAAGCCCGCGTCGGGCCGCCTTCGGCCGTAGGTGTTGAAGAAGACCTCGGGAAACTCGATCTCCCAGTGGAACGGGCGGATGTGTTCCCGGATCGCCGCCGACGCGGTTCGGTAGAGGTCGGAAGGTCATGACCACGATTCAGCACGTTGCGGAACACCGCCCAGCGCTGGCCAATCCCCCGTAGCGGGGACGTCCGCTTTCCGGTACGGCTAACAAGATCAGAGCGGTCGAAGATCAGCCTATTCTCGAAGAAATGCGCGATCCACCAGTCCACCAAGGCTTGAAGCCGGGTGAAGTAGTCCCCGGCGAGTAAGCGAGCGGAGCGCTGTTCCTTCGCCCTGATCTGGAGGCGGTCATCGGAGGGGTTGATCAACCAGAGCTCGTCGCAGGTCAGGCTCGGGCAGGTCGAACAGGGATGCTGCTCGTCGATGACGTGGTCCGTCGTCTTGGTTCTTTCTCCTTGCGCCCGGGGTGGAGGCACCTCCCAGGTGTCGATGCTCGCCCCGATGACGGCGTTGCCGCAACGCAGATGCGAGTCCAGGAAGGACAGCGGCTTGCCGGCTGCCGCCGTCGCCAGCCACAGCGAGACCTTCGCCAGCTCGACCGCCATCGGGTTGAGGTCGACGACGTCATAGATGCACCGTTCGACGATAGCCGCCGGCACGCGGCACGCTGGGCGTCGTCGAGTTTGTAGTCGAGTAGTTCGCCCTCCCGGGCCCGCTCATCACCATAGGCTTCGGTGAGGCGGTGCACCGCCGGCACCAAAAAGGCCCCGACCCCATGGCCGGATCGCAGATCCGCAGGTCGAGGATCTGCTCGGAGGTGGCGTTCTCGGTGAGCGGGCGCAGCGTCTCCCCGACGACGAAGTGGGTGGGTCCATCGCCGAGAGCTGCCGTGGCGCACGTGTGTCAGGCGGGCTGTCGCACCGCCGTCCCAAGATTGTTGTCGATCAGGTACCGCCAGAATCCATCCGCGCCGCGGTGCGATATCGCTTGCCGACCCTTCGAGGTGCACGTGCTTACCGTCGGGACCTGTGCCATCAATTGACTAGTCCAGCACGATCTGGGCGATATCGTCGGCAACGAACACATGGCGCGCCTTGGCCTCCAGCGGCAGGCCGAGGCTGATATCGCGCTCGAGTTCGGTAGCGATCTCGGTGCGATCAGTCACGGTTCGCTCCTCGGGCTCCGGCTCCTGATGTGCTGGCCGGGTTTGTCGAATCCCGGTTTGGTCACTGCGAAGTCCGTGGCACCGGGCACGGACAGAAGTGTGTCCGTCGATTGCCGATAGTTCGGTCAGACGGCCAATCCGGCCCCGCCGGACACCACGATCTCTTGCCCGGTGATGTACGCGGCTCCGTCCGAAGCCAGGAACGCGACGGTCTCGGCGATGTCCTCAGGCATGCCGACGCGACCGAACGGGTTCTTTGCCGCCATAGCGGCCAGCATCGCGGCGACCTCATCGGATCCCATGCCGGGTGTGGTCCGCATCATGGGGGTGTCGGTGAATCCCGGGCTGACGGCATTGACTCGGATGCGGCGTGGGGCGAGCTCCAGGGCCAGCGTTGGGATCATGGTCAGCAGTGCGCCTCGTGACCCGGCTGTGACACTGTTGCCGGGCAGGGCGCGCGTCGCTCCGATACCCGCGGTGACAATGATCGAAGCGCCGTCAGACAGCAGTGGGAGCGTTTTTACCAGAGTGAAGAACTGTCCTTTGGTGTTGACGGCGAACACGTCGTCGAAGGTGGCTTCGTCGCAGGCGTCCAGCGCCATGGGACGGCTGATGCCGGCGTTCAGGAACAGCGTTGTCAGAGTCCCGAATCGTTCGCTGACTTCGGATACCACCCGGTCAGTGTCAGCAAGCGAGCGCGCGTCAGCACGCAATACCAGGACGTCCTCGGGTAGTTCCTCGCGTGCCCGGGCGACGCTTTCCGGACGTTGTCCGGTGACCGCGACCCGGTAACCACGACTATGCAGAACCTCCGCAGTCGCCTTCCCGATCCCGCTGGTGCCACCGGTGATCAGAGCTGCACGTGCCGACATGGTGATCACTCCACATTAGTTATTGCAGTGAATGTCATCGCTGTAGACCGTAATGACACTCAAGACATGACAAGGCCGCATCGATTCCCGTTCAGCGAGAAGGAGTCTCGTGACAAGGGCGGCAATCCCCGACACAGCCGCGCCGGTGATTAGCGAAGCCCTCGCGACACAGTGCTGGCTTGGAACGTTTGGCTGATTGCGCGTGCGGTCGCCAGGACCGCGGGCATCGCGGTGACCTCCGATGCGGCGTTAGGCACTACGTGGCGGTGATCGTCGACGCCACGCTGAAGAGTGGGTCCATCGCCGAGAGCTGCCGTGGCGCACGTGTGTCAGGCGGGCTGTCGCACCGCCGTCCCAAGATTGTTGTCGATCAGGTACCGCCAGAGTCCATCCGCGCCGCGGTGCGCGATATCGCTTGCCGACCCTTCGAGGTGCACGTGCTTACCGTCGGGACCTGTGCCATCAATTGACTAGTCCAGCACGATCTGGGCGATATCCCGTCTTTCGCGATGAACGCGGCCTCCGGGTCGTACAAGGTCATCATCGCGCTGACCTTGCCGGAGTTAAATCACTCAAGCAGCGACGCGGCAACGCCTTCGGGTTCAGTAGGGTCTCCTGTTCGTGTTGGTTTAGCAGTCGACGCTACCAGTGCCAGGCGCGGGAGGACACCCCCTTTTGGGACTTTTTCGTCCATGACTTCTCATCTGGTCCTGTTGTCTGGTCGGCTGGCCACGCAAGGTGTCCCTAGCAGTTGACCTCGAAGAATCGTGCCGTTCGTCGTTCGTGTGTAGCTGCCGAGGGCACGACTTGCTTGAGCGGCCTACCACTCCTGGATTAACAAGTGGACTATTTCGACCAGTATTGTGGATGGCTGCACAAGGGTGCTGCGTGCGGCGATGAGCGCATAGACGATGGAGGGGGCGCGGGCGGCGGTCTTGGTCGCGACGGCGGCCAGTTGCAGGCCGTCTCGGAGTTTTCTCAGCGTGATGGCCTGGTAGCTCATCAACGCCGTGATGCTGCTCGCCAGGTTGGGATCGCCGGCCGAGTGCGCGGCTCGAAGGCCGGTCAAGTACCAGCGCTGGGCCTTGCCGTCGTCGCCTGCTTCCTATGCCGTTCAGCCGGACGTCTGTGCGAGCTGGCCAAGGTTCTGGCCGACCACGACCGGCGCTCGCTGCTGCCGAACCCGCGCGTGACCGGCAAGGCTATGTCCGCCTTCTCTCGGCAGCGCACAGCAGGCTCGCCCAGGCCCGGCTTCTACACTGTTCCGCGGGACGGCAACCCTGATGAGAGCCACCTCGGTCACATATTGGTGAAGCTCTGGGGCGACCCGCGCTATAGGCGAAGCAGTGTCGGCGCTGAACGCCCATGGGGGCGAGGAAGAGCCGGACTACCTCTACTGGGTGGATGCGAACGAGCTACAGTTCATGGAGGCGCGCGCCTATACCGAGTTGCGCCGTCTGCTGCGCGCTGTCCCGCTGTGGACCGAAGTTCTCGGGCGGTATGACGCCACACATACCCGAGAGCTCGCGCTGTATCTGTCCTGGCTTGCGGTAGCGCTTGCGGATGCAAATGAGCCAGAAGAAGCGGCCCACGCAGCACGGCGAGTGCTCGACCTGGAGGCAGACGTGGCTAGCGACCGTACAGCCCAGCGTGTACGTGGCGTGCTCTCTCGTAGCCGCCGAAAGACCTTCGAGGTGCGTTGACCCGCGTTCTTCCAGCCCATTTGGGAGCTGGGTGACGAAGTGAGTGACAACGAGCACGGACACCCGCAGATGAAGGCGGACGCCCGTGGAGGGTTGAGCCAGGTCAGGGCAGCTTTTGACCCAGGTGGGCGGTCTCACCCAGGTGTTTCACACCGAAGAGGTCACTGGTTCGATCCCAGTATCGCCCACGCAGGTCGGAGGCCATTTGCGGCAGCGCAGGTGGCCTTTTTCGATCTTCCGAGTGACCAATCCGAAAATCGGACAGTGCGTGGGCAGGTGGCAGCGAACCCTGACGCGCGGCGGTGGTCAGGGTTGGTGATCGGCTCAGCCGGTCAGGCTGTGGATTCCAAGGTGACGGTTGAGGATCTGTCGGCGCGGGTCCACAGCTTGCGACTGGCTGACGACGTGATCGCGGGCAAGGATCTGATCCAGCCTGCGGACGCGTAGGTCCCGCGCGAGTGCCGGTGAACGTCGCCGATGCGCTCACTCAGTTCCTCATCGCGTGATCTTCTCCTTTACGGAGCGGCGACTACGGGGTGCCCGACTCGAGGGTTTCGGACCCTCTTTGAAGAGGAGTCAGAAGCAGGTGGTGGCCAGGCTCGTCACGCCGCCCGCCTCATCTCGTATGTCTCGCCCGTCCCCCAGAGATACATCTCAATCACCACGTCGTCCGGTGACGGCACCCACGACACGTACGAGCCCGGCCCGCTCGATATTGGGGAGCGCGAACGAGACCGTGGGCTTGGACGGTCCCGACTCCGGGCGAGTTGGGCACGGAAAGATCATTGACATTCGTTAGGGAGGCTTACAAACTATCAACGACGGCAGTTTCGCTGGGACACATCCTCGGTAGTCGCAGACCTGGGGAACGGAGGTCGCCGTGTCACATCAGGTGCGAACGCCGCCCACAGCCTTCTCCTTTCCTGGTCTCGCCCCCGCTCAACGGAGATCGGAGTGTTGCTGTTGAAGAGTCCGCGATCATTATCGGCGCATCGCAGCCTTCGCCGCAGAACCGCCTTCGCGGCCGTTCTGACGATGAGCCTGAGCTCAATCGGTATCACCTCGGCCGCGGGCGCGGCCGACGGAGCCGGATCGGTCAGATAAATATGGGAGAACTTCGCATGAGACGCTTCCCTAGGGCGCGGGGTCGAGGGACACGCTTGGCTTCGCGTCTTGGCCTCCTAATCGCCACGGTCTTCACGGTTTCGTTTGTGCACGTGCCGGCATCTTCTGCGCTGGCGGCCCCGAGTCTCACGATCTCCGCAACTCACAGCCTCGACACATTTCTCAAAGGACAGCCCGACAACACAACCGTGTACTCCGGAACTCTTCGGCTGACGGTCACGAACTCCGGGGACGGCCCGACCCAAAGCGCGGTTACCGTGTCCGACGTGCTCCCGGCCGGCCTATCAGCGCTTGTCAACAACGCTGGGTTCGGTGCCGGGCCGGTCGCCGCGTCCGGGAACGGGTGGACCTGCTCCGGCGCCACGTCCATCGCGTGTACGCGCAGCGACCCATTGCGCGCGGGGTCCTCCTACCCTCCGATCACGATCACCGTGAAAGTGGCCACCAATGCAGCGGCGCTGCTGACCAACACCCCCACGGTTGCCGGTGGTGGGGACGAGACTCCTAGCTCCGCCACCGATTCCATCCCGGTGACGCGGGACGCCTGTCCCAATGGGTGGTCGCCGGAGGAGGCGGTGTCGTTCGCGCCGCCGGTACCGGCGATGGACTCGGGCGTCCGCAACCCTGAGCGCGCCGACGGGTGCACGCTGCTCGACGTCATCTGGAATGCGGAACCCTTCAAGAACCACGGCAGCTTTGTCTCCACCGTGGCCCATGCGACCAATGAGTTCGTCAGGGAAGGGCTCCTGTCGCCGGCCCAGCAACGCGCGATCCATTGGGCCGCCTCACGCTCGGACGTGGGTACGAAGAACGACAACCAGATCCCCAACTCCTGCCCCAACCGCCTTGCGATCACCTTCGACGACGGGCCATCGTTCTACCGACCACAGACCCTACAGATCTTCCGTGACAACCAGGTTCATGGAGTGTTCTTCGATCTCGGCATGAGAGCAGAGGCCAACCCGCAGATCGAGAGGTTTACACGGAGCGAGGGCCACGTCCTGCTCAACCACACGTATAACCACACCGATATGAACGCGCTCTCCGACGCGGCGAAGATCGAGGAAGTGCAACACAACGAGGCCGCATTCGATGCGATTGGTGCCCCTTTCACCTTCAAGGGGATCCGAACGCCGTTCGGCAGCGCCAACACCCATACGCAGGAGGTCGTGAGCTCGCAGGGCTACACCTACTTCCTCACCAGAATCGAAACGGGTGCCGACTACGAGCCGGCCACGACCGCGGAGCAGACGCGCGACTCGATCCTCAGCCAACTGCATCCAGGAGCCATCATCGGTCTGCACGATGGCCCGATCGACACGCCGGCCGGGGCCGCGACGGTTGATGCCGTGAGACAGATCCTCCCCGCGGCCCGCGCCATGGGCTACTGCTGGGGCAAGGTCGATCACACGGGCCAGGTCGTGGCCGATCGGTATGTCTCCTCCGGCAAACCCATTCCGCAGATCACCAACCCCGTGCCGTACAACTTCCTGGAACGCCCCGGCACGCCCCCGGAGCCCTGGTTCGTCGCTCCGGACCCCATAGCAATCTCCGCAACCCACAGCCCTTCTACGTTCGTGCCGGGACAGACCGGCACACTGACGCTGACTGTCACGAACACCAGCGGCCAGCCGAGCGATCCCGATCCCATCGGCGGAAGCACGGTCACGGTAGAGGACGTGATCCCAGCCGGCCTCACGGCCACGGCGGCGTCGGGTCCAGGTTGGACCTGCAGTGGATCGCGGACGAGAACGTGCACCCGTAGCGACACTTTGGGTCCGTATTCGGACTATCCGCCGATCACGATCATCGTGAACGTAAGCAACAATGCCCCGACGACAATCGTGAACGACCCCACGGTCACAGCTCACGGGCAAGCGTGGAAGGACCAGGCCCGTGACACGATCGGCGTTGCTCGGCCATAGCTTCACGGGGCCGATCCCCGGACCGCTGTAGTCGGAGCAACTGTGCAAGCGGGGTCGACCCGAAACGGTCGACCCCGCGCGGCAAGCGACGAGAACCTCCGATTACGCGGTGCGACAGCCGTGGGATGGCCGGCGCAGGTCAGGGCAGCCCTCCAGGAGGGAAGCGGCTGACAACGGCGGCGGACACCCGCAGATCGAGACGAACATCCGTGGATGGTTGGCGCAGGTCAAGGGCGCTTTCGGCCCACGTGGGCGATCTGGTCAAGACGCTTCACACCGAAGAGGTCACTGGTTCGATCCCAGTATCGCCCACGCAGGTCAGAGGCCATTTGCAGTAACGCAGGTGGCCTTTTTCGATCTTCCGAGTGACTATCGCTCCGAGTCGTCCAGGGGGAAGATCCGGTCCATGGCCTGGGCACCTTCGAGCATCACGGGCCGGAGCTGCTTGCGATAGACGGTCTCCGTGACCATTGTGTTGCCGTGGCCGACGAGCCGGGAGATGTGCTCCAGGGGAACGCCGTCGTCGGACGGTAGCGAGACGAAGCTGTGCCGCATCTCCCGAGGCGTCCAGTCGTCCGCGGGTTGACGTCCGCCTTCTTGAGGTCGGTGCGGAAGGCCCGCCGCACGTTGCCCGCGTCGAGCTCGGTGCCGGACAAACCTTGTGCACCACGTGGTTGCTTCCCTTTTGGTGAGGGACCGCCGCGCCCGCAACAGCTAACCTTCTTTACAATTCCTTTCACGGGAGGTTGGCATGCGCCGTCTGGCCGCTCTTGTCTGCTTACTCGTCCCCCTCCTCATCGCGGTCCCTGCCAGGGCCGCGGCCACCCCGATGCAGGTCTACGGGTCATGGCACTGCGGCAACGACGCCTGCATCTGGGGCGCCGTCCGTGATGTGAGCGAGTTCGACCAGAAGAACCACTGGCTCATCGACCGAGGCGACGGCCGTCCCTCGGTCAACGTCGTAGTGCTCAGTTTCGTCCACCCGGTGAAGCTGCTGCACAAGACGACCGACGCCCAGACCCTCGACGGGGTTCCACGCGGCATGACCGCCGACATCGTGAACTACTTCAAGAGCCGCGGCATCCGGGTCATGCTGTCCATCGGCGGCATCACCTACACCGACGCGTGGAACGCGGCCTTGGCGGAGAACGCGGCCCAGTTCGGCCGCAACGCCGCCGAGGTGGCCCAGCGGCTCGGCGTCGGCATCGAGATCGACTACGAGGAGAACAGTGGCGCCGACCTCGCGGGCCTGCAGTCCTTCATCGACGCCTACCGTGCCGTCCTGCCGTACGACGCCACGGGAGCCAACCACGCGGCGCGCCTGACCATCGACCTGGCCGCAGGCGATCGATGGCTGATCGACATCGGCAGAAAGGCGACGGCGGACTGGCTGCGCACCACCGCGCCGGTCCTGGACTACGCCAACGCGATGGTTCCCGCCCGCCAGCCGAGTGCTTCCGCCGCGATCGCCAACTGGCAGGAGCACCTGGACGGCAAGCCGACCTACGCCCCGCCGATCCCGCCGCTGGCTCCCGCCAAGTTCACCGGCAGCCTCTACATCGCCGAGGGGAACAAGGTCCTTCCCGAGTGCACCGCCTTCGGTGCGTCGCTGCAGAACACCACCGGTACCTTCGTCCAGACGGCCGCGCCGAACGGCGCGGGAACGAGCTCGGGACTGCTCGGCTACATGTTCTGGGCGGCGGAGCGGCCCTCCACCCGCGGCGTGACCACCCTGCCGCCCAATACGTGTGAGGGCGGCGTGGGCGGCGGCGCGACGGCTTACTCCATTCCGATTCCGATGCCCGCCCTGCGGCAGAGTTGAGCGCGCGCCGGGGGCCGCCGTGCACCGGCGGCCTCCGGCGATCCGGCATCACCGCGGGCGGAGGGCCGGAGGAGTTCAGAATCGGCGCAGGTTCAGGATCGGCGCAGCTTCAGAGCAGGCCGCGGGAGGTGAACGCGGCACGCACCACGCCGGCCGCCGTGGCGCCACCGTGCCGCTGAGCGGCGGCGACGGTGGCCTCGGCCGCCGCGTGGAAGGTGATGTCCTTGGTGAAGTCGAACTGCGCGTCGATGATGATCGTGCTTGCCGAACGGTCGCCCAGCTTGGTGCGGATCTCGTACAACGCCGAGGACCAGATCTCACCGTCGGCGTGCACCTCGCCGACCACGTCCTCGGGGTAGTGCTTGGTGCCGTCCAAGCGGCGCAGGCAATGCGGGACGCCAGAGGTGTAGGAGACGGAGTCCCAGTCGGCGACGCACGCCTCGGGGGTCTTAGTCGGCGTGCCGGCCTTCCAGCTGGTCACGGCGACGGCGAGATAGTCGCCGAAGGCCTCGCCGATCGAACCTGACTCCAGGGTGGTCCCGAAGCCGGTGACCTGACCGTCCTGCACCGAGTGGCCGTACTCGTGGACGATCACTTCTCCGTCCTCGCCGTCGTCCACGCCGCCCTTGCCGAGGGTGATGTTGGCCTTGTCGTCCCTGAAGAAGGAGTTGTCCCCGCCGTACTGGTTGATCCGCAGCTCGATCCGGCGCTGGTTGACCGGACGCAGCCGGGACCCGAAGCCCAGTGACTGGATGTACTGCTGCGCGGTGGTGACCCAGTAGTAGCCCATCACCTGCTCGAACTGGTCGCTGTCCCGGTGCCAGGCGGGGAAGGCCCCGTTCACGACCCGGGCGGCCTTGCCGGTCTCGCTCTTGACCGTGACGTAGCGCCCCGTGAGGGTGCCCGAACCGTCCAGGTCGGTAAGTGCGACTGTGCGGTAGGCCCCGGCGAAGGCGGCGCCGTCGCGGTCCTTGTCATCGGTGAGAGATTCGTCGCCGGTGCTCTGGACGGGGTTGGGGGAGAAGACGGTGGCAGTGGGATCGGCGGCGGCCTGGGCCGCGCTCGGAGTGAGTAGCCCGGTCGCACAGGCGAGAGCAAGGCAGGCGACAGGAATACGGCGTCGGGGGGCGTTCACCGAAGAATCCTCCTTGAATCAGGAACAATCATGGCGAATCTACGGCCGACACGATCTGCTGTCACCCGCCTGACCGATGTCAGAAACGCGGAAAGCTCACTCCTGCGATTATTGGAAGAGACCTTTACGAACGAATGCCGCCCGCTTATCGTAGGGCCGAGAGCTCACGGGGGACAGCAGTGACCACGCAGCATCGGACCCCTGCGGAGGCGTTTGTTGAACGTCCGTCGTGTCCTCGCGATCCTCCTCGTCCCTCTCCTCGTCTCTCTGGCCACGCCTCCCGCGGCGGCCGCCACAGCGGTCGCGTTCGGTTCGGTCGTCCCGGTACCCGTCACCACGACCGCGACCCCCGGGGTGAGCTACGCCATCACCACCTCGACCGCTGTCTACACCGACCCCGCCGCGGCCGGCATCGGCGACCTGCTCG
>Ga0310811_10004657_pt1 | contig 17273 bp, 16 predicted proteins | sample YCmetagenome_FD_207642 | JGI IMG/M metagenome (GOLD analysis project Ga0310811, IMG submission 207642) | Soil microbial communities from experimental microcosm in Duke University, North Carolina, United States - YC | ecosystem: Engineered > Artificial ecosystem > Soil microcosm > Unclassified ...
GAGAAGGCACCAGTGATACCTGTTAAAGAACCTCATGTCTGGCCTGTTCTCAAGCAGGACACCATATCCATCCCAAATGCAGGCTGTGCAGTCAGGCTCCCCATTGGATAGGACATCCCAGTGGTCTATGAGTTGGATCACATTAGGGATGCCCTTGACCCTCCCAAGGACATCCACTTTATGGTATCTCTTCACTTCAGTCACCCAACAATCTTTCATCACATATTCCTTTCCATCTATAGGATCTTGAACATGGTAACAAACCATTCCACAACAACATAAACCCTGGCTCTTCCACAAAACAGCCATGATCGAGTACTTTTTTCAGCATTGCCAATTACCCAACTGATCATCCCCACTGCTAGGTCAGTGTGAGCACCCTGGCAAAAGTGATGGCACATATGCATTGTGGGGTCAAGACCCAAGAGGCTAGGATCTGCTAATGAGAGAGTAGCTATCGCATCAGCGACACGAGCGGGTGATGATTGGATGGGAATTGGGAGAGTGATGATGAGGCCAGAGCAATCACAATAATGGGTATAAAGATGGTCAGCAGAGATGAAAAATGAGAGGATGAAGTGATGCCAGGGCTGTTCTCACATGATGAGATATGCTTTAGTGGCAGACCCCCAGTACACTCCTAGCTCACACCTTTTGTTGACATCAGAAGTTGTATGCTCAACAAAGCTCAGGATGTCTGTCCACGTTTTCTCACTAGTTTTACTCTTGTAATAAAACAGAGCAACATCAGGCTTTTGTGCATTATAAGGGTCTGGTATTGGTGAGTTAGCAAACTCTGCAGACCAGTATTGTTCAATTTTTGATATTGGGAAGGGAATTTTGGCATGAATTTGCTGTTTACGGCACAGGGCATACTGAACAGTTTTGAGAAGACACTGAAAGTCTTTCACAATTGATGAAGGTTTACATCTCCTCTTCAATCCTGGTTGTGCGGTCCCATCATATTCATCATGACTCCAGGTGCCATCTAAGACCATCCCTGAACTTTGAGAATCCAAGGTCTTGACATCTGTGTTAACAATATCTATGCTAGCATCAGATTTATCATCCAAATAGCCAGAGTTATTGTTCCAATTGTTCAATCTGGGCTTTTTGTGGCAATCAAAGCTCCATGCGCCCTGGAAATATATCAGTGGTCCATTATCCCAACCATAGTAATTGATTTGTGTGATATGCCTGGTCTCCAATGAGGATTTGGGAACGAGTTAGTGGAAAACACTAGCATTGTATTCAATCTTCAGGTTGGCTTTGATGATGATGTGGCCTTCAAGTTCTGATTTGAGTATGTCTTTGATGAGATCGAAGGTGTGACCACCCTCAGGCTGGAAACCCGTCAAGCTGAGTGAAGGTCAACAAAGATAGAGGTTGAATGATGTGGTGGTGCATGTTGTTGGTGGAGTCTGGTCAGTGAGCAGGTCATCTGCCATGGTGTTCAGAATCAAGACTGGTCAACATTATGGAGTAATGAGTACTGCAGACCAATGTGTTCTACAACAACAACAACCTGCCTGTCTGTCTGAATAGTTGGCGAGTTTGTTGAGCACTCCCTCTGGTCACAGTGCAGTGGGCTATGGGCTGCAGTGTGGGCATAGATAGGCATACTAGATAACATCAAATTCAAATTCCAATCCCACATTGAGTCCTACAATGTCACAGTATCATATTGTATCTATCCTTGTGATGCATCATACAAGGTATCATAAATTTGCTTGTCAAAGTACTTGTTCAAGTAAAACAAGGAATGATAGTGTGTGGAAGTAGGCTTGGTCAATCAAGTATCTGCTGCAGCGCCTGGTCTCAGGGTGGTATTGATGAATGCTTGAAGTTGCATCAGGGGAACTATATCTCCCACTAGAGTACCATTGGCATGTTTTGTGCATGTCAATGTGTGCACCTTGATGACAGGATCAACTGTGCCAACCTTAAAGCTCTGCACATAACAAAGATATTGATCATGCCATGTAACACATGAGCCTCGTCATGGCATTGGACGCATGATGAGCTGCAATTTGCAGACAGCATGACCTTCAAAAGAGATGGAAGGTGTCAGGGACAATCAAAGTGTATGTGAGTACTAAAGAGCTCACCCATTAACCCTGACTTGGGCCAATCATATGTGCTATTGATGTTGAGAATGGCAACATCCTGTCAGCCTTTTGGCCACCCAGCATGTGCAGGAGAGGCATACAAAGTTTGTGTGGGTAAACCGATGCTGGGATCATGGAGACAGACTTACTGCAAGCAGACAGTATGCCATATTTGAAGGTGCTCAAAATGTATATTCAAGGGCCAGTCGATCAGCAATCTTCTTGGAACCCCCACCCCAAAAACTACATCTCTGTTCCTCGCATCACATTGAAGGAAGTCTGAGAGAGCATGCCACAGATCTGGGATGTTAAATTGATTGGTGATCTCATCAATTTTCAAGCCAGTGTGGGTGGGGTAACAGTTAAGATGAACAGCGGTACTACCAGCAAGGAATGTACGAGGAGGATGAGCCTGAGGAATTTTATTGTGCCTTGCAGTCCCCAACATTCTCAGTTTGTTGAAGTAGTTGGAAGTGGTGCGCATGTGATTTAGTTCTTCTAAGAGTGCAGTTCATGGATCCATCAGTTTGTCATTTTCTTCCTCATTCCTGTCCTCTTCATCCTCATGGAGATTGGGATCTGTGGGAAGACTCTTGAGAGTTGTAGCAATTGCAAAACAATGCAGTTTTTCTGCTTGATCTAAGTGATGACAGATCTGGGGATTGTAGTTGTTGTTGTTAGTACACCATGCTGAGTCCTTGATTTCAGAGACATGCACATGTTCAGGTGCATCTGCGGACCACTGGATGAGGGCACTGACTTGGCGCAAGCTAGTGGTGATGCTCTGCATGAGCTCTAGCTTACATATGTGCCAATTATTGATGACTCTCTTCACACCCATCCAAGCACCTAGTGTCATGATGACATCTTTGTTGTCATGAAAGATTGTGAGTGATCTGTCAATAGCTGCCAGCAAGTTGTCATCAGGTGCGGGAGACTGCACTAAGTATTGGACATCCATTAAAGCACAAATTGCGATCACAAATCAATGAGGGGCTGCACCAGTGATCAGTCCAACGATACAGCGCTGTATATCATGGTGAAATCTGCCTGTGACCTGCTTCAGTTTGGAGATTCCATTGGGGAAGTGGCAATAGCCAGTGACAGGTTGCAGTATTGAGATTTGGAAATCAAATTCCTGCACTCCAAGAACTGCAAGACACCATTGCACATCATGGTCATAGAACTGTTTGTGCCAGTGATGCAGAGCTTCAGGTGTAAGGAAGATCGCAGGATCGCTAAATCACCATCCCTTCCAGAAAGGTGTAAAGACACCATTTAGCCAGAATTCCACGCATATGGCAAAATATCCTTCCAGGTCATTGGGGTCAACATTGATGCTGGTGAGCTGCTTGAGTGTGATGGCATGTGTACATGCAGGGTGACAAAATTTGTCCCTGAACTGAATATAAGATGCCAGTGTAAATGGAGAAGTTTTGCTGTGCACACATGCAAGCATGCATGCCTCAGGAGTATCGACGATGTATGCTGCAAGGGGGATAATGCAGTGGTGGATATTTTTCACTGGGTCAGACATCATGATTCCAAGTTTGGTGGTTGAGTGGGGTGTAAGTACTGCGGGATAGGGAGGAGAGCCATGAGCATGAACACCTTGGACAATAGCTTCGTACAAGTGCACATGCAAATATTAGCAAGGCCTAGCAGAAGTGGGTGTGCAACCCTGGCACCTGTCATCGTCGTGATATTGGTTTTATCAGATGAAAGCACAGTGCCAAAGACTGTCACGCCTTGGGGCAGTTGATCCTACAAACTCATGAGATTGTGCATGGTGTGAGTCCATCAATAGCATGTACCTGAATACTCCAAGCAGTGTTGCCCATCAACCATTCTGAATATACACGCAGGAGCCACGCTGCAGTCTTGTAAACACGACAAGGGATAAAGTCAAGTCAGTCATGACAGAGGGGGTTACTGAAGAGACTCTCCAAACACTCAACCGGATCCCTCCAAAATAGTTGAGTCAGGCTTTTTGTGCGATGAAGTGAAGGAATGATTTGGCATTTCCAGCTTGGTCCCTTTGGCAGCATTTCAGCCCAACTTTGCAAATCTTTAGTATTGCCAAATGACAGTTTTAATCACTTTATCTGCGAGGTAATGTCAAGATTGAAGTGTGAAAGCAACAAGAAAGATACATACCATAGTGAGCTGCAAAAAGTTTGTATATAAACTTGCTGCTTAGTAAAACACTAGTATATTATTTATTTTACAAATGCTACAATGTGTAACAGTTTGTGGACTTGTGGGCCTGTACGTGCTTGTGCTACTGCCCACTTGTCTCCAGATTTGTGATCATTTGTTTGTGATGTCTGTGAGATCTGTGATGCCTTGTGCAGAGTTGTGCGGATTTGTCAAAAGTGTGAGAATTGTCGCAAAATCAACAGTTTGCTGATGATGCTTTTTCAGTGCATCTCACAAAAATAAGTGTGAAAAAGTTGAGAATAAGTAGAATATGAGTAATGAGATCTACTGAAAAAAGTAGCTTCTAGTCATCAGGAAACTGGTGAGAAAAAGGTTTTTATAGATATAAATGGTAAATTCAGATCACATGTTCAGTGAATTATATCTAAAGATAAAGTGATAAATAACCATAGCATAGTGGTATTGAAGGATAAGAGGGTGCAAGAGGAAAGCCATACTGATGAAGATATGCATGTCTCACAACTGTGATATATAATAGATAAATTGTTGCAGGAAGTCCAGCAGCTCTCCAGAATAGTGGTCAGCCTTTGCCTAAGATGGACTTCATGATGGCTATTGGCAATGCCAACCAGGCAGCAATCGTGACCTACAAGATACTTGTAATATTGATACTAAATGGTCATGAGTCATAGTTGTGATCTGTCTAGGGTAAAGGATTGCCAAACATAAGCAGTTATTGTTATCTCTCATCTAAGCTGAACTTTGCAATAGACTTTTGCATCAATAACCAATAAGTTACAAAATATACACAATACTATGGACTTCACGGGTGACCATTGGCAATGCCCACCAGGTGGCAATCATGACCTACAAAATACATGTAATGTTAATACTAAATGGTTGTCAGTCATAGTCGTGATCTGTCTAGGGTAATAAATTGCCAAACATAGCAGTTATTGTTACCTCTCATCTAAGCTGAACTTTGTGGTAGATATTTGCATCAATAACCAATAAGTTACAAAATACATGCAATTGTGATACTAAATGGTTGTCAGTTGTAGTCGTGATCTGACTTAGGTAATGTGTTCCAATGGTGCCAGTCATGGTAATCAAGTTACAAAACTGCACGCTGATATTGTCAATTAATGATATAGTGAGATACAAGTAAAACTACTCATACTTTGCGAGATTCCTCCCTGTTTCTTCTGCTTTTCCCCTTGCTTCCTCAACGTCCTCTCTCCATGTCTTCCAACAAGTTGCTCATTCGTGTTTTCATTCTGTTGGCACTTGCTGATGCATTTTTGGGGATAACACTCATTGTTGAGATTGATAGCACACATATGAAGGCTGGTGGTGCTTCCGCAATCGAGTTAGGGTGTGTTAGGGCAGCTTTGGTTCAAATGGGGAGCATGCAAGTTATGGTTTGGGTGCAGGTGCAGGTTGGTGCCAGTTTGAGCTTGGAGCTGTTGGTTGGAGTATGTGGGGGCACAATGTTGCTGAGAGACTGGCAAGACAGCAAATATAGGAGTTGGTGCCAGTCATAGGATAAAGCCTGAACCTTCATATGAGCAGAAAACCTCACTGGATAGACATGGATTAAAAATGTACATGTTATTTGAGTTTTTGATCTTGATACTTATTTTCTCTAGTGCAGCTTTCATGCCCTATTCCTCACTGGGTACAGGAAGTAGCAAGCCACTTCCAGAGCTCTCACAACATGCTGCTCCTCCCACTTCATGGATGTAGGTGTTAACATCCTCTGACGCATTGACCTGTACAACCCAATTAACTGAAGGAAAGTCCAAACTGTATGCAGTTATGTCAGTGGCAACTAGTGCTGCATGTTCAGGAGATGCAAACTGAGTGTACATCATTAGTCTGGCACATTGTTTCTGTTTCCCATGCAGATGTAGTAGTGGGATTCCAGGATGCATCTTGCAAAAAGTCTCAAAAACAAAGTGAACTGGCTTCCCAGTTGACAAGAAGACAAGGATCTTGGAGTGTAGGAGAGTTTTAATGAATGACCACAGGAGGTCAAGCTTTTTGTCCAACATGCAGACAGAATAGTACTGTGCAAGGGAGCGGGGAGTAGTTGATAAACTGCTGGCTCTGTCCACACTAATGAGGATAGTAGGGTTTGGCATATTTTCAGAAGGTGAGCAAGTAATGCAGATAATGTCTCTCATGTCTAGCATGCAATTCGCTTCGCCCAGAACTTTAGTACAAGAATGGTTAATCCTTGGTGAGGATGCACAGTGTGGAACTTACTGAGAACTTGCAAGTTATCACACTCAAAGCCGAATGTCTGATTCATGTGCTGCAACAGTCAACCTGGTGTGGTGACCAGAGTATTCATTTGAGTGAGCTGCTCCCTCTCATCCTTTAGGTTTTTTCCACCTGTCATGAGCCCCACAGAAAATTTGTGAAAAGCTTCAATGGAACGCAAGACATTGAAAATTTGTCATGTAACCATCAAGTGACTAAAAACCAAGGATAGACAGGACATACCAATTCACACATCAGTGAAATTATCATTGCACCTAAACCATCCTGGGGCCCCCACTTTCTTCTGTTAAGTATCTCCAGTGTTGGAATGAGAAAAGCAAGCGTTTTTCTGCCACCAGTGTGAGCAGCTGCAAGAACATCTTTGCCCTTCAAAGGCTTGGATTTTGGTCATGTTAATGAAGAACAACTTTTTGAGTCCTGAATGTGAAATACACCATGATCAGTTGCATTCAGTGAGATTTATATCACACCTTGCTTTAAGAATTCAGAAATAGGAAGATCAGAAAAAGCTTAAAGACCATTTTGTTGCTGAGATAGAGTTGTATTTAGCAGTTCAGAAACTTGAATAACTCACAAATTCTACCACTGCATGCTCCAAAGCCTCAATCTGCTGCTTGTTCTGAGAGCCTTTTGGCTTTTGCCGGTTGTAAACCATGCTTCACATTCTTGCGTGGTTTTTTCAATTACTTCAGTGTCAAGGGTCCAGCTTGATCTGCAATTTTGATGACAATCTGAAGAGCAGAGTAGCCTCAAAGTTTCAGAAGACTGAAGAAATATAGGTGTCGACTCATCTACTGCTCAACACTATTATTTATCTCACTTCTAACTTCTGACACCATCTTGTATTCAGCAACATGACCTTACCTCCCTCAAGGTTCTCTTCTCAGGCACTGCACAAACTTGAATTTGTGCTTACATGATCTATTGTTGGTCAAATTCAGATGGCTGCCTGGCACCAATCAAAAGAAAAAAGTGAAGTTGGGGCCCCCAATGCTGCAATTGAGAGAATACAAGTAAGAGACAAAGAAAATTAGAAATTAAATACAAGAATGCAATCAAATGAGATCAGTCCAGACCAGTGAGTATATTCAAGAGTTCAGACATCCCAATATGAATTGCTGAGGAATTAAATGGTGGAAGACAGAAGGGAAACATTGGAGAATGTTGTAGTAATTATGTACAAGTGGGCTGAATCAACAATCCTGAGATTCTCATTCAAATTAGATTTGTGCTGTTAAGTGACTGTTTAATGCTGTTTGATGGCAGGGTATCAAAATGACTTCTTCAATTCACTGGCAATCAAAATCTGATTGCAGTAGATGGTACTAGTGGACTGTCCTCAGATAAAGAAATGAACAGTTTAAATGACCTGCTTAGAAGAGTGCATACAAAAGGCAAACACCAGAACACATATGCCATGCGCCAGTCAAGAATTACTAATGCTCAATCTGAACGAAGGGACCAGTCCTTGAGTTTGAGAACCTGGGTTTTAAAAAGCTCACCTGACTCAAGAGGGACTGTCATTGTGCAACTTTCTAAACCTGTGCCCCCTGCCCCTATCCCTGAGTGACCCGTGAGTATTGGTACAGCTGATTGTGATGGAATTTGTGCACCAACCCAGTTGTGCATGAATCACCTGGCAAGGAGACTTGGTATATGCATTTAATTAGAACAATTCAGACAGAAAGTTGTGGACCTACAGATGGCAGCATTTAATCCAAGCAACACAAAAATGGCCCAGAACAAGTAGAAATGCATGTTAGTAAAGATGTTTGATCCTGTTAGTAATCATGTTGCTGATCAATATGCTTGATCTTAAATACATAGTATGGTCCATGAAGTTCAGTGCTCATCTGTCTAATCAATGGATCCTGACAGGCAGGCTACCTTTGTGCATCTGTGAAGTGGGTGTGGCACTGAATGAGTGGTTTGAGAATGGATGCTCAGGAGAGCAATGCCAAGAGAACAAGGTGTGGATAAATCAAAGGCATCTATGAATTAAATGTCTTTGACAGTCCAAACTTTGGGCACTGGAAGTGGTCACCAATTCATTCATCATTGCACTTTGTCAAAGCTTATTTTCTCACACCAGGATTGTGCGTAAGTTGAAGTAACAAGTCACAACATCGCTGATATATAGATAAATGTTACATCACTTCATTGATAACAAATCATCTCGATGGTCATCGCTTTTGCATGCCTCCTGTACAGACCAGGATATGGTGGTTCATCATCAGCCTTGCTCCAACTCATGTACATAGCTTGCAGCATCTAAATAGAACATGGAACTCTGTTCCTGTAATGTCATCACCAATGAAGGAGTCAAGCCTCATCATCAATTTTGCCTGTTCCCTCCAGGTCCATTCAAGTTGAATAGGATACGGTTTTTTGTGCTCTTCTAGACAATCCATCAATAAAACTATGGCGCTGAAACCTGAAACAAAGTAAGCTCGTACCTCGAACAGGGTAATTGAAGGTAGCAAGAGACAATTGGTGATAGTATGTGTCAATTTTCACTAGATGATGTTGAATTTTCAATCTTATCAGGAACAAGGAATGCTGGCCTCAATACCCACATCTATCAGATGTGCATCTCACATTCCAAGAAGTCTTATTGGTAACCTTATCCCTCCAAAGGTACACTGCTACCTCTGTGTACTGTCTTCTGCCGCTAGAGGCGCATAGGCAGCATGGATATCAAAAATTGTGTTCATTATGGTACTTCTTGAAGTGTGAAAGGGGAACCTTCTTTCCCTCATCACCAGGCCTGCATTTTTGGAGGTATGTTAACATTCAGAAGTCATATGAAAGTCTAATGGTGTCTCACCAGCACCATTTGATCATTGATTTTGATATGCTGTCATAATGCAAAAGGGCAAATTGGCAAGTCATAGCCTCTGTAGCAATTTCAGTGAACATCAGAGCAGTTTCATGGTAGTCCAGTGGGGCAGTGATTATAGAAGAGGGTGAAGATGGAGCTTCCATTGGGTGGATCAATGCAGTAAGGGCTTGTTACTCTTTAAGAGACCCTTAATCATACCAGGCTGGCCCAGCTTTGTCTGCTATAATCAAATCTGTTTGCCCTCTGACAGCCCCACTGGCACTGCCAGGGTTTCTGACCTGTGGGAATATGGGTGCTAGCACCTAGGCCTGTCATGTTGATGGTTCCTGGGTGAAAAATGGTGAGTCCTTTTAATTTGATTTGATCTTCAGTAGTTGTGCTTACATCTCGACAGTTCTGAATGCATATCGCTGATTTATTGGTAAGGCCTTTCAAATGTACTTGCATGCATGAGTTCATTCAGGAGAGTGCCTACACAAAGCATCAGCAATCTTGCGTGAAAGGCAAGAAATGGTTGTTTTCTGTGTTATCAAAGGCAAAAGACCTCCTAGATTCCACAAAGCAGCTCCGACTGGATTGTAATCATGGTACACAGGATGCATGTGTCAACATAGAATCTTCAAGTACACTACTGTGCCATCTGCAAACCCTGTCCTTGCCTTCCAATCAGGTCAATGAGACACTGAGTACAGAGTCTTCCCATCAGGTTCTGTTGGCAGGGAGTCCCACACTGGTGGTGCCATATTCTTCGTCACAAGGAAATATGCCCATTTTAACATCCACTCCCAATCTTGGCTTAGCATCTGCAGAGATAGATGATGGTGTTTTGCTGGCGCAGCGCAGAACTCGATGTGTTGATGTTAGGATGCGACTACACTATTGACAGCATGAAGATGTGCTCCCGCAACCTCCCCCAAGTGTTCCAAGCCAAGCCACCCTACTATAAGAGTGCATTCTGTCATCAAATCCCACTGACGTGCATACCACAACACGTACATCATTGCAATCTACCCCTTTCCACACTGCCAGGAATATTTTTGGACTCATATGCCAGTTCTTCTCTTCAGTCCCCCCATCTCATGACCCAGAAGAGGCCGCAACACTTCAAGATATCAGCCCTATCTCCATGGTTTCTCCAACAGAACTTGATAGCCTTGCTGAGGCTCATGGCCCATTCTATCCATACCCTGACCAATCATCTTTTAAGCTTGGACATTGGTACTGGAACAGCAGTGTGCAGAAGTTGCACCAGAGCTTCAAGGAACTGCTTGATATTGTTGGACAACCGGACTTTGATCCTGATGATGTCCAGTGCACGCACTGGGATAAAATTAACTTGCAATTAGGTGCGAGCATCGACAATGAGGGGGAATCTGAATGGGAGGATGAGGATGCAGGTTGGTGCAAAACACCAATAGTCATCAAAATACCCTTCTCTTGCACTACTGCTCAGCCTGGCGCTTGACCCCATGTTGCAGTGGACCTTTACCATCAACCTCTTGTATCATTTATTTGGGAGAAGCTTGCAAATGTTCATGATGATGAATATTTTCATTATGAACCGTATGAGCTGCGATAGCAACCCCCCCATCTACTGCATGAAGTGATCATTCAGGGTGAATTGTACACTTTGCTGGCCTTCATGAATGCACATTCTGAGCTTCAGACATCGCCAGGAGAAGCAGGATGTGGTTTGCCTCATGTGATAGCTGCACTCATGTTTTGGTCTGATGCTACACAGCTAATGACATTTGGTAATGCGAAATTGTGGCTGGTCTATATGTACTTTGGAAATGAGTTGAAATATTGCCATTGTAGACCTTCCTGTCATTTGGGCAATCATGTAGCCTACTTTCAAAAGATGCGATGGTAATTCCATTAGTCTTCTGTACTACATCGACACTCAATCTTCACAGCTTCTGGACTCATTCACAGATTTCATGGGGACTTATACCGAAGGCAAGGGAATTGGCCGTGAATGCATGACACATTGTCACCATGAACTGGTTCAAGCTCAATGGAAAGTCTTACTTGACAATAAATTCTTAGAGGCTTATAAACATGGGATCGTGATTCTCTATTGTGATGGCATTGCACGCAGATTTTACCTGCGAGTTTTTACTTATTCTGCAGACTATCCTGAAAAGTGAGTTTGCATACTTGCCCATACAACTTGAAATTTCATTTAAGCTAGGGTTCTCGTCGCTACTATCTGACAGTTAGGAGGTTGCCCTTGGCCACATATTGGTTAGGGAGTGATCCTACTACCTAGCCACGTTTGTGCATCACAACGTGCTTCACTATCTGGGCATGACTTATGACAGGCAACAGCATGCGACTCTTGCACATTCTGATATCTTGAGGAGTTGGGTGGTTTCTACCACTTGAGACCATATTTATAAGAACAATCTAGGCATAGACAGCGCAGCAGTTGAGTTAATTCTCAAGCCTAATTCATAGGTGCTGAACACAATAAAAATGGCCACCAGTTTATCATCTTACCCTTGGCTAACCTTTGATTAGAATGCGTTTTTGGACTCTCTGGGTCCATTTGGATTCAATATCTTTATTGTGTTGGTTGTCAATCTTCTGCATGAGGTTGAACTTGGAGTGTGGCAGATGCTTCTAGGCCATTTGCTAAGGATTCTTACTACTTTCAACAAGGATCTAATTCATGAGGTTGACAGGAGGTGTATTAAATATTTATCTTACAATGACTTAGCGGGCTAATACTCAATTTTAACAGGTATAGGCAGGTCCCCCCATTTGGCCCAGCAACCATTAGGTGGTTTTCCTCAAATACTTCCAAGATGTCAAACATGGCTGCATGGAATTTTGAGGATCTTCTGCAGGTATGCACTAAGAATTATTCTCAATACATTTTTGTGGACTAATCTTGTCTGAGTGTTCTATTCCGGTCTTCGACAGCCTGTTCCCTGACGCCGCTCACAATAATATTATTATTACTCTCCTTTTTACTATGTCACACTGGCATGGACTTGCAAAACTTCATATGCACTCTGACCTCACCTTGAAGATACTGGACAAAACAACAACTGATTTCAGCAAGCAGTTTCATCTATCTAAGGAAATGGTATACACTTCGTACCAAACACAGGAGCTGGATTGTGAGGTTGATGCACAAATCGCTGACAGGCAAAGGAGGTGGCTAAGCATGCTGAAAATGGCAAATGGAAAGGGAAAGAAAAAGAAAAAGAAAAGAACAGGCAAATCCAGAGCAGCCACATGGTGTACCTGGACCAAAACAACCGCGAAGGAAGAAATCATTCAATATTCAAACCTATAAGTTCCATGTGCTGGGGGACTATGTGGCCTCCATCCATCTCTTTAGTACAACAGATTCATACAGCACTGAACCAGTAAGTTCCAAACTACTGTTCATCCATTAATTGACTCAATTTGCATTAGGGAGAGCTAGAGCATCATATGCCAAAAGGCAGATACCGCTGCACTGATAAAAGGGCATTCATTCACCAACTGACTCAGATCAAATGCTGGGAGGCTCACTTGCACTGCATCAAACAATGACAATCCCAGTGGGGCTCTCATGTAGAGGTATATGAAATGGCGAGTGATCCCCATCTACACCATCATATCAGTCAAGGTGAGAAGTTGTACGATGATCTCAGTCAGTACCTCTGCGAACATGCAGGAGATCCTGCTATGAGGGTAAATAACTTCTATGACTTGATGATCACTATGCTGAGATATTACACAGGATATTCTTCCTCATTTAAAAGATCATATTCTCAATTGCCTTGATCTGGAGATTTCTGAATTGCCTACAGAGACATTGGCTTGTTCCGACCAACACAACACCATCCTCTTCAAGCATAATCGACTCTATCACCACAATCTCACAAGATTTAACTATACTACCTATGACATTCGAAGAGCTCAAGATGTCATCAATCCATGGACTCCACATTGTAATATAGTGCTTTGGGCTGTGTTCACTTCCGGCCTCTAGCAAACAAGAACGTCTTTGGTTTCCTGGACCCAGGAGTTGTTCTCAGGGCATGTCACATTATCCTGGCCTTTTCTTGACCCCAGCACAATCTGGGTGAATGTGGCCTTTCCCCATTGGCAGGAGACAAGCATGATTGGCCTGAGTATTATATTAACAGGTGAACAGACCAAGATCTCTAGATGATAATGATTGCTAATACTAGGAACATGCTAGTTTTGTTGATCACAACATTCTTATGCACTTCCATTATGGACTTGGGGTCAGTCACATATATTCTCATGAGGAACGGGCCTGCCCTATTACACAGCTCCCAGCATGGATAGAAAATGAACCTTTGGAAAGTGGGGAAATGTTTAGTGAACACATGCACTGGCAAGGTCCTGCTAATGATGATGTCAATGATAAACATGACAACAATAGATATCATGTTGGCACAGAGGAGCTTTATTTTTTTGATCAAGGACTCAATGCCAGCACAGAGTTGCTCACCCAGGTGCTGGTCAAGATGTTTACTACTAGCCATACATTTGACTATGAAAATTAATAATACCACTACATTCTTCACCATGGTCACCTCTGGGGTACCCTGATCTCTTCCTGGCATACACTTAATTGCCAATACCTCCTCATCTTCGTACTTCTTTGCAATCCCTTCTACCTGCCCTGGTCCTATTTCCAATCCCTCAACTCACCCTGGCACGTCTTTGCCATATTACCAATCCCTCAACTCACTTTGGCACTTTTCCTGGTGCGCCCTCACTGATCCCTGGCACGGTGTCAGTAATACCTAATGGTTGAAATTTGTAGAAAGTGGGCGGGACGAATGCATATCTGAATGGTTATTAAAGCTTTGTTTGATACTGCTTCCCCCATCTTCCTGATCCTTCCCTACTAGCAACATGCAACTGCCAGCAGCTGGTCCAATCTACACATATGTGCAGACAGTCAATCAAGTTTTGAAACTTTTGCCCATTACTGTAAGTACATTCTGCAATGCAGATCATCTGCATCATCGCTGATGACCTTGACCTGCAGGACAAGGACACTAATGAGTGGTTACTTTGATTGACTCGAGACTTCCAGCCTTTCCATGGTCTGTCTGGCCAATTCTTATTCATAGGATATGTTGGGCATGCACCACATAGCTTGATGAGCTAGTCAGTGTTCAGTTCATCCCAGCAACATACCCTCATGGATTCCCTCTCTCTGCCCCTCCTATGCCTGTTGATATTCTGGCTTGGCAGACCTCATTCCCTCTGCCATTGTCCTCTCAGGCAGTGTTTTCTCAGACAATATTCAAGCAACTCCTTGATTTCAAATATGAGCCTATGATCATAGAATTGACCTCTGTATTCGATTGCTTACCCTCACCCACTCTGCCAGACAACAACAATTCCAAATTGACCTCCATCAGCACCCAACACTTCAGTGAGGTACAGCCTCTCCACCCAGATCTCCCTTGGAGATGGACTGCTTGAGGCGATCCCCTTGACAAAGGCCAAAAGCTGTTGCTCAAAGGCTTGTTGGCAGCATCACCATGGGGTTGCTTGATCAAGCTGGCAAAATACCTTTTCATCGGGCATTTACTGGTCTGAGCACCCACCAATCCATTCTTTCTTCCCAAGGCAGTTTCTAGGCAATTGATCACAATGAGCTTTCTGAGAGCTCTCCATTTTAACCAAAAACTTACAATGAGCTGAGTAGTGAGCCATGTGAGTGTCTGCATCTAATTCTAAATATCACTGGCGAATGGGATGATCAGTGACAATAGTGAATGATGATGGAAGCCAGACTGTTGTGGGATGGCCATACTTGCGCAACTGGGTAAGCTTGTTTTATTGCATTGGTACCTTCACTCACTATCAAATGACATTGGCAGTTTGTAGACTTCTACATAGACATCACCTCAGAGCTTAGAAAAATCACATGAGGTAGCCCATCCATGTTGGCTAGGTTTGTGGTCAATGAGGATATGAAGATGCAGAAAATTCTTGAATTGATTGTTGCGCTCAACTCAAATGACCAAAAACTGGTGAGGGATTGTAGAGGTCACATAATCGAAACTTGAGACTTTTCAGCTATCAGGTACAGAAAGCTATCTGTGACCTTATTGGAACACAAGCCTTCAAGGATGTCCTCTGGGCTGCATTACTACAACTCATTGCCAAGTTAGCTGAAGGCAATGTGAGATTAGCGGATCTATATCCTGACGCCATTCAAACTTGGACAGGTTACCTATGAAATGGGGTTGTAGGCATACTGACCACTCTTGTAAGCTTTTGCTCGTTCTATCCTTCCTCACACTAAGATAATGCCTCTGTCTCAGATGTATCAGGTGTTTACTTTTCAGATACCATCTGATTCCACCAACTTGAAAGTGCCTGAGCTACATCTGAGAGTTATGGCTGCCCTGGATGACATGTATATGCATCCAGACCGCTTCACCTACTTCTCCCAGGTGGCATGTGAGCTACCATCACTACAGTCAGTCCTTCATTGTGAATTTGATCTTTGTTAAATATTTTTATTCAGGGAGTCAAACGTCTTGGTTATGGACCCCAAGAACAAAGTTCCGAAATTGATGACAGATGTGATGGGAGTGAGGCAGATGAAAACCTTGAGTGATCTAAAGCCAATAGTTGTCATCTCCACCTCTGATTTCAAAGTGCTGCATGCATGATTCGTCTTTCCAGTGCCTTTAATGTTCGCTAATGGAGCCGTTGCAATTTCAAACCTTTGACTCATATTCCTTGTAAATTTCATACTAGTCTCAGAAATCATGATGTGTATTCAGATCGATGTGGCATTGCATGAGAGATATTTTTAAGATTGACACAGTCATCTGTGCAAGCTTCTGCTTTATCACTACCCTCAGCTGCAATCACAGGCAAGCATCACACACCTTGAAAAAATATGGCATGCAAGTTGTAGTTCTGCCAGTGAATGTGTGGCAGTGCAGCTCACATGGCAATTATGATTGAACTTAATTTATAATGACATCATGATAACATATGTATTTCACTCACTTCTCATCTTGATCTTTGGAGATCAAGTACTAGTCAGCATGAAACACTACAACAATAGATAAAATCCTTCAATTTGAACCAATCAAAAATTATGAAAATCTCAATATGTCGGTCGGTACCGCTGTTCTATTAATATATTGTATGTTCTATATCAAGTGTCTACTAGATTTTGAATTGATTGAAAGATCTCATGATGCATAGATGATTAGAACTCAGATTTGGGAGCTTGGTACATGAGATCTACTATGGTGTGTGATATGTGTGTATGATGGTATGCAGCATGTTGGGTCATCAAGTCATTACTACAGCAGCTTGTAGCACAAGTTCATCCTTGGAACATTTTTTTAGTTGTGTGAATGACTCAAAGGAGAGAACTCACCCTCCGAATCAGTGATTTCAATTGTTCCACCATGCGAGTGTAAAAGTCGACGCAAAAGCATATCAATCTTCTGATCGGACCTGGTGCTTGCAGAGCAGTGGCCACCTCTGGGGTGTACTGGCATTAGGCTCCACGGCATCGACGAGGTACTACATGCATACCATATTTGCTGCTAGCAACTCCAGCTATGTCTTTTAAATGTAAATTTGGGTGAGGTAACTTACATGAGAAAGACTTACGCAAGCATTGCCAACATGAGGTCCGTAAATGACATGAGACATCTAATATGAATGTTGGTTGCCACATGATCAGGGAGATCTGGGCACACTTCCTGTGAATATTTCTAACATGCCTTTATCAGTTGTGTAGTAATACTCTAGTTGGTTGTGAAAGACCTGGTACTGGTGACAATTGCACCAAATAAAGCCAAACAAACATTGGATGTGATTTCATCCACATCAATCTCTCAATAATTTACTAC
>Ga0310811_10004658_pt1 | contig 17268 bp, 14 predicted proteins | sample YCmetagenome_FD_207642 | JGI IMG/M metagenome (GOLD analysis project Ga0310811, IMG submission 207642) | Soil microbial communities from experimental microcosm in Duke University, North Carolina, United States - YC | ecosystem: Engineered > Artificial ecosystem > Soil microcosm > Unclassified ...
GGCGATCGCCCCGGCGCCGGTCAACCAACACAATGACGACGCCACCTCCGCCGATCAGCAAAGCTTGGCGGCGCTGCCGTCGGAAGCGTCGGCAGCAAGTCCTTCCTTACCCAATGTGGTCCGTTCCGAGATGAGCGATGCTCCGCCGGATCCTGCCGCCCTCCAATTCAAACAGGCTCTCTTTCGTCATATCCTGCGCTATCAGCGCTACCCGAAAGCGGCCGAATCCAAGGGACTTCAGGGGACCGTGAAGGCCGTATTCTCCATGAACCGCGAGGGAAAATTGCTCGGTGTCTGGATCAAGAGCAGTTCGGGTCAGGCCGCGCTCGATCAGGCCGCGATCGATACCATCCGAAGGGCCCAGCCGCTTCCCCGGATTCCGTCGGTTTTGCCGGACTCGATGACGGTCGACGTAGCGCTCGGCTTTGATGCGCAATGACGAGCTTGCCACGGCGGAGAAGTTTCCTATGCTCCCTCTGTCCGCCATTGGTGTTCGTCATAAATTTGTAGTTTCACCTATTTAACTGTCTGGTGGTCCTCAGTGGAAATCGGGGCTGAGGTTGTCATGAGTAGGGGCCCGCGGACGTGGCGGATTCAAATCAAGTACGGCTGCGTCAGCAATTTGTCGCCAATTACGACAATCTGGTACGGAGCCTGACCCGGCGGCTGGGGTCGTCGGAGTTTGCATACGAGGCGCTTCACGAGACCTTTTTGCGCATCGACAGGGTGCCAGCCACCACCGAGGTGCAAAGTCCCGCCGACTATATCTTCCGAACTGCGATCAATATCGCCAAGAACCGGAAGAAGGCTCAGACCTATCGGGTTTCCGCCGGCGAAATCGATGCGCTTATCGATCTCTGCGACGACGCCCCCGATCCTGCCCGGATCGTGGAGGCGCGGTCGGACATCGAGGCCTTCGAACGCGCAATGGCAAAGCTCCCCAATCGGGCCTGCAACGTCATGCGGCTGATGTCGCTCGAGGGCAAAACCATCCAGGAGACCGCTGAATTTCTCGGGGTCAGCGTCCGTACGGTTGCTGCAGACCTGCAAATGGCGATGAAGCATTGCGCGGCCAGCCTCGATCGCACGCTGGTCCCGCGGCTCGGCGGGCCGCGCCCGCGCTCATGATCGGCATTGATTTGCGGGAATGCCGGGGGCGGCATCCCGGACCATACCTCACACCCAGCGACAATATTGCCGGAGCAGGGAAACTCAACTCGGTCGGCGGCTTTGCCGCCGATGATGTTCTCGGGCGAAGCCCAAGCCGGCTTGCGCGGAAAACGCGTCAAAACGAGAATCTCGGGCTTGGTTTCGACTTAGTCCGAGCCGAAAAGACCTCAGTGTTGCCTTCACCGGTTCTTTTCGTTTTCACGCTAGCCTGGTGGTCCAGAAGTTCTCTTCACTTTTGCCGCGAGACCTTCAAGAGAACTTCTGAACCAAATCCACGCTAGAATCATGGATTTCTGGTGTCCTTTCGAATCCGAAGTTCGCTCCGGCAGTCGCCGCAGGGATTGCGAACTTTCGGATTCGGGACCCTGGATGCAGCGGAATATGGCGAACGTTAGAATTTCGAGAGCAAGTTGAAATTGACTGCGGCGAGATCGAACGCTCCAAAATCGATCGCCCTGATTGAGGAATTTTCTTCATGATCCGCCTTTCTCAGTTGTCTACATTGTAGAGCCGCCGCGAATTTGATGCCTCGTCGGCTATCCCTGTGGACCCGGAGGCATGGCGATTTGAGAGGCTTGTCGATTTGAATGGATTGAAGGCTGAGACTGGGGTTATCCAGCTTGATAAGGAAGGCGACAGTCCGGGGTTTTCATTCGGCGGGTCCGGGATCGACCGCGGCTGTCTGTATTCGGGATTATCTATATTTCACGCCTGCCACCCGCCGCAGCGGCGGGCGAGCGCAGGTGACGCGGGCTTATGAGTGGGATCAGTGAGCGCTCCACCGGAAACGCCTGAAATCAATCCGCTGATCGAGGAGGGCCTGCAGTGGATTGCCCGCCTGAAATCGGGCGTGGCCACCAGGGATGACCTTGATGAGCTCGCGGCATGGCGTGCCCAAAGCGAGGCTCACGACGAGGCGTTCAAGACAGCCGCGCGCATCTTTCGGCGGGCCGGCGTCGCTGCCGGTAATCTCGCTGAAAGGCCAGCGCTCGTCTATCGGGCCCGGCCGGTCTGGTCGCGGCGTGCCGTCATGGGTGGGACAATCGCCGCAGGCACGGCTGCGGCCGCCTATCTGGCCGCGCGGCCTCCATTCGACCTTTGGCCCTCGTTGCGGGAGCTGTCCGCGGACGTTCGTACCGCGACCGGCGAGCAGCGCAAGCTTCAGATCTCGCCCGCTGTCGCTCTGCAGCTCAACACCCAGACAAGCATCGCCATGCGCTCATCCGACGCGCATCCGCGGATCGAGCTGATTTCCGGCGAAGTTGCTGCGACGGCAGATGGCTCGTTTGAGGTCCTCGCGCATGGCGGTGAAGTGAGGGCGACCCAGGCTCGCTTCGATGTCGATGCGCGTGACGGTTCGGTATGCGTCTCCTGCATCGACGGTGCGGTCGATATCAAATATGCCGGGAAGTCGACCCGTATCGGGCCTGCGGAGCAACTGACCTATTCGGGTTCGTCGGTAAGCCGGCCGGTGGCGTTCGATCCGGAAAGTCTTACGGCCTGGCAATCCGGCCTTTTGATCTTCCATAATCAGACACTGACCAGCGTCGTTGACCAGATCAACCGGTACCGGCCGGGGAAGATCATCGTGGTCAACGCCGATCTGCGGCGCCGGCTCGTCAACGGGCGATTTCAAATCGGCAAGCTCGATGACTTCGTCGCCCAGGTCGAACAATTGTTCGACGCCAAGGTCACATCGCTCCCCGGCGGGCTGGTAATCCTGAGCTGAGCTGACCGTCCTGTCATCCGCCCGGACCGATCTGCGTTCTGGCGTTTTCGAGCGGAAAGCCTCTTTCCGGCTTTTGAAGCCCCGGTTCTGGTTCAATCAGGGCTGAAAAGGTTTTAGCGCGCGCATTTTTGATGACATCCGCGCTGCACGTTAAGGAGCCGTCAATTGTCTCCTATAGAGGGAGTGTGTTTCGGCGAGGCCGATGGCCGTCCGCATTGGAGCAGTCCGTCGAACCGGGCTGTGCCGGGACAGTATTGCCGCAGGGGACCGTGAGACCGCGGCTTGGGCACCGTGGTGTCGGAATGGCGACTATATGAAACCAAGATCCGCAATTCCGTCCGCGGTTCAGCCGGCCTTTGCACGCATATTCGCGGCCTTGGCGGCCATCATGCTGGTCATGCCCTATGGCGTGAGTGCCAGCTTCGCGGGGCCGGCCGGAACGGTGGCGGTCGCTGAAACCGCGAGCGACGAAGTCGCCTCGCCATCCGCGACGCCGGCGCCGAACCATCCGCCGGTGCTGCCTTTCACCGCGCGGGGGCCGTCGCATGCCCCCGCGGAAAACCGGGCTGCTTATCGCGAGCTTTCCGCGGCCGAAGCCCAGCGTAATGGTTTGCCGCCGGAACTCGCGGATTCAGTGATGGCGGTTGAGAGCGGCTATAATCCTAGTGCGATCGGTGGCGCCGGCGAAATCGGCCTGATGCAGATATTGCCCTCGACGGCCCGCATGATGGGATTCACCGGCTCGGCCTCCGACCTCGCCGTGCCCGAAACCAACATTCATTACGGCGTGATGTATCTTGCTCAGGCGTGGCGTTTGGCTGGCGGCGACATTTGCACGGCTGTCATGAAATACCGGGCCGGCCATGGGGAAACCCGGTTTTCCTTTCTGTCCGTTGATTACTGCCTCGCTGTCCGAAGCAAGCTCAGAGAGCGAGGCTACGCTGTCACCGGTGTCGTTCCTGTTGCGACCTTTGGTGAGCGTGGCGGCGGCGGAGGCGGAAGGGGTTGCGGCCGGCGTTGCGTTGGCGTTTCGCGCGTTGGAACGGTCGATCTTGCGGCGCTCAATACCCGCCTGTCAGCGATCGTCGTTCAGGTTCGAACCGGCGGGCATTGATGTGGTTTGACGAACGTCTCGAACGGCGCTTTCGACTGAAGTAGCCAAGTGGGACGCTTCTGGTTGTGGATGATTGGATAGCGATGCAATTTCAGGAGAATGTCTGGCAATGATGCAACCCGGCGGATTTTATCGAAACTTACTTCAGCGGCAGCTTCTGGCTGGGTCCATCATGGCGTTGAGCTTGGCCGGCGCTCATGCCCAGGACCGTAACATCACGTCGCTTCCGCCCATCACCGTTGCGCCGGCCGAACAGCCCCCTGCGCAGGTTTTGCCGCCATCGCCGGGAGAGGGATCGGCTGCGTCAAGCTCACCGGCCCCCCCACCGCCCTGTAAGGGAGACGGCAGCGCGGCGGATAAAGGATTCCGCTGCCTCAATCAAAAGCTCAAAAACCAGGTCGATCAGGCCAGTTCGAACGCAGGGATACCAACCGCGCCGCTTGATGCGAAGTCTACGGACCTCAAGGTCGGTGTGGTGAATGTCCCCGGCGTCCAGCAGCAATACGGCAAGAACTTCGGCGTGTCAGTCGTGCCGTACCGGCCGCCGCAGATCTTCAGCGCACCGCTCGGACGGCACTGAGGCCCCGAGTTCAAGACTTTTCGGTTCTGATTGAATCAGGACCGGACTTCAGATTCATGTGCTGACGCGTTTTCTTGACGCGAACCAGTACCCATCCCGGATCAAGTCCGGGACAGGCTTTCGCTCGAAAACGCTGCATTACCCTTATCTACGCGGTTGATGGCCTCCGCCCTCCGGCTGCCCGAAAGGGCACATTGGAGCCCGCGCCGGCACCGAATGTGCGTGCGGGTGCTGCTGCAAGCTTCATTCGCTTCAGCTTTGAGGCCTCGAAGCCGTGCATCCCGACCTGCCATTGAATGCCGATCACCGCGCCCTTCACGGGTTGCAGGAGGCCAAGCGACATCCCGACGATCAGGGGTGTCCAGATCAGGAAATGCAGCCAGTAAGGCGGCGCGTAGGCGGCCTCGACCGCAAGAACCATCGGCACGACGAGGTGTCCGACAATGATGATGACAAGATAGGCCGGGAAATCATCGGCGCGGTGGTGAAAGAATTCCTGCCCGCAAACCTCGCAATGATCGGCCACCTTCAGGAAACGGCCGAACAGGTGACCCTTGCCGCAGTTCGGGCACTTGCCGAGAAAGCCGCGCCACATCGCCCTCGAGAGCGGGATTGGATCATGATCGGTCATGTCTGGCTCCTTGATCTGGCTTCATCCGTACAATATACCCATGTATGGCTACACGAAGCGTAATGTAGGCAAATTGCATGGAATGGGTCCCTACAATCTCCAAGGAGTCGGGTCCGCTCTATCGACAGATCTCGGATGCGATCGAGGGCGATATTGCGAACGGCCGGCTGCGCCGCGGCCAGCAATTGCCGACGCATCGGGCCTTGGCCGGCGCGCTCGGCATCGACCTGACCACGGTGACCCGAGCCTACAGCGATGCGCGCCATCGCGGGCTGTTGGAGGCTCGCGTTGGCCAGGGCACCTTCGTCTCGGAATCGACAGCCCGTAGCGCTGCAGACGTCGCCGACGAGGTAAACATCGATCTGTCGATGAACGTGCCCCCGCAGCCGGTCGAGGCGGCGTTGGACGCAAGGATCGAGCATGGCCTGACTGCAATCCACAAACGCTCCGGGCTTTCCTCGTTTCTCAACTATCAGGAGCCAGGCGGCAACGAGCAGGACCGTGAGATCGTCAGAAGCTGGCTGCAGCGCCGTATGAGCAACGTGACGCGCGAGCGGCTCGTCATCTATCCCGGAAGCCAGGCCGCAATCTTCAATATCCTGCTCTCATTCCTCAGGGCGGGCGATGCCGTGCTCACGGAAACGCTGACCTTTCCGGGCATGATAGTGGCTGCAGCCAAACTTGGCATTCGTCTCATCGGTGTTGCGATGGATGGTCAGGGCGTGCTGCCGGACGCGCTTGCGAAGGCGATCAAGCTGCACAAGCCCAAGGCCGTCTATCTTACGCCGACCATGCACAATCCGACGACGGCGACGATGGGAAAAGCGCGCCGCCAGGAAGTGGCCGCCGTGCTGCGCGATTCGAAACCGTTCCTGATCGAGGATGACGCCTATGGCGCACTCGACCCCGCGCAGCAATTGCTGGCCGATCTGATCCCGGAAAAGACGTATCTCGCGATAAGCCTCTCGAAATGTATCGCGCCGGCGCTGCGCGTGTCGTTCCTGCTGACGCCGGATGGCCAATCCGCGCTCGACCTTCGAGCCAGCCTGCATGCGACCTGCCAGATGGCTCCGCCGTTGATGGTGGCGCTGGTGATGGAGTGGCTGCGATCGGGCGAAGCCGCACGGATTATCACGGCGATCAGAGAGGAGGCGGCCGGCCGTCAGCAACTCGCCGCCCGTATCTTGAGGGGATATCCATTCGCGGCCCATGCGAAAGGTCATCATCTCTGGCTGCCGCTGCCCGACCGCTGGAACAGGTCTGGTTTCGTCACCGAGTTGTTTCGCCAGGGCCTGGCCGTTGTCGGCAGCGAGGCTTTTGCGGTCGGCGAGCCATCGCCATATGCCGTGCGGCTGTGCCTGGGAGCCGCGCGCAACCGGGCAGAGCTGGGGGCGGCGCTGCAATTGCTGGTGAGGACGCTGAGCCGGCCGACGCTACCGGTCCAGGTCGTGTAGCCGCGTTTTCGAACGAGAACCTGCCTCCTGACTTGAGCCGGGGAAGAAGTCAGAACTCGGCTTCAATGACAATTGTCAGGCCGCCGTTTCCGCGCTTTGTTCGCCGTGATCGGCTGCGAGAAGCGAGGACAGCTTCTGCTCGGAGACAGCCGGACTGAGCAGGTAGCCCTGCATCTCCTTGCAACCCAGCGCCGTCAGCAATTTTCGTTGCGATTCCGTTTCGATGCCTTCGGCCGTGGTCCGCAGGCCGCAAGCCGTCGCCAGGCCGATGATCGATTGAACGATCGACAGCGAGGCTTCGGATTCAACCATGTTGCGCACGAAGCTGCGGTCGATCTTGATCTTGTCGAAATCGAAGCTATGCAGATAGCTCAACGAGGAATAGCCGGTCCCGAAATCGTCGAGCACCATCTTGATGCCGCGCGCGCGAAGTTGATGCAGGACCTGTGAGGTCTTCTCATGATCCCGCATCAGCACGGCCTCGGTGATCTCCAGTTCGAGCCGTTCGGCGGGAAAATGAGTCTGCGCCAGGATGTGGTCGATTTTCGCGATAAAGCCTTCCTCTTGAACCTGGATCGGCGAGAGATTGACGGCGAGGCGGATCTGCGACTGCCAATGCATGGCGGCGCGGCAGGCCGTCTCCAGCACCCAGGCGCCGAGTGCGCAGATGATGCCGCTGTCTTCCGCAACGGGAATGAAATCCGCCGGCGATATCGCGCCCTTCGTGGGATGAAACCAGCGCAGCAGCGCCTCGCAGCCGACGATCCGGCCATCGGCGAGATCGGCCACCGGCTGAAAATGCACGGCGAAGCCGGCGCTGCCGAAGCCGCTCGTCCGCGCAACGCTTAGCTCGGTCTCGAGCAGGTGCCGGGCGGCGGTCGCTGCCGACATCTCTGCATCGTAGAAACAATGCGTGTGCCGGCCGCTTGCCTTGGCGGCGTAAAGCGCGAGATCGGCGTTTGCGAGCAAGGTGTCGAGATCGCGCCCATCGCCGGGAGCCAGCGCCACGCCGATGCTGGCGTCCGAGGAGATCGGATGGCCTTCACAATCGAAAGTCTGGCGCAACAGCTCGTGGATGCGTGCAAGCGTCGGCGTCAGCTCGTCGCGCGAGCGGCAGTGCTTGAGCAGTGCAAACTCGTCGCCGCCGAGACGTGCGACGAGGTTGGCATTGTCGGCGCATTTCCTGAGCTGTCGTGCCACGTGCTGCAATAGCGTGTCGCCGATCCGATGGCCGAGCGTATCGTTCACCGTCTTGAACTTGTCGAGGTCGATATAGATAACCGCGAGCGCCTCGTCGTCCGCAAGATCAGCCAGCAGGCCGGTGGCGGTCTTGCGGAAGAAGAGCCGATTGGGAAGGTTGGTCAGTTGGTCGAAATGAGCGAGCTTTTCGACGAAACGGCGCTGGTTTTCCTGTTCCGTGACGTCGGTGTGGGTCGCGACCCAGCCTCCATCCGGCAGCAGGCTGTGCGCAACCTGGATAATGCGTTCATCGCCCGTCGTTGCCGTCGCGATCTGGCCGGTGAACATGTCGAGAAGAATTTTCGAGCAATATGCGTCGACGTCGATGTCGGGTGACCCGGTACGCTTGCGCAGCTCAATCAGCTCCCGCAGGCCACAACCCGGCTCGATCATGTCGCGCGTCAGGTCATACATTTCGAGATAGCGGTCGTTGCACAACGTGAGGCGATGGTCTCCATCGAAAAGCAACAGGCCCTGGGTCATGTTGTTGACTGCCCGCGCGAAGCGATTGCGTTCCTGCGTCAGCATCGCCGCCGCCGCCTTGTGCTCGCGTGTCAGCAGACGGATAATCAGCAGGAAGGTAACGATCAGCGCAGCGATGGCGATGGCCGCACCGCGGCCGAGCGCTTGGGTTTGCGCGCTCCAATCCCGCAGGGCCGTTGACACGTTTTCCGTGGCGATGACCACGAGCGGAACGCTCATCAACGCTTCGCTGGATAGCAGCCGGTCTTCACCGTCAATGGGACTGTTCAGTCGCGTCGAATAGGTAGGCCTGTTGAACAGCGCCCGCTGTTCCGCCGAGCCGGTATTGAAATTGCGCCCGATCTGATTGTCGGCGGCGGGATAGCGCGACACGAGTTCGCCGCTGCTCAAGTGAATCGACAGCGCGCTACCATGGGGGAAATCCAGCGAGGCCAGGAAATCCGTGAAGACCGTGAGCTGAATTCGGCGCGTCATCACGCCAAGAAATTGACCGTCGGTGCCGCGCAGGGCAACCGCCGCCACCAGCATCCAGCGTCTGCTGATCGTGCTTCTGACCAGATTGAGCAGGGGGACGGTGGAGTCCGCCCCGTCCCGCAGCCGCTTGAAATAGCGCCTTCCACTGATGATGACGCGCGGCTCGGGGGCTTCGTTCGACCAGGCGATCAATCGTCCGTCATCGCCAAAAATGGAGAATTCGGACTGGACCTGCGCCGTGTTCACCTTGCCGCGCAGCATTTCGTGCACGCGTGCCGAGGCCATGCGCTCGCGAAACTCGTCCTCGCCTGAAACCAGCTCAGGTCGAAGCCGTTCGACCAGATCGATCTGTCCGGCGATGATTTCCGCCAATTGTCGCTCGAAATGCCGGGCAACCAGGACTGCCGTATTGGCGAGCTTTTGATGGGCTCCCGCAAGGGCCCGGTCCCGTGCATGAAAGCTGATCAGCACTACGCAGACCAGGACCGCCGCGACCACGGTGAAGCCGAAGCCGGCCAGCGCATTAATCGGCGAGGTCAGGAATGCAATAAGCTCTCTGGCCCGGCTCTTGGCTCTCTTCGTTGTGCTCGAAAAGGTTGCATGGTCCGTCATGATCGCCCCTGGCCAATGTCATACAGGCGGACAGGTGGACAGGCGGTTGAGCAAGGCGGTTAATCAATCGCAAACACAATGTACCGATTAACAGGCATTTGATCCGCGGCATGCGCAGTTTCACTCTTCGTTCATGGCCTGCGACTGGGTTCGGCTTGCCGCGAGGTCATCTTTGCGGATCGCGTCGAGGCTGGCGGATCGCAGGCATTCTTCCGCGTGCTTTGGTTGATGGGACAGGACTTCCTCGGCCACGGACAAGCGCGCAGGTGCTGAACCTTCCTGCGATCTCCGTAGTCTCAAACTACGAAGGACAAACGCGGCATCGGCCGCATCGACATCAACCCGACACCCATCAGCGAAGTGCGCGGGCCTTGGACCACCGGCTTTCGCTCCGATCGCGCTGCAGGTATCGACGAGGCATTGAGGCACATCATGATTCATATTTCGGCATCATATTTTCGCGGCCGCCGATCGGCTTGCGCCGGTCTTGCCGTGCTTGGCCTGATGGGATCAGGCTCGGCTGCTTTTGCCGCGGATAAGCCGCCTCTGGCTCCCGATACGGTCGCGCCCTTCACCACGGACTCCCGGATCTCGGCGACCATCGAGTTCGGCTTGGCGGCGCTTGCGCACGAGATCGAAAAGGATATTCCGCGCCGGCTGGCCACCATCGATGACGAGGTAAATTGCGTGCACCGCCGGGTGCTGGTCTTCAGGGTCAACACCAATTGCGACGTGTGGGGCTATGTCGAGCGCTCCGGGCCGGTGTCCCTCTACGGCCGCGGCGATCGGGTCTATGGCTCGGTGCCGATCCATGGTGCGCTCGAGGGCCAGGGTGCCAATCGGTTCACGGCTCGCATCCATGGTGGGACCGAAGCCAGCGCCACGATCGAGGCGGAAGCGCGACCGGAGCTCAGCCGCGACTGGTCGCTCGATCTGAATTTCAGTGACGGTTTCCGCTGGAGCGAACCACCGATCCTGCATGTGCTGGGCCGCGAGATTCCGCTGGCGAAATATGCGGAGCCGCGCATCCGCGCCCAGCTTGCGCATGTGAGGGCACGCGCGCTCGCGGCGGCCCGGCGCCTCGATCTGCACGACAAGGCCGCAACGGCCTGGCGCCATGCCTTCGAGCCGGTGCAGCTGTCGGACAACCCGGAAGTCTGGCTGCTATTGACGCCGAAGGATGCGGCCTTCGCCGGCGTGCGCGCGGATTCGCGCGTGCTTTGGGGCTCGCTCCAACTGTCGGGCTCCGCCGAAACTTTTGTCGGACAACGGCCGCCCGAAGTGACGGCAGCACCGTTGCCGGCCTTGGGGCGCGAGGTCAGCGACCCCGGCCATTTCGATGTGATTCTGCCGGTTCGCATCGGCTATGACACGATCAAGGCGCGCATCACGCAGGCACTGGACAGCGTGACGCCCGTCGCGGGAATGACGGTGAAGGACGTTGATATCTACCCGTCGTCAGGCAAGCTCGTGATCGGCCTGCGCGTCGCCAGGGCGTCCGATACCGACGGCAGTGCCGGACAATGGTTCTATCTTTCGGGCGTGCTGCAGGTGGACGCCGATGGCCACGCCGTCAGGCTTTCCGACCTCAGCGCCACCACGGGCAATGAGGAGTTCGCGCCCGTGATCAATGCGATCACCGGGGAGCTGCGCGACAAGATGAGCATCGATTACGGCGTTGCCTATCAGAACCTTCTGAATGCAGCGAATGAGAAGCTGACCCGGCCGCTGAAGGATGGCTTCCACATGACGGGGCATCTCACTTCCGCGAAGCTGGAGAAAGTGTATCTGCCGGCCGACGGCATCGTGATCGCGCTGCGCACCAGCGGCGAGCTCAAGATCGCTTACGGAATGTGAGTCACATGAGCCGGATTGTTTCTTCATGCCTTCTTTTCGAAGGCGTCCGAGCCTGCCGCAAGTTGCTGCTTGCGGCAGTGCTCTTCGCAGGGTCGGGTACCATTGGTGCGGTGTCGGCACAGTCGTCGTTTTACGATGCGCCGAGATCAGAGCTCGCGAGCGAGCCCGGGGCGCTGGTTCGCCAGCAGCCCATCGACGGTGCGCCGCTCGGCGCGAGCGCCTACCGGGTGCTTTATCGATCGATCGGGCTGAAGGGCGAACCCATTTTCGTCTCCGGCGTCATCATCGTGCCGCAGGGCGACCCGCCGCCGGGCGGCCGTCCGATCGTGGCCTGGGCCCATCCAACCTCCGGCGTCACGCCGCGCTGCGCGCCGTCACTGGCGATCTTTCTGTTTCAGCAGATCCAGGGACTGCGCTCGTTCGTCGAGCGCGGCTATGTCGTCGCCGCGACCGACTATCCCGGCCTCGGCACGCCCGAGACTCATCCCTATCTTGTCGGCGACAGCGAAGCCCGCGCCGTCATCGATTCCGTTCGTGTCGCGGGCGGTATGCCCGGCGCCGGCGGCGGCAAGCGCTTTACCGTGTGGGGACACTCGCAGGGCGGGCAGGCTGCCCTGTTCACAGGTCTGATCGCCAAGGGCTACGCGCCGGAGTTGACGCTCCTCGGCGTGGCGGCGGCAGCACCGGCGACTGATCTCGTCACCTTGATGGATGACGACATCACTTCCGTGGGCGGCAAGAACATCACGGCGATGACGCTGTGGTCGTGGCACCGGGTATACGACGCGCCCATCAACAAGATCGTCGATCCGCTTGCCATCCCAGTGATGGATCACCTGGCGCATGAATGCATCGAGGGGCCGTTCGATCTGATGGCGAGACAGCGAACCGAGAAACCGCTCGAGCAGCATTTCCTGACCGTCGAAGGGCCCGCCACTGTCGAGCCGTGGCACTCGCTGTTGGAGAAGAACTCGCCCGGCGCGCTGCCGCCGGAGATTCCGGTGTTCCTGGCCCAGGGCACCACGGACCAGATCATCCGGCCTGATGTGACGCGCGATTACATGGGCAAGCTCTGCAAGGCGGGCAGCAAGGTAAGGATGCTGATCATGCCGAACATCGGTCATGGCCGGGCGGCGCAGGCAAGCACGATGCAGGCGGTGAACTGGATCACGGATCGTTTTGCAGATGAGGCACCGCCGAACGATTGTGGCAGCGACTGATGCCGCCCGGTTTCAAAAGGCCGAGCTTCGCTCGGAGCCGCACGCGGTGAATTCTTTGTCCGAGAGCGAATGAGATTTGAAGTAATCGTCATGCCCGCGCCTTGTCCGGGCCATGACGAGCGTTCGGTTCTATCTGGATACATCATGCTCTAAAACGGCCCCCGCTTCACCAGGGCATCGAGCGCTTGCGAGAGCTCGGCGATCCGCGATTGATAGGCCTGCGCCACGCAGGTCACGTTGCCGCGGCAGGCCTCGCGAGCGGCGAGCCATTGCTGCTGCCTGTCGATGATATCGCCACGCTGGCCCATCGCGACGAGAGAGGTCATCACTTCGAATAGCGTCGCGAGGCGTGCCTCGTCCTGGCCCAGCGAATAGGTTTTGCAGTTCGTGGTGTCGGCGACGGTCGTCGAGGCCTTGGCGCAATCGAGCGGTGCGTAGGATGCGGCTAGGCCGGGTCCCAATTGCTTTGCAATGGCGGTCGCGCCTTGGACGGCTGTTCGCCCGGCCTGATTCCCCAAAACAGGCTTGAGATCAGCGTGAACCACTTCTAGGTCCCAACGACAGATTTGGTAGAAATCGGCTTTCGGCCACCGACTAAAGTCCAAAGCGACAAATGGAACCTATGTCCACTTTGTCACTTAACGCGACCGGAGGAAGGGGGGCGCATGACGGAAAGCACAGAACGCGATCTTATGCCTATAACGGAACGCAATCTTCGCCGTTGTCCATCATGTGCTGCATTTGCCCCGCTGTTCCGATCATTCCTTGATCCTGTTGGCGGCAGGACCATAAGACTTTATGAGTGCTCTTGTGGCGAGCGCATCTGGAACGATCAAGATGTCCGTCTCAATGTTGACAAGGCCCGCTGAGTTACGCTCTGGCAATAACTCAGTGATAGACCGCTGATATGTCTGATCAAAAAGAACCTGGTCGCGTCAGCTTTGATCGTGGGCTTCCCGCAAACATCATGGCCATCGATGGAACGTGGCGTCGCGCCTGTGCCATTCGCGATGTGTCTGACGTGGATGCAACGTTGACCGTGGAAGGGTCAGTCCAAGGTTTAAACTTCGCGGAGTTCTTCTTGTTGCTGTCGTCGACGGGCCTCGCCTATCGACGTTGCAGGCTTGAGCGGATCAACGGTGATACGATGACCGTGGGTTTCATGAAGCTGCGAGGCAGCAAAAAGAACGGCATTGAGCCTGTTGATGTGATCTGACATGACCGAAGCCGCCCGGCTGGCTCATGGGAGAAGGTTGCCCCTACAAAGTGAATGAGGCTGTTGCGACCCAGCAACCATTTGCTGATTGGTCCGCGATAATGCTTGCCCTATCGGAGTTGTTAAGTGTTCGATGTCTATCTCGATAACCGGCGCAATCTGCTAGTTCTCAAGAAAGGGGATGCGATCCCACTTGATGCAAGATCAGTAGCATGGCGCAAGAGTAAGAAGCGATCCGTCGCAGTCAGTGATGAAATCCGGTCTGCCGTGCAGACGAAAGGCTACTATATCCGCAGAGCCAGTGAGTTTAAGCGGGGCAGATAAGCCTGAGGGGGGCCGCTTTCGGTCTGGATCGCGGCCTGCATCAGACTGATGCTACATGCTTTCCTTTATCCCCGATCTAAGCAGCCACCAATTGACTGGGTATGCAGTCAGAAACCCACAAATCATTGCAATCTGCATCATGAACCAAAATTCGACGCTGCTTGGCTCAAGCTGCGTCCCAAAGCGGTTCTTGAAAATGATAAAATGCGCTATCGCCATGAACCCATACATACCGCATTGCCAAGCGGTAAGTGAAAGGGTGTCGGCCTTAACAGCGGCTAACAACCCCTTTCCGAGCGATAGGCCGCGCATCGGAGCTATTGTGAAGTATTGAAACACTATCCCGAATGCGTAAGCGAAGATGAAATCCACAATCCAGCGAGCAAAGATCTGATCAGAGAATAAAGTTTTGTAGCCAAAGGCCACCACGATCACCGGAAACACAATCATGAGTATTTCCGCCGCGATGTCGCCGAGAGTGCACCCGCTGCCGCAATGAAGCGCCCCGTTGGCGACCATGACCGGAAATGGCGTCAAGCGCTTGTTGGGCGGGTCTTCTCCACGCTTCTTCGCTTCATGGACCAAGCGATGTTGGCTAAGCCGACCATACTTGAAGTACTGCCAACCGATCCAAAAGCTTCCGAACAAGGCAGTCACTGGCCAAACGATGTTCATGATCCACATATGCTGAGGATGACGAATTTCGTCTACTGCAATCGAGACCGCGCAAATCGTGCCTAGAGCTAGGGCAGCGATAGAAAGGTAGTGAAGCCAGCTAGGGACCAACAGCAATCTCCAATGACGATCAATCTTCAACCGTCACGAAACCGTGCCGTTCCTACGCAGATGCCTATCACCAAAAATCCTTGAACCGCGTCGGCGACAGTTCGGTATACCTCACAGTGTGCTGAATGTTCTTGTGGCTCAAGTAGGCTTGCAAGGCCCTCGTATCGTGCCCTTTGTTGGCTAGGGCAAACACGCAAGCATGGCGCGGCATGTGCGTTCTATAGCTTCCACGCGGCAAGCTGTTGCTCAGCGCTAGCCGGGTTTTGCTTGATCCTGGCCACGGCCATCCGTTGCAGGCCCACTGCCTTGGCGATCTGGCTTGTGTTCATTGCGCCCTGGCCTGCGAGCGCTAACACGGTATTCAATTGCTCACGATTAAACGTAGGTTTGCGGCCCCGGTAAGCGGTGGAATCGTTAGCCTTGGCATGGGCTATCCCCGCCCTCTGCGCATCCTTAGTGCCCTCAGGCTGAGCCTGCGCCATCGCAGCCATGAAGCCGATCAGCGCATCCCGCACCGCTTTCTGCATCGGGTCATTCGTGCTGCCATCAAAGGTGAAGCCTGTTGATCACGGTTTTGATGACAACGCCCTTCTTCATGAACCGTTGGATGGTGTCCACCACGTCATCATAGTTGCGGCCTAACCGATCAACCCAGCGCACGATTAGGGTGTCACCACGCCGTAGAAGGTCAAACAATCGCTTGCCCTGTTCACGTTCACATAGCCGGGTGGCTACTCCGCTAACGTCACGATCCGCGATGACGTGATCGTCCTCGAACGCTGCACGTCACTCGCCACGACAAGACGAAGATCATCGTGACCAAGCCACTTCTGAAACCGAAGAACGACGGCTTTCCATCGCTTCGCGTCGCGGGTCCGCACCTTCCGAGATAACGCGGCAACCCGCCAAGCTTCAGCAAGACCGGATAATGTTTGGTCACTCCGAAGGGAATCCGTCCTTGGCACTTGCTCCCTAGCGGGTGTCTTTAATCCGCCCCGCAGTTCAGTGAGGAAGCGCTCCACGTTGGCTGCAACCTCAGCCCTCCTTGCTTTTGCAACGATACGATCAGGGGTACGGAGGGAGATACTGATGTGGGTTCGATACCAGCCGTTGGGCCTAACCGCCTTTGGATGATTGTAGAGGATGCGCTGTACATCGGCTGGGATAGTCCGACGGTAATACCAATTGTCGGGCTAGGCCCGCTTTGTCGGGCAGACCACTCGCAAAGTCACGATGCATCACTCCTATGTATCAGGAGTGGAGCGAAAAGGATTTATGCCTTTAATTTCAGTGACATGATGGTGCTGCCGGACAGGATTGAACTGTCGACCTCTCCCTTACCAAGGGAGTGCTCTACCACTGAGCTACGGCAGCAGGCCTCGAATCGAGAATCGGCCCGAGAAGGCTGTGTGAGGCGGGCGATCCTTGCCACAAGCCCCTCCGTCGCGCAAGCCACGACGGCCCCGCCGACGTCAAAAACGACCGATCGGGTTCCCGATCGGTAGCTCGGGGTGCCAAATCGACCATGTCCTCGCCATCATGATCAAATGAATTATCGCCAATTTCCTTCTGCGGGCATCGGTCTATTCTATCGGTGCGGACGATTGAAGCGCGAAACGGGCAATTGCGGCGATGACAGGCGAAGGTGATGGGCACGACCGGCTGGCCGGCGTGTCCGCAAAAACCTCGGGCAAGGACAGCAAGCGAGAGGCGCGGCAGGATCGGCTGAAGCTGGCGTTGCGGCAAAATCTGAAGCGGCGGAAGTCGCAAGCGCGCGGCCGGGACGATGTGGCCGCAGCATCTTCCGATATCGAGGAAGCCGCGTCATATCGGGAGAGGGACAACGCGGATAGGGGGTAGTGACTGCCCGTCGGTAGCGCGGGTCCGGTTTTTGCTTTGGTGCATGTGTGACGAGGTAAGAGGGAGAGGCGCGTGAGTACGACAACAGCCGACCAGAAAATCGCAAGAGCCGCCTTGTTCCCGCGTTATGAACAGACGTTCCCGGAACTCACCTCGCAGGAAATCGCGCGCATGCGCCGCTTCGGCGAGATCGCGAAATACAAGGACGGCGAGAAGCTGTTCGAGACCGGCAAGATCGGACCGGGCATGTTCGTCATCCTGTCCGGTCATGTCGCCATCACCCAGCGCGACGGCTTTGGCCATGTCACCCCGGTCATTGACCAGGGGCCCGGACAGTTTCTTGCCGAGATCGGCCAGTTGTCCGGCCGCACCGCATTGGTCGACGGTGCAGCTGAAGGCGATGTCGAAACGCTGCTGATTCCGCCCGACCGCTTGCGCGCGCTGCTGGTCGCCGAAGCCGATCTTGGCGAGCGCATCATGCGGGCGCTGATCCTGCGCCGGGTGAGCCTGATCCAGGGC
>Ga0310811_10004659_pt1 | contig 17267 bp, 18 predicted proteins | sample YCmetagenome_FD_207642 | JGI IMG/M metagenome (GOLD analysis project Ga0310811, IMG submission 207642) | Soil microbial communities from experimental microcosm in Duke University, North Carolina, United States - YC | ecosystem: Engineered > Artificial ecosystem > Soil microcosm > Unclassified ...
AGCACCCTGTCCGGTACATGAGCGTCACCACCGAATCTGCCTAGTACCCGCCAACCGGCACAGCCCCAGTCACTCACCTCGTCCGCTGACAGAAGCCGCTCCGCTCCCCGCGGCTTGACAACCAATAAGAGCGTCGGTTGGTGTCGGGCAGCACCGGCGCCTGGCTGGCCTGGTTGAACCGGAACGCGGAGGTCAGGTCGCCGACTGTCTGGCGCCGCCAGTCGCTGATGTTGGACGCCTTCACGCCGGTGATCTTCTCGACGAAGCGCAGCTGCGAGGTGTGGTCGAACACCTCAGACGCGACGTAGCCGCCGGTCGTCCACATGTAGCGGTTGGGGTGGGTCGAGCCCATGACCGAGCGGTGGTAGTTGTCGCAAATCGTGAACGCGTCGGCCAGCGCGTAGTGGAACGGGATGTCGTCGCGGGTGAAGTACTCCATGGTGTACTGGCCGTTACGCTGCCCGTCAGAGGCCATGTGGGCCTGAACCCATTCCGGAACTGTCTCTGTATGGAACTGATCCGCCGCCGCACCGGTACAGCTCCTCGCCCCGGGGGCATTCACCGGCACAGACGAGGCCCACCGGAGAGAACGGCGGCTCCCGGAGCGGCTCAGCTCTTGCGTCCCACGCCGGCCAGGACGTTCCAGCCGGTCTCGGCGGGCGGGTGCGCGACGCCTAGCGGCTCCCAATTCCTGGCATCGGCCAAGCCTGGGCCGACAAGCTCCAGGCCGTCGAAGAAGCGGGCGATCTGGCCGGCTGCATGGTTGTACAGTGTCGTCGCCGTGTACGCGCGAGCTAGCCTGGTGCCCGTCTGCTCGTCGCCTGATCCCACCGTGATGACCACGTAACTGCCCGGGGCTAGGGACCTGACGCTGGTCCTCATGATTTCGCTGACCGCTTGTGCCTCGAAGAAGTGCAAGACCATGCCCAGGATGAGGCACAGCGGTTCGCCAGGCCTGATCACCCGGGCCGCGCCGGGATGGCTGATGACAGCCGCCGGGTCGCGGAGATCCGACTCGATCGCGGCGACTCCGCTGGCGCTCATCCGGGCTCTGGCATGGGACACCACTACCGGGTCGTTGTCGACATAGGCAACCCGGCACGCCGGATCGACCGCCCGGGCTGTCTGGTGGGTGTTCTGCGCGGTCGGCAGGCCCGGGCCGATGTCCACGAACTGCCGGATGCCCTGGTTCGCTATCCAGTTGATTGCTCTGGCCTGGAAGAGCCGGTTTTCCCGTGCTCTGGCCGGAAGCAGCGGACAGACCTGCAGCAGCCGCTCGGCCTCTTCCCGGTCGGCCGCGAAATTGTCCTTGCCGCCTAGCAGGTAATCATGGATGCGGGCGATGTTGGGCTTGCTGGCGCTGACCGCAGGGTGCGCCACGCCCTCGCCGGCTTCGAGAATATTTCGAGTGGGCATGGATATCGCTCCCCTCTCAGCTTTGCCGTTTTGATGTCATCTCGGCGTGAGCGAACGATCTGACCAGCCCTTTCCGGAGCAAGAGTCACGGGCTGGCAGGCTGCCGCTGAACCAGGGCTGATCGTCCTCGCTGGCGCCCCACCGGCAGCAGAACCAGGCCGTCCGGCCGGTATCGTCGCCGGTCAGTCCCATGTCGGCCGACAGCGCGGCGACGATATGCAAGCCGCGGCCGCATTCGGCGTCAATGCCGGCGTTGCCGCGCTCCGCCCATGGGCCCCCGGAGTCCTCAACCGTCACGCACACCGATTGCCCGGCGCAGGCAACTTCCACGCTGAAATGCCCGCCGGGTAGGCCGGAGCGGCTATGGAGCACCGCGTTTGCCGCGAGTTCGTTAGCGCATACCAAAATGTCCTGGACCGCCTCTGCCGGGCAGCGGCGCCCTTCCAGGCAGCTGGAGACGAAGTCCCGCACCAGCGGCGCCTGGCTGGGCTCGCCGGGGAACGTACGACGCAGCGACTGCGTGACAGAAAGAGACGAGGCCGTACCGCCTGCGGCGCTCCCCTCCGAAACCCCCGCGGGTACGCCGTCTCGCGCACCGATCATGGCCTGCGCGTGGCCTTGAGTGCGCACGACTCACCTCGCATCGCTCGGGGTCCCGCGGAACGGCTTTCGCCGCCCTGGGACACGGCTTGCAGCTTAGATTTCCGCAACGCGCTTTCGGCGCTATCTTGTAGTATTTTGCCTACTAGGCGCAAGTAGTTCCGGGTAAGCAATTTGCCCGACCTCTGGAAGGGGTGATGGCGTGGCGGCATCTCCCACTATGCGTCGGCGCCGGCTCGCCGCTGAACTTCGGCGGCTGCGCCGCGAGGCCGAGCTGTCCTTGGAGGATGTGGCCGACGGCCTTGGCTGGCAGCCGTCGAAGCTGTCGCGGATCGAGAACAGGCAGGTCGGCGTCTCGATAGCTGACCTGCGGAAATTGCTCGCCGCGTACAAGGTGGAAGACCAGGCGTACCGGGACTACCTGGCTGACATGGCCAGAAGGGCCACTGAGCGCGGCTGGTGGCAGTCTTTCAGCAGCGATATCGTGCCCGCCGCGCTGGCGACCCTCATAGGCCTGGAGGCAGAGGCCAGGACCGTTCGGTCGTACGAGCCTGAACTCGTGCCCGGGCTGCTGCAGACGGAGGCCTACGCGCGGGCCATCATGCGGGCCTGGCAGCCGAGCTGGACAGCTGCTGACATCGACCGCCGGGTCGACATCCGGATGGCCCGCCAGGACGTACTGCGCCAGAACGGAGCCTCGCCGCAGGTCAGCTGCATCATCAACGAGGCGGTGCTGAGGCGGACGGTGGGTGGCAACGAGGTCATGCATGAGCAGGTCGAGATGCTCGCCAAGGAGCGGGACCCGGCCAACGTGACCGTGCAGGTCCTGTCGTTCAACTCCGGCGCGCACCCGGCCATGGCCGGGCCGTTCCAGGTCCTGACGTTCCACGACCCGGGCGACCTCGGAATCGTCCACCTGGAAAGCGCAATGACCGCGATCACCCTGGAGCAGCCTGAGGAACTGCGCAGGTATGACGAGATCTGGGGGTCGCTGCAGGCGAGGGCGCTGTCGCCCGAGGACTCGCGCGTAATGATGCGGAGCTATGCGCTCAGGTACGCGGGCCACTTCTAGCTAGCTGCAAGTAACACGATGAGCAGGGAGAAATAGCATGACACAGCAGGATCTGTCCGGGGCTGCATGGCGCAAGAGCGCCCGCAGCGGCGGGGCGACCAACTGCGTGGAGGTCGCGGGCGGCCTGCCGCTGATCGTGGCGGTGCGCGACTCCAAAAACCCGGCTGGGCCGAAGCTAACGTTCACATTCGGCGCGTGGGATACTTTCACCGCCAGGGTCAAAAGCGGCAACCGCGACAGCAAGTAGAAGTGCGCGCCGGAGGAATCCGCCGGCGCGGTCTTCCCGTTAGTGCAGCGGCCACAAGAAACGGAGGACGGGGCGGCGATGCAGCCCGACGATTTCCCCGAGATCGACACCCGTACCGCGAGCGTCGCGCGGGTCTATGACTTTATGCTCGGCGGAACCGACAATTACGAGGTCGACCGCCAGGCGTGCGAACTCCTGGAAGACATGATGCCGGGTAGTTACGCGATGACCCGCAACAACCGCCGCTACCTGGAACGGCTCGTGCACTACCTGGCCGCCGAACGCGGCATCCGGCAGTTCATCGACAACGGCAGCGGGCTGCCCACTCAGAACAACGTGCACCAGGTCGCCCAGAAGGCCGCTCCCGGGTCCAAGGTCGTCTACGTTGACATCGATCCGGTGGTGCTGGCGCACGGCCGCGTCAAGGCGCTGCTCGCCGAGGACGAGAGCACGGCCTTCATCGAAGCGGACGCCTGCGATGTCGGGCGCATCCTCGGCCACCCGGACACCCAGCGCCTGATCAACTTCGACGAGCCCGTCGCTGCCCTCTACGTCAGCTTCTTGCACTGCGTTCCCGACTCCCGCGATCCCGGCGGCATAGTCCGCCAGATAGCCGACCGCCTCGCCCCTGGCAGCTACGTCGCGATATCGCATCTCACCTCCGACGACCCGCAGGTCCGGGAGAGGGTGACCAGGTTCGGCCTCGAGGCGCACGGCGGACACTGGGGCCGCGTGCGGGCAAGGGAAGAAGTCGCGGGCTTCTTCGACGGCCTTGAGCTAGTGTCGCCTGGCCTGGTAAAGGTCAACGAATGGCACCCGGACGGCAGGGAAGAACCGGACTCTCCGGACTGGTTCGAGTACGGCGGCGTGGCCCGCAAGCCCTAATGCAACTTGCGTGCCGCCAGGGTCTTGCGCGAGGTACGCAAAGCAGCCCGGGGATGGCAAGGTACCTGAATCCGGATTCCGCGGGGCCTGCAATTTCCGTCCGCAGCCGCTAAACCCAGTCCTGGCCTGCGGTAACCGGGGCCAGCGTGACGCTGTAAGACGAAAACGTGCTCCATGGCGTAGGTGCGTTTCAGTGCCGCATGAGCCGGTGGCCTGGACGGCCTGGAGGATGACGCGGGTCACGACCGACGGATCGGAGATGAGGGACAAGTGCCCGGCCCTGACGTCGGTGATGCGGGCGCCCGCGCAGTGGGCCATGAACGTTAGCTCCGCGGGCGGGATGACCTGGTCTCTCGTCCCGATAGCGGCCCAGGACCTGATGGTCTTCCAGGCAGGAGGCCCGGACGGCTCGGTGAACGCGCTGGCCGCCAGGGGCCGCTGAGTGGCCGCGATGACCGCGGTCTGGCTGGCCGGCAGGCCGCTGGCGAAGCATCCGGGAACCAGGTTCGGCTTGATGTAAAGGTCGACGTCACCGGACGGCCCGCCGGGGTAGGGCACGGGTTGAAGACGTCGGCGCTGCCCAGGCAGGATCCGGGCTTCGCCATAGCGAGGCGGCCGATCGTATCGACGAATGGCTGCCCGACACAGATGCCGAGCGCTACGAAGTCCGACTCCGCACCCTTCTCGGTGCCGTCGAGGCCCTGGAAGGCGGCCCCGGACCAGCCAAGGCCGGTGAGTGAGGCAGGTCGCACGGCAACACGTGGTTGAGATACTGCGGGTTTCAGGACTGCCGGAACTGGCCGAAGAAGCCTGTAACCCACCGCGCCAGCGTCCTCAGTCAGGTTCGCGGACCGGCTTCGCCAGCGGCTGTCCCTGCGCCGGGGCCGGGACGTTGATGGCCAGGTGCAGCGTGTCGGAGGCTCCCTCGTCGTTCCAGTTCCGGTGCGGGATCCCCTGCGGGAACCGGATCAGGCTCCCGGCGGGGGCCCGGAACGTCTCGCCGTCGATCTCGACGTTCATCTCCCCGGACACTACGTAGAAGACCTGCTCGAAGTCGTGCGTGTGCAGGCCTTCCGGGGATCCCTGGCCCGCTGGCGTGCGGATCAGGGAGACCCCGACGCGCTCGCCGCCGGAGGTGCGGTCGAGCAGCCGCTGGGTGTACCGCTGGTCGGGGGCGAGCGCCGCGAACGCGGGGAAGTCCGTCTGGCGCAGCCAGCGGTGGCTCGCTTCAGTCATGCGGGTGCCTTTCTTGCCTGACGTGGTTCACCGGGCCGCCGGGACGCGCCCGGCGATGGCGGCGGCGACGCGCGGCGGGGTCACCGGCATCTCGTTGATCCGGGCGCCGAAGGACCGCAGCGCGTCTTCGGTCGCGTTGGCGATCGCAGCGGGAGCCGGGATGGTGCCGCCTTCCCCGGCGCCTTTGGCGCCGAGCGGGTTCAGCGGGCTCGGGGACTGGATGTGAAACAGCTCGACCGGCGGGACTTCCATGGACGAGGGCAGCGAGAAGTCGAGGTAGCTGGTGGTCTGCGGCTGTGCCGCCTCGTCGTAGAACTGCTCCTCGTACATGGCGTTGCCGATTCCGGCGGCGAACCCGCCGAGCACCTGGCCGTCGACCAGCAACGGGTTGATGACGGTGCCGCAGTCGTGCCCGATGACGTACTTGAGCACGGTGATCCGGCCGGTCTCGGGGTCGACCTCGACGACGGCGGCGTGCGCGCCGCTCGCGTACGCCGCCCGTTCCGGGGCGAAGTAGGCCTGCGTCTCCAGTCCGGCGGGGACGCCGCGCAGGAGGGTGATGCCGTGCTTGCCGACGTTGGCGACCTGGGTGACCTCGCGCAGCGTCACCGAGAGGGACTCATCTTCGGCCAGGCAGATCCGGTCGCCGCGGAACACGAAGTTGTCCGCCTCGACCTTGAGCATGACCGCGGCAGTGGTGAAGATCCGGGCGCGCAGCGCCTGACACGCCTGCAGCACCGCCGGGCCCGCAGTGGCGGTGATCCGGGAGGCGAACGTGCCCTGGCCGAACGGGATGCGGCCGGTGTCGCCGGTGGTGACGCGGATGTAGTCCATGTCCAGGCCCATGGCGTCGGACGCGATCTGCGCGTAGACGGTCTCGTAGCCCTGGCCTTGCGGGGCGGCCGCGAGGGTGACCAGCACCTCGCCGCTGTTGGTCAGCCGGGCCTTGGCTCCCTCGTAGGGCCCGAGCCCGCAGCCTTCGACGTAGCAGGCGATGCCGATGCCGATCAGGCGCCCCTCTGTCCGCAGTTCGGCTTGCCGCCGCCGCCAGCCGTCGTAGTCGAGACGCTCGAGGGTCCCGGCGAGCAGTTCCGGGTAGTTGCCGCTGTCGTAGGTCAGCGGGCTGCCGTCGCGGAACATGATGCCGACTTTGTAGGGGAACTCGTCCGGCTGGATGAGGTTGCGGCGGCGGACCTCGGCCGGGTCGAGGCCAAGGTACTCGGCGATCCGGTCCATCATCCGCTCCATCGCCGCGACCGCCTGCGGTCGGCCGGCCCCGCGAACCGAGCTGGTGGGAACCATGTTGGTGTAGCAGGAGTACAGCTCGGTGTGGATGTTCGGGATCTTGTACTGGCCGGGGACGGTGCTGAGGGTGATCATCGGGACCTGGAGCCCGGCCACGTAGGCGCCCTGGTCATGCTCGAACACGTCCTTCATGGCGATCAGCATGCCGTCGTCATCAAAGGCGACCTTGATCCGGTGGGTCTGGGTGCGCTCCATCATGGTGGAGATGAAGTTTTCCCGCCGGTCCTCGATCCACTTGACCGGCCGGCGCAGTTGCATCGCGACCCAGGGGATGACCGCTTCCTCCCCGTAGAACTGGGCCTTCGGGCCGAACCCGCCGCCCACGTCGGCCGGGGCGATCAGCCGGATGTCGTCCTCGTGCATGTCATACAGGTTGGCCAGGGCGTTCCGGGCGTAGTGCGGCGCCTGGGTGGAATCCCAGACGACAAGCTGCCGGGTGACGGTGTCGTACCGGGCCGCGACCGCCCGGCACTCCATGGAATGGCCGCCGCCGCGGGTGATCCTGAAAGTGCCGGACAGGACGTGCGGGGCGGCGGCGAACGCGGCGTCGGGATCCCCGGCCCGCTGGACCGCGTGCACCGCGATGTTGTCCTTCGCCCCGAGGTGGGCCAGCGGTGCACCCGGAGCCAGGGCGGCGGCGGTCGACGAAATCGCCGGCAGCTCCTCGTAGTCGATCTCGATCAGCTCGAGTGCGTCCTCGGCGATGTACCGGCTGGTGGCGATGACCACGGCGACTGGCTCGCCGACGTAGTGGACCTCGTCCAGGGCCATCGGCAGCCGGGGCATCTCCTGCAGGGCGGGGTGCCCCACCTTGGCCGGCATCGGCTTCATCATGGGCCGGATGTCGTCGCCGGTGAATACTGCGACGACGCCGGGGAGTTCCAGGGCGGCGCTGGTGTCGATGCCGAGGATACGGGCGTGCCCGAAATCGCTGCGTAGGAACGCGGCCTCAAGGGTGTCGGGCATGTCGAGGTCGTCGAGAAACTTGCCGTGCCCGGTCAGCAGCCGGTAATCCTCGCGCCGCTCGATGGCGGTTCCGATCATGTTCTGCTTCAGCGGTGCCACCGCTGGCGTCCGCATGGCTGCCTCCCGCTCGCCCCGGCGGCTCACGACGCCGCCTTGTTGCCGTGAACCTGAATGCTGGTCTCCTGGACGGCCTTGATCATCGCCGCGTACCCGGTGCACCGGCAGATGTTGCCGCTGAGCACCTCGCGGGCCTGCTCGTCCGTCTCGACCGGCCCTTCGCGCAGGGCGGCGGTGACGGACATCAGGAAGCCGGCGGTGCAGAAGCCGCACTGCAGGGCGTGATTGCGGTGGAATGCCTCCTGCAGCGGGTTGAGCTCGTCGCCCTCGGCGAGGCCCTCGACGGTCTCGATCTTCGCGCCGTCGGCCTGCACCGCGAGCATCAGGCAGGACCGGATGGCCGCGCCGTCGAGGAGGACCGTGCACGCACCGCAGACGCCGTGCTCGCAGCCGAGGTGGGTGCCGGTCAGCCCCAGGCCGTGCCGGAGGAAGTCGGCCAAGGTGGTGCGCACGTCGGTGATCGCGCGGTACTCCCGGCCGTTGACGGTCACCCGCACCTGGGTGGCGGCCTCGTCACTGACCTCAGGATTCATCGTCGTTCTCCTTCTTGCTCCGCCCCGTGTTTGATCTGCACCGCGGAAAGGGCCCGGCGCACCAGCACCGACAGCAGGTGCCGGCGGTAGTCGCTGTCGGCGCGCGAGTCTCCCATCGGGGTGACTTCCCGGTGCGCCGCCTCTTGGGCGGCAGCGAGGACGGACGCGCTCAGCTCCGACCCGGTCAGGAGTTCCTCCACCGCGGCTAGCCGCAGCGGGGTCGGGGCCACTCCGGCGGCCACGACCCGGCACTGCTTTATCCGGCCGTCAGCGGCGAAGGTGGCGGTGGCGGCCACGCCGGCCAGGGCGAAGTCGCCGCGCCGCAGCGCGAACTCCTCGAAGGCGGCGTAGGTCCCCGGGACCGGTGAATCGAATTCGACTGCGGTCAGCAGTTCGTCGGGCCCGATGGCGGTAGTGAGGTGGAACTGGAAGAAGTCGTCGGCGGCGACCTGCCGGGTTCCGCCGGCCGACATCAGCGTCATCCGGGCGTCCAGCGCGGTCATCACGGCCGGCAGTTCGGCCGAGCTATCCCCGTGAGCGAGGCTCCCGCAGATCGTGCCGCGGTTGCGGACCTGGGGGTGGGCGACGCTGGCCAGGGCCTGCGCCAGCAGCGGGACCGCAGCGGCGAGTTCCGCCGACCGCTCGACGGTCCGCTGCCGGACCAGGGCACCGATCCGCCAGGCGTTTCCGGTCCGCTCGACCTGGTCTAGGCCGGGCAGACGGTTGATGTCGATCAGGTGCTCGGGCGCAGCCAGCCGGAAGCTGAGCAGCGGGATCAGGCTCTGCCCGCCGGCGAGCACCTTGGCGTCCTCGTGGAGGTCGGCCAGCAGGCTGGTGGCTTCCTCAACCGCAGTCGGCGCGTGGTAGGTGAACCGGGGCGGCTTCATGCGGTCACCTGCCCGGCGGCGAGGAACGCAGCTGCCGTGTCGGCCAGGGCAGGCTGCTCGACCAGCGACATGTGCCGCAGGGCCGCCAGCACGCGGGCCTGGCCCTTGGGCACGCCGTCGGCGATCGCCTGGCCCATCGCCGGGGGGGTCGCGTAATCCTCGATGCCGGTGACGGCAAGGACAGGGGCGGTGATCTTGGGCAGCAGGGGCCGTGAATCCATGGTGCCGAGCGCCCGGCAGGCCTGCGCGTGGGCGAGGGAACTGGTGCGCAGGAAGATGCCGACAACCCGGTTGACTTCCTCAGGGCTGCGCCGTCGGAAGCCCTCGGTGAACCAGCGGTCGGCCTGGAACGGCACCTGCTGTTCACGGGGCTGGGCCAGGACGCCCTCGGCGCGCTTGTTCCACACAGCCGGAGCCTGCTCGCCGTACCAGGCGGTGGTGTCGGCCACGAACATGGCGGTGACGCGTTCCTGGTAGCGGCCGGCGAAGCTGACCGCGGTGCTGCCGCCCATGGACATCCCGATGACGTGCGCGGCGGGCAGCGCGAGGGCATCGAGCAATGCGGCGACGTCGTCGGCCAGGTCGTCGATGCCGAACTCCCCGCCATCCCAGCCGGACGCGCCGTGGCCGCGGGCGTCCGGCGCGATGACGTCGAAGCCGGCGGCGAGGCGGGCGCCGAACTCACCCCAGACCTCACCCGACAGCGCGAGCGGGTGCAGCAGGACGATGGGCTGCCCAGATCCGGTACGACGGTAGGCGATGCGGTTCCGGGGTCCGTCGGCGAACTGGACCGGCGGTGCGGCGGCCATGCGTTATCCCTCCCAGATGGTGGTGAACAGGCGGGCGGCGTTGCCGCCGAGCACGGCGGCGGTGTCGGCCTGCGACAGGCCCGCCGCGCGGACCGTCTCGACCGGGGCGGGGTCGCCGAGGGCGAACGGGTAGTCGCTGCCGAGCAGCACCCGCCCCGCGCCCGCCGTCTCGGCTAGCAGGCGGATAGCGGCGGGCTTCAGGGCCACGGTGTCGTAGTACAGGTCGCTCAGGTAATCCGAGGGCCGCTCCCGTTCGATTGCGTAGCGGCGCAGCGCGTCAGCCCGGTGCGCGCCGTCGACCCGCATTGACTGGTAGGGCAGGAACCCGCCGCCGTGCACGGTGATGAGCCGCAGCCCCGGGTGCCGGTCGAGCACGCCAGACAGGATGAGCCGGGCGACGGCGAAGGTGGTGTCGACCAGCCGGCACAGGGCATTGCCGAATTCGGCGGAGCCGGGAATGGCGGCCGACGGGCCGTCGGCGGGAGGGTGCAGCAGGACGGGGACGCCGAGTCCTTCCGCGCTCTCCCAGACCGGTTCAAGCACCGGATCGGCCAGGTCGGCCGCCCCGGGAGGGCTGGTGGAAAGCACCAGTCCCGCCGCTCCGCCACTTTCGACGGCCTCGCTCAGGTCGGCCGCCGCGTGGCCGGTGACCGCGACGGTGGCGAGCACTGGCCCGCCTTCGGTCTCGGCGAGGGCGGCGTTCAGCCGCTTAGCCCAGCCGCGCGCCTCGGTCTCGCTCATGCCCTCCGACAGCTGCACGTCGAGCCAGGGGGACACGATCTGGGTGCTCACCCCGCGGCTGGCGGCGGTCTCGCGGCGACGCTCGCGGTCGGTCATCAGCGGCCGCACCAGGGCGGGCTTAGCCCCGGGGAGTGTGACCAGCCAGCCGCCGTCGGTCCGTGTCGCGCTGACGCCGTCGGTCTCCCGCTCGGCGGCCTTGCGGAGCAGCGATTCCGGAATCGCATGCACATGCATGTCGATTACCGGCGGGAAAGACTCGCCATTCTTTATTTGCACTGAAGGTTCATTAACGGTCATCGGTAATGAACTTTATTTTAGGCTAGCTAATTACCACAAGAAGGGAATTCTTAAGGGCAATCCAAAGGAGGGCTTTGGTGTGTCGCTGGTCACTCGCCGGGCGAACGGTAGAGCGTGTCGGCGACGGTGCACAGCACGTCGAGCAGGTCATCGACAGTGGAGGGACGGTTGGCCCCGGGGACGGCGAGCGCGGCGATCCGCCGGGAGAACGCGGGCGCGGCGACGGGGACGCCCACCACGTCCGGGCGGCGCGGGGTCAGCGACAGGCGCGGCGCCAAGCCCAGCCCGATTCCGGCAGCGACCAGGCCCTGAATGGACTGGTAATTGTCGGTGCGGAACGCGACCCGCGGCTCGAAGCCGACAATGCGGCACATCTGCTCGAAGGCCTGCTGGTAGGGCGGGCGGTGCGCTCGGACGATCCAGGGTTCGTCGGCCAGGTCGCGCAGGGACACCTCGCGCTGCCGGGCGGCCGGATGGTCGGCGGGCAGCACGACCCGCAGCGGGTCGGCCAGCAACTCGGTCCGCTCGAAGACCGGATCGGTGACCTGCGGGGCGAAGTCGTAGTCCCACACCAGCCCGACCGCGATGCGGGAACTGTGCAGCTGGGCGACCACGTCGTTGGCGTGCGCCGGAGCGAGCATCACCCGCACGTCGGGATGGCGGCGCCGGAACTCCCGGATGGCAAGCGGCACTAGGTCGGCGCCGGCGGTGGGGAAGGCACCGAGGGTGACGACGCGGGTTCCCTGGCCGAACTGCCGTAGTTCGTCTTCGAGCTCTGTGGTCTCGGCGAGCAGCCGGGCGGTGCGCTCGGCGAGGAGCTTGCCCGCGTCGGTGAGCTGGATGCCACGGGGAATGCGGACCAGCAGCGGGACACCGATTTCCCGTTCGAGGATCGCCATCTGCTGAGAGACGGCAGGCTGGGTGAGGAACAGGGCGGTGGCGGCGGCGGTGAACGAACCGCCCTCGGCGACCGCGGCGAATATGCGAAGCCGGCGCAGGTCAAGCATCATTGCCTGGTTTCTCGCCAGGCGGGCGGCGGGCCGGCCCGCTCCAGCGGCGGAAGAGCTCGTGGTCGATGTCGAACTGATCGAGGATCTTGCCCGCGGTGTGCGCGAGCAGGTCATCGATCGTTGCGGGCTGATGGTAGAAGGCGGGCACCGGCGGCGCGATGACACCGCCGGCCAGGGTGACGGTTTCCATGTTCCTGATGTGGATCAGGTTAAGCGGGGTCTCGCGGGGGACCAGCACCAAACGGCGCCGCTCCTTAAGACAGACGTCGGCGGCCCGGGTAAGCAGGTCGGTGGTGTTCCCTGTCGCGATCGCGGCGAGGGTGCGCATCGAGCAGGGTACGACGACCATGCCGGCGGTCCGGAACGAGCCCGATGCGATCGGGGCCGCGAGGTCTTCGGCTGGGTAGGCCACGTCGGCTTCGGCGGCGAGGTCGGCGGCGGAGATCTTAAGCTCTTCGGCGATGGTGCGGCGGGCGCCCCGGGAGATCACGAGGTGGGTCTCGACGTCGCCGGCTTTGCGCAGGGCGCGCAGCACGGCCAAGGCGAGGTGCGGGGCGCTGGCGCCCGACACCCCGACAATCAGCCGCCGCTGACTCACGGCTCCTCTCCCCCGGGCCCCGCGTCGGTCCGGAAGATCACCGCCGGCGTGTCCGCGATCAGGCCGGAGCGCTGGATGGCGCGGTAGCCGCCCATGATCAGGGCGCGGGTCATGCCGGTGGCGGCGGTCTTGTCGCGTTCCTCGTAGGCCGTCAGCAGCCGGTGGTGGTCGGCCACCGAGCGCCGGATCTGGCCCGGCTGGGACAGGCTCAGGTGCCGGAACTGCAGGGTGCGCAGCCCGAGGGTGTGCAGGGTGCGCTGCAGTTCGCCGTTGCCGGACAGGCTGACCTCGACGAGACGGAAGCCGACGTTGTGCCAGAAGTAGTCGTCGACCGATTCCATTTCCACGTCGTCCTCCAGCGCGCGCTGCCACTTCCACAGCTCGGCCAGTCCCTCGTCCGGGCAGGTGTCCACGATCAGCTCGCTGACGAGGGAAAACAGGTTGGCCCGCAGCACGTAGACATCGTGCACCTGCTTCAGTGTGGGCTGCACCACGAACGGGCGCCGCCGCGGCGGCACGGCGATGACGCCGTGCCGTTCCAGTTCGGCTAGGGCTTCACGGACCGGGGTGCGGCTGGTGCCGAAGCGCCGGGACAGGTCGACTGAGTTGAGGCTGTCGCCCGGGCGAAGCCGGCCCTCGACGATGTCGATGGCGACCTCGTCGAAGATGTTCTGCGCCAGCGGCTCGCGGTCGGCTAGGTTCCGGATGCTCATCAGCATGAGCCCGCGCCGGTCGGTGACCGCGGTTTCCGGTCCGAGCGGGAGATTCCAGGCCAGCGCCCCGTCCGCCGGGGAGACGGTCTCCCCGAGCGGGACGCGCGGCTCGATGCCGTCCGCGGCGGGTTCCACGCTAGCGCTCCAGCCAGGGCCAGCGCTCGGCCACGCGGCGCAGCACCTCGGCCGACGACTCGGCCACCGGGGGGAAGTCGGCCAGCCGCTCGAACGGGCGGCAGGCGTCGATCAGCGCCCGGCTGTTGTAAGCGACGGCGCCGGGCAGGCCCAGCGGGTCGACCCGGCTGCCCCACGTGTAGCGCATGATGTCGATGTCCCGCTCAGGGTCGCAGCGGGTGGACACGGCCCACATCACTTCGGACAGGTCGCGCGGGTTGACGTCGGCATCGACGGTAATCACCAGGCGGTTCATGTAGGCGGTCACCGGGTGCTGGGCGGCCAGGTAGCCGGCCTGGCGGCTGTGCCCGGCGTAGCGCTGCTCGATCGCGACCGCGATGATGGACCGGCCGCCGCCCGCCTCGTGGCACCACACGCCCGCCACCCCGGGCAGGCCCGCGCTGGTCAGGGCATCGGTCGCCATCGCCGACTTCAGCACCGATCGCATGTAGGAGTAGTCGTGCGGCGGCTTGCCGGGCGGCGCGCCGAGGTTGACCGGGTCGTCCCGGTAGTACAGCCCGGTCACGTCGACAGTCAGCACCGGGGCCTGGCCGCCGGAGTAGTAGCCGGTCCACTCGCCGAACGGACCTTCCGGGCGCGTACGGTCCGGGTACAGCCAGCCTTCGAACGCGAGCTCGCTCTCGGCCGGAACCGGCAGCCCCGTATCGGGCAGCCGCACGTACGGAACGGACGCGCCGAGGATCGCCCCGGCGTAGTCGAGTTCGGAGACGCCGAGCGGCACCTCGGTGCCGGCCACCATGAGGAACACCGGGTGATGCCCGAGGGAAGCGGCGACCGGCGCGCGGCCCTCCCGCTCGAACCATTTGCGGATGTGCTGGAAACCGTGCTTGCCCGACTCGATGTTGATGGAGACGGCAGCGCCGTCGTCCTGCACCTCGATCCGGTAGGCGCCCAGGTTGGGGGTGCCGGTGTCCGGGTCGACGGTGACGACCGCGACGCCGGTCCCGATGTAGCGGCCGCCGTCGTGCTCGTGCCAGATGGGGGCGGGGAAGTCGAGGAAGTTGATCTCGTCTTTGCCCAGCCTGTTTTGCAGCACCGGCCCGCTGGCGACTTCGGTCGCGGCGTGCGCCGCGGCGCCGGCCGTCCAGGCGGCGGGCCGGCCGCGCAGCGCCTCTACCAGGTCCGCGTCGGACAAGCCGGTCCCCAGGCCCAGCGACATGCCCATGAGCGACGGGCTGGCCAGGGTGGAGGTGAGCACCCGGCGGCCGGCTGCGTAGCCGGGGATGTCCTCGAACAGCAGGGCCCGCGGCCGGGTGCGCCGGTAGTTGAGCTGGCTGGCCGCGCCTATCTCAAGGTCGGCGCTGGCGCCGGAGACGTGCTCGAGTTCGCCCGCCTGCTCGGCGTCCGCGATCCACTGACGGAGGTCGTAGACCGACACGTGAGGTTGCTCCTTGCCTGTCGCTATGAGCAGAATCTGTAAGTGTCGACAGTCGGCACTGTAGGGGGCTGACGGTTCTGGGTCAAGCGTGACTTTGCCGGCCAGTAGCACGGCGACTGAGACCGAGTTAGCCAAGCATTCTGCCGGCAACAGGCACTATTCGCCGCGAATCCGGTCGAGTAGGCTTCCGATAGCCAAGTGTCGACAGATGGTACCTCTTGCGGAATTGGCCGCTGGGTTGGGAAGGATAGGCCGCGATGCCCGATCCGGAAGCGATGACCTGGATTCCCGGCGGGACGTTCCGCATGGGGTCCGACCTGGCGGGCTACCCGGAGGAGGGGCCGCCGCACCTGGTCACCGTGGCGGGCTTCTGGATTGACACGGCGCCGGTCACGGTGGCGCAGTTCGCCGCGTTCGCCGCCGCCACCGGGTACCGCACCGTCGCCGAGCGGCCGCTGGACTCCGGTGCCTACCCGGATCTCGCGGCTGAAGCCCTGGTGCCCGGTTCGCTGGTCTTCCGTCCTACCGCAGGGCCGGCCGACCTGGCTGACCCGCTCACCTGGTGGCGGTACGTGCCGGGCGCCGACTGGGCCCACCCGGACGGACCGGGCAGCACCGTCGACGGCCGCGGTGATCATCCGGTCGTGCACGTCTGCTGGGAGGACGTCGCCGCTTACGCGGCGTGGGCGGGCAAGGACGTGGCGACCGAGGCGGAATGGGAGTTCGCCGCCCGCGGCGGCCTCGACGGCGCCCGTTACGCGTGGGGCGATGAGTTCGCGCCCGGCGGCCAGCTGATGGCCAACACCTGGATCGGCGAGTTCCCCTGGCAGAACCTCAAGCCGCGCGAGATCCAGCGGACTACCCCGGTGGGCTCGTTTCCCGCCAACGGGTTCGGCCTGCTCGACGTCACCGGCAACGTGTGGGAGTGGACCAGGGACTTCTACCGCGCGCGCCACGCTCCTGCTGGCCACGCCTGCTGCGCGGTCACCGACCCGCGCTTCGATGACGCCGCGGGCAGCTACGGGACGGACGAGGCCGGCGGCGCGCACGTGCCGCGCCGGGTGGTGAAAGGCGGGTCGCACCTGTGCGCGCCGAACTACTGCGAGCGGTACCGCCCGGCGGCTCGCCAGGCCCAGCAGGTGGAGTCGTCGATGTCGCATCTCGGCTTCCGGTGCGTCATCCGGCCGTCGAACTGAACGAGCCGACACTAGCCAGTCCGGCCTCCGGCGCTCCGGCTTCCCAGCCTGCCAGCGCGCCCGCCGCGTAGACGGGACGCCCGCCCGCGACCGTCGCGGCGATGGCGCTGGCTTCCAGGCCGGGCAGGTCGAACGGGTCCGCCGCGAGCACCACGAGGTCGGCCAGGTAGCCGGGCACGATCCGGCCCCGCTTCTCTTCCTCGAACGCGCCGTAGGCGCAGCCGGCGGTGGCAAGCGCCCAGGCTTCGCGCGGCGTGACCGCCTCGGCGGCGCCCACCAGCATCCCGGCTCTGGTGCGCCGCTCGACGCAGCTGCGCAGGGTGCGCAGCGGGTCAAGCGGCGCGTTGGGGAAATCGGTGTTGACCTGGGCCGGGATGCCGAGGTCGAGCAGCGACCGCACCGGCACCATCCGCTGGGTCTCCTCCTCACCGAACAGCCGGGGCCAGGTGTCGCCGTTGGCCCACAGAAACGACGGCTGGGTGGAGACGACGACGCCGAGATCCCGCAGCCGTTCCAGCTGGCCGGGCCGCGGGGCCAGGTAGGCGTGCTCAACCCGGTGCCGCAGCCGGCTCGGCTGCGCGGCGGCCCGCCCGATGGCGTCGGCCGCCATGTCGACCGCGCGCTGGCCGATGGCGTGCACCGCTACCTGCAGGCCGCCGCGCTCAGCCCGGGCGAGGAGCTCGTCGAGGTCGTCCTGGCCGACCCGGATCAGCCCGGTGTTGCCTGGCTCGTCGTGGTAACCGGCATACAGCAGGGCGTTATGCATGGTGCAGGAGCCGTCGATGCTGACCTTAACCCCGCCCAGGCGCAGCCAGTCGTCGCCGAACCCGGTGCGCAGGCCAAGGCGGAGCAGGTCGTCGATGGTGGCCTGGCCCTCGATCACCCGGACGTAGAACACGACCCGGCCGGTCAGCCCGCCCGCTTCCCGCAGCCGGGCGTAGTCGGCGAACTCGTCCGGGCTCTGGACGATCTCGTGGATCTCGGTGATCCCGAACCGCGCGAGCTCGGCGAACCCCTGGCGCAGCGCTGTGAGCCGCTCGGCCACCGAGAGCGGCGGCACCACGGT
>Ga0310811_10004660_pt1 | contig 17263 bp, 14 predicted proteins | sample YCmetagenome_FD_207642 | JGI IMG/M metagenome (GOLD analysis project Ga0310811, IMG submission 207642) | Soil microbial communities from experimental microcosm in Duke University, North Carolina, United States - YC | ecosystem: Engineered > Artificial ecosystem > Soil microcosm > Unclassified ...
AGGTTTTCGCGCGTGCGATCCTGGATCGGGCCCATGCTTTCCTGCAGCGAGGCGTCCTGCATGGCGATGCCTTCGATGCCGCTGTACGTGATGCCCGCCTTTTGCGCTGCGCGATCCATCAGGTAGTTGTTCGTCTTGTTCTGTTCCGGGATAAAGGTGCCCGGCACATAGCGCGTGTGGATGCCCTTGCCGTCCCGCATGGCCTGTACTTCGCCTTCGGTGAGGTCGCGCGTCGGGTGATAGTCGAAGCTCCATGCCCAGCAGTTGTGATCGTCGATCGGCACCCAGAAGTGGCCGTGCACCGGGTGATCGCCGCGCGGGGGAACCATCGTGAAGCAGGGCATGACCCACGGCGTGACGCGCCAGTAGTATTGGTCGTCCTCGGCATTGCGGCGCACGCCGATCGACAGGCCGCCCGGCGCTTCGACAACTTCGAAAACCGGAGACAGGTCGCTCATGTTGTACTGGTTGCCTTTCGAACCCTTGAACAGCGGGTCGGAATTCAGGTTGCCGCTGTGCAGGAACGACACGTGGCTCGAATCGATGCCGCCTTCGAGTGCCTGGAGCCAGTTGCATTCCTGAATGCGCTTGCTCGTGAACGACTGGCTGGTCGGGACCGTCGAGAATTCGTAGGCAGGCAGCGGCGGCTGCTGGTCGGCCGGACCCATGTACACCCAGATGATGCCGCCCTGTTCGATGATCGGGTACGACTTCAGCTTGATCTTTTCCGCGTAGCCACTTTCCTTCGCTTCGGACGGCACTTCGAGGCACTGGCCGTTCGTGTCGTACTTCCAGCCGTGATACGGGCAGCGGATGCCGCCTTCCTCATTGCGGCCGAACCAGAGCGACACACCGCGGTGAGCACAGAATTCATCAATGAGGCCGAGCTTGCCGTTCGAATCACGGAAGGCCAGCATGCGTTCCGACAACAGTTGCAGGCGCACGGGTTCGCCGCCCGGCTCAGCAAGTTCCTCCGACAGGAATGCCGGTAGCCAGAAGCGCCGGAACAGTTCGCCCATCGGGGTGCCGGGGCCGGTTTGCGTGACCAGATCGTTTTGCTCTTTCCTCAACATGATGTATGCCTTAGCGTGATTTATTTCTTTGTTCCGTATAAGGGAACGCTGTTCAAACATGTGGAACGAAGTTATCATTGAACCTACGCACTGTCAACGAACAAGCGCTTAACGAAGGAGAATCCCTATGAGTCACGCCTGCGCATTCGCCCATCTCTGTAACGCCGGCGACGTCGCCGAAGGCAAGGCGATCAAGGTCGAGAAGAATGGCCTCACGCTCGCCGTGTTCAACATCGAAGGCGAATATTTCGTCACGAACGACACTTGCACGCACGGTCCCGGTTCGCTGTCCGAGGGATACATCGATGGCGACGTGGTGGAATGCGATTTCCATAACGGCTCGTTCAACATCAAGACCGGCGAGGTTGTTGCTCCGCCGTGCATGATTCCGCTCAAGACCTACAAAACGCACGTCGAAGACGGTGTGGTTGTCATTGAAACCGAATGAAGCGGCCGTGCCAGACGCATTTCAGACCGTCTGGCGCATCTTTTCCTGCGAAGACTTGATGATCAGCGTCAGTCCGGTTTTCACCGCGGGCATCGGTACCGGCGCATCGATAATCTGCGCCGATTTGTTTCCTGGCCCGAACTGAACGATCACGTCCGAATCGTTTAGTCGCACACGGCCTTTCAGTCGTATAAGCGATTCCCCGTACTGCGTGGTCAGGTCGTGAAGGCGCGCGCGCAATGTGTCGATATCGGGCACGTCATCGATCGCGACGAAGCGGGTTACCGCATCATGCGTGCGCAGGCGCGAGAAGGGGGCATCGGTGATCGCAAGATCGGCTCGCGTGTCGGGCTGGGCAAGCAATGTAAGCGCATCTTCGAGCGGGGCACTCGCATTGGCTGAATGCAGGATGCGCGAGCCTGGATAATATTCGCGTAGCGCCGATTCGGCCGCATCGAGTTCCTGCGCGTCGACGAGGTCCGTGTGCGTGATGATCACCACGTCCGCCCCCTGCAGTTGCGCGCGGGCTTCGCTAAAGCGCGTGAGCGTCTCGATGGCATGATGGGCGGCAATCGTCGTGAACGTGCCGGCAATGCGATAGCGCTCTTTCACGAGCGCGTTGAGACTCAGCGATGCAACGAGCGGCCCTGGATCGGCGAGGCCGGTCGTCTCGATGACAACCATCTCGAACCGCGTGATGTCGCGATGCAGGCGGGCCCAGAACAATTGTTCCAGTGCTTCATTGAGCGCCGGCAGCCCCGTGCAGCACACACAGGCATCTGCCAGCAGCGTCGAGGTGTCACCGGCAAAGCCGAGAAGGACGTGATCGAGGCCGACTTCGCCGATTTCGTTGACGATCAGCGCGGCATTCGAGAAAGGCGCTTCCTTGAGCCAGCGTCCCAGCAGCGTGGACTTACCGCTGCCGAGAAAGCCGGTCATGACGTAGACAGGAATGCCTTCGCGGGGCATGGTCACGCGCCGAGTTTGCCCGCGTGATAGTCCCACACCTTTTGCAGCAGATTCGGCTTCCACAGGGTCTTGCCGATCGTCTCGACCTGCTCGGCCGAAAGCACCATCGGCGCGCCGATCTGCTGGGCAAGATACTGGCGATGCGCATTCTCTTCCAGGTAGAAGGCCAGCACGAACGTTTCGAGGATCCCCTCCGCGGCGATTACCGCGCCGTGCGACTTGAGCATTGCAACACGGTGCGTGCCGAGGCATTCAGCGAGTTCTTCGCCGAGCGGCTTCTTGTTGATCGACGCAGTTTTCGGAAACTGTTGAATCTGGCCGAGCACGGCAGCCTGCATGATCACCGGCTGCACGGTATTGCCCGTCATGCTGAAGAGGGTCGACCAGGTCGGGTGTGTATGCACGACCGAATTGACGTCAGGGCGCTTGCGATAGATTTCCGAGTGAATATGGAATTCCATCGGCGGGACTGCGTTCCCTTCGATCAGGTTGCCGTCGAAATCGATCCTGACGATGTCAGCGGCGGTCAGCGCGCTACGGACCGAGGCCCCCGAGTTGATCAGCATGTGATCATGACCCGGGACGCGCCAGCTGAAGTGGCCGTTGAAATCGATTACTTCGGCGCGCTCGAGCATCAGGATGGCCTGGGCCAACATCTGTTTCTGCTGCAGGTGTTCGGTCACGATCAATACCTTTCAGGTTGTTCTTGTATACGGAACGTATATATGCGAAAATGGAACACTGTGAGTGTCTATTTGATTGAGTCCCCAAGTCAAGGGAAGCATCCCCTTTTTAAGGGTTAATACCGATTGGTCGGTATCGGCATGGACGGACGCCAGAAGTTAGCGACGTCAGCATGTATTGCCGGTCGGGATTGCGTTCCATTTTCGGGGGCGCTACAGTCAGTAATCTATTCTTGGGGGGCAGTCGTGGCATCAGAAATTGCACAGAAAAACGAAGCGGCACAGGAGGAGGGTCCACGCAAGCTGTCGTCGGTGACGACGGCATTGCGACTGCTGAAGGTGTTCAGCGAGCAGGAGCCGGAGCTTGGCATCAGCGCGCTGTCGAAGCGCATGGGCGTGGCCAAGAGTACGGCACACCGGCTGGCAAGCGCGCTGCTTGCCGAGGGCATGCTGGAACAGAACCCGGATGACGGCCGCTACCGCCTGGGCATCCAGTTGTTCACGCTCGGTGCGCTCGTGCGCCGGCGGCTGGACGTGACGAAGCAGGCGCTGCCTTTCTTGTACGCGCTGCGTGAGCAGACGGGCGAAACGGTGCACCTCGCCGTGCTCGACGACATCAATGTCGTTTATCTGTTCAACCTCGAAAGCGATCAGGCAATCCGCATGCGCTCTTACATCGGTGTGCGCAAGCCGGCCTCCTGCACGGCCGAGGGGCATGTGCTGCTTGCGTCGCGTACGCCGGACGTCGTGTCGCGCGTGCTCAAGAAGGGGCTCATCGCGCGCACGCCGAACACGACTACGGATACGCAGGCCTTCCTGAAAATACTCGATGACGCCCGGCGTGAGGGGTATTCGATTGACGACGAGGAATCGGAAATCGGCATGCGGGGCATTGCGGCGCCGGTGCGCGATATCGCGGGCACCGTGGTTGCGGCTATCGGTTTGGGCGGCCCAGCTCAACGCCTCACGAAGAAGGCGCTGCGCGCTGCTGTGCCGCATCTGATTTCGGCCGCAGACGGCATATCCGCGACACTCGGGTACCGCGCCTGATCAAGTGCCGTTAGAAAGGGGGCATTTCTGTCCGTTCTGTTGAAGTCCGACTCAGTCGCGAAGGCCGTAGCGATCGGTGGGCCGGGCGGGCAGCTACTCGACAATGCGGGCCGAAAGAAGGTTCTTCAGTGGAATCGGGTAGGGTGAGGGGGCACCTCCTCAGCCCTCCCACACCACCGTACGTGCGGTTCCGCATACGGCGGTTCATCAAGAGCGCTGGAGGCGTCGCTGGGCGTCCAGCAGCGAAACCAGCCCCTGCCTGTCGAAGAAGCGCTTCAAGAAGGCGCGTTCATGTGCCGCGCTCCGGTGTTCCGCGACCGTCCTTGGCCGTTGTGAGCCGAGCGCCATATCCGATCTTCCGGCACCCCCTGTCGACGTAGCATTGTGGTTCGGCCGTGGCGATGTTTGCATGCGGCCAGAGCAGGCATCGCAATCGTCGCCTTAGCCAACCATCCAGTTCCTCCAGCGCGAGTTTGCCCTCCGTGAACCGGAAGTAGTTGATCCCTTGCCGGGCGTGTAGAGGACTTTCACCTCCGAGTGAGTGCGCGCTGCCGGGCGTACAAAGAAAAAGCCCCAGTCCAGGACTGGGGCGGCTGTGCGGCGAATGATATTTCGCTTAACAACGGTTTGGCGGAACGGCAAGCCTCGTCGACACCGAAGCGCAGATCGAGGGGCCGATCATTTATGTTGCGCTATCGAGTTACAGGAGCGACCCGCGCCTGTTTCCTCTCTATCGGGCGCTCAAACCAGCAACGAGCGCCCGACGATTTACGCAGCAAGGCCGTGAGGCATCAGAAGCGATGGCGCAGCGAGAACTTGACGGCGACCTGGTTCGGCGTGGTCGACTGACCGAGCGAGCCGATCGCGGCCACTGCGGTATGGCCGGTCGAGTCGACGCCCGACGCGTGCTGCCAGACGAATACGGATTGCAGATCCGTGCGCTTGGACAGGATGTAGTCGGGGCCGAAATTGACCTGGCTGTATTTGGCGCGGCCTGCGTTCGTGTAGTCATACGCAGCGCCAACCCAGAAAGCCGGCGTAATCGCGTACCGCCCGTTCACTTCATAGCTGTTGAAGATCGCGTTGCCCGTGTTCGGCGTGGTCGGCGTCTTCAGGATATCGTTGAACGACGTATGCGTGTAGACGAGGCCGATTGTCGCAGCCCCAATCTTGTACCCGAGACCTGCGCCGAAGATGTCCATCGAGTTCGCGGACAGGTAGCCGCCGTACACGGGGCTCTTGCCGGGCGACGTGAAGCCGGGCTGACCGGGGGCCGTCGTGGCGGAGAACGCCGAAACAGCAGGTGTGTTCAGATGATCGTAGGCCAGCGCTGCCGTGAGGGGCCCGTGCTCGTAGCGCGCGCCGAGCGTGTACACCGTGTTTGTCTGGAAGCTGCCGGGCGTGCCGCCAGGCGCAAACATGCCTTCGACGGTGAGCCCGTTGAACGTCGGCGAGCGGTACTTGATCGAGTTGTTGACGCGGAAGTTCGAGTTCAGGTTGTCGAAGTCGCCGGGGTGGGTGCCCAGCCATGCCCACATCGACGTAGCGGCGATCTCGCCGATCAAACCCGTCATCGGGTCGTACTGGCGGCCCAGAGTGACCGTACCCCACGTCGACGATTGCAGACCGACGAATGCCTGACGCCCAAACAGCAGGCCGCCTTGCAGCGCTTTGCCGTTCGACGTATCGAAGCCGTTCTCCAGGGTGAAGATGGCCTTCAGCCCGCCGCCTAGGTCTTCCGCGCCACGAAAGCCGAAACGGCTACCGTTCGTCTGTCCGTTCACCATCTCGACGACGGAATGCCCCGAGAAATTGTTGACGTACACGATACCTGCGTCGACAAGACCGTACAGCGTGACCGAGCTTTGGGCGTGCGCAGTTCCAGCAAGAATGGGAAGAGCGAGAAGGGCTACTGCTTTCTTCATGAAATCTCCATGTGTTGTTTGACTTGGATAACCCGGTCGGTTGCCGGGCTGGATTTTCGGCGGACTCGTTCACGGTTTTGCACACCCATCCGGGATCCTGCATACGACGCGTGCACCGCGCACACGGGGTGGGGCCCACGGTATCGCTGCCTGCAATGCGCGATTTACTGCCCGATGCTGACCAAACCGGCTTCGATGTTGCTGAGTAGTCTGCACAACATCTCACCTTTGTCGTTCCTATATACGGAACGTGGGTTCGCATATAAGTACGGCAGAAGTTTGTTTCGTTTGTTGATCTACGTCAAGGATGGGCCCGCCAGGGTATCTACCCATCAACGTGAGATTTCGTTTCGATGGGCGGAACGCTGTCCCTGCATATCGAACGGACAGGCGGGTTTTCGGGCTGCGACGCGCGTCTGAAGACCATCGGGCCGAAGGAGGAAATTTGCTAAACCGTTGTAGCGCCGTCACGCCGGCTTTCATCGGTCGATTTACTGAGGATTCCCATATCAACTTATTGGGCGTTGCCAGACTCGTCGCCAGACTGAAAAGTCCTGCAGCGAGGCCGGTTCCCCGTCTGTCGAAGCAGGCTTCGCCGCTCGCTAGTTCGACACCGTCGGCCTGGAATCGGCGGCGAAAGTGCTGGGTACGGCAGTGCCGCTTTCATGCCAGCCGCCGCCGAGCGCCTTGGCCAGATAAACGACGAGCGCCGCACGCTGGCCGCGGCTCGGCACTTCCTGGCGCTCGCTGGTCAGCGACTGCTGTTGCGCGCTGATCACATCGAGATACGGCGTCAGGCCGCCGGCGTAGCGGTGCTGCGCGAGGTCGACGAGCTTGCGCGCGTCGGCGCTTGCGGCGCTCGCGCGCTGCAGGGCGGCCTGCAGCACGGATAGGCGGGTCACTGCGTTTTGCCCCTCTTCGAACGCATTGAGCACCATCTGCCGATAGGTGGCCTGCGCGGCGGCGTAGTTGGCTTTCGCGTAGTCGACGCCGGCCGCTAGACGGCCGCGTTCGAATAGCGGCTGGCTCACCGATGCGCCGATCGACCAGATCAGGCTCGGTGCCGAGAACAGGTGGATACGGCCGAACAGGTCAACTTCATAGCTCGCGGTTGCCGCGATCTGCGGGTTGCTCTGAACGGCCGACTGGTCGATGCTGCCGTAGGTCGTGAGCGGCCGGTTGGCGGAGGTGCGTGTGCGGGCCGCGCTCGCGTCGAGTCCGACGCTCGGCAATTTCGCTGAACTCACCGACTCGCGCAGCGCGCGCGCCGCGTCGTAATGCGCGGCGGCGGTCTGCAAGGTCTGGTTGTTCGCGAGCGCGCGCGTTTCGAGTGTGTCGAGCGGCGGATCATCGAATGTGCGCCATCAGTCCAGCGCCAGTGGCGCATGCGACGCACGCGCCGGATGCCAGTACGCGTCGACCGGGTCGAGTTGCCACTGTGCGGGTGCGGCGACAGAGGGGCGCTGGTAGTCGGGGTCGACCGTACAGCCGGCGAGCATGGTCAGAACTGCGGCGGCCGGGGCAATCGCCCGCAGCGCCGGTATCCTGCGGCTCACGCGTGGGTTCCCGACGCGGCTGCGGCGACCGCTGCGGACGCGCCCGATGCACCTGTCGCACCCGTCGTCGTAGACGACTGGCTCGGCATGACGGTTACGCTGTCGCTGGTGGCCAGCGAGTCGTCGGGATTAAGCACGAGGTGGTCGTTGGGACCCACGCCGCTGGCGATCTCGAGCGACTGCGCGAGCGTGCGTGCGATCACGATCGGCTGGATGTGCACACGGCCATTGGCGTCGACGACGGCCACGCTGGCGCCTTCGGAGCGGAACAGCAGCACGTTGGACGGCACCGTGAAGCGGGCCGCGCTCGGGACTGCCAGCGTCGCCGTGACATAGGCGCCCGGCATGAGCTTGCCGTCCGCGTTCGGCAATGTGATCTCGATCTGCAAAGTGCGCGTGCTGACGTCGATAGCCTGTGCCGTCTCGGTGACGCGGCCGTCGAAGATCTGATCGGGGAACTCGGGCTGCACCACGCCCACCTTCTCGCCCACCTTGATCTGCGCCGCGTTGACCTGCGGCACCTGCACGTAGAGGCGCAATTTGTCGGCCTGAACGACCGTGAACAGCGGGCGGCCCGCGCCGCTGTTCCCGGCATTGACGAGATCGCCGATATCTATATTGCGCTGCGTGATCACACCGTCGACCGGCGCCGTGATGTTCTGGAAGTGCTTGAGTTCCGACAGACGCTTCATGTTCGCGTCGGCGGCCGCGAGGTTCGCGACATCCTGGTTGTACGCGCCCTCGCGGTCGTCGAGCTCCTGCTGGGAGACCGCGTCGTGCTCGCGCAATTGCTGCGCGCGCGTAAACGAGGTACTGGCGAGCGCGCGGGCGGCTTCCGCCTGCTGGCGTTGCGCCTGCGCCTGGACCAGCTCCTGATCGAGGTCTGGCGTATCGAGTTCGGCGAGCACCTGGCCTTGTTTCACGTGCGCGCCGATATCGACGTCCCAGCGCTTCACATAGCCGCTTGCGCGCGCGTAGATCGGCGCCTCCACGTAGCCTCGCAATGTGCCCGGCAACACGAGCTTGCCGCCGTTTGCCGAGAGCTTCGGCTCGACCACGTGCACATAGCTGCGCGCGTTCTTCGCCACCAGCGAGTCGAGATGCCGCCGGTTCACGACGTTCGCGACCACGGTGCGGACCGCCAGCAGCGCGAGCACGATGCCGACGACGATCAGGACGAGCCGCGCGCGTTTCATGACATGGCCGCGCGGCGGCAGATTGTCCGTCTGTACGCTGGGAGAGGTGCCGGCAGGGCTGGAGTGTTTGTGTTCCATGATGCGATCAGTACGGGGCATGGGGTACGTGCAATGCGTTCATCTCATTCACGATCGGCAAGTGGCGTGATGTGCTCATGTGGCGCTCTCCGGTTTCGCTGGTGTCTGTCCGGCTTCGAGACGCGCACGGCGGCGCGCGAGGCGCCCATGCAAGCCACCGAATACCAGCGGCACGAACAGCAGCGTCGAGACAGTGGCAAACAGCAGGCCGCCGATCACCGCGCGGCCGAGCGGCGCGTTCTGCTCGGCGCCTTCGCCGAGGCCGAGCGCCATGGGCACCATGCCGATGATCATCGCGAGCGCCGTCATCAGCACCGGGCGGATACGTGTCGCGCCCGCTTCGAGCGCGGCCGCGAGCGGTTCCACGCCGGCCGCCATGCGCTGGCGCGCGAACGCCACCACGAGAATGCTGTTTGCGGTAGCGACGCCGACCGTCATGATCGCGCCGGTGAGCGCAGGCACGCTGAGGTGGGTGCCGGTCGCGAACAGCATCCAGGCGATGCCCGCGAGTCCGGCCGGCATCGCGCTGATGATGATGAGCGGGTCGACCCAGGACTGGAAGTTGACGACGATCAGCAGATACACGAGCACGAGCGCCATCGCGACGCCCGCGCCAAGGCCGAGATAGGAACTGCGCATGGTATCGATCTGGCCGCGCAGCGAGACCTTCGTCCCGCGTGGCAGACCCGGCTTCGCCTTCGCGATGATCGAGTCGATCCGCGACGCGACCGAGCCGAGGTCGCGACCCTGGACGCTCGCATAGACATCGACCTCCGGCCGGGTGTTGTAGTGCGAGACGATCGCAGGCTCGACTTGCTGCTTCAGCGTCACGAGGTTGTCGAGCAACTGGTAGGGTTGACTGGGCTGATTGTTCGACACGGGCGTGTTGAGCAGGTCGTCGACCGAGCCGATCTGGTACTGCGGGGTTTCGATGGTGAGCGGGTACTGCACGCCGTTCCTCGGATTGACCCAGAACGTGGGCGTGGTTTGCGAGCTGCCCGAGAGCGAGATCAGCATGTCCTGCGCGACGTTCTGCGCCGACAAGCCGAGCTGCTGAAGACGCGTGCGGTCCATCACGGCCATCAGCGTCGGTTCGTTGTTCCGCTGCAGCACGTGGACGTCGACGGTGCCGGGGATCGCGCGCACCTGCTTCATCAGCCTGGCGGCGATGCGTGCGTCGCGGTCGAGGTCGGCGCCCTGCACCTGGACGTCGATCGCCGCGGGCTGACCGAAGTTCAGGATCTGCGTGACGATATCCGAGGGCTGGAAGAAGAACTGCGAGCCCGGGAAGCGCTGCGGCAGGATCTCGCGCAGCTGGTCGATGTATTGGTGCGCGCAATCCTGGCCGGGCTTGAGCGAAATGAGTATCTCGCCGTCGAGCGAGCCTATCGTGCCCGCGTTGCTGTATGAGAGGTCGACGCCGCTGACCGGCAAGCCGAGGTTGTCGACGATCGCACCGAGCTGGTCGGGCGGGATCGTCGTGCGAATGACGCGCTCGACCTCATCGGCGAGCCGCGCGGTTTCCTCGATCCGGAAGCCGGTGGGGGCGCGCATGTGCAGGCGGATGTCGCCCGAATCGACGCTCGGGAAGAAGTCTTCGCCGAGCAGCGGCACGAGCGCGAGCGAGAGCAGACAGAAGCCGAGGAACAGGCCACCGGCGAGGCGACGCCGTTCGAGCAGCACGCCAAGCAGCACGATGTACCACGCGCGCACGCGCTCGAAGCCGGCGTTGAAGTGGCGGTACACGCGCACGAACAGCGAGTTGCCCTCATGGTCCAGCGCCGCCGTGTGGCCCTTGAACAGCATCAGCGCGAGGGTGGGCACGAGCGTGCGCGAGATCACGTAGGACGCGATCATCGCGAACACGACGGCTTCCGCCATCGGCACGAACAGGTAGCGCGCGACGCCGGTGAGGAAGAACATCGGCACGAATACGATACAGATACAGAGCGTCGACACCAGCGCGGGCACGGCGATTTCGCCCGCGCCGTCGAGAATCGCGTCGTAAAGGCCGGTCCCCATATGCAGGTGCCGCTCGATGTTCTCGATCGTGACCGTCGCGTCGTCCACCAGAATACCGACGGCGAGCGCGAGGCCGCCGAGCGTCATGATGTTGATGGTCTCGTGGAGCGCGGAAAGCGCGAGCAACGATGTGAAGACCGACAGCGGAATCGACACGGCGATGATCGCCGTGCTGCGCCAGTTGCCGAGGAACAGCAGGATCATCGCGGCAGTGAGGCAGGCGGCGACCAGTGCTTCACGAATCACGCCCTGGATCGCCGCCTTCACGAAGATCGACTGGTCGAACAGTTGGGCGATGTTCAGATCGGCGGGCAGCGTGGCCTGCACGCTCGGCAGCAGCTTTCTGATGTTGTCGACGACCTGCAGCGTCGATGCATCGCCCTTCTTTAGGATCGTCATCAGCACGCCGTGGTGGCCGTTGTTGCGCACGATGTTGGTCTGGGGCGAGAATCCGTCGCGAACGTGCGCCACTTCGCCGAGATAGATCGTCGCGTCGTTCCGGGTGCGCACGGGCAGGCGGTTCAGTGCTGCGAGCGTGTCCGGCGAAGCGTTCGTCTCCACCGTGAATTCGGTCTGGCCGATTTTCGCGGTGCCCGTGGGCAGTATCAGGTTCTGCGTGTTGACCGCATTGACGATGTCGGCGGGCGTGAGACCCTTGGCCTGCAATGCGCGCAGATCGAGGTCGACCGAGATCACCCGCGTGCGGCCGCCATAGGGTAGCGGCAATCGTGCGCCCGGAACGGTGATCAACTGCGGCCGCAGAAAATTCGTCGCGAGGTCGGCGAGCTTCTGTTCGCTGATGGTCGGGCTCGACAGACCGAGTTGCAGCACCGGGATGCTCGACGCCGAATAGCTGATGATCACCGGCGGCGTGGTGCCCTGAGGCATCTGCTTCACGATGGACTGCGCGGCCGAGACGGTCTCCGCGATCGCGCTCTGCAAGTTCGCGTCGGGCTGCAGGAAGATCTTGATGACCGCGATGCCGGCGAGCGTCTGCGACTCCATGTGTTCGATGTCGTTGACGTTGGAGGTCAGAGTGCGTTCACTGGGCGCCGTGAAGCGCTCCGACATGTCCTTTGCTGGCATGCCCCCGTAGGACCAGATCACGCTGATCACCGGAATCTCGATCGACGGCAGGACGTCGGTCGGCGTCTTCATGATCGCGAGCGGCGTGGCCAGCAGAATCATGATGGCCATCACGATGAACGTGTAGGGGCGTTGGAGCGCGAGTTTGACTATCCACATACACCAAGGCTTGTACTGAGGGGCGCCCGGCGCCCCGTAAAAGCTTCACGTGGTAGCGGAGCAATGTGAAAATATGCGCGGTAATGCGTCAGCGCACATACGGCGGATTACGTCACGTTACGAACTATCCCTGGCCCGTTCCGGCATCGAGGAAGAGCTGATCGAAGATGGAGGTCCATTCGCCCCGCTCTTTGAGCGGCATCGTAGGATCGACGGGCGTGACGTGTACACCTTGAAACGGAGACGGGACCTTGCGATTGGTGGGCACGTAATCGCGGCTCGCCAGAATTCGTTGAGCGTCGACCGAGAGTAGGTAGTCGTACAATAGCATGCCCGCCGCCGGGTGAGGCGCATGCTTCATCAGCGCCACGCCATTGGCCCGTGCTGCTGCCGGTTGCAGGAGGAACCAGTCGATAGGCGCACCCTTGCGCTTGGCCTGAGCCGGCATGTAGTTATAAACCTCGAGCGCCAGGGGCACTTCGCCCGCAGCGACGAGATTGTTCAACAGCGAGTTACCCGTTCGCGCCGATACACCGTTGTGCGCGACGAGTTCCCGGAAAAATGCCATGCCCTTGTCGCGTCCCATCTGCGCTACAACGGTCGCGAACCAGTCCGTGCTTTTTGCCTCGATGCCCAACTTGCCCTTCCACTTGGGCTGCAGCAAGTCTTCATACGAGGTCGGCAGGTCCTCTTTCTTGATCAGATGCGTGTTGTAGGCCTGCACCCATACCGAGAGCATCGTTGCGGCCCATTGATGATGGTCCGGAAGGGTCTCCGGCATGAGATCGGCGAACACCGGAGACGTTACCGGTTCAAGGAGCTTCTCGCGCCGCAATGCATCCAGAAACGACGACCCCGTATGCACGGCATCGGGAATGAATCGGTGTCCCTGTGCTTCCGCCACAGCACGTTGGACGACTTGCTCGTCGCCGGCTCGCCAGACGTTGACCTCGATGCCGTACTTGTCCTGAAACGGATCGATGACGGGCGCAAGATCCGGCTCCGCGATCGATGTATAGAAAGTCAACTGACCTTCGGCTTTGGCCGCAGCAAGGATCCTCGCGTCTCGATCCGGACCGGTGTAGTTCGCCAGTGCAAGGTTAGGCCGGAGCTTTTCGTTTGCGTCCACATCAAACGGCAGGCCAGCTGCGCCCATGGCGAGCCCCAATCCCACCATCTTCATAACGGAACGTCTTGTTGTCATCGTGTCTCCATTCGGTCATTCGATTGCGCATGGCCTGCGGCACGCGGCGTCGGCCACATCACGCTACGGCGCTGGTCGCATCACACCCGATTGTGGATCGGCGCAAAGTTCCTGCGCCACACCGCATCGAGGCGGCTCAGCAGTTCGTCTGGGATCGCGCCCATTCCGGAGACGGCCGTCAGTTCCTCGAGTTGCGCCAGCGAAGAGAAGCCGCCTAGCGCCGTCGTCGTCCCGGTGTGTCCTAGAACGAACCGGAAAGCGGCTTGCGCGAGGCTGATGCCGAGCTCACGGGCGACGAACTGAACCTGCCCGGCCTGTTGCTGCAAGCCCGTTGCGCGATCTCCGTATGCTTCGGTGCTGCGCGCGAGCGGGTGACGTGCCAGACCCTCGACGCTGTCGTCGGTGAGGAATCCGCGTGCCAGCGCACTGTAGATCGCCGCGCCGCAACCCGCGTCGCGCGCGAAGTTCAGCACGGCGCCGCCATCCTTTTCGACCTTGAGGCCAGGTGGGCACACCACGCCGGGCGTCGGGTCGATCATCGTGTAACGGACGTTCAGCATGCTAAACAGCCCGGTGTCGAGCAGTTGCCTTACCGGACCGATGTCGTTGCCGCGACAGATAAAGCCAGCGTGCCGGATCTTGCCGGCCTGTTGCAGCCTGCGCAGACCTTCCAGCGCGCCGTTAGGGCCTATGAAATGTTCGATGCCGAGCGTCGCGTAGTACTCGCCGTCCAGAGGCGCCGCACAGGATACCGGCCCATTGTGAATTTGCAGAATGTCGAGATGGTCGACCTGGAGCCGTCGCAGCGAGGCTTCCGTGGAGCGCACCACATGCCCCGCGACGTCGTCGAGATCGCGCCCGCGTATTTCCACCTTCGAATTCAGCACCGGGCGCGCGTTGAGCCGCTTCAGTACCTTGCCGAGATTCTCTTCGGCCATGCCGTCGCCGTAATCGGGTGAATTGTCGAAATAGGTGACGCCGAGATCGAGCGCACGCTGAACGACGGTGAGCTGCTCGTCGAAGTCGCCGCGGACCATCAAGCCCGCATTACCGCCGCAGCCGAAACCGATCTCGGACACGCTCAGGTCGGTGGCGCCTACTTGTCTATATTTCATTCGCTGGATGGCCCAGAAGGGCGACACGGGTGAGGGGTTTGTTCATTGCGGGGGGCAAGTGCAAATTGCCCCTTCCTTGATGGGAATCAGAATATTTTTGGGCTATCGTTCTGTCAAGCGGCACAAATTCTGTTAGCTGGAACAATTGGAATGAGCTATAAACCTGACTGTGCGAGGAGATGACAATGAATGGCGTAACCGACATGACACGTAATGACGACGCAGACGTCGACGCATCCGTTGAAGGAGCGCTCGAAGAAGGCGCGGAAAAACCACGCGCAAGAATCGAGGCGGTCGAGCGCGCGTTGGCGCTGCTGCAATGCTTCCGACGACCTGGCGAGACACTGTCGCTTGCCGTGCTGGCTCAGCGCTCGGGCTTCTACAAAAGCACGATCCTGCGTATCACGGCCTCGCTGGTCTACATGGGCTTCCTGCAGCGTGACCCGCGCGGCCTTTATCTGTTGGGGCCGGAGTTGCGGCGGCTCGGTGCGCTGAGCCCGGCGCAGGTCAACCTCGAAGATCTGGTGAAGCCGGAACTGCAAAAGCTCGCCTCTTTTACGCGCGAGACCGCATCGTTTTACGTGCGCGACGATATGGATCGGGTCTGCCTGTATCGCGTGAATTCTTCGCGCTCGGCTCGCCATCATCTGGAAGAGGGCTCTCGCCATCCGCTGAAAAGCGGTGCGGCGGGGAAGATTCTGTGGGCGTTCGATCCGTCCTCAACGGACGAAGCCTCGGCAACGGTCCGGGCACGCGGATGGGTGGTGTCGAAAGGCGACCGCGACCCCGATCTCGCGGCGATTGCCGTACCGCTCCTGAACGAGAGCGGCGAACTTCTGGGGGCATTGACCGTTTCCGGTCTTCTGACACGGTTTTCGACCAACGAAATCAAGGCGTATCGCAAGCGCCTGCTTGATGTCGCTGAGGCGTTGCGGCCCCGCCTTCCCCCCAAAAGCGCTTTTGATACGGTCAAGCAATCCTGAAACCTTCGGCGTCGGCGACGCCGTGCAATCGATATTGAGGAAGTACCGATGTCTGATACAACTGCCGTGCTCGAGTCGGCACGGGATACGGCGGGCGGCGCGTCGTCTGACGCCGCGTCGAAAGCGACGTTGACCCTGCGCGTGTCGGCGATCCGTTACGCGGCCAACGAGATTAACGTGTTTGAACTTCGTCGTCCCGATAATGCGATGCTGCCCGCCGTCGAACCGGGCGCGCATATCGACGTCCATTTGCCCGGCGGCATCGTACGGCAGTATTCGCTTGTCACGGCGGGCCGCGACCTGCGTGCTTATCTGATCGCTATCAAGCGCGAACGGACCAGCCGTGGTGGATCGAGCTACATGCACGACAAGTTGCGCGTGGGCCAGTTGCTCGAGATCGGCGGGCCCCGTAACAGCTTTCCGTTGGACGAAAATGCGCGGCATACGGTGCTGATTGCGGGCGGCATCGGCGTGACTGCGATCTGGGCCATGGCGCAGCACCTCGAGCGCCTTGGCCGCTCGTTCGAGATGCACTACGCGTGCAGGGAGCGCGCAGACGCAGCGTTCCTCGACGACATCGAGCCTCTGGCTCACACACGGATTCACGTCGATGCGGACTGCTCGGGCAAACCGCTCGACGTCCGCGCGATCGTCGCCAATGCCCCGGCCGATGCGCATTTCTATTGTTGCGGCCCGCTTCCGATGCTCGACGCGTTCGAAGCCGCGACGTCCGCCGTGCCGGCCGGGCAGGTGCACGTCGAATATTTCGCGCCGAAGCAGATGGCAGCGCTCGACGGCGGCTACGTCGTGCAATTGCACCGCACCGGTCAGGAATTCGCGGTTCCACAAGGCATGACGATTCTTCGGGTTTTGCGCGACGCTGGCGTCAGCGCGCCGTATTCGTGTGAAGAGGGTATCTGCGGTGCGTGCCAGGTCAACGTGGTGTCGGGCGTACCCGACCATCGCGATAGCGTGTTGAGCGCAAGCGAGCAGCAAAGCGGCAAGACGATGCTGATCTGCTGCTCCGGGTCCAGGACCGAACGCATCGTGATCGATTTCTAGGCTTCACGAAACCATCGGAGGGCGGGCTGCCGGGCGCGGCCCGTTTGCGAAATCACTCCGGCCGCGACGGCGGGCAAGCCCGCGTTGAGCTGCACATTTTTCCCCAATAAACGAGGTAAATACGATGACGCTGGAAGAAGCGAAACGACACCTTATCGATGCCGGCCGGATCCTCGAAGCCAACGGCCTCGGCGATCTCACCCGTGGGCATGTGTCGATCCGGGTTCCGGAAAATCCGAACCTGTTCATCATGAAACCGCACAGCTACGGTTTCGATGAAATCACGGAAGAGAATATCGTCGTCTGTGATCTTTCCGGCGACAAGGTCGGCGGCGGCGGACGCCGTCACAGCGAAGTGTTCATCCATTCGGAAATCTTCAAGGCCCGGCCCGAGATCAACAGCGTGGTCCATGCCCACCCGGTTAACGCGATCGCTTTGTCCTCGACAGGCGAGGATCTCAAGATGCTCAGCCAGCCGGCCTGTAATTTCGCCGACGGCCTGCCGTATTACACCGACACCTTGTATCTGATCCGCACGCCCGAACTCGGCGCCGGTGTGGCGAAGGCGCTCGGACAGAGCAAGGCGGTCCTGATGCGCAATCACGGCGTGGCCGTCGCTGGGCGCACGGTCCACGAGGCCGTCGTGCTGACGCT
>Ga0310811_10004661_pt1 | contig 17263 bp, 26 predicted proteins | sample YCmetagenome_FD_207642 | JGI IMG/M metagenome (GOLD analysis project Ga0310811, IMG submission 207642) | Soil microbial communities from experimental microcosm in Duke University, North Carolina, United States - YC | ecosystem: Engineered > Artificial ecosystem > Soil microcosm > Unclassified ...
TTCGGTCGCGACTATCGTTGATAGTTGAGTGAGAGGGGCCGGGATGCCTAGCATCCCGGCCTTTTTCTTGTTGGAACTCACCGATCTCCCGAAAGCCGATCGGCGATGCCGGAAATGGGCCGGCCGGCCTGGCCGGTTCGGGCCGTCACGGCCGTCCTGACCAGCCGAAACGGTGCGTGCACCGGCCGTGCTCGGCGGGTGGAACGGGCTCGAACACGCGGTCGACTATGCTGGCCGCCGTCTTCCTTTCCGATCTTGAAGATGGTGCGACACGCCACAGACGACACGCTCGTCCGGTCCGTACCCGACCCCCGTTTTGACCCTCGGGCCGCGGGGAAGGTATCTTTGGTATCCGTGCCCGACCCATGTCGGGCCGCTCCGCGTGCCTGTGGATGGCAGTCTCTGGCTGCGTCGACCTCAGGGCGACGGAAGTCCTCCGGAAACCGTTGGGACAGCTAGTTGGTCTCTCGCGGGTCCCGTGAGCGGGCGACACGCCCGACCTCGGGGGACGGAGGGGCCAAGTACACAGAGTCCACGGTGCCCGCAAGGACACCAAGACGCGAACGGAAGAAGCAGCCGGTCTATGCCCACGATCCAGCAGCTGGTCCGCAAGGGCCGCCAGGACAAGGTCGCGAAGACCAAGACCGCGGCTCTCAAGGGGAGCCCGCAGCGGCGCGGCGTGTGCACCCGCGTCTACACCACTACGCCCAAGAAGCCGAACTCGGCGCTGCGCAAGGTCGCCCGCGTGAAGCTGACCAGCGGGATCGAGGTCACGGCCTACATCCCGGGTGAGGGCCACAACCTGCAGGAGCACTCGATGGTGCTCGTTCGCGGCGGCCGTGTGAAGGACCTTCCGGGTGTCCGCTACAAGATCATCCGTGGCTCGCTGGACACGCAGGGCGTGAAGAACCGCAAGCAGGCCCGCAGCCGCTACGGCGCGAAGAAGGAGAAGAGCTGATGCCCCGCAAGGGCCCGGCCCCGAAGCGGCCGCTGATCTCTGACCCGGTCTACAGCTCCCCGTTGGTGACGCAGCTCATCAACAAGGTGCTCGTGGACGGCAAGCGCTCGGTCGCCGAGGCGATCGTCTACAAGGCGCTCGAGGGCGCCCGCGAGAAGACCGGCACCGACCCGGTCGTCACGCTCAAGCGCGCGCTGGACAACGTGAAGCCCGCCATCGAGGTGAAGAGCCGCCGCGTCGGTGGCGCCACCTACCAGGTGCCGATCGAGGTCAAGCCCGGCCGTTCCACCACGCTGGCGCTGCGCTGGCTGATCACCTTCTCCCGGCAGCGCCGTGAGAAGACGATGGTCGAGCGCCTGATGAACGAGCTGCTGGACGCCAGCAACGGTCTCGGCGCGAGCGTCAAGCGCCGCGAGGACACCCACAAGATGGCCGAGTCCAACAAGGCCTTCGCGCACTACCGCTGGTGATTCGGGCGCGGCCGGCTGCACAGCCGGCCGCAACGGATCGGCGCCACCCGCACCGACCACAGCCGCACGAAAGCAAGGAAGACACCCGTGGCACAGGAAGTGCTCACTGACCTGGCCAAGGTCCGCAACATCGGGATCATGGCCCATATCGACGCGGGAAAGACCACCACCACCGAGCGGATCCTGTTCTACACCGGGATCAACTACAAGATCGGTGAGGTCCACGACGGCGCGGCGACGATGGACTGGATGGAGGAGGAGCAGAAGCGCGGCATCACCATCACGTCCGCCGCGACCACCTGCTTCTGGAACGACCACCAGATCAACATCATCGACACGCCGGGGCACGTCGACTTCACCGTCGAGGTCGAGCGCTCGCTGCGGGTCCTTGACGGCGCGGTGGCCGTGTTCGACGGCAAGGAGGGCGTCGAGCCCCAGTCCGAGCAGGTCTGGCGCCAGGCGACCAAGTACGACGTCCCGCGTATCTGCTTCGTCAACAAGATGGACAAGCTGGGCGCGGACTTCTACTTCACCGTGCGCACCATCCAGGAGCGTCTCGGCGCGAAGCCGCTGCCGATCCAGCTGCCGATCGGCGCCGAGAACGACTTCATCGGCGTTGTCGACCTGGTCGAGATGCGCGCGCTGACCTGGCACGGCGAGGTCCAGAAGGGCGACGACTACACCGTCGAGGAGATCCCGGCCGACCTGGCCGAGATCGCCGCGGAGTACCGCGAGAAGCTGATCGAGGCCGTCGCCGAGACCGACGACGCCCTGATGGAGCTCTACCTCGGTGGCGAGGAGCTGTCGGTCGAGCAGATCAAGCGGGGCATCCGCAAGATCGTGACCGACCGCATCGCCTACCCGGTGCTGTGTGGTTCGGCGTTCAAGAACAAGGGCGTGCAGCCCATGCTCGACGCCGTCATCGACTACCTGCCGTCGCCGCTGGACGTGCCGCCGGTCGAGGGCACGCTGCAGGACGGCGAGACGCCGGCCAGCCGCAAGCCGTCGGCCGACGAGCCGTTCGCCGCGCTCGCGTTCAAGATCGCCGCGCACCCGTTCTTCGGCAAGCTGACCTACATCCGGGTCTACTCGGGCAAGGTCAACGCCGGCACCCAGGTCATCAACTCGACCAAGGACCGCAAGGAGCGCATCGGGAAGCTCTTCCAGATGCACTCCAACAAGGAGAACCCGGTCGAGGTGGCCAGCGCCGGCCACATCTACGCGGCCATCGGCCTGAAGGACACCACGACCGGCGACACCCTGTGCGACGCGCAGCAGCCGATCGTGCTGGAGTCCATGACCTTCCCGGACCCGGTCATCTCGGTGGCGATCGAGCCGAAGACGAAGGCCGACCAGGAGAAGCTGGGCACCGCGATCCAGAAGCTGGCCGAGGAGGACCCCACCTTCCAGGTCAAGCTGGACGAGGAGACCGGCCAGACGATCATCGCCGGCATGGGCGAGCTGCACCTCGAGGTGCTCGTCAACCGGATGAAGTCGGACTACAAGGTCGAGGCGAACATCGGTAAGCCTCAGGTGGCCTACCGGGAGACCATCCGCCGCAAGGTGGAGAAGTACTCCTACACGCACAAGAAGCAGACCGGTGGCTCCGGCCAGTTCGCCAAGGTGCTCATCGAGGTCGAGCCGCTGGAGAGCACCGACGGTGCGCTCTACGAGTTCGACAACAAGGTCACTGGTGGCCGCATCCCGCGGGAGTACATCCCCTCGGTCGACGCCGGCGCCCAGGACGCGATGCAGTACGGCGTGCTGGCGGGCTACCCGTTGGTCGGCATCAAGGTGACGCTGCTGGATGGCGCCTACCACGAGGTCGACTCCTCCGAAATGGCCTTCAAGATCGCCGGCTCGATGGCGCTCAAGGAAGCCGCTCGGAAGGCCGACCCGGTGCTGTTGGAGCCGGTGATGGCTGTCGAGGTGACGACCCCCGAGGACTACATGGGCGACGTCATCGGCGACTTGAACTCCCGCCGTGGCCAGATCCAGGCGATGGAGGAACGCAGTGGCGCCCGTGTCGTGAAGGCACTGGTTCCGCTGTCGGAGATGTTCGGGTATGTCGGCGACCTGCGGTCCAAGACCCAGGGTCGGGCGAACTACACGATGCTGTTCGATTCCTACGCCGAGGTTCCGACCAACGTGGCGAAGGAAATCATCGCGAAGGCGACCGGGGAGTAGTCCAGCCCAGCGAGTCTTCACCGGTTGCCCGGGAGTCAGTCCCGGGCAACCGACCAACCGACCCTGACGTAACCGCCGGGGCGACCAACCACATTCGGTCCGGCGCAAGCAACACAAGTCCAGGAGGACAATCCAGTGGCGAAGGCGAAGTTCGAGCGGACCAAGCCGCACGTCAATATTGGCACCATCGGTCACGTCGACCATGGCAAGACCACGCTGACGGCGGCAATCACCAAGGTTCTGGCTGACAAGTACCCGACGCTGAACGCGGCCTTCGCGTTCGACCAGATCGACAAGGCGCCGGAAGAGAAGCAGCGCGGCATCACGATCAACATCTCGCACGTCGAGTACCAGACCGAGAAGCGTCACTACGCGCACGTCGACGCCCCCGGTCACGCGGACTACATCAAGAACATGATCACCGGTGCCGCCCAGATGGACGGCGCGATCCTGGTGGTCGCCGCGACCGACGGCCCGATGCCGCAGACCCGTGAGCACGTGCTGCTGGCCCGTCAGGTCGGCGTGCCGTACATCGTTGTCGCCCTGAACAAGGCCGACATGGTGGACGACGAGGAGATCCTGGAGCTCGTCGAGCTCGAGGTCCGCGAGCTGCTCTCGGACCAGGAGTTCCCCGGCGACGACGCGCCGGTCGTGCGCGTGTCCGGCCTCAAGGCCCTCGAGGGTGACGAGAAGTGGGCCCAGTCGGTGCTGGAGCTCATGGACGCCGTGGACGAGAACGTCCCGGAGCCGGTCCGTGAGACCGACAAGGCGTTCCTCATGCCCGTCGAGGACGTCTTCACCATCACCGGTCGTGGCACCGTCGTCACCGGCCGCATCGAGCGCGGTGTGGTCAAGGTGAACGAGGAGGTGGAGGTCGTCGGAATCCGCGAGAAGGGGTTCAAGACCACCTGCACCAGCATCGAGATGTTCAAGAAGTTCCTCGACGAGGGCCGCGCCGGCGACAACGCCGCGCTGCTGCTCCGCGGTGTCAAGCGCGAAGACGTCGAGCGCGGCATGGTTGTGATCAAGCCGGGCACCACCACGGTGCACACGGAGTTCGAGGGCAACGTCTACATCCTGTCCAAGGACGAGGGCGGCCGTCACACGCCGTTCTTCAACAACTACCGGCCGCAGTTCTACTTCCGCACCACCGACGTGACCGGCGTCGTGACCCTCGACGAGGGCACCGAGATGGTCATGCCGGGCGACACCACGCACATGAGCGTCAAGCTGATCCAGCCGATCGCCATGGACGAGGGCCTGCGGTTCGCCATCCGTGAGGGTGGCCGCACCGTCGGCGCCGGCACCGTCGAGAAGATCATCAAGTAATTCGCTGGTGGGGGCCGGGTGACGCTCATTTGTTACCTGGCCCTCACTTTGCCGGCCCCGATTTGGTCGCCGCACCTGGGTGTGGCATCCTTAACGGGTTGCTCGTTGCAGAGGCGGCTGGCTCGTTCGCGTACCAGCCGCCCTGCTGCGAGAAGCCGGCACCCACACGGGCCTGAGATGGCCTGGGTGTACTGGGTCTGACCGGACCCCGCCTACTGAGGACTGAGCAAGGACCAGTAGGGCTGGTGTGCGCGTTGGCGCGGTGTCCCTGACAAGGCGACACGCCCGACCGCGTGGACCGGAGGGCCCCGGCACCTGATGACATTGACTCGTGAATAGGGGAGCGGCACAGCTGGGCCCCGGCCCGTCACGAGTCAGCCCGCAGCGGTACGAGAAGAGGAACGGCAAGCCATCATGGCGGGACAAAAGATCCGCATTCGGCTCAAGGCCTACGACCACGAGGCGATCGACGCGTCCGCGCGCAAGATCGTCGAGACCGTGACGCGCACCGGCGCTCGGGTCGTCGGGCCGGTGCCGCTGCCGACCGAGAAGAACGTCTACTGCGTCATTCGCTCGCCGCACAAGTACAAGGACTCGCGCGAGCACTTCGAGATGCGCACGCACAAGCGGCTGATCGACATCCTCGACCCGACGCCGAAGACGGTCGACGCGCTCATGCGCATCGACCTGCCGGCCAGCGTCGACGTCAACATCCAGTAAGCGCGCGGCGGCGGAGAGTAACGAACTCATGTCTGACAAGCAGATCAAGGGGATCCTGGGCACCAAGCTCGGCATGACCCAGGTCTTCGACGACAAGAACCGGGTTGTGCCGGTCACGGTCGTCAAGGCCGGGCCCAATGTCGTCACCCAGATCCGTACCGAGGAGAAGGACGGCTACACCGCCGTCCAGCTGGCCTTCGGCGCCATCGACCCGCGCAAGGTGAACAAGCCTCGCACCGGTCACTTCGCCAAGGCCGGTGTGACGCCGCGACGCCACGTCGCCGAGCTGCGCACCACCGACGCCGACAGCTACGAGGTCGGCCAGGAGATCACCGCCGAGGTGTTCCCGGCGGGCTCCGTCGTCGACGTGGTCGGCACCAGCAAGGGCAAGGGCTACGCCGGTGTCATGAAGCGTCACGGCTTCAAGGGGTTGGGCGCCGGCCACGGCGTGCAGCGCAAGCACCGCTCGCCCGGCTCCATCGGCGGCTGCGCCACCCCGGGCCGCGTGTTCAAGGGTGTGCGGATGGCCGGCCGGATGGGCCACGCCCGCGTCACCACCCAGAACCTGACCGTGCACCAGGTGGAGGCCGAGTCCGGCCTGCTGCTCATCAAGGGCGCCATCCCCGGCCCCAAGGGCGGTCTGGTGTTCGTGAAGACGGCCGCGAAGGGCGGTGCCTGATGACCACTCTGGACATTCGCAACGCCTCTGGTGAGGCTGCCGGCAGCGTCGAGCTGCCCGCCGAGATCTTCGACGTGCAGGCGAACATCCCGCTGATGCACCAGGTCGTCGTGGCCCAGCTGGCCGCGGCCCGCCAGGGCACGCACGCCACCAAGACCCGCGGCGACGTCCGCGGCGGTGGCAAGAAGCCGTACCGCCAGAAGGGCACCGGCCGCGCCCGCCAGGGCTCGACCCGGTCGCCGCAGTTCGCCGGCGGTGGCGTCTCGCACGGCCCGCAGCCGCGTGACTACTCGCAGCGGACGCCCAAGAAGATGAAGGCCGCCGCGCTGCGTGGCGCCCTGTCCGACCGGGCTCGCGCCGGCCGGCTGCACGTGGTCAGCTCCCTGGTCGGCGGCGACAAGCCGTCCACCAAGGACGCGCGCATCGCGCTCGCCGCCATCACGGAGTCGCGCCGCACGCTGGTCGTGCTGGGCCGCTTCGAGGAGCAGGACTGGCTGAGCGTGCGCAACCTGGCCAACGTGCACCCGATCGCGCCGGACCAGCTGAACACCTACGACGTGCTGGTCAACGACGACGTCGTGTTCACGAAGGACGCGTACGAGCTGTTCATCGCCGGCCCGAGCAAGGGTCGTTCGGTCAAGGCCACGGCCCGCTCGTCCGAGCTGACCGAGGAGGTCTGACCATGATCCCCGACCACAGGGACATCCTGCTCTCGCCGGTGATCTCCGAGAAGAGCTACAGCCTTCTCGAGGAGAACAAGTACACCTTCCTGGTGGCTCCGGACGCCAACAAGACGCAGATCAAGATCGCGGTCGAGAAGGTCTTCGGCGTCAAGGTCCTGAGCGTCAACACGATCAACCGCCAGGGCAAGCGGAAGCGGACCCGGTCCGGCTTCGGCAAGCGCAAGGACACGAAGCGCGCGATCGTCACGCTCTCCGCGGAGAGCAAGGCGATCGAGATCTTCGGCGGCCCGACCGCCTGATGACTGAGGACTGCTGATCTGACATGGGCATTCGCAAGTACAAGCCGACGACGCCAGGCCGTCGCGGTGCGAGCGTGTCCGACTTCGCCGAGATCACTCGGTCGACGCCGGAGAAGTCGCTCGTGCGTCCGCTGCACGGTCGTGGCGGCCGCAACGCGCACGGCAAGATCACCACTCGGCACAAGGGCGGCGGTCACAAGCGGGCGTACCGCCTGATCGACTTCCGTCGGGCCGACAAGGACGGCGTGCCGGCCAAGGTCGCGCACATCGAGTACGACCCGAACCGCACGGCTCGGATCGCGCTGCTGCACTACGCGGACGGCGAGAAGCGCTACATCATCGCGCCGAACCGCCTCTCGCAGGGCGACACGATCGAGAACGGGCCGCGCGCGGACATCAAGCCGGGCAACAACCTGCCGCTGCGCAACATCCCCGTCGGCACCGTGGTGCACGCGATCGAGCTCCGCCCCGGTGGCGGCGCGAAGATCGCCCGCTCCGCCGGCGCGAAGGTGCAGCTGGTGGCCAAGGACGGCCCGTACGCCCAGCTGCGGATGCCCTCGGGCGAGATCCGCAACGTGGACGTGCGCTGCCGCGCCACGGTCGGCGAGGTCGGCAACTCCGAGCACGCCAACATCAACTGGGGCAAGGCCGGCCGCATGCGCTGGAAGGGCCGCAAGCCCACGGTGCGTGGTGTCGCCATGAACCCGGTCGACCACCCGCACGGCGGTGGTGAGGGCAAGACCTCCGGTGGTCGCCACCCGGTGAACCCGGCCGGTAAGCCCGAAGGCCGTACCCGCCGCCGCAAGGCAAGCGACCAGCTCATCGTCCGGCGTCGTCGCACCGGTAAGAAGCGCTGAGCAGGAAGGGAGTGAAGGAATGCCACGCAGCCTGAAGAAGGGCCCCTTCGTTGACGACCACCTGCTCAAGAAGGTGGACGTTCTCAACGAGTCGGGCAAGAAGACCGTGATCAAGACCTGGTCCCGCCGGTCGACGATCATCCCCGACATGCTGGGGCACACCATCGCGGTGCACGACGGCCGCAAGCACGTTCCGGTGTTCGTCAGCGAGGCCATGGTCGGTCACAAGCTGGGCGAGTTCGCGCCCACTCGGACCTTCAAGGGTCACATCAAGGACGACCGGAAGTCGCGCCGCCGCTGAGCGGGCTGGACAGGAGCAAGGGGTAACAAGCAATGGCTGACAACGCGACCGGCGCGGAGGAGCTGCCGCGCGCCGTGGCGCGGGCCCGCTACGTGCGCCTGACCGCTATGAAGGCACGCCGAGTGGTCGACCTCATCCGTGGCCGCAACGCCACGGAGGCCCTGGCCGTTCTTCAGTTCGCGCCGCAGGCGGCCAGCGAGCCGGTGGCCAAGGTGCTCGCCAGCGCCATGGCCAACGCCGAGAACAACCTGAGCCTCGACCGCGACACCCTGTGGGTGTCCAGCGCGTACGTGGACGAGGGTCCGACGTTGAAGCGGTTCCGTCCGCGTGCGCAGGGCCGGGCCTACCGGATCCGCAAGCGGACGAGCCACATCACGATCGAGGTCGAGTCCCGCCCGGCCGACAAGAAGGCCGGCAAGTCTCGAGCCAAGAAGGGGGCCCAGTAGTGGGTCAGAAGATCAACCCGCACGGCTTCCGCCTTGGTATCACCACCGACTGGAAGTCCCGCTGGTACGCGGACAAGCAGTACGCCGAGTACGTGGCGGAAGACGTCAAGATCCGCAAGATGCTGAGCAAGGGCATGGAGCGGGCCGGCATCTCCAAGGTGGAGATCGAGCGCACCCGGGACCGGGTTCGCGTCGACATCCACACCGCCCGCCCGGGCATCGTCATCGGCCGCCGCGGCGCCGAGGCCGACCGCATCCGTGGCGAGCTGGAGAAGCTGACCGCCAAGCAGGTCCAGCTCAACATCCTCGAGGTCAAGAACCCCGAGTCGGACGCTCAGCTGGTCGCCCAGGTGACCGCCGAGCAGCTGTCCAACCGCGTGTCGTTCCGGCGCGCGATGCGCAAGGCCATGCAGTCGGCCATGCGCTCGCCGCAGGTCAAGGGCATCCGGGTGCAGTGCGGTGGCCGTCTCGGCGGCGCCGAGATGTCCCGCTCGGAGTTCTACCGCGAGGGTCGCGTCCCGCTGCACACGCTGCGCGCGGACATCGACTACGGCTTCTTCGAGGCCCGCACCACCTTCGGCCGCATCGGCGTGAAGGTGTGGATCTACAAGGGTGACGTGGTCGGCGGCTTCCGCTCGCGCGACACCGCGGCCCCGGCCGGCAACGACCGCCCGCAGCAGCGTCGCGAGCGTCCGAACCGCGCCCGCCGCTCGGGCTCGGCCGGCACGACCGCGACCAGCACCGAGGCCGGTCGCGCCGCCGCCGAGGCGAACGCCGCCGCGTCCGAGGCTCCGGCCGTCGAGGCCGCCAGCACTGGCAATGGGGAGGGCTGAGTAGTGCTCATCCCGCGTAGGGTCAAGCACCGCAAGCAGCACCACCCGAAGCGGAGTGGTGCGGCCAAGGGTGGCACGCGTGTCACCTTCGGCGAGTTCGGCATCCAGGCGCTGGAGCCGGCCTACGTCACCAACCGGCAGATCGAGTCCGCTCGTATCGCCATCAACCGGCACATCCGTCGTGGCGGCAAGGTCTGGATCAACATCTTCCCGGACCGCCCCCTGACCAAGAAGCCGGCGGAAACCCGCATGGGTTCCGGTAAGGGCTCGCCCGAGTACTGGGTGGCCAACGTCAAGCCCGGCCGGGTGCTCTTCGAGATGAGCTACCCGAACGAGACGGTCGCTCGGGAGGCGCTTCGCCGCGCCATCCACAAGCTGCCGCTGAAGTGCCGGATCGTCACGCGTGAAGGTGGTGACTTCTGATGGCAGCGGGTACCAACGCCGCAGAGCTGCGTGAGCTCACGGACGAGGAGCTCGTGCTGCGCCTTCGGGAGAGCAAGGAGGAGCTGTTCAACCTCCGGTTCCAGATGGCCACCGGCCAGCTGGACAACAACCGCCGCCTGCGCACGGTCCGTCACGACATCGCCCGCGTCTACACCGTGATGCGGGAGCGGGAGCTCGGTCTTTCCGTGTCGCCCGACGACGTTACGACTGGTGAGGGTGCCGCGTGAGCGAGAACAACGAGACGACCGAGAAGCGCAACGACCGCAAGGTCCGCGAGGGTCTTGTCGTGTCCAACAAGATGGAGAAGACGATCGTCGTCTCCCTCGAGGACCGCAAGAAGCACCCGCTGTACGGCAAGGTGCTGCGGACCACGACCAAGGTCAAGGCGCACGACGAGGAGAACGTGGCCGGCATCGGCGACCGCGTTCTGCTGATGGAGACCCGCCCGCTGTCGGCCACCAAGCGCTGGCGTCTGGTCGAGGTCCTCGAGAAGGCCAAGTAACAAGCAGACCGAGCCGGTCAGGTCGGAAATCTGGCCGGCCATCGATGGTCAGGAGCTGTAAGTGATTCAGCAGGAGTCGCGACTGCGGGTCGCCGACAACACCGGTGCGAAGGAAATCCTTTGCATCCGCGTGCTCGGCGGATCCTCGCGTCGCTACGCGGGCATCGGCGACATCATCGTCGCCACGGTGAAGGACGCCATTCCCGGTGCCGGTGTGAAGAAGGGCGACGTCGTCAAGGCCGTCGTCGTGCGCACCGTCAAGGAGCGCCGCCGGCCGGACGGCTCGTACATCCGGTTCGACGAGAACGCCGCCGTGCTCATCAAGCCCGACAACGAGCCGCGGGGCACCCGCATCTTCGGCCCGGTCGGCCGCGAGCTGCGTGACAAGAAGTTCATGAAGATCATCTCGCTCGCGCCGGAGGTGTTGTGATGAAGGTGCGCAAGGGCGACACGGTCGTGGTCATCGCGGGCAAGGACAAGGGCGCCAAGGGCAAGGTCATCCAGGCCTACCCGGAGAACGACCGCGTCCTGGTCGAGGGCGTGAACCGGATCAAGAAGCACACCCGGGTCACCCAGACCCAGCGGGGCGCGCAGTCCGGTGGCATCGTCACCCAGGAGGCGCCCATCCACGTGAGCAACGTGATGGTCGTGGACTCGGACGGCAAGCCGGCCCGCGTCGGCTACCGCACGAACGACGACGGTCGGCGCGTGCGCGTCTCCCGCCGCAACGGTAAGGACATCTGATCATGACCACTACTGAGAAGGTCCTGCCGCGGCTCAAGACCCGGTACCGCAGCGAGATCGTGCCCGCGCTGCAGGAGCAGTTCACCTACGACAACGTGATGCAGATCCCGGGTGTCGTGAAGGTCGTCGTGAACATGGGCGTCGGCGACGCCGCCCGTGACGGCAAGCTGATCGAGGGCGCGGTCCGCGACCTGGCCACGATCACCGGCCAGCGTCCCGAGGTCCGCAAGGCCCGCAAGTCCATCGCGCAGTTCAAGCTGCGCGAGGGCATGCCGATCGGCGCGCGGGTGACCCTGCGCGGCGACCGCATGTGGGAGTTCCTCGACCGCCTGCTGACCATCGCGCTGCCCCGTATCCGCGACTTCCGCGGTCTGTCGGGCAAGCAGTTCGACGGCAACGGCAACTACACGTTCGGGCTGAACGAGCAGTCGATGTTCCACGAGATCGACCCCGACTCGATCGACCGTCCCCGTGGCATGGACATCACCGTCGTGACCACGGCAACCAACGACGACGAGGGTCGGGCGCTGCTCAAGCACCTCGGCTTCCCGTTCAAGGAGAACTGAGCCGATGGCGAAGAAGGCGCTGATCAACAAGGCGGCCGGCAAGCAGAAGTTCGCCGTGCGTGCCTACACCCGCTGCCAGAAGTGCGGCCGTCCGCACGCCGTGTTCCGCAAGTTCGGCCTGTGCCGGATCTGCCTGCGCCAGATGGCGCACCGCGGCGAGCTGCCGGGCGTGCACAAGTCCAGCTGGTAATTCGTTAGACCCCGCACCACCCCACTTCGCCCCAGGCCCATGGGAACCAGGGCGAGAAAGGTTGACAGGTCACCATGACGATGACCGACCCGATCGCAGACATGTTGACGCGTCTGCGTAACGCAAACTCGGCATACCACGACGAGGTCGTGATGCCGCACTCGAAGCTCAAGGCGAACATCGCCGAGATCCTCAAGCGCGAGGGCTACATCGCCGGCTACCGCGACGCGGCCGGCGAGAAGGGCAAGAACCTCGTCGTCGAGCTGAAGTACGGCCCGAACCGTGAGCGGAGCATCGCCGGTGTCCGGCGTGTCTCCAAGCCGGGTCTGCGGGTCTACGCGAAGTCGACCAACCTGCCCAAGGTGCTCGGTGGGCTGGGCGTTGCCATCATCTCCACCTCCGGCGGTCTGGTGACCGACCGGCAGGCGGGCAAGCAGGGTGTGGGCGGGGAAGTCCTCGCCTACGTGTGGTGAGGAAGGGGGACTGACGATGTCGCGCATTGGAAGGCTGCCCATCACCGTCCCCTCCGGGGTCGACGTGAACATCGATGGCCAGGTCGTGAACGTGAAGGGCCCCAAGGGCACCCTCGCGCACACGGTGGCCGAGCCGATCGCCGTGGAGCGGGCCGAGGACGGCACGCTCCAGGTGACCCGGCCCGACGACGAGCGTCTGTCGCGCTCGCTGCACGGCCTGTCCCGCACGCTGATCAACAACCTGATCATCGGCGTGACGCAGGGCTACGAGAAGAAGATGGAGATCACCGGCGTCGGTTACCGCGTGCAGCTCAAGGGTTCCGACCTCGAGTTCGCGCTGGGCTACAGCCACGCGGTCCCGGTGAAGGCGCCCGCGGGTATCACCTTCGTGGTGGAGACCCCGACCAAGTTCTCCGTCCAGGGCATCGACAAGCAGTTGGTCGGCGAGGTCGCCGCCAACATCCGCAAGCTGCGCAAGCCCGACCCGTACAAGGGCAAGGGCGTGCGGTACGCGGGCGAGAAGATCCGCCGCAAGGTCGGGAAGACGGGTAAGTGATCATGGCTGAGTCCACTGCTACCAAGAGGAAGCCGGTCGGCAAGGACGTGTCGACCCGGCGCCGTGTCGCCAGGGCCCGTCGTCACTTCCGGCTTCGCAAGAAGATCAGCGGCACGGCCGAGCGTCCGCGCATGGTCGTCAACCGCTCCGCGCGGCACATCGTCGTGCAGGTCATCGACGACCTCACCGGCCACACGTTGGCGTCGGCCTCCAGCCTGGAGGCGGACGTGCGCGCGCTGGACGGCGACAAGAAGGCCCGCGCCGTGAAGGTGGGCCAGCTGGTCGCGGCCCGTGCCAAGGAAGCCGGTATCGCCAAGGTCGTCTTCGACCGCGGCGGCTACGACTACCACGGCCGGATCGCCGCGCTGGCGGACGCCGCCCGCGAGGCGGGGCTGGAGTTCTGATGATGAACAACACTGGAATTGAGAGGGCCGTCTGATGCCGGGACGCACGCGTCGCGAAGGCGGCGGTGGCGAGCGCGGAGAGCGCCGCGACCGTCGTGACGGTGGCCGCGGCGGGGCGGCCCAGGAGAAGACCCCGCACCTCGAGCGCGTCGTCGCCATCAACCGGGTGGCGAAGGTCGTCAAGGGTGGTCGTCGCTTCAGCTTCACCGCGCTGGTGATCGTCGGCGACGGCGACGGCATGGTGGGCGTCGGCTACGGCAAGGCCAAGGAAGTTCCGGCCGCCATCGCCAAGGGTGTCGAGGAGGCGAAGAAGAACTTCTTCCGCGTGCCTCGCATCGGCGGCACCATCCCGCACCCGATCCAGGGCGAGAAGGCCGCCGGCGTGGTGCTGCTGCGCCCGGCCAGCGCCGGTACCGGTGTTATCGCCGGTGGCCCGGTGCGCGCCGTCCTGGAGTGCGCGGGTGTGCACGACGTGCTGAGCAAGTCGCTGGGTAGCGACAACGCCATCAACATCGTGCACGCCACCGTGGCCGCCCTGAAGGGCCTGCAGCGCCCCGAAGAGGTCGCCGCCCGTCGTGGTCTGCCGCTGGAGGACGTTGCTCCGGCCGGCATGCTGCGCGCTCGCGCGGGGCAGGTGTGACATGGCCCAGCTCAAGGTGACGCAGGTCAAGAGCAGCATCGGTACCAAGCAGAACCACCGCAACACGTTGCGGACGCTGGGTCTGCGCAAGATCCGCCAGTCGGTCGTGCGTGAGGACAACCCCGTCAACCGGGGTCTGATCCACACCGTGCGCCACCTGGTGGTCGTGGAGGAGGTCAACTCATGACCATCAAGATCCACCACCTCCGCCCGGCCCCCGGCGCCAAGACGGCGAAGACCCGGGTCGGCCGCGGTGAGGGTTCCAAGGGCAAGACGGCGGGTCGCGGCACCAAGGGCACCGGCGCACGCAAGAACGTGCCGGCTCGCTTCGAGGGTGGCAACCTGCCGCTGCACATGCGGCTGCCGAAGCTCAAGGGCTTCCGCAACCCGTTCCGCACCGAGTACCAGGTCGTGAACGTCGCCGACCTGGCCCGCCTGTTCCCGCAGGGCGGCACCGTCGACGTGGCCGCGCTGGTGGCCGCGGGCGCCGTTCGCAAGAACGAGCTGGTGAAGGTCCTTGGCGACGGCGACATCGCCGGCGTCAAGCTGGACATCACCGCGCACAAGTTCTCGGGCAGTGCGGTGGAGAAGATCACCGCCGCTGGTGGCACCGTCACCACGCTGTGAACTGAACTGACGTAGTACCGCGAAGCGGCCCGGCAGGAACTCCTCTCCTGCCGGGCCGCTTCGCTGTGTCCAGCCGGTTCAATGGTTCCTCAATGCTCCGGATGGCCCAGTCCGCTAGCGTCCGTCGACGTGTCGACGCCACCGCAACCGCCCCAGTGGCACCAGCCCCAGCAGCCGTACCCGGGGCCGCAGCAGCCCCAATGGCAGCAGCCTTATCCACCGCAACAGCCTTACCCGGGCCAGCCCTATGCCGGCCAGCCGTATCCGGGGCAGCAGCAGTGGCAGCCCGGACCGCCGCCCCCGAAGCGCGGCAATGCCGTCCGGCTGGTGATCGTGCTGTGCTGCGCGCTGCTGGTCGTCGGCATCGTCGGTTTCACCTTGCTGCGCCCCGTGTTGTTCCCCGACGGCAGCAGCCAGCAGCAGACCGTGGCCCGGGACGACGGCATGACCGTGAGGCGGGCCGGACCTGAGGCCGACTCGGGCAGGTACGCGGATCCGGCGCCGTTGGCCGAGCAGCCGGGCGCGCAGCCGGTCAGCTACCAGGGCACGGCGGTGGTGCAGGCCTGCAACGTGCTCTCGGTGGCCGACCTGGCCAAGCTGGGGCTGCGCTACGACCCCAACCCCGAGCCGAACGTCGCCAGCTACCAGCGCGTTTACATTGCCGGCGACGGGAACGGCCCGCTGCACACCGATGCGCTCGGCTTCGCCAGCGGCAGCGGCTTCTCGCTCAACCGGTGCGAGTACACGTTGGAAGCCGACGACAAGACGAACAGCGACAAGGTCATCCTGGCCGTGTCGCAGAAGGCTTACCACCCGATCAACGGGAACGTCGACCAGTACAAACGCCAGGCCGACATCGGTGACATCACCGTGTACACGCAGCTGCGCGGCAGCGCCGCCGGCGACACGGTGTTCGCCGGCAAGGGCATCACCGTGGACATGGACTTCTCCCTGAGCCAGGCGGGCTACGCCGGCAAGCTCGACGACATCACCGCGACCGTTGGCCGCAACCTGAGCGCGCAGATGGCCAATCCGACCGGGCCGTCCACCGTCACGTACGACAAGGCCGCCTTCCCCAAGGCCTACGCCCAGGCGTGCCCGCTGCTGGCCGGCGACGTCTTCGACAGCGCGTACCACAAGCCGTTGTCGCCGCTGGTGGTCGAGCAGCCCGGCACCGCCGTCGGGCAGGTGACCTTCGGCGACCAGAACGACCACAACATGTACAACTACATCGAGATGGAGTGCGAGCGCGGCACCGGTGAGGCCGACTCGCTGTCCCGCACCGCGCTGGATCTCCGTGTCACCAGCTATTTGTCGGACCGGCCGGCCCAGCTGAACGTCAACTTCGAGCGGACGCAGCACGCCGGCGTGGCCACCGGCACCCCGCTCGGCGACGAGTCCCTGATCATGAACCAGCCGGGCTCGGTGGCGACTGCCGGCGTGCTGCTGATCCGCAAGGGCCGGTTCGTGATCGAGCTGCGGGCCGAGGACCCGGACCACGGCGACAAGGGTCTGACCCTGGCCGAGGCCCAGGCCCTGCTGGTGCCGGCCGGCCAACAGGTCCTGAAGAACTTCGGCGACCAGAAGTAGCCGGCTCGACGGGTGCGCCGCGGCGGCCGAATGGCCGGTCGACCTGCGGCGGCCGGCCGGGAATGTCCGGTTCGGGACCCGTCGACCGGCGGTCCCCGATGATCACCGTGGCTTTCTGCTCCTGGTGGGGTCCGTAGCCCCGGTCGGGCCTGTTAGAGTCGTGAGCACGCTTCGGGCCCCAATGGCACGAAGCGTTCCTGGCTTGCTCGCCAGGTCGTCAGCCGGCCTAGAGTCGGACAAGCCGTTCACCGGTCGGAGACCGGTGACGCCGAGGAGGTCACGCGTGCTTGGCGCCTTCCGCTCGGCTCTCGCGACGCCGGACTTGCGCCGCAAGATCCTGTTCACCCTGGGGATCCTTGCGCTGTATCGGCTGGGCTCGCAGCTGCCTTCCCCGGGCGTGAACTTCGCAAACGTCCAACAGTGCATCTCGGGCCTTGACCAGAGCGGGGTCTTCGGCCTCATCAGCCTGTTCAGCGGCGGTGCGCTGCTGCAGCTGTCGGTCTTCTCGCTGGGCATCCTCCCGTACATCACGGCGAGCATCATCATCCAGCTGCTTACGGTGGTGATTCCCCGCTTCGAGCAGCTGAAGAAGGAAGGCCAGGCCGGCCAGAACAAGCTGACCCAGTACACCCGGTACCTGACGGTCGCGCTGGCCATCCTGCAGTCCACCGGCATCATCGCGCTGGCCACCCGCGGCCAGCTGTTCGGCAGCTGCCCGGCCCAGGTCATCCCGGACCAGAGCCTGTTCTCGCTGAGCGTCGTCGT